>Ga0182019_10001018_pt1 | contig 14078 bp, 7 predicted proteins | sample 812E2MmetaG_FD_120483 | JGI IMG/M metagenome (GOLD analysis project Ga0182019, IMG submission 120483) | Permafrost microbial communities from Stordalen Mire, Sweden - 812E2M metaG | ecosystem: Environmental > Terrestrial > Soil > Wetlands > Permafrost | place: Sweden: Stordalen | collected...
GGCCCGATAATATTCAGGTTATAGATATACCGGAATGTGTCGATTTCGGTCTTTCTACCGTCGCATCGTATCCCTGACCTGCATTATTGACAAGGATGTCGATCCTGCCAAAATACTTCTTCACCTGGCCAACCATCTTTCTGATTTGCGGTATCTTTGTCATGTCTGTGGGAAAAGCCCGGGAACCCGGCAGAGTAACGGATAGATCCTCAAGTTTCACATCAGATCTTGAGACAAGACCTACCTTAACGCCGTTTCTTGCGAGGAGCTGTGCAGTCGCAAGACCTATACCTGAAGAAGCACCGGTAACAATTGCGGTTTTCCCTCTTAACCCTGGAAAATTCTGGTTCATGGTATCATCACATCGATTAACGGGATTTGGCCGGGTATGTGATCCATGGAGTAATAGATTTTTCTCCCTGTTTCAAAGTTCAGGTCACTGATTCACGAACTCAATCCATACCGGTTTTCCCGTATATTAGTGCGTTGTCGCCTCCGTTTCTATTCATACCAGTCCCGACAGAACCCACATGATATTGGGTATATTCGTATCGCGACCGGGCGATTTTTCAGGATTCCGGACAAACTGACCCGCCATTTCCGATAAAGAACTGCGGTTACCGGACAATGAACGTCCCGGTCATGGCCGATGGGTGGACATCACAGCGGAAGAAATAGGTGCCAGGAATTGCCGGAGCGGAGAACTTGTAAGTTGCATCCTCGCCTCCGGTAATAATTTCCCCGCTGAAAATTTTTTCCTTTGCAGCAGACGAATCATATACCGCGAAATTGTGGGAGATACCGGTTACCTGGGAAGAACCCGGAGCTTCCCGGTTATGGAAGTTCACTACAACTGATGCTCCGGCAGGCACGGTAATCGAGGACTGGTCAAAAGCCATTTTTGCTGCAGTGAGTTCGACCATCACCGTCCGGTTACTGCCAGAGAAAGCTGAAGCGGTCACCTGAGGAACGGAGGTCAACACTGGCAGGATTGCGGAATCTGACAGCGGAGTCACGGATACCTCAGGAGTGGTCACCGGTGACGGAGTATTTCCGTAGATATTTCCTGTACTTGTACATCCGGCAATGCAGGAATATGTCAACACAAGAAAAACGAGAACAAGTAACGGATACCCGCGCATCATAGTTGTATGATAGGTACCGTTCATGGTAATAAGGATAATTACGAGGGCATTTTCGGAGGGAGTCGGGAACATTTGAAAGGAGTGAAATCATGCCTGGTTTTGTTTTTTCACTATGAGCGGATCTCAAATTCCCTTCACCAGGTTCCTTTTCTGGATAACTTTTGCACAGACGATAAACACCAGGATCACTGCCAGGAGTACCATTGCATCAATCCATGGCGGGTAAACTGCATCCCCGTTCAGCGCCGCATGGAACAGGTCGACCAGGTAGGTAAGCGGGGAGAGGGAGGTAAGAGTACGTTCCCAGCCCACCAGCTGGCCGAGCGGGATAAAAATCCCCGATACAAAAATAAGCGGGAGGCGGATGAGACTCGAGAGCATCATAATGTTTGAGGGGTTGTCAGTGGTCGGCGATGCAAGCAATGTACCAAGTGCTGCGAATGTGATTGATCCCAGTATCATCGAAACAGCGAGAAGAGCGGTGTTCACGAGAGCGAGGTGGAGTAGCAGGGCACAGATAACAAAGACAATGGTCGTAATGGCAACACCGAAGATTGCTCCTGCCAGAAGGTCACCGATGATAATACTCTCGAGGATAACAGGGAGTGAGATCAGTCGCTCATAGGTCTTTTCTCGTTTCTCCCACGGAGTAATGAGGGGACCGACCGATGATGCGGTAAAGAAGAGCATCATGCCCAGAAACCCGGGGAAGAAGAGTACGAGGTCAAGATTCCGCCCGATAAAAAACGTGAGGAACATTATGAGGGGAAAGAGCAGACCGAAGACAACCACCGGCCCTTTGAAATAATAGATCCGCATGTTCTTTTCCGTGATGACGAGGATGCTGCGGAGAAAGACCTTCAGGTCCACGTTACGCACCTGCAGTGAGCCGGACAAACGCTTCTTCAAGGGTTGGGTTTGACGTCGCGATGGATACAATGGTCAGCTGGTCCCGCTCTGCAAGGGAAGAGATGGACTTTACCGCACGGTCCGGATCATTGGTGTAGACCCGCCATTTCTCCCCCCATGACTCTACCCTTTCAATCCGCGGGGCTGAGAACACGTCCTGTTCCACGCGCTGGTCGAAGGAGACTTCAACATACCGTGAGGTATCGAAGGTCTTCTTAAGTTTCTCCGGGCTTCCGGTTGCAATAATATTTCCCTTGTTGATAATACTGATAGTTGTGCAGAGAGCATTTGCCTCCTCAATATTGTGCGTTGTAAGAAGGACGGTGCTGCCGTGACTGTTCATATGACGGACCGTATCAATAACCAGCCGGCGGCTGAATACATCCAATCCGGTAGTCGGTTCGTCAAGGATAAGAACAGGCGGTGCATGGACGATAGCGCATGCGATACTGATCCTCTGGCGCATCCCTTTTGAGAATGTACGGACCAGATCGTCTTTTCGTTCCGTAAGCCCGAGGCGGCCGAGGATCTCCCCTGCCCGTTTGTTACGTTCCATCCGGTCGATCCCGTAGAATTTTGCAGTAAGGAGGATATTCTGCTCCGCTGTGAGGTCGCTGTAGACGGTGCCGTTTTCGGGTATGACACCCATCTTCAGCTTTGCTGTGAGCGGATCCCTGTTAACATCAGTACCGAGGATAAGCGCCGATCCGGCATCCGGTATCAGCACTCCTGTCAGCATACGGATTACCGTGGTCTTCCCCGCCCCGTTTGGGCCGAGGAACCCGAAAATACCCCCCTCCGGAATAGTAATACTTACATTGTCGACGGCGGTAACAGGTCCGAATGACTTGTGGAGATTCTTCGCTTCGATTGCGTTCATGCGATGTGTTCCGGAATCAAGATGAAGAGTGGAACCATATGAGCATATCTGTTAGTTACTCCCTGAAAACTAGTCCCCCATACGAGGCGCGGAAGAGGCCCGATATACCAGGAATGATGATCTCAATGTGTTCACCAGCATCAGAGACCTCGCGGGTGATGCTCCGGAAGCATTTCTCTTGCGGAATTAATGGTTTATTCCGGGCATCTACCGGTATTTTGGGAATTCCAGCAGTTCTCTGTGGAGTGGCGGGAAAAATATCAGGGACCATGGCTGCAGAAGACAGTGAAATCTTGGCTGATGATCTTACGCCGGATGGCAAGACTGTTGTGCATTTCGTCTCGTGATAGTGGATCGTCGATGTGCTCTTTTAAAAACTGAAAGGGAGCATGAAACTTTTTCCTGATGTTTTTTGGAAAATACGTCGATTGCATCAATTGGAGACATTTGCCCAAAAAAATCCTGATTATCCCTATTTTGCCCCCATGTTCTCCCGGCACCAGTCCAGGTACAGCCCGATTCCCACTGGGATAAGGAATGTTACGGCATAGTATACAAACACATCGGGACCGTAGTAGGTCGCCTGGAAGAGCAGGACTATGAACAGGTAGTCGAGCACTACGGCAATCAGAACCCATGCCACACCAACTTCTGAAAAGTACTTCAGGGAAAGGTGTTCTCTCCTCCGGAACCATAAATACGTAATCGCGATAGTTACCGGAGTGAAGATGACAAGAAGGATCCATCCCATGACTACTGCATATGAGGAGAAGAACAGCACCAGCGAGGCGAGGTACCCAATCAGCCAGAGAGCTGTGCCCAGGCCAACAGTATCTTTAATCCACTTCTTCATAGAGAAATTTTACCGCTTCGCATTCTTGTGCCTTGCGATGGGAAATTTTACGCGGCACCCGGCAGAACCCCATGAACATCAACTCCATCTAATACCTGAATTTCCCGGCCTAATTACGGGTCAGTATTCCTGTGTTCCCGGTACTCATTCCATCCTCCACAAAGTTCCGGGATTGAAAAGGGAAGAACATATTAGTCCGAACGTTCACTTTACGAATAAAAGAGGCAAAGAGGAACCATGAGATGGACAGGTGGACGTCGGAGTGACAATGTCGAAGACCAACGGGGATCCGGAATAAGAACCGGGGCGATCGGTGGCGGTATCGGGGTCCTCGTTATTCTTGGTCTTGGTTTATTGATGGGGGTTGACCCGTCAACCTTGTTGAGCGCAATTTCCGGGGGGAGTGACGGGTCGTCTTCCTTGGATGGGACAACTCCGTACGTAACCCAGCAGTCGGCGGCCGATGCCACTTTAGTCGATTTCGTATCCGTTGTCCTTGCCGACACAGAAGATACCTGGACGGCTATATTTACAAAAAAAGGCATGGTTTATATACCTCCCAAATTAGTCCTTTTTTCTGACGGTGTTGACTCAGCTTGCGGGTATGCCCAGTCAGCAACGGGTCCTTTTTACTGTCCGGGGGACCAGAAAGTGTATATCGACCTCAGTTTTTATCGCGAACTGAAAGACCAGTTGGGAGCCCCCGGTGATTTTGCCCAGGCATATGTAATCGCCCACGAGGTGGGCCATCATGTTCAGAACCTTCTGGGAGCCTCTTCCAGGATTGAAAGACTCCAGAGCCAGAGCAACGAGGTAACGGCCAACAAATATTCCGTACTGCTGGAATTGCAGGCCGATTGTTATGCAGGTGTGTGGGCGAATCAGGCCGACACATCCCGTCACATTATCGAAGCCGGGGATATAGAGGAAGCCATGAACGCTGCCGCGAAGATCGGCGACGATGCTCTGCAAAAACAATCGCAGGGTTATGTAGTCCCGGACTCTTTCACGCATGGGACATCTGCACAACGGGTGAAATGGTTCAAAGCCGGTATTGACAGCGGTGACATGAACTCATGCGACACCTTTAATGCGACTGTAGTGTGACTCCAGGATCAGTACTTTTTTTTAACAAGCATCAGATCCGGGAGTCACAGGTTAAGGTAATAACATTTGATTTCCGGGAACCACTCCCTTTCGGCCATATCGCTGCCATGGTTGATGTTACCAATGCAAGGCCGTTATTTCGTATAGCCTTGTTTATGAAAAAAGGTGCATCATTGTGTCGTTGCTACTTCCTCCCTGCTCTTCCTGAGTGCATACGTAGCTCCAAGGGCGCCGAGGGAAATAACCAAAAGGATCCAGAATATCGTGTGAAGGCTCCCGATGTCCGCCGGGGATCCGGCAGCAGCGGACGGGGTTCCAGCGCCGGCGAGTGTGAAGATTATGACCGTGACAGAGACGCTTATGGTCATCCCGGCAAGCCGCATTGTCTCGACCATACCCGAGGCGAGCCCATACACCTCTCGTGGTACTGAACTGACCAGGGTCCGTACGAGCGGCGACTGAAAGAGAGCGATGCTCGACCCCATCAGGACCAGGGCCAGCACAACGAGATGCATTGGAGTATTCTGTTCAAGCGAAGTGAGAAGGAAGAGGGAGACGGTAGTTGCTGCGACGCCGCACCCGATCACGATCCTCGGCTCGATACGGTCGGCAAGTCTTCCCGCATACGCGGAAAGACCTGCCATGAAGATGATCGGGATAAGAAGGATTACACCGGAGACCCTGGCATCAATTCCCCGGACCGACTGGAGATACAGGCTCATCAGGAAGATAATGGCGAAATTTGCCGTATTGTACAGAAGTGCAGTGAGATTTGCCACTACAAACAGGCGGTTCCTGGCAAGTTGCCGGACTGCGAGCAGGGGTTTTTTTATCCGCCCCTCATGCCAGATAAACACCGTGAGACAAACCAAGCCTGTCCCGAGAAGTGCCCCTCCAGCAGGGCTGGGGAGGATAGCAAAGCCGGACATCAGGCAGAACATCGCTATCACATAAAGGATCATACCTTTGGGATCGATCTCCCGCTGCCGCGAGATCTCGCACTCGCCCCGCAACCGGGAGAGGATGAGCCAGACGATAAACACCTCCAGCGGGATGAGGACAGCAACAATGCTTCGCCACCCAAGGTAGAACGTGAGGAAACCCCCGGAAAAAAACCCGAGGAGGAAACCGACTGCCATTGCCGTGACATTGATGCCGATTGCCTTCCCTCGTTCCGACTCGGGAAACACGAGGCTTATGAGGGCAATAGAGGTGCCAAAGACCATCGAAGCACTAATCCCTGTCACGAACCGGGCGATGATAAGCGCCTCAACAGTGGGGGAGATTATGACGAGGATGGCTGAAACGGCATAGATTCCCACGCCGGCGGTAAATATCCGCTTGATCCCCGAACGGTCGGCAAGTCTCCCGATGGGAACGAGAAAGACTGCTGCCGCAAGGAAGAATGCGCTGGTGACCCATCCGAGCATCGCCGTACCTGCCGAGAATTCCCTGCCTATCGATGGCAGGCCAACTATGAATGCGGAGACCATGAAGGGGGCAAGCGATGAACCAAGCGCCGAAACGATGAGAACTTTTCGTCGTGATGAATCTGAGACCATGGAGTTCAAGCGAGTATCGCCCTCAAGGGTTTTATGTATTACTGATAAGGTTTGTTGAGGAAAATCCGTATCTTACCATTCCGATACCGGGTTGAGTAAGGATCTGCATCCGGCGAGACTGGATATACTGTCGTTGTTTTGATGTTGCCCTGTATAGTGGCGATATTTTAATTCTCTTTGTGGGGAGGCCGATCAAGTACATCTGATTAAAAAACCCCCAGTGAAGATCCCTTATACTGAATTTGTGTTCTGGAGAAATCCTGTTTTATAGGAGCCATCTCACCGAAGACCAGGCCGGATGTTATTGTCATCCAGGGCTATTTTTTACCGTCAAAAACCCCCTCAGAGAATTCTGGTACACCGGAGCCTGCTACGAGCATGGTTGTACCTCATTTCCCCTACCCCCCGAATTTTAGAGGTCATAATTCGGAAAAATGAGGAACCGGGCCGGAATTATTCAACGATTTACGATGGGAATGGATGAGGTCGAATATAGCAGTGTTACAAAGACCGAAAGCAGGATGGGGTGTGGTTTGGGAGGTGCCGTGCACCGGCACCGTGGGATATTCCAGCATACTCCCCGGGAAGCATCAGGGATAAAGAGGAATTCTGCAGAGCATGAATATGAGTAAAATACGACCTGAAAGGCTCCAATTTTTCTTTCAGGTTCTTACCGGGTGAGGGAAAATCCTGCAAAACCGTTTTTTTTTGTTCCTGATGATGATACATATGGATTATCTTTGATTACCAAAACCCGGCAGATGTGCACCTCTCCCCCCTGCTGTCAAATCAGCTTAGACTGGTCCTCTTCGCTATATCGTTTGTTCAAACGTATTATGGAAACCCTGCCGGAATGCAAACATCAGGTTTTTTTCTGCAGATGTGGTTAGTAGATCTGCAAGTTTTGTGACGCAATCAAAATATTAATTTGTCTGAAAGTCATGTATGACACAATCTAGGTTTTTAACGTTAATACCCTGAGATCCCCCAATACTCCATATATAATAATATCCGGGGGTGTCTTTCGTATGAATGGCTAAATACAAAACTTGACTAAGCGGAAATTACGAGAGGCAAAAAGCATTGTGGAACAGATTTGCATTCAAACGAAAAATACCTGAATCTGATCTGTGTAAAAGGCAGATTGATGCCGACCCGATCAGGGATGAACTCTATAGCAGGGACCACCTGGCCCAGCATGCCAGGGAGACCGCCTGCTCGTACAGGGTAGATACCAGAAAAGGGCGCGACCGTCTCCTTCCGCGACTTGCTGATAACGAGAAGGTCCTGCTCGAAACACATGACCTGATGAAAGCCGCTATAGAGGCAAATCGCGGGATTGCTCCTGCTGGTGAATGGCTTTTAGATAATTTCTACCTCATTGAAGAACAGATAAGGACTGCCCGTCGCCATCTCCCGGAAAATTACAGTAAAGGGCTTCCCCACCTCGATAATGGACCGCTTGAAGGATTTCCGCGGGTATACCATATCGCCCGGGAATTAATTGCACATAGCGATGGGAGGATTGACACTAAAATACTCTCGAGTTTTATTGACGCATATCAGAGTGTCTCGCCTCTCCTGCTTGGAGAACTCTGGGCCATACCCATCATGTTCAGGCTCTCTTTGATAGAGAACCTGCGCAGGATTGCAGATATTATCTCAGCCAACAGACGTGACCGCGACTCTGCAACCCATTGGGTGGACCGGATGACCGAAGTTGCCCGGGATGATCCCAAGAGCCTGATCCTGGTTATCGCTGATATGGCCCGGTCAGATCCTCCTATGACCAGTGCTTTTGTCGGAGAAATGGCACGACAATTACAGGGACGGACAGGAGCACTCCTGTTTCCCCTCAACTGGATCGAACAGAGACTTTCTGAGAATAACCTGACTATTGAGCAGATGATCTATACCGAGACACAGGCACAAGCCGCGGATCAGGTATCCATAGGGAATTGCATCAACAGTCTTCGTCTCCTTGACAAGACAGACTGGCGTGAGTTTGTTGAGCAGGTTAGTCTTGTTGAGCATACCCTGCGCATGGACCCCGCAGATGAATATGCTGCGATGGACTTTGAAACCCGTGACCGGTACCGGCACGTGGTTGAAGAGATCGCAAAAAAGGGAGGGTTATCCGAACGTGATGTTGCAATCAAAGCAGTGGATCTTGCCACGCAAAGCCGGGGCTTGAAGGACAGAAAACCCCGTGCGTCTCATGCAGGATATTATCTGATCGACCACGGAAGGGACACTCTTGAAAAAGCGCTTTCCTTTCGTCCTTCTTTGCCGGAGCGCGTCAGAAGATCAGGATATACTCATCTCCTACTCCCGTATTTCTTCGGGATCCTGTTCATAACACTTGTCGTGGCTTTTTTTGGGTATACAGATCTTGTCGCGTATGACAGGTTTGTTGCCCTGCCTCTCCTGATTCTTCTCCTGTTTCCAGTCAGCCAGGGTGCAATAGCAGTCATAAACTGGTGTTTTACACTTCTGCTCATTCCTGATTCGCTCCCGAAGATGGACTATTCAAAAGGGATACCCGGGGACCGGAGAACCATTGTCGTAATCCCGACGGTCCTGTCAGGACCAGGAGATGTTCAGGGACTCCTGGATTCACTAGAGATCCGGTATATAGCAAACCGGGACGATAACCTGTTCTTTGCCCTGCTGACTGATCTTCGGAACGCACATGCCCGCGAACTGCCGGGAGATACTGAGACCGTCGATCTGCTCGCTACCGGAATTGAAGATCTGAACGCGAGAGACGAGGAGAAGCCGGGGGCATTCTTCCTTATGCACCGGGACCGGACCTGGAATGAGGGAGAAGGAGTCTGGATGGGATATGAGAGGAAACGAGGGATCCTCGAGGCATTCAGCACCTTCCTGTCCGGTACCGGGGAAAACCCGTTTTCACGTATTGTAGGCAACCAGGAGATACTGGCCGGTATCAAATATGTGATAACTCTTGATACAGACACGCAGCTCCCCCGGGACAGTGCGAGAAGGCTTATCAGCGCGATTGCTCACCCGCTCAACCGACCGGTTCCCGATCCGGAAACCCGGGTGATCCGGGAGGGATATGGTGTTCTCCAGCCACGGGTCTCTCTCTCTTTATCCGAATCTGGAATTTCCCCGTTCGCATCACTCTTCGGAGGTGAGCAGGGAATTGATCCCTATACCCGTGCAGTATCCGATGTGTACCAGGATGCTTTTCATGAAGGGTCGTTTATTGGAAAAGGGATCTATGATCTCGACGTCTTCTCACGATGCGTTGAGGGGCGGTTTCCTGAAAACCTTATTTTAAGTCATGATCTTCTTGAAGGATGTTATGCGAGGACTGGCCTTGTCAATGATGTACAGGTATTTGAGGAGTATCCTGTCAGTTACCTGGCAGACATCAAACGAAGACACCGCTGGATCCGAGGCGACTGGCAGATAGTGCCATGGTTGCTTTTTTCCGTCCCAGGCAAATCTTCAAAAAAGGAGAAAAATCCCCTCTCCTTTCTCTCACGATGGAAGATCTTTGACAACATCAGAAGAAGCCTCGTAGCGCCCGCAACATTCCTTTTTCTCATCCTCTCATGGACCGTTCTCAATGATCCCCTGTTCTGGACCGCCTTTATCGCATCACTGTACCTGGTCCCGGCGATAATTATTTCCGGTTGGAATGCTCTTAAAAAACCTGAAGAACAGGCTTGGCTGCTGCACGTCCGTGATTTGCCCCGGGTAATCAAAGGCCAGTTGGCAGTTCCCCTTGTTACCCTGGCCTTCCTCCCGTATGAAGCGTATGTTTCCCTTGATGCAGTATTCCGATCCTGCTGGCGGATGTTAGTCTCTCATCGCCATCTTCTGGAATGGACTACCCATCAGGAAGCCGGACTGACAGGAAACTACGACGTAGAAGGATCCTACCGGATTATGTGGCCGGCACCAGTAATCGGGGCAGCACTACTTCTCGGACTGGCTTTCAACCGCCCGGCCCCGCCTTCTGTGGTAGTTTTTGCTCTTGCCTGGATCCTTTCGCCGGGTATTGCATGGTCGATTAGCCAGCCCTTAAGGACGCGGACAGCCCGCCTTACCCGGGGGCAGGAACGTTTTTTACGGGGCATCGCCCGAAAAACCTGGCGTTTCTTTGAGACGTTTGTCACTACGGAGGATCATTATCTTCCCCCGGACAATTACCAGGAACAACCGGTTCCGGCCGTCGCCCACCGTACATCCCCGACAGATATCGGACTCTCACTTCTTGCAGGTCTTACCGCGTATGACTTTGGGTATATTCCGGTGAATGACCTGGTTGAACGGACCCAAAAGACGGTGACCAGCTTGGGGGAGCTTAAGAGATTCCGGGGTCATTTTTACAACTGGTATGATACCATTACCCTGGAGCCGCACCTCCCGAGGTATATCTCCACTGTCGACAGTGGTAACCTTGTCGGAGACCTGCTTGTATTAAGGCAGGGACTGTACGAGCTCCCTGGTTATCCGGTCCTTTCGAAGGGATTTGCCAACGGGTTATCCGATACACTCTTCCTCCTGTCAGATGCTCTTGATGTTGCTATGGGAGAGAGTAAGGTAGTGGTGCCGGTATCTGTCCTGTCAAAGATTGATGAGCTCAAAGAGTGTGCCGCCCGGATGCCAGGTCAGACAAGTGAAGTTGCAGGACATCTCTCCCTGCTTGACAATATTGCATCAGAATTACAGGCAGCCCTTACAACGCACCCGGATGATGAAGTCCGGTGGTGGGCTGCAGCAACAAAACAACAGATCGAGACTCATACAAAGAATTTTAAAACATTGACTTCATGGGAATCCCCCGGTACTCCTCCTGACACCATCCGTGATGAGGTCCCCCAGGACCTGGTACCGTATCTTTTTCTGGTTATCAGAAAACTTGAGATGCTGAACAACCAGGTCCCCTCCCTCAGAGATGTTGCAGGCATCAGGCAGGACCTTCAGACCAGGGTCGGTCCCCTGCTGGAATGGATTGACACCCCCCTGGATATGGGCGGTGTCTCTGGTCCGGGCCGCGAATGGCTGATCCGGACTCTTGAGGAGATGAGAACCTCAGGCGGGCGGGCAGAAGAACTCATCCAGTCGATTTTGGTTCTCTCAGATCAGTGTATTGCCTATACTACGATCGAGTACGAATTCCTGTATGACAGAACGAGCAATCTCCTCTCGATCGGCTATAATGCAACTGATCTCCGGCGGGATGCCAGTTTCTATGATCTTCTTGCATCAGAGGCACGACTCACCAGCTTTATCGGTATAGCTCAGGGTAAACTTCCGCAGGATCACTGGTTCGCGCTAGGGCGCCTTCTCACGACAACCGGTGGGGGGAAGCCTGCCCTTATCTCCTGGAGCGGATCCATGTTCGAATACCTGATGCCCCTCCTTCTTATGCCGACCTATCCGAATACCCTTCTCGATCGCACGTACCAGGCATCAGTTGCCAGGCAGATTGAGTATGGCCGCTCGCGGGGTGTGCCCTGGGGGATATCAGAATCAGGGTATAATATCACCGATGCAATGTTGAACTACCAGTACCGGGCATTTGGAGTTCCCGGCCTAGGGTTCAAGCGTGGACTTGCCGAGGACCTGGTCATTGCTCCTTATGCTGCGGTGATGGGACTGATGGTAAATCCGGTGTCAGCCTGTATAAACCTCGAGCAGATGGAATCCCTGGGGTATGCGGGAGATTACGGATTTTACGAAGCCGTGGATTTCACCCGGTCCCGGGTGCCCCCGGGCCTGAACCACAAGGTTGTCCAGTCCTTTATGGCTCATCACCAGGGAATGGCTCTGCTCTCTTTAGCCTATGTACTGTTAGATCGTCCTATGCAGAGGAGATTTGAGTCTGATCTGAGTCTTTCTGCAACGATGATGCTTCTCCAGGAGAAGATGCCCCGCAACACACCTTTCTATCCTCATTCCGGGGAAGTCTTGGGAGTCCATAGACATACCGGAAAATCAGGACCCATGATGCGGATTTTCCCGACTGCAAATACCCCCCGTCCTGAGGTACATCTCCTCTCGAACGGCAGGTATCATGTTATGGTGAACAACAGCGGTTCAGGGTACAGCAGATGGAACAATCTTGCCGTGACCCGGTGGCGGGAGGATCCAACTGCAGACTGCAGTGGTACCTTCTGTTATATCAGAGATCTGGCGAGCGGTGAGTTCTGGTCGAACGGGTACATGCCAACCAGTAAGAGTCCTGATACATACCAGACGATCTTTCAACAGGCCCGTGCGGAATTCCGTCGAAGGGACCGGGATTTTGATACTCGAACAGAGATTATTGTTTCTCCTGAAGACGATGTGGAACTGCGAAGGATACAGGTAACAAACCGGTCATGGAAACGACGGACAATAGAGTTTACCAGTTATGCTGAAGTGGTTATGGCACTTCCGGCATCCGATGAATCACATCCCTCTTTCAGCAACCTGTTCGTCCAGACCGAACTCGTACGGGATAAAAATGCAATTCTCGCTACGAGAAGGCCACGATCAGATGGGGAGCATCCCCCCTGGATGTTTCACCTCATGACCGCTCATGGTAAACAGGTAAGAAATATTTCATTTGAGACAGACCGGTCAAAATTTATCGGAAGGGGCAATTCACTTTCAAAACCGGTTGCCATGACCGATTCTTCAACTCTTTCTGATACCGCAGGTTCAGTGCTCGATCCAATCGTCGCAATCAGGTGTACCATTACCCTGGATCCACAGGAGACCGCCGGTGTTAATATCTTTACCGGAGTCAGTGAAAGTCGTGAGGGATCATTTGCATTGATCGAGAAGTACCATGACGAATACATCGCTGACCGGGTATCAGAGCTGGCCTGGACTCATGCCCAGGTCATGCTCAGACAATTGAACGCTACTGAGCAGGATGCCCAGTTATTTGGGACCCTCGCCTCCTCGGTTATCTATGCAAATCCCTCGAGACGGGCTGACCGTAATGTACTTCTGAAGAACAGCCGGGGCCAGTCAGGTCTCTGGGGGTATGGTATATCTGGTGATATCCCTCTCGTGCTGGTGAGGATACAGAACAGGAACCGGATCGGTCTTATCAAAGAGATGGTTCAGGCTCATGCATACTGGCGGATGAAGGGACTTATGGTCGATTTGGTGATCTGGAATGAGGACCAGTCCGGATACCGGCAGGAACTGCAGGAGGAGATCATGGATCAGATGCCACAGGGTCCGGATTATCAGTTATTAAACCAGAAAGGGGGAATTTTTATCCGGCGTCTCGAACAGATGTCCGATGAGGATCGCATCCTTATTCAGACCGTGGCCAGGGCTGTTATTTCAGACCGTCGGGGTACGCTGGCTGAGCAGATGGAACGGAGAGGCTGGGAGGAGACAGCGGTCCCGCGCCTGTTCCCAACACGGATACCATATCCTCCGCCAAAAGCCGATCCTGATAAGACGGGCGAAGAACTTCTTTTTTTCAATGGCACCGGTGGATTTTCTCCTGATGGTAAAGAGTATATCATTTACACAGGAAATGGGAAGGTAACTCCCTCACCGTGGGTGAATGTGCTCGCGAACGAAAATTTCGGAACCGTGGTATCAGAGACTGGCAGCGCTTATACCTGGAGTGAAAA
>Ga0182019_10001019_pt1 | contig 14073 bp, 11 predicted proteins | sample 812E2MmetaG_FD_120483 | JGI IMG/M metagenome (GOLD analysis project Ga0182019, IMG submission 120483) | Permafrost microbial communities from Stordalen Mire, Sweden - 812E2M metaG | ecosystem: Environmental > Terrestrial > Soil > Wetlands > Permafrost | place: Sweden: Stordalen | collected...
CTGACGCTCTTTGTGTAGAGCTCTCCGATCTCTCGCTCCGCCGCGAAGAAATAGAGGTTACTCGAGTCGGGGACCCCCGCGTAGTGAAAGAGGAGCCCCATGTCAAGGTCATACAGCACCGTGTTCTTGTCGCCGTATGCCGGACGGTTCGCGCGGACCTGTTCCAGGGCCGCACTGTACTTTCCCCCCGCAATATCGTTCTCCACCCCGGTGTAAAACTCTGATGTCGAGCCGCAGGAGGCGAGGAAAAATGAAAGCGCCGCTGGAACGATCCAGGGCGCTCTCCTCGCAAGGCCAGACAACCGTGTCATGATGACCGGGGGGTAGGGTCAGGTTCAGAATTTCGTCCCGCTCTGCGAGACGTATTTCTTGATTTTTTTCTCCCCGATCCAAGCCTTTCTGTTCGTCTCAATGTTGACAAGCTCGAGGTTGACCTGGTAGTACTTCACCTTCTCACCCCCCTCCTGATCGACGATCGTGGTGATGTCGCCCCGGAGCATGAAGTCCGCACCCGCCTCCTGCTGGAACTTTTTCATCGACTCGCGCGTGGCGTTCTCCTGCTGGTCCGCCCTCTCGTCGCGGACCTCGGTCCGCTCCTCTTTGTTGGCGACAAAAGTCACTCGACCTGAATTGATCAGCTCCTTCTCCAGGTTCTTGATGAACGCCAACGTCTGGATGTGCTCGTCTGTCCGGTTCCGGACCGTGCCGACGATGACATCGGGTGTACGCTTCTTTTCCCCCCTGAAATCGGCGAGCCAGGGGCGCGCGAGGACATCGCCGATCATTTCTTCGGCGACGAGGCGCGAATCGGTGTCGTTCCAGTCACCGCTCAGATCGATCGCCTTGTCAGGCTCGATGCGGGTGACGACCTTACCGCCTCCGCCGCAACCGGCATACAGCATGACGAGCGTGACGGCAAGCGCCGCTGCAAGAAATCGGGGAGTGATCACTGTTCGTTCCTCCGGGTTGATCATGAATGGGGACGCATCAGTAACGCATGCTCGGAATCCGCTTCAAAATAGGGAAATCGGTCTCAACGTTCAAGCGCTCCCATCCCGCCCTGGATCGGCGCCTGTGGAGCCCGGATTGATGACGGCACCCTGGGGACCGTCGTTGCCGGCGCTTTCCTCCTCCTCCCCCCCTGCAACCTCACCGAGGAATTTTGCCGCCGCGCCGGCCGGGAGTTCCTGCACGTTCCGCAGCTTTCTCTCAATCTGCCGTGTACGGGTCGCTGCATTTTCGATCGTGTTGCTCGCCTCCTGGAGCTTCTTCTGCGTCCTCTCGAGTACATCGCCGAACTTGCCAAATTCGGTTTTCACGGCCCCGAGCAGCGCCCAGACCTCGCCGGAACGCTTTTCGATGGCGAGAGTCCGGAACCCCATCTGGAGGCTGTTAAGCAACGCAGCCAGCGTCGTCGGTCCTGTGACCATTATCCGGAACGTGCGCTGGAGCTCCTCGGTAAGTCCCGGCCGGCGGAGCACTTCGGCGTAGAGGCCCTCGGTGGGGAGAAACATGATTGCGAAGTCCGTCGTATGGGGGGGGTCGATGTACTTGTCCCGTATCGACTTTGCCTCCAGCCGGATCCGGTTTTCAAGCTGTTTCGCGGACTCCTCCAGGAGTGCCGGGTTGGCCTGTTCCGCTGCCTCGACGATGCGCCGGTAGTCTTCCTGCGGAAACTTGGCGTCGATGGGGAGCCACACCGGACCCTGATCATCCCGCCCGGGAAATTTCACCGCGAACTCGACGCGGTCGTTGCTCCCGGCCTTCGTCGCCACGTTCGTCTCGTACTGTTCGCGGGTGAGTATCTGTTCGAGCAGGGCTCCGAGCTGGATCTCCCCCCATGTCCCGCGTGTCCTGACATTGGTGAGGACCTTCTTGAGGTCCCCCACACCGGTCGCTAGCGCTCTCATCTCCCCGAGCCCGAGCTGGACCTGCTCCAGGCGCTCGCTGACGTGCCGGAACGACTCGCCGAGCCGCTGCTCCAGAGTTGTCTTGAGCTTCTCGTCAACCGTCTCCCGCATCTTCTCCAGCTGGCGGCTGTTGTCCGCCTGTATGGAAGCGAGCTTCCCTTCCACGCTGTCGCGGACTCTGTCGAGCTTCTCGCCTGTGGTCTGGGACACGGCACCGAGCTGACCTGCAAACGAATCGAGCTGACCACGCTGAAGGGAAGCGATTTCAGCGAGGCGGGATTGAAGTGAATCCGCGCTGGAACGAAGAGCTCTCTGGATCTCCTCCCTGTCCTGTTGCGCCGATCGTTCGGAGGCTTCCCTCGACCGGGCCGATTCATCGCGCAGGAGACGGTCGACGGTTTCAATCGATGACTTGAGCGCTTCAAGACGGATCAGGAGATCACCCCCCCCATCGCCGGCAGGACGCCGGAGGAGGATCAGGAGCACCACGAATACAGCCAGAAGAAGTGCGAGCGTGATAATGAGGAGGGTTTCTGACATGGCCGGGACATCTCAGAGGTCGTGGGAAGAATGCCGGAGGGGCATCAATCCCCTCCGGCACCTTCAATATATGCCACAATCAGATTGAAATGCAACGAAGGCGCCCGGACTCCACCGGGGGGGGGAGCATCTCAGGCAGCGACCTGGAGGACCTCGGTTATCGCCTGGACGAATGCCTCCTTCGGCATGGCGCCCATCGCCATCTGGGGTTTCCCTTCCTTCGGGATAAAGAGGATTGAGGGAATGCTGCGTATCCCGAACATGGATGCCAGTTCCTGCTCCTTCTCCGTGTCAACCTTGTAGATGTTGATCTTCCCGGCGAATTCCTTCGACAGCTCTTCCAGCACGGGCGCCACCATTTTGCACGGCCCGCACCAGTCCGCGTAGAAATCGACGATGCAGGGAATATCGCCGGCAAACGACCATTCCTTGTTCTTCTCGAAATCGAAAACCTTCTCCTGGAATGTCTGTTTTGTTAAATGCTCCATGTAAACTCTCCCTTGTGTTAGTAGGTTCTAAGCATAAGATGCATGGAACCCCACAAAGGGTCAGGCCGACCATGGAGGGAGTGCCCGGGAAGAGCGAGGTTACTGCATGACTGATGCAGCGGCTTCGTTTATGGCCTGCCGGAACTGCTCAATGGATTCCCCGAAAACGCGGACGGTGGAGCGCTGTTTCTTCTCTTCCTCATCAATGCGGTTTTCCGAAATCGAGATGAACTTCCTCCCGTTTTTCGCTTCTTTGACGTCCACGTAGTACGTCGTCTTCCCAGCCCTGACCATGGTTGAGTACATCGTTGCGGCGGTGGTATCGCTCATGAAACCCTCCCTGTGGATTTTGTGTCGTCAGATGGATACAGCACATTGAGAATACAGGGCTGGATCTCTTTTTCCGAGAGGAAAGACTCCGGCGGGAGGGCACAGCCCAAGAAACCGCCCCGTCAAGCGGGGCGCATTCTACCGGGAGGGGGGAAGGACCCGGGGAGCTCTACCCGTGTCACCGGCGGCGCCGGCTGCGTCACCGGGGTCGAGTAGCCGTCCCCGCCGGGAGCCCTTCCTGCGCGATCATGTAGGCAAGGAGCGCTTCGGCGATTGCTCCCATTTCGAGCTCGCGCGGGTTCACCTTGTCCGGCGTGTCCTTATCCGAGTGGTGATAGTCGAAGTACCTGTGGTTCTCGGGGTCCAGTCCGAACCCGGGGACACCTGCGGCGACCATGGGGGAGATGTCCGCCCCGCTCCTCCCCGCAAGGAGCCGGCCGGCGTTCACCTTTTCCATAACGGGTTTCCAGCGTAAGACCTGTGTGCGGACAGCGGAATCGGCATCGACAAAAAAGCCTCTCGGGGCAAATCCCCCCGCATCCGATTCGATCATCGCAATGTGTTTTTCGGAGCGCCTGAGCGGGTCCGCAATGTAACCCCGCCCCCCCCGGAGGCCGTTCTCCTCGTTCATGAACATCACGGCCCGGATCGTCCGCCCCGGCTTCAGTCCGAGCGTCCGGATGAGATCAAGCGCCTCGATTGCCTGCACGCATCCTGCGCCGTCGTCGTGCGCCCCGGCACCTTTGTCCCACGCGTCAAGGTGCCCTCCCACGACGATCACCTCGCCCGGTTTCTCCGTCCCGGTGATCTCTCCTGTCACGTTCGCCGATGGTGCATCGGGGAGGGTCCTGCATGAAAGGGTCAATCTGACCCGGAGCGGCTCGCCCGCGCGAAGGAGTGCGCTCAGTTTCTCCGCATCCTTAGTGCTTATCGCCGCAGCCGGGATTTTCTTCACGCTGTCCTGATATCCCATCCCGCCGGTATGGGGGACGCCGTCGATCGCGAGCGTCATGGAACGGACCAGGGCCGCCACGCAACCGGATTTTGCCCCCTGGACAGCCCCCCGGTACCGCTGTTCAACCGCCCGTTCATATGCTTCGAACGTGTTGAGCAGCGACGGATCCATGGGACGGTTGAAGAATACGATTTTCCCCGAGGCGGCGGTCCCGAGATGTTCCAGCTCATCGAACGACCTCACCTCCACCACACCGGCGGTTATACCGCCGGCGGGAGTCGCGATGCTCCCCCCGAGTGCACATACGGCCATGGGAATATTCGCCTTACCGGGGATAACAAGGAACGCTTTCTCGGTCGTCCCCCGCTCCCAGCGGGGGACCATGACTTGCTCCAGATGCACGTTGCTGAATCCCCTCTCTTCCATCAGCCTCTTCGCCAGTTCCACTGCAGTGTCAGCCCCGGCGGAGCCGCTCAGGCGGTGCCCTGCGTGCGACGTCAACCGCTCCAGCATCCCGTAGGCACCGGGCCTGCCGAGCCCTGCGCGGAGGAGCTTTCCGGCGATGGGATCATACCCGTTTGTCGAATCGGTGACCTGCCCGGAAGCCGTGAGGCACCCGGCAAGCAGGAGCGGGACGAAGAAGGGAATTTTCACTTCGCATACCTCCGCCTGATCCCCGGAATCAGATACTCGTCGAACGCGCGCTGCTGATCGAACGACGGGGCAAACCCCCAGTCCCTGCGGGCGGCGCTGTCATCGACGTCCTCGGGCCACGAATCGATAATCGCCTGACGCTTGTCGTCAGGCCGGAATGTGATGTCGGCCCCCTCAAACGCACGGAGCGCGATCGCACGGATTTCATTCGCCGAGGGACTGAAGCTGGTGATGTTGTACACCGATTGCGAAAGCAGCGATGAAGGGGCGGCCTCCAGCCTGAGCAGTGCATTGATTGCGTCGGGCATGGCCATGAAGGGAATGCGGACGTCTTCCCGCACGAAACACTCGTAATGTTGGTTTTGCGCCGCCGCGTGCAGCATCTCGGGCGCATAGTCACTGGTGCCGCCGCTCGGCACCGTGACCGCACTGATGAGTCCCGGGAAGCGGATGCACCGGAAATCGACCCCACCCCGTTTCTCCGTGTCGGCGGCGAGCTGGCGGTAGTGACGCGCGTAATACCGCCCGAGGTGCTCGCAGTACAGCTTGTTGCATCCGTACATGGTGACCGGCATCGTCCAGTCTTTTTCCGCGACTTTTCCCGCCTTCTTCTTCGCGGAAACGGACGGGAGTCCGTACACCGCGATGGAGCTCGGGAACATGAACTTCACGGGGGAACCGTGCCACCGCGATTGTTCGACGGCAAGCTTGAGGAGGTACATCGTCCCTTCCACGTTGACTTTGTGCGCCGACTCGGGAGTAAACTCGGCGCGCGTGGAAAGGAGCGCCGCAAGGTGATAGATCGTGTGGATTTCGTACTCGCTCTGGAGACGTTCCATCAGCCGCTGCTCGAGTATGTCGCCGGTGATCGTCTCAGTGCATTTCGAGCGGAGGGATTCATCCACAGGGCGCAGGTCGATGGCGATGATGATGTTCGAACCGGAGGAAGCGAGGGCTTCGATCAGGCCGTGCCCCATCTCCCCGTTGGCGCCCGTAATCAGGGTCGCGGGTTTTCTAATGTGATCGCTCATGGCTCCGATTCTGAGTTCAGGGAGGGAACGTGAGGACAGCACGCAAGGATGACGAGCAGAACTCCGCGCAGAGGCGCGAGATGCGCGGGCTATGCGACAGCGGCAACGCCGGATCGTTCACAGCGTCGGTGTGCCGCTCCCCCCGCGTGGGCCGAAGCGCATCTGCGTCTGAGACCTGGTCCGGGTGCCCCCCGGAGGGAGCTTGGGTCTCTTATCTTCGGGGGTCGTCAGGTAGTTGATCCATTCGATCATTTCCTCGACCGGCCGCGCCTTCCGGAGGAAGCCTTCAAAGCGGGGATCCTTTACGGCGTCAAGCGTGTGCTGGTCGTCGTACGCGGAGACGAAGAGAAAAGGGGTCTTCTCGAACTCCGGCATCCCCCGCACCTCCCGATGGAACCTGATGCCGTCCATGACGGGCATGTAGATGTCGGAGATCACCATGTCCACTTTGGACTCCTTCATCTTCGCAATCCCCTCCTCACCGTTCTCCGCAAGGAGGACGTCCCATCCCTCCGACATCAGGACGCTTCGCATGATCAGCCGGTATTCCGGCTCGTCATCCACGACAAGTAGTGTCATTTCGCTGACCCCTTCGCGCAACTGAAAGCCGGGCGTTTCCTGTGGGAGACAGAACGTACAGCGCGCAAACCCCGGCCGATTGTCGAACTCTAGTGCTTCCCTCCACCGGACTTTTCGTCCTTGGCGCAGGTGGAGTCAGATGCACAGCAGGCCATCTTCCCCTCACCTTTCGATCTCATTTTTGAGCAGCACTCGGATTTCTTTGCAGATGCGGCCGCGGATTGTTTCGATCCCTCCTGCGCCCGCTGTGAAAAGGCGACACCCGCGATGACAAAGACGAGTATGACGGCGATCTCTTTCATGTGCTTCATCTTCGTGGGTTCCTTGCCGGCCTGTGACAGAAATAGTATAACTTTGATAAAATACGAGGAAGAAGGGAAACATGCAATCCCTCTCATCCCGCGTGGCGGTTCATGTGGGAGACCTTCAGGGTCCCCTTCCTGAGCGCGCGGCGTTTCATGTAGGCGAAGAGGACCGGTGTCACGACGAGGACATGGACCGCGGATGTGAGGAGGCCTCCGATCATCGGCGCAACGAGCGGTCGCATGACATCCGCCCCGGTCCCGCTGCTCCACATGATCGGGACGAGCGCTATCATTGCGGTCGCGACCGTCATCACTTTCGGGCGGAGACGGAGCACCGAACCCTCTGTCGCTGCTTCCGTGATGTCCTGCTCTGTCAGAGGACCGCGTTCCCCCCGCTCGTGCGCCCGGAGCCGCCTGTCAAGCGCCTCATGGAGGTAGACCACCATCACCACCCCAGTCTCCACGGCAAGGCCGTAAAGCGCGATGAAGCCCACCCAGACCGCGACAGAGAAATTGTACCCGAGGAAGTAGACCAGGTACACCCCCCCTACGAGCGCGAAGGGGACGGAGAGCATCACGACGAATGCCTCAAGGTAGTCCCTCGTGACGAAGTAGAGCATGACGTAGATGATGAGGAACACGAGCGGCATCAGAAGCTGCATCCGGCTTTTCGCCCGGATCTGGTTTTCCCATTGACCGCTCCACCGGATCGTGTACCCGGCGGGGAAATTCAGATCGCGGGTGAGCGTTTCACGGGCTTCACCGACGAAGCTCCCCATGTCGCGCCCCCTGACATTGAGGAGAACTATCGAGCGGAGCTGACCGTTCTCGCTCCCTATCATGGGGGGTCCGGGTTCCAGGGTGATCCCCGCCAGCGCGGAAAGGGGGACATAGGCCCGCCTGGGTAGCGGGGACTGGGACGCCGCGGATTGCGGCGGCAGAGGCGGGGACGCCGCGGTCATTCCGCCCGACGGCATGCCGGCATCAGAAGCCGGGACAATTAAACCCGCGGACGGGGTTCCTCCGCCTGAGAGGTTCACCGGGACCGGGAGCGCCCGGATCGCATCAAGTGAATTCCGCAGGTCCCGATCATACCGGACCCGGATCGGAAACCTCTCCCGTCCTTCTATCACCGTCCCGAGGTTCTCCCCTCCGAGCGCGGTTTCGATGACGTCCTGCACGTCGCCAACGGAGACCCCGTAACGTCCGACGGCATTCCGGTCGATCCGGATGTCGAGAAACATCCCCCCCTCAGAGCGCTCGGCATACAGGTCGGCCGTGCCCGGGATCCGGCGGAGTATCTCTTCCACCCTGAGTGCCAGGCCCTCCAGCGTATCAAGGTCCGTCCCGAACACTTTCACGCCGAGATCGGTCCGGATCCCGGTCGAGAGCATGTTGATCCGGTTGATGATGGGTTGCGTCCATCCGTTCCGGACGCCGGGGATCTGGAGCTTCCTGTCCAGCTCGGCAACGATGTCGTTCTTCGTCAACCCGGGACGCCACATGTTCTTCGGCTTCAACAGAATGATCGACTCGATCATGCTCAGGGGGGCGGGATCCGTGGACGTCTCTCCCCTCCCTGCCTTGCCCAGGACTGTCTCCACTTCCGGCACCGTGCGTATGGCGGCGTCCTGAAACCGGAGTATCCTGTTCACTTCCGTGATCGAGGCGGAAGGGAGAGTCACGGGCATGAACAGGAGGCTCCCCTCGTCCAGCGGCGGCATGAACTCCGATCCCATGCTGAGTATCATCGGGACGGCGGCCAGAAGGGCGAGCACATTGAGTCCGAGTGCGGTCTTGCGGTATGTGAGCGCAAGCCGGATGACCGGCGCGTACAGCCTCGCCAGCACGCGCGTGACCGGATTCCTGTTCTCGGTCCTGAATCTGCCGCGCGTCAGGAGCGTCATGAGCATGGGGACAAGCGTGATCGCGATGATCGCCGATCCGGCGAGCACGAACGTCTTCGTGAATGCCAGCGGCCGGAACAGCTTCCCCTCCTGACCTTCGAGCAGGAACACGGGAAGGAACGACACGACCATGATCAGCACCGAGAAGAATATCGCGGGGCCCACCTGCTGCGCGGAGCGGATGGATATCGCGACATAGTCTTCGGTTGTGAGCGTCCCTTTCCGCTCCTGTGCCGCCGCGACGTTCCTGTGCGCGTTCTCGACAAGGACGATCGACGCATCCACGATCACGCCGATGGCGAGCGCGATCCCTCCGAGCGACATGATGTTCGAGCTGATCCCGAAGATCCTCATGAATATAAAGGCGATCAGGACCGCGAACGGGATCTCGATGATGACGCGGAGGACGCTCCTGATGTGGAGGAGGAACAGAAGCACCACCAGCGTCACGACAACCGCCGCCTCGACAAGCGCCCGCTGCAACGTGCCGACAGCCGCGGAGATGAGGGAACTCCGGTCGTAGGCGGTATGGATCTCCACCCCCGGGGGGAGCCCGGGCCGGATTTCATCGATCCTCTTTTTCACTCTGTCGATGACATCCTTCGCGTTCTCTCCGCTCCGCATCACCACGATGCCTCCGACGACCTCCCCCTTCCCGTCCTTTTCCAGGGACCCGCGCCGGATATCTCCGCCGAGCTGGACCCGGGCGACCTGATGCAGCAGAACGGCGTTCCCCCCGGCGGTGGTCGCAAGAGGGATATCTTCGACGTCCTTCACCGAATGGATGTACCCCTGCCCGCGGACGAAGTACTCCGCATCCGACACTTCGATGATCTTCCCTCCGACGTCGTTGTTGGAACGCATGACGGCATTCCGGACATCGGCGAGCGTGAGGCCGAACGACTTCAGGAGGAGCGGGTCGACGTCCACCTGGTACTGCCGGACGAACCCTCCCACCGAGGCCACCTCCGCCACTCCCTGGACCCCCTGCAGGTTCAGCTTGATATACCAGTCCTGCACTCCCCTGAGCGTTCCGAGATCGTACCTCCCCTCCACCGTGTACCAGAAGACATGCCCGACGCCCGTGCCGTCAGGCCCGAGCTGCATCTTCGCACCCGCCGGAAGGGCTGACTGCACCGTGGAGAGCTTTTCCAGAACCCTGCTCCGCGCCCAGTAGAGATCTGTGGATTCATTGAAGATTACGTAAATGAACGACATCCCGAACATCGACTGGGCCCGGATGTCGTGTACCTCCGGAATCCCCTCGAGCGCCGTCTCGAGCGGGAACGTCACCTGGTCTTCCACGAGCTTCGGGGAGCGCCCCATCCACTCGGTGAATACGATCACCTGGTTTTCGGAGAGATCGGGGATCGCGTCAAGAGGGGTCGTGAGCATTCCCCAGATGCCGAACCCCAGGACTACCAGGTATGCGATGATGACGGCAAACCTGTTGCGCGCCGAGAATTCTATGATCCGCTCTATCATCTGTGTTCCCCTCCGGCGGGGGCTTCGAGCTGGCTCTCGGAATCGATGAGAAATCCACCGGTCGAAGCGACCATCTCCCCCTCGTTCGCCCCGCTCAGTATTTCAGTGAATGCGCCGGAGGTGAGTCCCGCGACTACAACGCGCGGCGCGAAGCGCCCCGGCTCTGTTTCGACCCATACGCGGGGGTGCCGCCCCGTGAAAAGCACCGCCGACGTCGGAACGACGAGAGCCTCCCGGGAAGCCTTCTTGAGAGCAATCCGGGCATACATGTTCGGTTTCAGCTTCCCCTCCGGGTTCGCCAGCTCCGTACGGACGCGGACAGTGCGGGAGTCCGGGTCGAGCACAGGCTCTATGAATCCGACCCGACCGTTCACCACAAGACCCGGGTAGGCGTCAAGCGTCACTTCCACGGAGTCTCCCTTTCGCACGGAACGTATATCCTGCTCGGAGACCGAGGCGATCACCCAGACGCGGGAGAGATCCGCCAGCTCAAAGAGTGTCATCCCCTCTTCGACGTACTGGCCTTCCACGACCGGTTTCCGTATCACCGTCCCTGCAATCGGAGAAGCATATGTCGCGGGGCTCTGCATGTCACGCTCACGCTCAAGGCGCTTGATCTGAGAGTCGGTAATTCCGAACCGTTCCGCGAGCCGCCTTCGCGATGCCGCAATCAGCTCCCCTCTCGCGACGTCTTCCACGCTTCCCAGTGCGATCAGGTACTCCTTCTCTGCGGTGATCAGCTCAGGGCTGTAGATCGAGAGGAGCGGTTCCCCTTTTCGGACAACGGCACCCGTCCTGTCCACGAAGAGGTGCTCGATGCGTCCCCGTCCCCTTGCTGCGACGACCGACTGGGAGGGCTCCGCAAATGCGACGACGCCCGATGCAGAAACGGACACTGAGAGCGGCATCCACCTGACCGCCCACGTCGAAATGTTTGCCTGTACTCTTTGATCCGGCGAAATGACCACTTCCCCCCCCTTCGTGGCTTCATGCCCGCCCGGGCGTCCACCCTGTATCTTCTTCACGAGCGTCATCCCGCATATGGGACAGGACCCCGGTTTGTACGCAATCACCGAAGGGTGCATGGGGCACGTGTAGTACTCGACCCCTTCCGCGGGGGGCGCCGCGCCGCCCGCCTGACCGGTCCTGACGGGGCGGAGGAACAGGAGAGCCAGAACCAGCGCGACCAGAAGAAACGCCGCAATGACGACCGGAGTTTTTTTCATCGTTCATCCCTTTCTTCATCAAGGTATGCCGGGTGAGATATGTCAGCGGAGATATGCCAGGTCTCTGACGCCGATGTCCTGTTCCAGTCCGGCGATCGAGCGCGCAAAATCCATCCTCAGCATCAATGCTTCCATCGTCAGGTCGCTCGACATCCTGCAGGAATCGAGCACCATGAGGAGATCTCCCCCGCCGGACCGATACGCTGCGAGGGCCAACTGGAGCGCCCCCTGTGCCCGGGGGAGCATCGTGGTCCGGTACACTTCCACCTGTTGCATGTCCGCGACCGCTCTCGAGTACCGGTCCCGGATCTCCGCGCGCACCATTGACCGCGATGCGGCGAGAGCGGCAGCGGCCCTGCCGATACGGGCCTCAGACTCATCGATCTTGCCGGACCTGGCGCCGAGAGCCCACGGGGCGAACGGAAGCGTGATACCCGCAGTCACTGTCCAGCCGTTGAATCCGGTCATCGGGGCGGTCATGTACTGGAGGCCGATCCTGAGATCGGGGATGTATTCCTGCCGGGCCGCGGAGAGAAGGGCCTGCTGTTCGAGAACTGCGAGCGAATCGTGCTGGAGCATCGGCCGGTATTCCATCCCCCTCGCGAGAAGCGTTTCAAGAGAGACATTGAGAACGAGCGAATCGGGCATGACGGCGATCCCCAGAGTATCGCTCTCCGGCCGGTCAAGTATTGCCATGATCATCGACTTCATGCCGAGCTCCTTCTGCCGGAGCGAGACGATCAGGTTGTCGTTCCTGGCGGATTCCAGCGACGCCTTCAGGACTGACTCCTCCCCCGCGCTCCCGGCACCGTACCGGGCCCGGACCACCGCAAGAGCTTCGAGAAGCAGCTCTCCGTTTCGGCGGGTGAGCAGGATCGATTGCTGGAGATACCAGAGCTCCGCATAGGCGGACTTCAGCCGGTAGAGGACATCGAACTCCTTCTCCATATGATCATGGTGGGCGTGGTCCGCGTTGATCTCCGCAATCTCCCGTCGGGTCGAGAGCTTCGCCGGGAACTGGAGCATCTGCATGATCTCGATTCGGGAAAACATCGCTTCGGAATAGCGGAACTGCGGCATCCCTTCCCTCATGAATATGAGCTCCGGCGGAGGGAGCGAGGCCTCCTGCGGGACCCTGGCACCCACGACGGCCATTTGCTGGCGTGCCGATTCGATCTCGGGGTTCCGGTCGAGCGATTCCTCAACGAGATCCCACAGCCGTGTGGTATCGGCCAGGGCGGACGGGGAGAGGGTGCGGAAAGGCCACATTGCGACAAGGAGACCGCAGAGAAGCGCTGTCATGATGTACCCCGGGTAATTGTTGTGAGGCAAAGACAGGGATGGCGGGGGCGGGCGCACGGATCAGGAAAAGCGCGAACCCCTCCGGAGGAGGATCAGATCAGAAGCGACGAATGGATGATGGGAATATCGTCGGGGGCAAATTGAGAAGGGGTCGAAGCAGAGACCTGTGGACTGGAGAAAAACGAACGAGGAGCGAAACCGGACTGACAAATGACGCACGGACCCGGATCATACGAGCATTTCTGAATCCGGAGGAATTCATTCGTATTCCCTGCGGCCGCGATGGAAGGAGAGCAGCACGGCTTTCCTTTCAGGACCTCCGCCCCTCCTTCTCCACCGTCCATGTGACAGAGAGGGCACATCATTGAGCCGACGGGTTTCGGCATCGGGCATGAATCTACCAGGATCGGCAGACCGACATTGAAAATCAGGAAGAGAGACGCAAACAGAATCCGGGATATTTTTGGGCGGGTCAGTCGCATGGCTGTAGAGAATATATACAACAAGTCTCGCAATTGCAAATTGGCGATTTACCTCACAAAAACCCGGGGAACTCGCTCTGAAATGTGGCAGGTCACTTCGTAAGGAATCGTCCCCAGAGTCTCTGCGATATCCCACGCCGTGATCGACCGGGTTCCGTCGGTGCCAATGAACGTCACCTCGTCTCCGGTCTGGCATTCCGGATCCGTTCCGACATCGATCATGAGATGGTCCATGCATATCGTCCCTACCACGGGGTGGAGGTTCCCCCGGATGAGCGCAGACGCCCGGTTTGTCAGGAGCCTCGTATATCCGTCGCCATAACCGATCGGTACCGTTGCGATTGTCGTCCTCCCCGGGGCAAAGAAGCGGCGGCCGTATGAAATGCTCGTCCCCTTCCCGACCTTCCGGAGCATGCTGATGTTCGAAACCAGAGACATCACCGGCATGACCGGATGCCGCTGGGTCATCGACCGCGATGGCGGATAACCGTAGAGCATGATGCCGGGCCGCACCATGTCGAACCGGGCATCCGGCAGTGAGATCACGGCACCGCTGTTCGCCATATGCCGGAGAGGGACTTCTATCCCCATCCGCCGGAGCCTCTCGATGACTTCATTGTACCGGGTAATCTGACCATTTGCAAAAGCGGTATCCGGATCCTCAGAGGTCGCAAAATGACTGTAGACGCCCGCCAGCTCAACATGGGGAAGCCGGAGGAGCGATGCGATATCCGCCGGGGCGGCGTCATTGGGAAACCCGAGCCGCCCCATCCCGGTGTCCACTTTCACGTGAACGGCAGCATTCCCCCGCCGCAGCGCCGCGACACGGCTGATGGAAGCAGCCCCTTCAGCGGTACTCACGGAGAGCGCGATCCCTTC
>Ga0182019_10001021_pt1 | contig 14069 bp, 13 predicted proteins | sample 812E2MmetaG_FD_120483 | JGI IMG/M metagenome (GOLD analysis project Ga0182019, IMG submission 120483) | Permafrost microbial communities from Stordalen Mire, Sweden - 812E2M metaG | ecosystem: Environmental > Terrestrial > Soil > Wetlands > Permafrost | place: Sweden: Stordalen | collected...
CCATCGCCTCACCCCAGGTGAGCGGCGTGCCCGGCTTGCGATGATCGGCGAACCAGAAGATCGGGATCATCAGCAACATCAGCACAACGATGGCCGAGGTGTACCGGATGCTGAGGAGATGCGAGTCGGCCACACCGCCGCGTTGAGTTCCATCGCCCAGGTACATGATCGTCGCGATCGCAATGGGAACGACGTACAACGTGGCGACGATGAAACCTTCGGTCTTGAGCGCCGTCTTGAAGGTGGAGTTCACCCCGATTGACCTACCTGTTGTCGCTCGCCGACGGCCTGAGTCGTCGCCTTGGGGATGTGAGGTTCGGAACGTCTGGTGGCCTGTGCCTGCCATCTTGTGAAGGTTCTCACAAGCCGCGTACGCGAAGAAGGCCAGGACCCGACATCGGTTTATCACGCTCGCTCGCGCCGCGGCACATTCGCAGACCGCGGCCGACTTTGGTGGCCGCGCTTCGTGGGTGCATAGAGTGACCTGAGCCGAGCGGCCCGTCCGGGCAGCGCCTCGCACGATCACGTCGCCGACCACGTCGCGGAGAATGCGTTGACCGAAGTACCCGAACACCTGCTGCAGCGAAGCCGGGCCCGGCGGGCGGCCCTCGGCCTCGGAGGTGAGGCAGGCGACCTCCCGATGCAGGCGCCCTCCCCCGCGGCTGCGGCTACACCCTCGGTGGCGGCGGCAACCCCAGCGGTTGCGCCGGAGCCGGCCGCACCGAAGCCGCCCGCGCGGGTCCCGCCCTACGTCCAGGCCGCGCTGACCCGGAAGAAGATTCCTTACTGGGTGCTTCCCGTGCTGATCATGTTGCCGATCTGGGGCATCGTCTACGCGCTGACCCTCGACGCTCCCACGTCCGCAGTGGCCGGACCGCTGGCGACCGGCGCGTCGGAGTTCACGACCTGCGCGTCCTGCCACGGCGGTGGTGGCGTCGGCGGCGTCGGGCCGAGGCTGGCCGGCGGCGCCGTGCTCACCCAGTTCCCCAACATCCAGGACCACCTGGAATGGGTCATGGACGGTTCGGCCGGATTCAAGGCCCAAGGCAGGTTGACCTACGGCACGAAGAAGACGTCGGTCGACGCTGGGGTCATGCCCGGGTGGGCCACGCAGCTGGATGCCAACCATCTCATCGGCGTCGTCCGTTACGAGCGCGAGACGCTGAGCGCCCAGAAGGTCACTCAAGCCGACCTCGACAAGGAATACGCGGACATTCTGACGATGATCAAAGCGAAGTTCCCGGCGCGTGTCTCCGAGTTCCAAGCCGCCATCGCTGCCTACAAGGGTCTCCCTTTGACCTCCTGAATCTGATGTCTCGAGGTAAGCACTGCCTCATGACACTCCGGTTCAGCCTGTCGTCACAGATCTGATGGCTCCGCACCGACACGACGTCGTGGTCGTCGGGGGTGGCCCGGCCGGATCCGCCGCCGCCTACTGGTTGGCACGGGCCGGGCACGACGTGGTCATCGTCGAGCGCAAGACGTTCCCGCGCGAGAAGACGTGCGGTGATGGCCTGACGCCTCGGGCGGTGCACCAGCTCGAAGAGATGGGCCTGGCCGACGAACTGGCGAGGTATCACCGTTACGAGGGACTGCGGGCCGTCGCCCACGGGCGGTCGATCGAGATGCGCTGGCCCGAGCATCCGACGTTTCCGTCCTATGGATACGTCGTGAGGCGGCGTGACCTCGACACCTTCGTGGCCCAAGCCGCAGTCACGGCCGGCGCCACGTTGCGCCAGGGTGCCGAGGCGATTGCACCCATCCTCCGCGACGGTCTGGTAGTGGGCGTCACCATTCGCGACAAGACGAACGCATCAGCCGCCGACGACGCGACCGAGGACCTACATGCGCGGTACGTCGTGATCGCCGACGGAGCCAACTCGCGCTTCGGTCGCGCCCTCGGCACCGCCCGCAACCGCGCCTACCCCCAGGGCATGGCCATCCGCGGCTATTTCGAGAGCCCGCTGCACGCTGAGCCGTGGATCGAATCCGCCCTCGACGTACGCGATCGCAACGGCGCGTCGCTACCCGGTTACGGCTGGATCTTCCCCGTCGGTGACGGGACGGTGAACGTCGGCATCGGACTGCTGTCGACGTTCCGCGATTTCAAGTCGGTCAACACGTCACACCTGATGACCGAATGGGCCCACACACTGCCGGACTACTGGCAGATCGATCCGACATCACCACTCGCTCCGCCAACTGGTGGGCGGCTGCCGATGGGCGGGTCGGTCAACCCGAAGGTCGGCCCGACCTGGATCGTGGTCGGCGACGCCGCCGGGTCGATCAACCCCTTCAACGGCGAGGGCATCGACTACGCGTACGAGACCGGGCGGATGGCGGCTGCGCTCCTCTCAGAGTGCCTGGTGACCGGCAGTGGACAACCATTGGGTCGCTACCCCGACCAGCTGGACGAGACCTACGGGCTCTACTTCAAGGTGGCTCGTCTCTTCGTCCAGCTCATCGGTCGACCCGCGCTGATGCGCGAACTGACCCGGGTCGGCATGCACTCCGACACGCTGATGAACTGGGTGCTTCGCATCATGGCCAACCTGTTGCGCCCCGACGAGCTGGGACCCGCGGAAGCGGTCTACAAACTTGCGGCCGGCATGGCACGAGTGATCCCCGAACGGTCGGCCGCGTGAGGTACCTCGGGCTCGCGGCGATGGCCGCGATCGTGCTGATCGGCGCGGCAGGTTGCTCGAAGTCGCCCACCCCCGGCGGATCCGCTGCCACCACGACCGCGGCCGGCCCCACGCTGCCCTTCGAGGGCTCGCCGTCAGAGGCCGTGTTGGCCGAGGCCGCCGGGCTGACCTTCCCGACAACGATCAACGGCTATCGCTCAGTGCGGGTCGCGACCAACGAACTGGACGTCAGCTTCACGATTCCGGCGACCGATCTGGACGCGTTCATCACCGGGTCTCATCTCGGAACATTGGTGGCCAACAAGAAGATCATCAACCATCCGTCACCGGTGTGGGATCTGCAGACGACCGGCTCGGTGCAATCGGTGGTGTCGAACCGCAGAGGCATCGAGCGCGGCATCGAGGTGGTGGCGTCGGCGAGCGACCCGACCACCGACACCATCCGCCTCGTCGTCACCAAGAACTAGCTGAACTACCGCCCCTACCCCGCCCCCAGCCGGCTCAGGTGGGCTGGGATCAGGGCGGAGAGATCAGGAGTCGAGCAGGTCGTCGACAGCAACCCGGTAGGCGCGGGTCTGGCCGGCGTCGCGGAGCGCCTGCAGATCGCCCGCGGCCTGGGCATGTTTGAACTGTCCGAACGTGAACGACTGGTTGGGGATGGCCAGGTCGTCCGGGTCATCGCCCACCACCTGGACGAACACAGCGTCGTGAGGACCGCCCTTGTGGAGCTGGCCGGTGGAGTGCAGGAACCGCGGCCCGATGCCGAGTGTGGTGGCCACTCCCAGCCGCCGGCCGAGCTCGATCCGCAGATCGACCAGGCGCGACGTGACAACCGAGGTGGGATCGACGAAGGCACAGATCGCCAGGTAGTCGCCGGGTCGCACCGATCCGAGCGCGTCGGCGGCCGCCGTCTGGGGCGGCTCGCTTGGTGCACCGGACTTCAGCAACGCCCGAGCCGCCGCCTTGGCCGCCTCCACGTCAGGCTGATCAAAAGGGTTGATGCCCAAGACCCGGCCGGCCATGGCGATGGCGAACTCCCACAACATCACGTGCGCGCCGATATCGGTGGGCTCCTCCAGCGTGAGGGTGATCGACGGAATCCCGGATGCGGCGACGTCGGCGGCGCCGGGAGCGTCACCCACGACCACGATGAGTCGGTCATCTGGGTGAGTCAGCGCGATGTCGGCGGGCTCGTCAACGATCGGCACAACGCCGACGCCATGCTTGCCGAGCGACTCAGCCACCAACTGCTCGAGCCACAGCCCGAACGTGGCCACCCGCCCGTCGATGAAGATGGTCAACTTGTCGCGGCCGCCCCTGGCCGCAGCGCCGATTGCCGCGCCGAGCGCCACGCCCAGGTTCAAGTCCGCCTCGTCGTCCGTCGGCTGGAGTGACTCGGCCATCTCGTCCGCCGCATCCAGCAGCAGCGTCCCGTCCAGACCCAGCAACGCGGCCGGCACGATGCCGAAAAGTGAGAGCGCCGAATAGCGGCCGCCGATGTCGGGGTCGTTCTCCCACACGTGACGGAATCCGCGGTCGCACGCCAGGTCCCCGAGAGCAGACCCCAAGTCGGTGATGACCGCGAAGTGCGACGGGTCGCCCGAGCGGGTCCAGAACAACTCGAGGTGCGAGCGGGTCTCGAGAGTCGACCCGGACTTGGATGCGGCCACGCAGAACGTGCGATCGGGCGGGCACTCGGCGACGACGGCGGCGATGGCGGCGGGGTCAGTGGTGTCGAGCACGTGCATCGTCGGATACCCGGCAGCCGGGCCAAAGGTCTGCGACAGCACCTCGGGGAACAGCGATGATCCGCCCATGCCCATCAGCACGATGTGGTCGTTCTCCTCGGCGATGACGGCCGCCGCGGCGGCCAGCTCCGGCCACAACCTGCGCGAGAAGTCTGGCACCCGCAGCCATCCCATGCGGTTGGCGGCGTCAGCCGGATCCTCCTGGAACAGGGTGTGATCGAGCGCCCACAATCGCTCCACCGCGTTGCGCTCGGTCAGTTCCGCGACTGCGGATTCCCAGTCGTTGGCGATCGGATCGAGGCGGTACCGAGCAGCGAGCATGGCGTGGAGGCTACGACACTCCTTGCAGCCCGCCTCGTCCCTCGCCGACCCTCACAGGTCGTCGTTGGGCGTGGCTTTCGACGCCGTGGTTAGACCGGGACCGCCACTGGAGGCGCCAGCCGAGGGGCGGAGCCAGATCGTCTTGCCGTCCACGATGCCGAGGCCGTCGGCCTGGCCGCGAGTCAGCTGCACAGCCACGGACTCGGCGCCGACCTCAGCGTCGACCCGCACCTCGAAGCCGACGCGTAGCAACTTGGTGATCCGTGCCTCGACTGCCCCATCGACCGGTGCGTCGTGCACGTCGATGTCGTGGGGTCGGATGAGCGACCCACCGAGCGTGGTGACCGGACCGAGAAATCCCATCACGAACTCGTTGACCGGCTGGTCGTAGAGCTGATCGGGCGTACCCACCTGCTCGACTCGACCCTCGTTGACCACGACGATCTCGTCGGAGACCTCGAGCGCCTCCTCCTGATCGTGGGTCACGAACACCGTGGTCACATGCACCTCGTCGTGCAGACGACGCAACCATTCACGCAGCTCGCGCCGCACTTTGGTGTCGAGCGCGCCGAAGGGCTCGTCCAACAGGAGCACCTTGGGTTCGACAGCCAGGGCTCGGGCCAGAGCCATGCGTTGGCGCTGTCCGCCCGAGAGTTGGGACGGCAACCGGTCCGCGAACTGCTCCAGGTGCACGAGTTCCAGGAGCTCGTGCACCCGAGCCTTGATCTCTGCCTTCGGGCGCTTGCGAATCTCGAGGCCGAACGCAACATTGCGATACACGTTGAGGTGCTTGAACGCGGCATAGTGCTGAAACACGAAGCCGATGTTCCGCTGCTGCGGGCGAAGCCACGTGACGTCACGACCGTCGATTTCGACCACTCCCGAATCGGGATGATCGAGGCCGGCGATGATCCGAAGCAGAGTGGACTTTCCCCCACCGCTGGGACCCAGCAGCGCGGTCAGGTTGCCGCTCTGGATGTCGAGAGAGACGTTGGTCAACGCCGCGAAGTCGCCGAAGTTGCGGTTGATGTTGCGAACCGAGATGCCCATCAGCGGCGCTCCTTGGGACGGATGATCGTGATGACGACCAGGCACAGGACTGCGATGGCGGCCAGCACGAAGGATGCTGCGTACGCGGTGAGTTGATCGAAGTTGCCGTAGCGCTGTTCGACCAGCGAGGTGACGGTCTGGGTACTGCCGGCGACACCGCCGGCCGTGACCACCTTGACGGCGCCGAACTCTCCGAGCGCCCGAGCGAGGGCCAGCACGACGCCATACGCGACCGCCCATTTGATCGATGGAAGGGTGATGCGTAGGAACGTCTGTCGCCCCGTTGCGCCCAATGTGGTCGCCGCCTGCTCCTGCTCGATGCCGACCTCCTCGAGCACGGGGACCACCTCGCGGACCACGAGCGGAAGAGAAACGAACATCGTGGCCAACACGATGCCCGGCAGCGCGTAGATCACCTGGAAGCCCCAACCTTCGAGCGTGGTCCCGAACCATCCGTTCGAGCCGTAGACCAGAATCAGAGCCAGGCCGGCGACCACGGGCGACACCGACAACGGCAGGTCGATCAGCAAGCTCAGCAGGCGCCGGCCGAAGAACCGGGACCGGACCAGGAGGAGGGACACCCCGACTCCGAACACCAGGTTGAGGACGACGGAGATGGCCGAGGCGATTCCGGTGATCTCGAATGCGTGCTCTACATCGGGGTCGGTCAAGGCGTGCCAGACCGGCGATAGCCCGTGCTCGAAGGTGTGCCACCCGACGAGGAGCACCGGCACCAGCACGAGCACACCGACGTAGGCCACCACCAGGTAGCGCATCACCAGCCGTCCCGGTCCCTGGCCGCCACGCCGGACCAGACGCAACTGGCGGGCGGTGGGTCGCGATGTCACTGGCGGCTCGGCCCTCACCATCACCTCGGGCTCCACCACCGCGCTGTCAGGCACGACGAGCCGCCCAGCGTTGCAACAGGTCGATGGCGATGAGGGTGACGATGGCGACCACGAGGAGCACTGTCGCGACGGCGGCGGCTCCACCGGGGTTGTCGCTCTCGATCAGCGACAGGATCTTCACCGACGCCACTTGGGTCTTGAACGGCAGGTTGCCCGAGAGCAGGACCAGCGACCCGTATTCACTCACGGCCCGGGCGAACGAGAGCGCGGCGCCCGCGGCGATGGCGGGTAGCAGGTTGGGCAGCACGATCCGGCGGAACACCGTGAGCCGCCCGGCGCCCAGTGACGCAGCGGCCTCCTCTGCATCACGGTCGAGCTCGATCAGAACCGGCTCGACCGATCGGACGACGAAGGGCACGGTGACGAACAGCAGGGCGACGAAGATCCCGACCCGGGTGTTCGCGAGGTGCAAGCCGACCGGGCTCTGAGGTCCGTACATCGACAGCAAGACCAGGCCGGCGACGATCGTCGGCAGCGCGAAGGGCACGTCGATCACCAGCTCGAAGATGGTCTTGCCCGGGAAGTCGTCACGAACCAGAACCCAGGCGATGAGCGTTCCCATGACCACGTTCACCACGGTGACGACCAGTGCCTCGCCAATCGTGAGCCGGAGCGCAGCCGCCACCTCGGGGCTGGAGAGCGTGGTCCAGAATCCACTCCAGCCGTTGTCGCTGGACTTCACGGCCACCGCGGCCAGTGGGATGAGGACGATCAGGCTGAGCCAGATCAGCGAGAGCCCGAGTCCGACGGCGGATCCTCGCCGTAGTCCACCGGACTCTCGATCATGCCGCCTCCGTGACCCGACGGCTGGTGCCGTCGGCGTGACCACGACCATTGTCAGGAACTGCCCTTACCCGTCGAGTTCTCGATCGTCGTGACGATCCCGTCCGTGCCGTCCTTGGCCTTCTGGGCGAAGAACTTGCTGGCCGCCGAGCTCCATCCACCCAGATCCGCGATCGTGATCAGCGTCTTCGGCTTCGGGAAGGGCTTGGAGGGGTCGTTGGCGCCCGTGACCTTGGCCGACACACCCGGGATCACCGGACGGAATCCCTTCTTCATGAACTCGGTCTGGCCGGCCTTGGAGATCACGAAGTTCAGGAAGTCCTTGGCCTTCGGGGTGGAGCCAACCGTGACGGCTCCGGGGTTGTCGATCTGGATGGTGATGTCGGGGATCAAGTAGTCGATCGGCGCGTTGTTCTGACGGGCGAAGATGGCTTCGTTCTCATAGGAGATCAGCACATCCCCGGTGCCTCCGGTGAATGCCGTAGTGGCGTCGCGCCCGGAGTCGGGCAATGCCACCGTGTTCTTGAACAGCTTTGTGAGGTAGGCCTTGCCATCGGCGTCGGTGCCGCCGTTCTGCGTTGCATAGGCCCAGGCGGCCAGGATGTTCCAGCGAGCTGAGCCCGACGAACCGGGGTCGGGAGTGACCACTTGCACGCCCGGCTTGATCAGATCAGCCCAACCCGTGATGTGCTTGGGGTTGCCTTTGCGGACTACCAGAACCACCACCGATCGGCTGACGATTCCCTTCGTCGGACCGGTGTTCCACGACGCCGCCACTTTGCCGTCCTTCACCAGGCGGGTCATATCGGTCTCGAGCGAGAAGCCGACGTAGTCGGCTTTCTTTCCCGCGTCGACCGCTCTGCTCTGGTCGCCACTGGCGCCGTAGGACGATTGGAAGGTGACGTTGCCGCCCACCGCTGTCTTCTTCCACTGCGCCTCGGTTGCGTCATAGGCCGCCTGGGGGGTGGAGAACAGCACGGCCGAGATCGTCGACGGGGCGCCGGTCGGCTTGATGGAAGCACCCGACGACGACGAGTTCGATGACGACGAGCCGCATGCGGCAACAAGCAAGGAAACGGCCAGGCCAATGGGCAGCAGCGCGGACCTACGGAAGTTCATGGAACAGCCCTTCTCATGGACAACGACCGCGGCGTGAGCGACAGGCGGCGGGTGGAGGAGCAAAGATAGCAATATCGACTGGCTTAGTCAAGATTAGGGGGAAGAGCGGACGGAGCGTTCGGTGATGTCAGACTCCCCGTGTGCACATCTCCGCGAAGGCCGACTACGCGATGCGAGCGTTGCTCGTGCTCGCCATCGATGAGTCCGGCCGCCCCGTCAAGGGCGCCTCCATCGCCGAGGCCCAGGACATGCCGCCCAAGTACGTGGAGAACATATTGGTCGACCTACGCCGGGCCGGACTGGTCGCCAGTCAGCGGGGATCGGAGGGCGGGTTCCGTTTGGCTCGGCCGGCATCGCAGATCACCGTCGCTGATGTGGTGCGCGCCACTGACGGGCCACTGGCCGGCGTACGGGGCCTTCGACCCGAGGAAGTGTCATACGACGGTGCGGCCCGACACCTCCAGGACGTGTGGCTGGCCGTACGGGTATCGATCCGTTCGGTCCTCGAAGTGGTCACCCTGGAGCAGGTCGCGTCCGGGAAGCTTCCGAAGAAAGTGGCCACCATGGCCGCTCACCCCGACGCGCTCACCACCCGCCAGTCGCGACCAGGCGTCAATCCGTCGGCATCGAAGACGCAACCGCCGCCGCGGCTTCAACGGTGACTCGAATGTCGTCGGCCGAGTGGGCCAGCGACGGGAACATCACCTCGTAGGCGCCGGGTGCCAGAGCGATGCCACGGTCCAACATCCCGTGGAAGAAGGCGGGATAGCGCTGCCGCTCGACGAGGGCGCGGGCTTCAGCGTGATCGCGGGGCGCCCGGTCGCCGAAGAACAACCCGACCAGCGGTCCCACCTGGGGGACGACGGCGGGAACCTTGGCCGCCTCGAATGCGCTGCGCAGCCCGGTGGCCAGAGAGGTGGCGATCGCGGTCAGCTCCTCGTACGCGTCCACGTCGAGTTCGGCGAGCACAGCTCGGCCGGCGGCTGTCGCCAACGGGTTCCCCGACAAGGTCCCGGCCTGGTACACGCCGCCGAGCGGCGCCAGATGACTCATGATCTCGGTCGAGGCCGCAAAGGCGCCGACCGGCAACCCGCCGCCGATCACCTTGCCGAAGCACCACAGATCCGGCCGAACCCCCGACCATGCGGTGGCGCCGCCGTGCTCGATGCGGAACCCGGTGATGACCTCGTCGAAAAGCAGTAATGCCCCCACCCGGTCGCACGCCGTGCGCAGCCCGTCGAGGAAGCCAGGCGCCGGTGGGATCAGCCCGGTGTTGGCCGCCACCGGTTCGACGATCACCACCGCGACGTTGTTGTCCAGCTCGGGCACCACGTTGTACGGCAGAACCACCGTGTCGGCGATGGCGCCCGCGGTGACGCCGTCGGACGCGGCCAGCCCCTGCTCGGCCAACCCGCTGCCGGCCGCCGCCAGCAACGCATCGGAGTGGCCGTGGTAGTTGCCGTCGAACTTCACGAGCGTGGCTCGACCGGTGGCGCCACGAGCCAGTCGTATGGCCGACATCGTGGCCTCGGTTCCCGATGACACCAGGCGCACCTGCTCGACCCCCGGCACCCGGTCACAGATCATCTCGGCGAGCACCACCTCGCCTTCGGTCGGCGCGCCGAACGTGGTCCCGAACCCCGCCGCGTGGCGGACGGCTTCGATCACCCTCGGGTGGGCGTGCCCGAGGATCGACGCGCCGTAGGACTGCACATAGTCGATGAACCGATTGCCCTCCACGTCCCAGACGTAGGCCCCGTCGCCCCGGGCGATGAACTTCGGGGTGCCGCCGACGGAGCGGAAGGCTCGCACCGGCGAATTGACGCCACCGGGGATGACACGTTGCCCCCGGGTGAACAGCGACTCGTTGGTGACCGACTCATCGGTGGTTGCGTCGCTCATGCCAACCACTGCTCGGCCGCCTGGTGGGCGAAATAGGTGAGGATGACGTCGGCGCCGGCCCGCTTCACCGCGGTCAGCTGTTCGAGCGCCACTCGCGGACCGTCGATCCAGCCCCGTTCGGCCGCGGCCTGGATCATGGAGTACTCCCCTGACACGTGGTACGCCGCGATCGGCACGTCGAAGGCGCGGCGGGCGTCGGCCACCACATCGAGATAGGTGACGGCGGGCTTGACCATCACCATGTCGGCACCCTCGGCCACGTCGAGTGAGATCTCGAGCAACGACTCGCGCCGGTTGCGGCTGTCCTGTTGATACTGATTGCGATTGCCCCCGCCGGTAATGGTCACGTCCACCGCGTCACGGAACGGTCCGTACAACCCCGAGCTGTACTTGGCGCCGTACGCCAGGATGGCAACCTCCTCGTACCCGTCGCCGTCGAGCGCGGCGCGTATGGCGGCAACCTGGCCATCCATCATCCCCGACGGGGCAACCACGTGGGCACCGGCGCGGGCCTGGGCCACCGCCGCCTCGGCGTAGCGCTCCAGGGTGGAGTCGTTGTCCACTCGCCCGTCTGCGGTCACGATGCCGCAGTGACCGTGATCGGTGTACTCGTCCAGACACAGGTCAGCCATGATCACGATGTCATCACCGAACCGGTCCCGCAGGTCCACCAGGGCCAGCTGCACGATCCCCTGGGGATCTGACGCACCCGATCCCACGGCGTCGCGGTGCTCGGGGACGCCGAAGAGGATCACCGCCGGGACGCCCAGTGCGACCAGTTGGCCGACCTCGTCCCGCAGCGACGCCTGGGTGTGCTGCACCACGCCGGGCATCGACTCGATCGGAACCGCAGCGTCGATGCCTTCCCGGACGAACATCGGTGCCACCAGATCGTCGACCCCCAATCGGGTCTCGGCCACCAGTCGGCGAAGCGCCGGGGTGGTTCTCAGTCGGCGGGGTCGGTGTTGCGGGAAGGCCACGGCCACAGCTTAGGGACCACCCCTCAGACCTCCCGAAGCCGACCCAACAGCCGGCCGAGCACCGCCAGATCAAGCTCGGTGGCCGAGGTGACGACCACATCGGCGACATCGAAATCGAGCCCGATCGTAATGGTCGACGGCACCGCGACGACCGCGATCCCCGCGGTTCGAGCGGCCCGGCAGCCGGTCGGGGAATCCTCGATGGCGATGGAGTCCGCGGCCGGCACCCCGAGCCGCTCGACGGCCAACAGATAGACGTCGGGCGACGGCTTGCCGGCGGCCACCTCATCGCCGGTGCAGACTGCGACGAACCGGTCGAACAACTCGAGGCGATGCAGATGCGGCACCACCCAATCGGCCGAGGACGACGACGCCACCGCCATCGGAACCGCCGCGGCCCGGGCCTCGTCGATCAGCTCGAGCACCCCGTCCAGGATCGGCAGCATCTCCACCTCGGACCGGTACCGCTGCTGGCGTTCGTCCACCAGTGCGGCACGATCGACCGGCCGACCCAACTGCTCCTCGAGCAGCACCGTCCAGTGGGGGTGGTCGATCCGGCCGATGAACGATTGCCAGAGCGCGTAGTCGAGCTCGACCCCGTGGGCCCGGAATGTCTCGTCGACCGTACGGTGGTGCACCACCTCGGTGTCGATGATCAAGCCGTCGAAGTCGAAGACGAGTGCACCGGGATACATCGGCAGGACGGTAGCGACGACTCGCCGGGGAGCCACTGTCCATTCCCGGCCGGTCGATGGTGACGGCCGAAAAGTGCGGGTGACTCTGTGTAACGGCTCGCTACGTTCGGTCGATGACCACAGATTCGACGAACCGAGATTTCGCTGACGCCTTTCTCGCCGCCCACGTGCCTGGCGATCCATTGTTGATGCCGAACGCCTGGGACGCCGGCTCGGCCAGATTGTTCGCGTCGATGGGGTTCGACGCCGTCGCCACCACCAGCGGCGGGTTCGCGGCCACACTCGGCCGGCGCGACGGATCGGTGTCGGGCGACGAAGCCCTGGCCCATGCGGCCGAGTTGGCCGCCGCGGTTTCCGTGCCGGTGAACGCGGATCTCGAGGATGGATTCGGCGCCACCGTCGCCGAGGTGGAGAACACGTTCCGGCGGGCGTCAGAAGCTGGCGTGGCCGGCTGCTCGATCGAGGACGCGGCCGGCGGCGCCCAGCGCGCCATCCTGCCAACCGAAGCTGCCGCCGAGCGCGTCGCCGCCGCCGTTGCGGGCGCCCGGAGCGGCCCGAACCGGGTCATCGTCACCGGGCGGGCAGAGAACCACCTGCACGGCGTCCGGGACCTGGACGACACCATCGCCCGACTCCAGGCGTACCAGGAGGCCGGTGCCGATGTGCTGTACGCCCCCGGGCTGAAATCGATCGACGACATACGCCGCGTGGTCAAGGAGGTAACGGCCCCGGTGAACGTGTTGGTGCTGCCAGGTGGCCCAACCGTGCCCGAACTGGCCGACGCCGGGGTGGCCCGGGTGTCGGTCGGTAGTGCATTCCATCTGGTGGCGCTCGGCGCGGTGGTCGCTGCCGCCGAGGAACTCCGCTCGGCGGGGCCCTATGCGTTCTGGGCGACGGCCGCCACGGGCCGAGCGGCCAGGGACGCGTCGGTGTCGTAACCGGATGATCTGATCGGAGACGGCGCGGGGACGCGTCCCTCCGCAGCACGCATCGAGGTGAGGCGCTCATCAGGCCCCTGGTCGTACTCCTCGCATTTCACGGCGTCAGCGATACTCGGCATCGCCCACACAAGGTTGGCCAGAGGTTAAGAACGTTCCGATCGGACGTCCGCCTGCCGCTCGGGTCGGCCCACGGCATCGACGACGGCGGCGACCAGCCCCTCCAGCGAGTGCTCGGTGGCAACTACCGAGACGTCGAGCCCGGCGTCCCGAGCCGTTGCCGCGGTGATCGGGCCGATGGCGGCGACACACGCCGGCACGCGATCGGCGCCGGCAATCTCGAGGAATCGGGTGACGGTCGAGCTGGCGGTGAATGCAACCACGTGCGCCCCGGCCACTGCAGCAAGGGTGGAGGCGTCGGCGGGCGGAGTGACCGTCTGGTACGCCTCGACCACCTCGACCTCCCACCCCTTGGCCGCCAGACCGCGTGGCAGGACGTCACGAGCAACCTTGGCCCGCGGGAGCAGAATTCGGCCCGGTCCGGCCGGAAAGACCTCGAGCAAGGATTCCGCCACGTAGCTGGGCGGCACCAGGTCGGCCCGCAGGAAGTGCTCCAGCAACACCGCGGCGGTGCCGGGACCGATGGCGGCCAGGCGCACCGAGGCCAGCGCCCGGGCGTCGCCGGTGGCGTCGAGGAATCGGCGGGCCCCGTTGGCCGATGTCAGCACCACCCAATCGAAGTCCCCGAGTCGCGTCACAGCCAGATCCATCGCGGCGCCGCCGTCGGACGGTTCCTGAATGGCGATGCTCGCCAGCTCGATCACCTCCGCGCCCAGCTCGGCGAGTTTGGCCGTCAGTTCGGAGGCCTGTTCTCGAGCACGTGGGTTGACCACCCGGACCCCGAAGAGCGGTCGTCGCTCGAACCAGTCCAGCCGTTCGGCCGCCACGTCGCCGATGACGATGGTGGACGGTGCCTCGAC
>Ga0182019_10001022_pt1 | contig 14059 bp, 12 predicted proteins | sample 812E2MmetaG_FD_120483 | JGI IMG/M metagenome (GOLD analysis project Ga0182019, IMG submission 120483) | Permafrost microbial communities from Stordalen Mire, Sweden - 812E2M metaG | ecosystem: Environmental > Terrestrial > Soil > Wetlands > Permafrost | place: Sweden: Stordalen | collected...
GCGCTCGAAGGCGGCGATCCGCTCGCACAGCATCCGCGCGAAGGCGATCTGCTCCTGTGAGGCGACCAGCCAGCCCGAGCCGCGCCCGAGCGCCCCACCGAGCGCCTCGACCACCGGGCCGAAGGCGTGGCCGTGAATCAGGCTCAGACCGTTGTTGACGAGATCGACGTAGCGGTTGTTGTCAAGGTCGATCAGCTCCGGGCCCTCGCCGCGCGCGGCGACGATCGGGTAGGGACGGTGATAGCCCCAGCCACGCGTGATGCCGCGCACCATGTAGCGTCGCGCCTCCTCCATCGCCTGCGCCGAATGCGGGGTGCGGCGCCTGTAGGTCTCCTCCAGGACAGCACGGGCATCAGGGATGAAAACGAGACTGTTCACTATGCAATCTCCACGAGGGACGCGTTCGTTAGCTTGACTACAAGACCGATTCAGGCTACCACTGTCAGTGAACTACTCATACGGTTCCTCTTCATGTACAAATAGGTTTGTGGAAGGCGCCGTTCAGCCGATCGCGCGCAATCTCCGTCGCTGGAGAATGGCCCGCGAGATGACCCTGTCGGCCCTGGCCGAGCAGGCTGGCGTCGCCAAGTCCACGGTGTCGCTGATCGAGCGCGGGCAGGGTAACCCATCGATCGACACGGTCTGGGCGCTGGCCGAGGCCCTGGGGGTGCCGTTTGCGAGCCTCTTCCATGACGACCCGCCCACCGAAGACCTGACCGTCGTCCGCGGCAGCGACGCCGAGGCCGTCGCCGTCGATCGCGCCGGCCTGGAGACCGAGGGCTTCGTCGGACGTCACCTGCTGACGCGCACCGGCGGCGATCTGATCGAGATCTACCACCTCGAGGTCGAGGAGGGCGCCGTGCGCAGCGCGGCCGCGCACGTCAGCGGTCTGTTCGAGCACCTCGTGATCACGGCCGGCACCGTGGAGATCTCCACGGACGCGTTCTGCGAGACCGTCTCGGCGGGTGACTTGATCAGCTTCCGCGCGGACCGGCCTCACACCTACCGCGTGATCGAGGGCCCGGTGCGCTTCGTCTCGATGCACGAATACCCGAAGCAGAACGCCTGAGGGCAGCTCAGTAGGAGCGCGGCAGTCCAAGGACGTGCTGAGCGACATAGGCCTGAATCAGGTTATTGCTCACGGGGGCGAGCTTGTAGAGACGTGTCTCGCGGAACTTGCGCTCGATGTCGTACTCCTGCGCAAAGCCGAAGCCGCCGTGTGCGTCGAGCGCAGCATTTGCCGCCTCCCAGGAGGCTTCCGAGGCGAGGTACTTCGCCATGTTCGCCTCGGCGCCGGCGGGCTGATCGTTGTCGTAGAGCCAGGCCGCCTTCCAGCGCATCAGCTCTGCTGCGCTCATCGCCATGTGGGCTTTCGCGAGCGGGAACTGCACGCCCTGATTGGCGCCGATCGGGCGTCCGAACACAACCCGCTCGCCGGCGTAGGCGACAGCGCGGTCGAGAAAGAAACGACAGTCGCCGATGCACTCGGCCGCGATCAGGATGCGCTCGGCGTTCATGCCGTCGAGGATGTAGCGAAAGCCCTCGCCTTCCACCCCGATCAAGGCATCGCCGGGCAGCGCGAGGTTCTCGAAGAAGACCTCGGTCGTGGCGTGGTTGATCATCGTCTTGATCGGCCGGATGCTCAGCTCCGAGCCACGCTCGCGCATGTCGAGGAGGAACACCGACAGGCCGGCGGTGCGCTTTGTTACCTGCTCGAGCGGGGTGGTGCGTGCGAGCAGCAGCATCAGGTCGGAGTGCTCGGCGCGCGAGGTCCAGACCTTCTGCCCGTTGACGATGAAGCCATCGCCCTTGCGCTCGGCGCGCGTGGTGATCTGAGTCGTGTCCGAGCCGGCGCCCGGCTCGGTGACCGCGAACGCCTGCAGGCGCAGCTCGCCTGAGGCGATGCGCGGCAGGAAGGCCTGCTTCTGATCAACGCTACCGTGGCGCAACAGGGTTCCCATCGTGTACATCTGCGCATGGCAGGCACCCGCGTTGGCGCCGGAGGCGCAGAGCTCCTCGAGGATCACGCTCGCGGTGGCCAGCGGCAGACCGGAGCCCCCGTAGCGCTCGGGGATCAGCGCCGCGAGCCAGCCCTGCTCGGTCAGCGCCTGCACGAACTCCGCGGGATAGCGATCGGGCTCGAGCGCCCGCCAGTACTCGCCGGGAAAGCCCTCGCACAGCGCGCGCACGGCCTCGCGGATCGGCTGGGCCTCGGCGGGTTCTGAGAAGTCCATCGCTCGCCTCAGCCGAGCTCGCGCTCGAGCGCGGCCGCAACGTCGAACAGGTCGGCCACGGCGCCATAGTGAGCGATATCGAAGATCCGAGCGTTGGCGTCGGAGTTGACGGCGATGATCGTCTGCGATCCTGACATGCCCGCGAGGTGTTGGGGGGCACCGGAGATGCCGAGCGCGAGATAGACGCGTGGCGCAACGGTCTTGCCCGACTGCCCAACCTTGAGCCCGCGCGGCGCCCAGGCCCGCTCGACCAGCGGACCGGAAACCGCGAGCTTGGCGCCGACGCGCTCAGCAAGCTGCTCCAGCTCAGGCACTCGCTCGGAGGCGCCGACGCCACGCCCGATCGCGAGCAGGAAGTCCGCCTTGGTGATGTCCTCGGCAGTGGTGGGCGGATCGAGCAGCTCGAGCTGCTCAGTCCGCGCACGGTCGCCCAGGTCGAGCTCGAGACGCACGATCGCGGCGGTACCCGCGCCGCTCGCCGGCGGGAACACTCCCGGGCGCAGCTGCAAGAGGACCGTCTCCTTGCCGGGGAAATCGAGCTCCAGCTCGAGCCGCTCGTCCTCGGCGCCGCGCACGGCACCGACACCGCCCGCGCTCCAGTTGAGCTCGGTCACGTCGCTGGCAAAGCCGTGGCCCCCGCGCGCAGCAACGGCCGCAACGAAGCCGAGCGAGTCGATCGTGTGCCCGGCGAGCACGACCGCGGGGCGGCGCTGCTCGATCAACGCTTCGAGAGCCGCTTGGGCGATGTGCGCCTCGAAGTGCTCCAGCGGTGAGCGGACGAGCAGCACCTCCTGCACACCCGCGAGGTTGAGCTGGTTCACGTGGGCCTCGCCGTCAGGCGCGATCAGCGCCACGCTCAACGGGCCTGCGCCCTGCTCGCTCAGCGCGCGGCCGGCGCCGATCAGCTCGAGGCTCACACCGCGCAGCTCACCAAGGCGGGTCTCGGCGATGACGAGCAAGCCACTCATGCGCTCAGCGCCTCGCGGACGATCGTCGCGATCTGCATCGCGATCTCCTGCGGCTCGCCCTCGAGCAGCGTCGCGCCCGCACCGCGCTCACGCTCGCGCCGCTTCACCGTGCGTGAGCCCGCGCTCGCCTGCAGCGAGTCCACGTCGAGACCGAGCTCGCCCGGGCTCAGCACGGCCAGCGGCTTGGTGCGAGCCTGCTTGATCGCGCGCAGCGTCGCGTGGCGCGGCTCGTTGGTATGAGTCTGCACGGTCAGCAGGGCCGGCAGTGAGAGACGCAGCACCTCAAGCGCGCCACCCTCGAGCTCGCGCTGCACCCTCAACTGCTCACCGTCGCGCTCGATCGCCGCGACAACGGCGACGCGGGCAAGGTCGAGCAGCCCGGCCAGCGCGACGCCCGTCGCCGCGCCGGCCGCGTCCGAGGATTGCGCCCCGCAGATGATCAGCTCGCACTCCTCGGCGCGTGCGACCGCGGCGAGGAGTGCGGCGAGCAACAGCGGGTCCGCTTCCCCAAGCGCCGCATCCCACACGCGCAGCGCACGGTCGGCGCCCACTGCCAGACAGGCGCGCAGGGCCTGCTCTCCGGGCCCATCGGCGACCGTCACGACGATCACCTCATCCGCGTCATCTTCGGTGAGCTGGAGCGCAGCCTCGAGCGAGAACGCATCCCACTCGTTGAGCTCTTGCCCGACCTGCTTGACAGGGACGAGGATCTTCATCCCGGCTAGGCCGGGCCGAGCAGCGTGCCGGTGGAGTCGTGGGAGTGAAAGCCCTTGCGCACCGTCTCGTGGACCTCCCAGCGGGCGCGCGTGCCCTCGGGGATGAAGGCGAGCTCGCCCGCGCCGACCTCGATCGGCTCACCGCCCTCGGGGGTGATCGTCACGCGACCCTCGATCAGCACGATCGTCTCAGCCGGGGAGCTGAGCATGAAGGTACCCGGCGTGCAGTGCCAGACGCCGTTGTAGAGCTTGCCGTCCTCTGAGCGCCAGAGGATCGCCATCGATGACTCGGGACTGCCGGAGATGATGTCCTCGGGCGGAATCGGCGCGGGTTCGAGCGGCACATCGCGAACCGAGCACTTCGTGATCTGGGTGGCGAGCTGGTGCATGACTCTCCTCGGGTTTGTGTCGGATTGGATGCTTAGCCGGCACCCTGCGCCGGCGTGATTGATCGCGGGCGGTGCACGTCGGGGAGCTCGCGGATGTAGGGCAGCGGGGTTGCGGGATCGCCGGTGTCGATCTCGCGAGCGAGACGGTGAGCGTCGAAGATGTTTTCGGCGATCGTGCGCGGAGCGAGACAGTCTCCGATGCGATAGACCGCCTCGATCTCCTCTGCAGCGAGGCGCTCAGGGTCGGCCATCAGCTCGTGGTAGAGCGCGTCCTGGGGCTGGCGCTCGGTGACGAGCACGACCGCGTCGGCCTCCCAGCGCACCTCATCCGGTGCCCACACGTTCTGTCCTTTCAGGCCCTCGGGCGTGATCTCGCTGAGGATGTGCGAGGGGATCACCCTGACCCCCTGCGCGCGCAGTTCGCGGTTGACGCGGAAGGCCTCGCCGGTGAAGAACATGAAGGGCGAGAGGTTCGGGAAGGGCGTGAGCAGGGTCACCTGCTTGCCCGCCGCGAGCAGCATCTCGGCCATACCCACGGCGGTGAAGTAGCCGTCGGCGTCATACACGAGCACGTGCTCACCGGCGATCGCGCCGCCTGCGGCCGAGACCTGCTCGGGCGTGTAGACGAAGTCGTGCTGCGCCCCCGGGATCGGCGCCTGGGTGGGACCGTTCATGCCGTCGGCGCGCCAGCTCGCCCCCGTTGCGATCACGACGATCTCTGCGCCGTAGGAGCGCACCGCCTCGGCGTCCAGGCGGGTCTTCGTGATGACCTCGACGTTGGCGAGCTTCTGCAGCTGAATCTGGCGGTAGGTGGTGACGCGCCCCCACTCGCCGAGGTGCGGGTAGGCGCTGATCGTACGAATGCAGCCGCCGATTCCGTCCTGCTCGTCGAGCAGGTGCACGGCGCTCAGGCCACGCTTGCCGAGCACCATCGCGCACTCCATGCCGGCCGGCCCGGCGCCCACGACGAGCACGCTCTTCTCGGCGTTGGCGGCCTTGGTGAAGCGCTCGGGATGCCAGCCACGGCGGAACTCCTCGCCGAGCGTCGCGTTCTGGGTGCAGACGATCGGCGCACCCAGACCGAAACGCGAGGCGCAGATGTTGCAGCCGATGCACTCGCGGATCTCGTCGTAGCGGCCCTCTTCGATCTTCTGCGGCAGGAAGGGATCAGCGATCGAGGGGCGCGCGGCGGCGATGATGTCGATCACGCCCGAGCGGATCGCCTCGGCCATCGTGTCGGGGTTCGTGAAGCGCCCCACCGCGGCGATCGGCTTCCTCGTCGCGGGACGCACCGCCTCGATGTACTCGCGGTGACTGAACTCACCGGCGAAGCGCGAGGCGACCGCGTCATCGCCGGCCCATTCGGCGGCGACCCAGCCGCCGGCCTGCAGGTCCCAGAAGTCGACGAGGTGATCGGCGAGCTCGATGAACCGGTAGGCCTCCTCGGCAGCGCGGATGCCGAGCGGGTTGTCGTTGAGCGTGTCCACACACAGGCGGATCGTCACGGCGCACACGTCGCCGACGGCCTCGCGCACCTGCTCGGTCAGCTCGACCCAGAAGCGCGCGCGGTTCTCCAGCGAACCGCCGTACTCGTCGGTGCGACGGTTGAACTTCGACATCAGGAAGTGCTGGGTGATCGCCCCGCACTCGGCGCCCTCGATGTTGATCATGTCGAAGCCGACATCGCGGGCACGCTTGGCCGCGGCCACATACCAGCCCTGGATCTCGCGGATGCCCGCCTTGTCGAGTTCGTAGCAGCTGGTCGAGTAGAGGCTCTCGTCGGTCAGCTGGCTGACGCTGCGCGCGGGCAGACGCGACTCGAGGTTGCCGGCGACACAACCGCCGTGCCAGAGCTCCACGCCCGCGAGCGCGCCGTGCTCGTGTGCGAGCTCAGCCATCTTGCCGAGGTTGCGCGCATCATCCTCATCCCACAGACGCGCGGAGACCAGCGGGCGCGAGTCGCTGGAGGGATGCACCGAGCAGAACTCGGTGTTGACCGCGGCCCAACCGCCCTCGGCCTTCATGCCGCGAATGTGAGCCTGGGCGCCGGGTAGATCAGCACCGAAGCTCGTGCAGTGAGGGCTCTGATAGAAGCGGTTGCGCAGCGTCTTCGCACCGATCCGCACGGGCTCGAAGAGCACGTCGTGGCGGGGATCGCGACCCATCAGGCGCTCGGCTCAGTTCTCATATCGATCGGTCGATATAGCGTACAGGGAAGCTCCCACGGCGGTCAACCGACCGGCTCGCGTTCGGCTCGCAGATCGGCCGCCAGCCCATCGTCGCGGCGCTCGCGCAGGACGTTCAACATCGCCGGATCGGAGGGCACGTACGGGGCGAAGCCGGAGCTCGTGCTCGCGTCGGAGAGCAGCGGGAAGAGGTTTGCGGCGATCGCGTCGAAGGTCTCCGCGCCGCCGAGGCCCACGGTCTCGAACGGGCCGGTCATGCGCCAGCGGCGTGCGAGACCGTCGCGCATGACCTCGTCAACCGTTTCCGGCGAGGCGACGCCCTGCTCGACGAGCGCCTGGCACTCGCGCAGTACGGCGAGCTGCAGCCGGTTCCAGAGCAGGCCCGGCACCTCGTGCTCGAGCACGACCGGCCGCTTGCCGATCGCGCGCAGCAGGTCGGTGACGCGGTCGCGCAGCGCCAGGGGGGTCGCGGCGGCGGCCACAACCTCGACGAGCGGCATCAGCAACGGCGGGTTCCAGTAGTGGGTGGCCAGCGTCCGCTCGCGCGCGCCGGCCCCCTCGGCGAGCGTCGTGATCGAGATTGAGGAGGTGTTGCTCGCCAGCACCGCCTCGGGGTGGCGGGCACAGAGCGCGCCGAGCACCTCGGCCTTCATCGCGAGCTGCTCGGGCAGTGACTCGACGATCAGCTCGGGCTCGCCCTCCATGGGGGCGCCGTCATCTGAGAAGCGCATACGCCTGCGGGCCGCAGCGACCTGCGCCGGCGTGGCCAGGCGATGCCGGAGCGCCAACGCGAGCGCCTGCTCGATGCGCCGCTCGGCGCGTGGGCGATCGCGCACGATCCATGTGAGCGAGCATCCAGCGAGCGCATACTCGCAGCCGATCTGCGAGCCCATCAGGCCCGCGCCGACGACGATCACGCGCCGATCGTGGCCACGGAGAAGCTCGTCTGGCTCGCGCTCCATCGTGCTCAGCATAGGCCGATCGCGAAGCTGGTTGCACGCACAGACAACATCGAGTTCCATGTTCGAATATGCCAAGCGAAGCCTCGCCATCGGTGTTCCAACAGCCAGACGCGGCGGTCCTCGAGGCGGTGCAGCGACGGGTGCTGTGGCTGGCGGTGAGCATCGTCCATCACGCCAACAAGGTGCGCGAGACGACCTCCGGCGTGAAGGTCGGCGGCCACCAGGCCTCCTCGGCCTCGATGGTCGGCATCATGACGGCGCTCTACTTCGAGCATCTGCGCGGCCCCGACCGTGTGTCGGTCAAGCCACACGCCGGCCCCGTCCTGCACGCGATCAACTACCTGCTCGGGCGCCTCGATCCGCGCTACCTGACCGAGCTGCGCGCCTTCGGCGGCCTGCAGAGCTACCCGAGCCGCGCGAAGGACCCCGACCCGGTCGACTTCTCGACCGGCTCGGTCGGCATCGGCGCGACCGCGACGCTGTGGAGCGCGCTCGCGCACCGCTACGTGGCCGGCCACTTCGACGTGCCCCAGGGCGGGCGCCAGGTGGCGCTGCTCGGCGACGCCGAGCTCGACGAGGGAGCGATCTGGGAAGCGGTGATCGACCCGCTCGTGTCCGGTCTCGGCGAGGTGCTGTGGGTGATCGACGTCAACCGCCAGTCGCTCGATCGCGTCGTGCCCGAGATCACGGTGGGGCGCATGGCGGCGATGTTCGAGGCGGCCGGCTGGCACACGATCACCGTCAAGTACGGCCGCCGGCTGCGCGCCCTGTTCGAGCGTCCCGGCGGCGAGGCGCTGCGCGGGCGGATCGACGCGATGGCAAACGAGGAGTACCAGCTGCTCTTGCGCCTCGGAGTCGCCGAGCTACGCGAGCGCCTGCCCGGCGCAGGCAGCTCTCGCCGGGAGATCGAGCGCCTGCTCTGCGAGCTAGACGACGGCGAGCTCGCAGGCGCGCTCAGGGATCTCGCCGGCCACGACCTTCAGGACCTGAGCGCGGCATTTCGCAGCGCCGAGCAGATTCAGGATCGCCCGACGGTGATCTTCGCCTACACGATCAAGGCCTGGGGCCTGCCGACCGAGGGGCACCCGGCCAACCACTCGGCACTGCTCTCAAGCGCCCAGTGGCGGCAGCTGGCGGTGGAGCTCGGCGCCGACGCCGCGAACCCCTGGGCGCCGTTCGCGGAGGGCTCGCCCGAGGCGCGCCTGTGCAAGGAGGCGGCACTGCGCCTTGGGCGCGAGCCGCTGCCCGAGCGCGAGCCGCCGAGCTTGCCGGCCGACGTCGGACGTGTCCACAGCGGGAGCGTCTCCACCCAACAGGCCTTCGGGCGCTTCTTTATGGACCTCGCGCACAACGCGCCCGAGGTCGCGGCGTCGGTCGTCTCGGTCAGCCCCGACGTGGCCTCCTCGACGAGCCTCGGCGGCTGGATCAACCGCGCCGGGGTGTGGAGCGTGGGCGAGCGCATCGACTGGTTCGCCGACGACGGCGACACGCTCGTGCGCTGGCGCGAGACCGAGCACGGGCAGCACATCGAGCTGGGCATCGCCGAGGGCAACCTCGTGGGACTGCTGGGCGAGCTCGGCGCGACGTGGTCGCGCGACGGGCAACCGCTACTACCGATCGGCACGCTCTATGACCCCTTCGTCAATCGCGCCCTGGAGCAGTGGTCCTTCGGCATCTACGCGGGCGGGCAGTCGATCCTCGTGGGCACGCCGGCGGGCGTCACGCTGGCGCCCGAGGGCGGCGCGCACCAGTCGATCATCACGCCCTCGGTGGGCCTCGAGCAGCCGCGCTGTGTGGCCTGGGAGCCGGCCTGGGGACAGGATCTCGAGTGGATGCTGCTGCATGCACTCGCGAGACTCGGGCGCGCCGATGGCACCTCGGCCTACCTGCGCCTCAGCACCCGTCCCGTCGAGCAGTCGCTGGCGGCGCTGCCTGAGGACCCCGAGCAGCGCGAGCGCCGCCGCCACCAGGTGCTCGCGGGCGGCTACCGGCTGCGCGAAGCCACCGGCGCGCCGGAGGTGACGCTCGTCGGCATGGGCGTCGTGATGCCCGAGCTGCTCGCCGCCGCCGATGAGCTCGACGGCGAGGGCATCGCCGCCGATGTCCTCTGCCTGACCTCGCCCGATCTGATCTTTCGCGCGCTTCAGAGCCGCCAGGGTCTGGGCGAGGGCGAGACTTGGATCCTCAGCGAGCTGTTCCCGGCTGCGCGCAGCTCGCCGATCGTCAGCGTGCTCGACGGGCACCCCCACACGCTCTCCTTCCTCGCGGCGATAACCCCCATGCGGATCGCCTCGCTCGGCGTCCAGGACTTCGGCCAGTCCGGCGACGTGCAGGACCTCTACCGCCACTTCGGGATCGACACCGAGACGATCGTCGGCGCCGCCCTCGACGTGCGCTGAGCCCGACAGGACTAGGAGCCCGGCGACGCCTCCGGGCTGACCTCGCGCAGGGTGCCGTCCTCGGGATTGAAGACGAAGCCGCGGATGTGCTCGCGCGCGATCAGCTCGCGGCTCGTACGCAGCCGGGCGAGGCTGTGACGTAGGGTCGCCTCGACGTCCTCGAAGGCGCCGAGGCGCCAGTGCGGCAGCGCCCCGTCGGCGGCGAGTGCCTGCGTGAACTCATCCTCGGAGGCGCCGTGCAGTCCGCAGCCGTCGTGCATCACGACGACGATCTCCTCGGTCCCCAAGAGCCGCTGCGAGGCACTCAACGAGCGCAGCGCATCGTCGGTCACGAGTCCGCCGGCATTGCGGATGATGTGCGCGTCGCCGCGCTCGAGGCCGAGCATCGGGAACAGGTCGATACGGGTGTCCATGCAGCTCAGCACCGCGACCTTGCGACGCGGGCGGGGACTGAGTCCGGGGGCGGCTAGCTCGCTCGCGCGGGCAGCGGCCGCAGCGAGCATCTGGTCGGCGTTGAGCATCAAGGCTCAAGATCGTATGCGCTGCGCGGCCCGCCGCGGTCCCGCACCGCCTGCCTGGGCGATCTAGGCAGCGGCGGCAGCGTGCGGCTTGGCCGCCGTCTCCGCGCTGTCGAGCACGCGCTCGAGTACCCGATAGACGCCGGGGTGAACCGACATCCCGCAGTGGCTCGAGTCGACCTCGATGCGCTCGGCATAGGGGTCCAGGCACGCGCGCCAGTCGACGATCGCGTCTGTACGCGAGTAGATCGCGGCCGCCTGGATGTTCGCTGCAAGCGGCGCCACGAGGTGCTCGCGAAAGTCCTCGCAGCACTCGCCTTCATGGCAGCTGCTCGAGAACACGCCGGGCAGTCCGAGATCGCCGAGACGGGCCATCCAGCGCACTGTGCGCAGCACCGACTCAGAGACCGCAAGCGAAGCGCACACCGGCGAGCCGAGCGTGACCAGGCCGCACACGCTGTCCGGGTCGCGAACAGCGAGGGCGCGGGCGAGCGCACCGCCGCGGCTCTGCCCGATCAGCACGACCGGACTGTCGCATTCGTCGGCCAGATCCTGCAAACGCATCTCCAGGCGCGAGACGATTCGCTCGGCGCAGTTGACGTTGGCGAGAATGCCGCTCATCGCAACGCGGTGCCCGCGGCGCGTCAGCCAGCGACGCATCATCGCAAGCGTTGCATCGCCGGCCATGAAGCCCGGGATCAAAAGCACCGGCGGCGCGTCGGCGCGTCGCTGTGGCGGATTCAGGGCAGTGCGTGCCAGCAGGCCGGCGAGCTCCCCGCTGTAGCGCAGCTCCCCCCACATCGGCGCAACGCTCGCTGCCATCACGCTATCCCGCATGTTCATAGTTGTCATAGAGTACGCCCCGTGGAGCTCGCCGACAAGCACATCGTCGTCACCGGTGGCGCAGGCGGCATCGGGCGCGCACTGCTGCGACGCTTCGCCAGCGAGGGAGCTCGCGCGCTCGTCGTCGCCGACCGCGAGCTCGCGCCGGCCGAAGCGATCGCCGCCGAGGTGGGCGGGCTGGCCGTCGAGCTCGACGCCGCAAGCGAGGACAGCGTGCGTGCGCTGATCGCGACCGCGAGCGCCGCCAACGGGCCGATCGACATCTTCATCTCAAATGCCGGGGTGCCCGGGGGAATGGGCGGTCCCGAGACCGCAGATGAGGCCTGGGAGGAAGCCTGGAAGGTCAACGTGATGGCTCATGTATGGGCGGCGCGCGTGCTCGTTCCGGAGATGCAGGCTCGGGGTGAGGGCTACCTGATCAACACAGCCTCGGCCGCGGGACTGCTGACGCAGGTCTCCTCGCTCGTCTACAGCGTCACCAAGCACGCGGCCGTTTCGCTGGCCGAGTGGATGGCGATCGAATATCGCGACGCGGGCGTGCGCGTCTCTTGCATCTGCCCCCAGGGCGTGCGCACGCCGATGCTCGACCTCGCGATGGAAGAGCCCGCCGGTGCAGCCGCGCTGATGTCGGGTGGCCTGATCGAACCGGAGGACGTCGCCGACACGGTCGTCGCCGGCATCCGCGACGAGCGCTTTCTGATCCTCCCCCACGAGAACGTCAAGGGCTTCATGGCGCTGAAGGCAGCCGAGCCCGAGCGCTGGCTGAAGGGCATGCGCCGGCTCGTGCGCGAGGCGCGGGCCGCCAGCGGCTCCTAGCTCACGGTCGCGCCGCGGCGCTCAAGGTAGTGCGCGTCGTGTGAGCAGATCAGCTCGACCTCATCGCCATGACGCTCGGCCAGCTCGCGCAAACGCTCGCTGTTCTGCCGCCGCGCTGCACCGTCGAGCTGGTTCAGCTCGTGGTAGATGGCCAGGCCACGCGGGCAGCGGGCGGGGGTCTGCACCTCGCCGTGGTGGAAGTAGGCATCGCCACAGTGCAGCAGCCAGCCGTCGCCGCGCCTGATGGCGACGCCGGTATGGCCCATGGTGTGACCGGGGAGCGGGATCAGCAGGATCTCGGAGTCGCTGCCCGGCAGGATCCGCACACTGTCGAAGCCCAGCCACTGCTCGCCCTCGACGCCGTGCTCGACCCAGCTCGGGCCGTGCGCCCAGTGTGCGGAGATGTAGCGTGGGCGCTCGCGCCAGCCCGGGCTCATGGCCCCCTTCAGCTCACGTGCGAGCAGGTGGACCTCGGCGTCGGGAAAGTCGGGCAGGCCGCCGGTGTGGTCCAGGTCGAGGTGGGTGGTGAGGATGTGGCGCACGTCCTTGGGATCGAATCCGAGCCCGCGAACCTGCTCGATCGCGGTCTCGGACTCATCGAGCTGTGGGCGGGTCATCGCGTTGAAGATGCGCCCGAGCTGGCGCGGACGGCGCACGTCCTCACGGCCGAAGCCGGTATCGACGAGCACCAGCCCCTCGGCGCCCTCGATCAGCAGGCAGTGGCAGACCAGGTGAGCGCTGTCCAACCACCCGCCTTCGCCGGTGAGCATGCGCGCTCCGCGCGGACACATCGTGCCGCAGTTGAGGTGATGGATCGCACGCGGCGCCGTATTCATGCGACCGGCTGCGGCGTCGGGCTGTTCTCCGCGGTCACGGGCTCGGCCAGCGCGCGCCCGTGCAGGATCAGCTCGGCGGCGCGCTCGGCGATCGCGATCGTGGGCGCGTTCGTGTTGCCGCGCGGCACAACCGGCATCACCGAAGCGTCGACGACACGCAGCCCTTCGAGACCGTTGACACGCAGCTGGGGATCGAGCACCGCTTCGGAGTCCTCGCCCATCCGGCAGGTGCCGACCGGGTGGTAGATCGCGAAGGTCGTGCGTGCGATGTGCGCACGCATCGCCTCCTCGCCGCCATCCGCCGGGGTGTTGAAAGGGGCGGCACAGTAGGGCCGCATCGCCGGCTGCCCGCAGATCTCAAGCGCCAGCTCGAGGCCCGCGCGCATCCGCTGCATGTCATCGCCGGCCGTGTAGAAGGCGTTGTGGATGACGGGCTTGGCCGAGGGATCGTTGGAGGCCAGGCGTACCGAGCCGCGGCTCTCGGGTGTGAGCAGACAGGGCGAGACCCACACGCCATGTGCATCGGGGTCGCGCATCCCCTCATCGATGATCTGCAGCGGAGCGACGTGGAGCTGAATGTCGGGCGCCGGCGCTCCCGCGCCGACCCGCGCAAAGCCGCCGCACTCAGCGAGGTTCGAGGCAAAGGGCCCCGTCTGTGTGGCTTCGAACTGCTCCAGCGCAGCCGGCTCCAGCGCCAGCAGCAGGCTCTGCTCCTCGGGAGTCGTCCACACCAGCTGTGTGGCCGGGTGGTCGGAGAGGTTCTCACCGACCGTTGGGCGGTCGAGCAGGACCTCGACCTCGCGCATCATCAGGTGTTCGGCGGGACCAACGCCCGAGAGCATCAAGAGCTGCGGCGAGTTGTAGGAGCCGCCGCAGAGAATCACCTCACGCTCGGCGCGCAGCTCCTGCGTCTGGCCGAGCCGGCTTGCGCTCACCCCGACCGCACGCGTCCCCTCGAAGAGCACGCGCTGGACCTGCATGTAGGGCATGACCGTCAGGTTGGGACGCTGCATCGCGGGATGCAGATAGGACACCGCGGTGCTCGCGCGCATGCCGCCGCGCTGGGTCACCTGGTACATCCCGACGCCATCCTGCTCAGCGCCGTTGAAGTCCGCGTTGCGCGCGAGGCCCGCCTCGACGCCGGCCTCGACAAAGGCGTGCGAGATGAGGTTGCCCGAGCGCTCCTCGCTGA
>Ga0182019_10001023_pt1 | contig 14035 bp, 13 predicted proteins | sample 812E2MmetaG_FD_120483 | JGI IMG/M metagenome (GOLD analysis project Ga0182019, IMG submission 120483) | Permafrost microbial communities from Stordalen Mire, Sweden - 812E2M metaG | ecosystem: Environmental > Terrestrial > Soil > Wetlands > Permafrost | place: Sweden: Stordalen | collected...
GATCACCGTCTCCGGCTTCTCCAGCGGTATGCCGTGCCCACTGTCCACCCATATCTGCTGAGAATCGGGATAAAGCCGGGCAATATCTTTGCGCTTTTCATTCACATCGTCAGCAAATTCTCCCTTTTCACCAATCGGTTGCATGGCGCTAAGCACAATCACAGGTTTACCCGAAAATGCCGGTAGAGCCAGCACCTGCTCACCCGTTGTATTAATTAAATTCATTTCTTCTTTTTCGACTGGCGACAAATACAAATGAGAGAGCAGACGAAACCACGCGGGCCACTTTTCTAGAGAACCTTTACCCTTTAATTGGGCCGGATGAGTTGAATCGACAAGAATAAGCGCGCTGACCTCGTCCGGATATTTGCGCGCGAAGAGCTGCATGAGCAAGCCGCCAAACGAGTGCCCGACAAGCACATACGGCGGTTCCAATCCATTGCTTTTCAAAATCGTTCTCAATTCTTCAACAATATGGAGGCCGTCACGAGGAGTTGATACTAAATCACTCCTTCCATAACCAGGGCGGTTGTAAGCGAAGGTGGTGGCATCCTTTGATATTTCCGGGATGACTTTTCTCCACCAAGTCATTTTTCCGTCCAGACCATTTTCAAAGACGACAGTCGAGGCGCCATTGCGTATCAGCGAATACTCAACCCTGCGGTCATTGATCTCGTCCGTCTTTACATTCGGAAGCGTCGCACATCCCGACAATATAATCAGAATCGAAAGAATGAAGTACGGCTTGATTATTCTTGAAGTTGGAACTTTCATCATAAAAATCCAGGTGGCAAAGAAAAAATCAGCCGGCGCGAAGATCGGCTGGATTGACTGGTTGACCTCTTCTCATTATGTCGCAACGGTTCATTCATAATGCGTCCACATTCTGATAACCTTCACAGTATGAATATCTTTTAGTATTTGATAAATTATCCGATGTTGTATGTTGATTCTTCGAGAATAAGCCCCGGCAAGATCGCCCACGAGTTTCTCATAGGATGGCGGGGTTCGGAATGGGTCTTCTCTCAGCAAGTCCAATAATCTATTCGCCTGGGGTTTAAGACCGGATTTTGCAATTTTTTTTGCATCTTTTTGCGCTTGCTTGGTAAAAACAAGTCGCCACCTCACCAGCCGGGATCCTCCTCACATTTTTCAACAGGTGTTTTCAATCCCTTTTTTATTGATTCGCGCATGCCGGGAATTGATGTGAGATATAAAGCCTCTTCTATTGCACGCCAGTCATCCTCTGAAATGAGAATGGCAGAATTTCTTTTACCGACAATCTGAACCGGAACATGTGTATCCTTTACTTCGTCCAGAAGATTGTATAGACGCTTTCTTGCATCTGATGCTGTTAATATTGTCATACCCCTTAGCCTCCTTAACGTACGACATATGGTACGCCACAATCATGACAATGTCAAATTATTTTACGGCCAACGGAGACGGTGGACGAACGAAAAAATAAACCGGAAAGTAGTGATATGATGGATTGACGGGTTGCCAGCTTATTTCAGTTGCATTCCGGGTGCATTATCCGGGCGAATTTCAAAACCATTACTCAAATAGAATCCGGCCCTACCCGGTGCTGCAAACAACCACACTCTTCGAAATGAATGTTTTTTACATTTTTCTTTTAACATCTCAAGTATTGACGCGCCAATACCCTGCTTCCGATATTTTGGATCAACGATCATGTCACAGACAAACGCGTAAAGAGCTCCATCTGATACCAGACGGCCAATGCCAATCAGGGATTGATCATCATAGGCTGAAATCCAATACCAAGAATTATCAATCGCGGCTTGTAATACTTCATCGGATACTGAAGCAGAGTTTGCCCATCCTGTGCTCTCATACAGCTTTTTATACCCGAGAAGAGTTGGTTTAGAATTCTCGTATTTAATCATTATCTATTTCCTTGTAGCGAAAAGCTGAGCCGGAGCGCTGCGATCGGCTTGATTACATTATTATAGTTCAATTAGAAAAGTTATGGCAATAAAAGCACAAGAATTGATAATGTGTCAACGATTTTATAAACGTCTGGATTCCCGATCAGGTCGGGAATGACGCTATTTGTGGGCGTTTGTTTTAACTTGCAGTGCGGAGAAGAAATTAATCACGGCAATGATCGCGCCCAGCAGAAAGACATACTGATATCCCAACTTAAGCCAGATAAAACCGCCGGAGACAGCGATGGTGATAGAAAAGATGTGATCAATGCTCACGCCCATCGTCAGCGTCTGCGTGACATCTTCGGGTTTGACCGCTATTTTCTGGAGATAAGTCGCGCGCGCCATGCCCACCGACATCAGAAGCTGATCAAGAATGTAACAGGTAAAGGCAATAAACATCGCCGCGGTCTGGGTAAATATTTCTCTGGCAAAACCATAGCCGATGCAGACGAATACAAGCATTACCGCCTCCGATGTGAGAATGAATCTTTCCCCCAACTTATCAATTGCCTTTCCCAGCATGGGTTTGAAAAAAATCCCGATCACGCCGCCCACAGCCAGAAGAGTCGCCAGAACCTGCGTCTTTTGTTTAAAGACAGTAACAAGCACCCAGGGAGCAAATGTCAAAAAAATCTGTTTGCGTGTTCCGTACAGGATGCTCAGCCAGTAATAAAGTTTGTATTCTTTGCGAAGCGTAAACTTCATCTTCACCGGAACCGGCTCGTCCTTTTTCATCAGGGCTATCAAAATCGCCACTGTGATAAATCCCAGAAACGCCGTAACGTACGACATCTTGAAATCCAGATTGAGAAACTTGAATCCGATAAAGACGGCAACACTGCCGATGATCATGGCCACATTGGCCACGGCGCTGAACTGCCCCAGCCTTCTGCCTTTTTGCCCTTCAGTGGCCAGTTCCATTCCGATGCTCTGATTTAACGGCAAAAACAAATGCTGTCCGATGCTGAATATAAAGAGCCAGATAAGCATCACGGAAAAACTCGGCGAATAAAATCCGATGAACAATATCCCGATGGCGCACAGGATGTTGGCCAAGGCTGCCTGCCTTCTGGAACACAAAAAAAATAAAATCGCGGAAACAAATATAACCAGAAGACCCGGCAACTCACGGGGAAGCTCCAAAAGCCCTCTTTGAAGATTGTTGATTAGGAAGGTTTCATTTAAAAAATTATTGAAAGTGGAATCAACGATGCTCTGCGAAAATCCAAAAACAAACGTGGCCGCGAGAAACAGCCGGAAGTCCCGCGGTAAATTCAGAAATCTATTTTTAGTTCGTGTAATGATGGTCTTAACCTTATTTTGTCGTCTCCCCGCCCCTGGCGGGCGGGGATTAAGGGGAGGGGAATAAAATATTTTTTTATGACTGCCTTATAACACAACCCCTCAATAATTTGTAATCCTTGACACATTATCCTATTTTCCATATATGTTTTTCCATAAAAAAAATAAAGGACATTTCTCCATGGCCAAGCCACGAATTCTTTTTATGGGCACGCCCACTTTCGCGCTTCCTGCTTTGCGCGCATTGCACGAGCAGAATTATCCGATAGCCGGCGTCGTCTCCCAGCCCGACCGTCCAAAGGGCAGAGGCTTAAAAGAAGTTGCTCCGCCGGTTAAAATTCTGGCGCAGGAATTCGGCCTGACTGTTTATCAGCCCCAGAAAGTAAAAGATCCGTCTTTTATGGAGTTTCTGGCAATGCTCAAGCCGGAAATGATCGTGGTGGCCGCTTTCGGCCAAATTCTGCCTAAAGCTGTTATTGATTATCCGCCAATGAAATGTCTTAACATCCACCCTTCCCTGCTGCCAAAATACAGGGGCGCGGCGCCGCTTAACTGGCAGATTATTAACGGAGAAACAAAAACCGGCGTCACCATTATGCTGATGGACGAGGGCATGGATTCCGGCGATATTCTTCTGCAGGAAGAAACTCCACTTGGCGCAGCTGAAACCTTCGGTGAACTGCATGATCGTCTGGCGCTGCTTGGCGCGAGCTTGCTTATCAAGACCATAGAGCAGGTGATTGCCGGAACCGCGCAAAGAAAGCCACAGGACACATCAGGTGTTACTTTCGCTCCGCTCCTGAAAAAAGAAACAGGCAAAATCGACTGGAATGAAAAAGCTTCCGCTATTGTAAATCGCATTCGAGGGCTCAACCCTTCGCCCACGGCTTATACATCATTGGATGGACTGTCTTTAAAAATTTTTGCTGCCGTCGCACAGCCTTGCAAGATTGACCAACCTCCTGGTACAATCGGCACAGTAAGCACCGAGGGGTTATCTGTCGTGGCATCCGACGGTTATGTAACTTTGAAAGATGTTCAGTTAACCGGAAAAAAAAGAATGCTGATCTCCGACTTTTTACGCGGATATCGTCTGAAACCGGAAACAGTTTTGAAGTGAAGAGTGAAGAGTAAAAAGTGAATATGACAAAAACAGTTCGCCATCTGGCCGTAGAAATTTTAAATCAAGTAAACGCAAGCGATGCTTTCGCCAGTCCGCTGATCAACGATTGTCTGGATAAAAACGATTTATCGGGGACACCGGACGGTCGTCTTCTTACCCATATTGTTTACGGAGTGCTGCGTCTCCGAGGTCACCTCGACTGGATATTAGCAAAACTGTATCGCGGTGATTTTGACAAGATGGACGAAGGCATAAAAAATGTTTTGCGCGTGGGTCTTTATCAGCTCAAATTCAGCGACCGGCTGCCCGCTTTTGCCGTCGTGAATGAGGCAGTCAAGACCGCCAAAATAATTTGGCCGGATAAAAGCGCGCTGGTCAACGCCGTTTTAAGAAACTACCTGCGCCGCGGCGATAAAATATCATTCCCTTCCCTGAAACAAAATCCTGTTGAGCATATCGCGGCATTGCATTCGCACCCGCTCTGGCTGGTTAAAAAATGGATAAATATTTTCGGTATCAAAGAAACCATGTCCTTATGTTCGGCCGATAACGAATTACCGCCGCTGACTCTGCGCGTCAACACCCTGAAAATATCCCGCGAAGAAATAGAACAAAAACTTACTTTGGCCGGATTCGCAGCGGAGAAAACAAAATTTTCTCCCGGCGGCCTGATACTCAATACTTCCGCGAATCCCATTCAGAAAACAGATTTCTTTGACAATGGATTCCTGCGCATTCAGGATGAAGCGGCGCAAATGATTTCTTATCTGATAAACCCGAATGGCGGTGAATCCATACTCGATGCCTGCGCGGGCTCCGGAGGCAAGGCAACGCATCTGGCGGCAATTCTTAAAAACGAAGGAAGAATTGTCGCGGTTGACCGCAGTCCGGAAAGAATCGCCGAGTTAAAGCAGGAATCGTCACGGTTGGGAATAAATATAATCGAAACGCAGACAGATGATTTAAGTGTTCGTCTGCCGGATTCACTAAACGGAAAATTTGATCATGTTCTGGTGGACGCGCCCTGCTCCGGTTTGGGAACATTGCGCCGCAATCCAGAAATCAAATGGCGCACCACTGAAAAAGATTTGCGCAATTTTGCCGCCGCTCAAAAAATAATTCTGCAAAATGCCTCTGCGGCTGTGAAAAAAGGCGGCCTCTTGATATATTGCACCTGCTCTCTTTTGCCGGAAGAAAATGAAAATATCGTTGACGATTTCTTAAAGCACAACGCTGATTTTTCCTTGTGCCAGCCGCCGGTTTCAATAAACAGGCAGTTGTTTGACAGTCGCGGCTTTTTTCACACCTATCCGCACAAACACAATATGGACGGATTCTTTGGGGCAATACTCAAACTTCAATAATATCTAATGCTTGCATATCTAATTTAAGTTGACGTTTTTGGCAAAAAAATGTTATTAGATAAAAATATTTTTTTTGGGGGAAGGATCATGTTTGTAAAACAAATGCAGGTCGGACAAATGGCTGTCTTTGCCTATCTGGTGGGCGACCCGATCACGGGAGACGCTCTGGTTATTGATCCGGCAGATGATGTCAAGGGAATTATCGCTGAAGCCAGGAAAAATAATTTAAGGATTAATTATATAGTAAATACGCATGGCCACGTTGACCACATCAGCGGCAATGTTGAAATGCAAAAAGCCACGGGAGCTAAAATCATTGCTCACGAAGATGACGCCGTTATGCTGACGTCGACTCCGGCGATGATTCTAAAAATGTTCGGAGCGAAGGCTTCTCCACCCGCCGATATTCTGGTAAAAGACGGCGATACGATTTCCGTGGGCAACGTGGAACTTAGAGTCATTCATACTCCGGGACACTCTCCCGGCGGAATCAGTTTATATTCTCCCGGTTATGTTTTCACGGGAGACACTTTATTTGTGGAAGCTGTGGGTAGAACCGATTTACCGGGCGGGTCAGGACAGACAATGTATCAATCCATCAAAGAGAAGCTTTTCACCTTGCCTGAAGATACCAAAGTGATGCCCGGACATAATTACGGCCGCACGCCGACTTCCACCATCGGTTACGAAAAAAAACACAATCCATTTATTCATTGAAGGGAGCATTTTCTATGACAAAAAGCATTCAGACAACGGAATTTAAAGATTTAAATCTGATCGGCCGCGGAAAAGTCCGCGATATTTATTCCGTGAAAAATTATCTGCTCATTGTGACCACCGACCGCATCTCGGCCTTTGATGTTATCATGCCCAATCCCGTGCCCGACAAGGGCGTCATTCTCAATCGCATGTCCGCTTTCTGGTTCGATAAAATGAAAGATATTATCGGCAATCATATCGTCTCCACCGATCCCGCCGAATTTCCCGAAGAATGCGCTCCCTACCGCAAAATGCTGGAAGGCAGAAGTATGCTTGTGAAAAAAGCTTCACCGCTGCCGGTGGAGTGCATCGTCCGCGGTTATCTGAGCGGCTCCGGCTGGAAAGATTATCAGAAAAACAAAACCATCTCCGGCATCAAACTGCCTGACGGGTTGAAAGAATCATCCCGATTGCCCGAAACCATTTTTACTCCGAGCACGAAAGCGCCTGAAGGCGAACACGATTCCCCTATCAATAGAAAGGATATGGAGGATCTTATCGGCGTGGAATTAACCGGCAAAGTAATAAAAACTTCTCTGGCTGTTTATGAAAGAGCGGCGGCAATAGCATTGAAGGCGGGAATTATCATCGCCGACACAAAAATGGAATTCGGCCTGATGGGCGATGAATTAATCCTGATTGATGAATTATTGACTCCAGACTCTTCCCGTTTCTGGCCCGCCGATGATTACGAAGAAGGCCGGGCGCAAAAAAGTTTCGACAAACAGTTTTTGCGCGACTACCTTCTGTCCATTAACTGGAATCAGAAACCGCCCGCTCCGCAACTGCCTCCGGAAATCATAGAGAACACCAGGAAGAAATATGAAGAGGCGCTGAAACGTCTCGTGGAGTAATACATACATCTAATATTGACTAAAACCAAATTATCATTAGATTATAATCAAATGAAATACTATTTTCCCCGGGGAGGAGATATATAGTGAGCAATTTAAGACTGCCTGATTACCGTACAAAACAAAAAATATTATATATTGATAAAAACAATGAGAATGCTCTTCAGAATTACGGCGATTCGTTTTTCGAAGAGGGCCGTCTATCCGACGCTCTTGATTTTTATCAAAAAGCAAACCACACTGCCGGATTGCAGAAAATAAAGGATCTCGCGTTTGATAACGGCGATGTCATGCTTTGGGAGCTGGCCGCTAAAGCCCTCAAATTGGAATTAAAACCTGCGGATTGGGAAGCCGTCGGACAAAAAGCCATCGCCTTGAAAAAATATTCCTTCGCCCGGCACGCCCTGGAAAAAGCGAATAACGAGGAGATGCTCAATTCCCTCCAGAAAATAATGCAGAAAGAGGTTGACGTAAAAAGCGCATGACGAAAAAAGATTATTACGAAATTTTGAATGTTGACAGAACGGCTTCAGACGAAGAGATAAAAAAAAGTTATCGCGCGTTAGCGATGCAGTGTCACCCGGATAAGAACCCAGGCAACAAAAAAGCGGAAGACAGATTCAAGGAAGCGGCCGAAGCTTATGAAGTATTAAGCGATAAAGAAAAAAGGGAAATCTATGACCATTACGGTCATGAAGGTTTGAACAGCAGCGGTTTTAGAGGCTTCAATGGTTTCGATGATATTTTTTCCCATTTCAGTAATATTTTTGATGATGTTTTCGGCTACGGTAATGCGCGCGGCCATTCGCGTTCCGGAGCTGCTGCCGGAGCCGATTTGCGCTATGATCTACAAATTTCTTTTCTCGATGCCGCCTTCGGACTCACCACTAAAGTTGAACTGATAAAATCAGTCACCTGTCAAAAATGTCATGGTAATGGAGCCGCACCCGGTTCTTCTCCCGAAACATGCCGCACCTGTAACGGACGCGGCCAGGTCATACAATCCAGCGGCTTTTTTACCATCAGCTCTACCTGTCCTCATTGCAGCGGTTATGGCAAAGTTATCTCCAAACCATGTGATCATTGCCGCGGCACGGGCAAAGAACAGGTACCCAAAACCGTGCAATTGAAAATTCCGGCCGGAGTGGAAACAGGCTCCCGTCTACGCCTGCGCGGAGAGGGCGAATCCGGAAGTATGGGCGGACCTGACGGCGATTTGTATGTGTTCATTCATGTCGCCGAACATGATTTTTTCACCAGGTCCGGCAATGACATCATCTGCCGCGTTCCTATTTCTTTTGTCAACGCCGCTCTGGGCGGAGCGATTGAAGTGCCCACTCTTGAAGGCAGTGAAAAATTAAAAATTCCCAGAGGCACGCAAAACGGAAAAACTTTCCGGCTCAAGGGCAAAGGAATAGCTCACATTCGCGGTTTCGGACATGGCGATCAAATCATCGAAGTTTTCGTGCAAATCCCCACTGCATTGAGCAAGAAACAGGAAGAGCTCTTAGCAGAGTTTGAGAAACTTAATAAGACAGTCAATTGATTTTTCAACCGTTCCTCATTTTTCTATAGTAATACCATTTCTAAATTAAAGATGATATCGAGGCGACAAGGAGGAGGCACCGCAGGCGTATATGGTAATACGTCGAGGAAGCCGACGACGAAGCCAACAAAGATAGCGCTTTAATTTAGGAATGGTACGCATAATTACAATTGCATTCCCTGCCAACATGTGGTTAAAATACAGCAATTAAATTACCGGAGGAAAATACATGAAAAGAAACAGTCTGGGGCTTTTAATTCTATCATCAATTTTTCTTTTTTCCGGTTGCGTGCCGTTGGTTATCGGAGGCGCAGCCGCCGGAGCGGGCACGGCGGGAACTTATTTCTATATCAACGGTGATCTGAAAACCGATTACACTGCCTCCTTCGATGAAGTATGGTCAGCCTGTGAAAAGACCATCGCCGATATGCGGGGCATTGAAGTCATTCCTGAAAAAGAAATTGCCAAGGGAACAATCAATACATTAATAAATGACGAAAAAGTTAAATTCGAACTTACATATAAATCAAAGAATCTAACCACAGTAGCCATTCGCGTGGGCTTACTCGGCAGCAAACTGTCATCCCAGCTTCTGCATGACAAAATTGCCGATCACCTGGCTAAAAAATAAAAAGCGCAATAATATGGCCGTAAACAATCAATGAACAAAAAAGTTATTCTCGGTATTCTGATCAGCGCTATTCTTGTTTATTTGTCCGTGAGAGGAATTAATCTTCAGGATATCTTAACCGACCTGGCAGAAATTCAAATAAGCTACGTTATTATTTTCATCATCCTTGTTGTTCTCATGCAAGGCCTGCGCTCCTACCGCTGGGGCGTTATTCTTCAGCCGATGGAAAAAATCGATCAATTGGCTCTCTTTTCCGTCACATCTGTGGGCTTTATGGCGATTGCCGCCATTCCGGCGCGCATTGGTGAACTGGCCAGGCCTTATTTAATCTCCAAAAGAAGTTCTATAAAAATGTCTTCCGCACTTGGAACAATTCTTGTTGAAAGGGTATTGGATAGTTTTACCGTATTAACAATGGCCGTCGTTGTTATTTTTTTTACAGACTTGCCCCCCTGGATGATTGAATCGAGCATTCTTTTTTTCCTGCTTGCCGTGGCGATGTTTTGTTTTATTCTGTTTTTGATCCTGCGCAGAGAGAAGGCGCTGAAATTTATCAATATAATTTTAAGCAAGCTGCCAGGAAAATTCGCCAATAAAATAGATCAATTGATCCATCATTTTATCGACGGCTTTCAGATTATCACTAATATTAAATTGCTTTTGTATTTGTTTTTTCTTTCGGCTGTTATCTGGCTTGTGGATGTGTTGGCGATTTATATGCTGCTTTTGTCTTTCGGCTTTACTCTGCCGGTAATAGCTTCGTTCGTATTAATGATCATTCTTATTGTGGGTATAGCTATTCCCGCCGGACCGGGTTATATCGGCAACTGGCATTACGCCTGTTTGGTGGCCTTAAGTCTTTTCGGGCTTGCTAAAGCCGACGCGCTTTCTTTCGCGGTTGTTTACCACTTTTTATCAATGATTATCGTGCTTGTATTGGGAATTGCCTTTCTGCCTTTCAACAAATTTTCAATTTCGGGAATGAAAGATCAAATGAATAACGATCGGGTAACTTAGGAATCGCCTTTGATCGCCACTTTCAGGCTCCTTAATTTTTTGTGCAGATTACTACGTTCCAGACCAATCGCCTCAGCCGTTTTGGAAATGTTTCCTTCATTTTCTTCCAGCTTCTTCAAAATAAATTGTCTTTCGAAATCCATTTTCGCATCTTTCAAAGAATCAACTGCCGCGGACTGAACGCCGGAAGCCATATCCTTTTCTTCTTTGACATTTAAGGAAGGAATGTCTGCGGCCGTTATTTCATCGGAAGGAGTCAGGATGATCAATCTTTCAATTATATTTTTCAACTCCCGGACATTTCCCGGCCAATCATGTTTCATCAGCAGAGCCAGCGCGTCATCAGTCAAGATCTTCGGATCCAGCCCTTCTCTGGTGGTAAAATCCAGCAAGAAACGCTCGGCCAGCGGTTTAATATCTTCCTTCCTTTCTCGCAGCGGCGATACAGTCAGAGGAATGACATGCAGACGATAATAAAGATCCGGCCGGAAACGCCCCGCCTTCATTTCCTCTTCCAGATCCTTGTTGGTGGCGGCCAAAACCCGCACATCCATATCAATCAATTTGTTGCCGCCGACCCGTTCAAACTTTTTTTCCTGCAATATCCGCAGAATCTTTGCCTGCGCTTTGAGGCTCATATCCGCTACTTCATCAAGAAAGATCGTGCCTTCGTGGGCAAGATCAAACTTGCCGCGCTTCTTTTCCGTCGCTCCGGTAAAGGCTCCTTTTTCGTGACCGAACAATTCGCTTTCAATAAGCTCTTCGGGAATCGCCGCGCAGTTGACTTCTACAATGTCTTTATGCGATCTCAAACTCAGATGATGAATGGAACGCGCCACCAGTTCTTTGCCGGTGCCGTTTTCACCCATAATCAAAATCCAGGCGTTCGTCGGCGCGACAATGCTGATCATTTCTTTAAGTTCGTTTGTCGCCGGGCTTTCACCGGTCAGTTCGTACTGATGAGTAACTTTTTGCTTTAATAAAATATTTTCTTCCTGCAGAAGCATCAAACTTGTGGCATTGTTCACCAGAATGATGATTTTATCCAGAGATAGAGGTTTTTCAATAAAATCAAACGCCCCCAGTTTTGTCGCCTTGACGGCTGTTTCAATCGTGCCGTGACCCGACATGATAATTACCATGATTTTCGGATTGATCTTTTTAATGGCCTGAAGAGTCTCCAGACCATCCATTCCCGGCAGCCAGACATCGAGCAGCACCAGCTGCGGCATTTCTTCCTCGACGATTTTAACAGCCTCCTCACCACTGCCCGCGACCAGAACCTGATAGCCTTCATCGCTTAAGATAGCCTTTAGAGAATGGCCAATACTCTCTTCATCATCAACCACAAGAATTGTCTCTTTCATATCTACTCTTCCGCCAATTAATTTATTTTATATCTCATTAAACTTGAGATACCGGCAACTGAAAAGAAACTATCGTTCCCGTCGGACTGTTGTCGGCAACGCTTACCTGGCCACGATGATCGGAAATAATTGAACTGACAATGGCCAGTCCCAGACCCGTTCCGGATTTCTTCGTGGAAAAATACGGTTCAAAAACTTTCCGTTTATAACTTGAAGGAACTCCCGCTCCGTCGTCGGCCACAGCCACAGTAGCTTTATGATGCTGTTCGTCATAATTTACCGTGATTTCAACATGGCCGTTTTTCTTATTAATAGCCGCAACCGCGTTATCCAGTAAATTGATCATGACTCTGTTGATTTGCTCCGCGTCCAAATCAAATTTAGGCAAACCATCCGCAGGTTTAAATTCAAAGGTGATCTCTTTATGAGCATCCTGAAAAAGCAAAACGGCCTCGGCAACCACCGCATTTAAATCATTGAGCGCAAGCGATGTAACGGGCATCCGCGCGTAGCGGGAAAATTCATTGACCAGATTCTTTAATACTTCCACCTGATCAATAATGGTCTGAGTGCATTCTTTGAATACGGAGCCTTCTTCTCCCAGTTTATCTCCATATTTGCGCTGTAATCTCTGGGCGGAAAGCTGAACCGGCGTCAGCGGATTCTTGATCTCATGCGCCATGCGACGGGCAACTTCACGCCAGGCAGCGGCGCGTTCCGCCTTCTGCAGTTGTGTCAAATCCTCGAAAACAACGACAATACCGGAATCATTACCTTCCTCATCCTGAATGGTCGTAATGGTCAGAAGAACAGTGAGAGCTTTATCCTTAAGCATAACTTCCAATTGTTTTTCCAATAAGCTCTCATTGTTTTCTTTCATTTCCTGTAAGAACTCGTCAACAAGTGAAAGATGCTCCGGAATCATTAAATCACGATAATTTTGAGAAAGAACCTTTTCCGATTTAATATCGAACATTTTCTCCGCGGCACGATTAATAGTAGTGATCGTCCCGGCTTTGTCCACAGAAATAACACCCGCGGAGACGTTGCGCAAAACTGTTTCCATATATTTACGCCGCTGCTCCAGGTTTATATTCGCTTCTTCCACACTATTTTTGCTTTTCTTTAAATCCTCGGTCATCTGATTGAATGATTTAACCAGCGTTCCGATTTCATCGTCGGCTTCGATATTAATCCGGCTGTCCAGATCTCCCATCGTAATTCTATTCGTGGCCTGCACAAGATCCTGAATGGGTCCGGTGATTCCCTTGGCCAGAGACAGTCCGAACCAGGTTGCCAGAAAGATGATGACCAGAGTCACTATGGATAGTGTGACAATGTAATTGGATTTAATCGGATTTTTTAGAAGTTCAATCCGGCGATACTGCTGCGACGCGTCGGCAATGCTTCGCAATTTTTCGACAAACCCCTTGGGAATAAAGTAGCTCACTGAGACCCGGCCGATCACATCCGAAGGAACAGCGGAAGAAAATACAGGCACAACACCGACAACGACATCTCCCTTATCCGTTGGCTGAGTCGTAGATTCCTCTTTGCCCAAATAAATATCTTCTATTATTTTGGGAGCGAGAGTTACCGGAATCAGATCCGGATTTCCGGCATCGGCGAAAACATTTTTTTCTTTCTGGAAATCGAAAAAAGTTTCGACCATGCCCCCTTTATAATTCTTCTGGCGTTGACTGATTAAAATCTTCAGATATTCCGCCCTGTTTTTTTCATAAAGATGGTTTTGGGTAATATCCGCGCTGATCTGACGGGCATTGAATTTTGCCTGCTCCTCCATTTGCTGGTAATAAACCTGAGCCACTTCCAGCGAGCGGTTCAAAGCGTCGCCGATCTTAATGTTGAACCAGAACTCAATGCTGTAAGAAAGAAAATTAATGGCAAAGATAAAAAGGACAATGGTCGGAATCAGCGACAAACCGACAAACATAGCTACCAGTTTTGTTCTCAGTCTGGATCCGATAATGCCGCGGCGATGCTCGTCAAAGAGTTTGAAGAGGTTTCTGATAATCAGAAAGAGCAGTAAGACAATTAAAATAAAATTAATGCTGGTCAGGCCGTAAACGAAAATGTTGGTGGAAAAAGGCAGATCA
>Ga0182019_10001024_pt1 | contig 14033 bp, 6 predicted proteins | sample 812E2MmetaG_FD_120483 | JGI IMG/M metagenome (GOLD analysis project Ga0182019, IMG submission 120483) | Permafrost microbial communities from Stordalen Mire, Sweden - 812E2M metaG | ecosystem: Environmental > Terrestrial > Soil > Wetlands > Permafrost | place: Sweden: Stordalen | collected...
AAATATATTGGGTTCCATCTGTAGATATAAATGCGATTAGAACGTAATTGCCAAAATGTTCTCTGTCTTTGAAAATAAAACAGAGCTTTATCGCCGTGCAATTACTTCGTAGAAATAATGATTGAATGCCAAAATATTGTATGGAGATTTAGCAGCATTATGTGAACAAAGCAGCCGCGCTATAAATAACGTGTAAAGCTACACTTAGTTGCCACCTGTTATAAATGACGAATTTGTCGAAGTCAGTTTATTCGCCAATGAATTTTAATTACAAATTATATACTTAACTTGCGGGGCGGTAAAAATGAGCAATAACAAGTCTAGTGGGATAGTAAATCTTGGCAACTATGTTGTGTGCGTTGTTAAGTCGATAAACAGCAAAGAAAAGGGGATTTACCCTGATTTAGGTACCGAAGGAAATGAATTTTTTATTGAAGAACTCAAAATACACACTAACTCTCTGTCCCAAGCCATTCTTAGTGGAGCTAGAAAGGCGGAACAAAATGAAGTGTTTCGACTTCGACCGATTTCTATTGCTCAAATTATGCTTATCGGCTATGGTGTTTCCATTTAAATGAAAGAATCAGTAATGTCAGATTTAAAAGCCATTGATTTTTTTTGCGGAGCTGGTGGTATGAGTTACGGTCTACAAACAGCCGGAATTAAAATTTTGGCAGGGCTTGATAACAACTATTCATGCAAAGAAACATACGAAACCAATATTGTAGGTGCAAAGTTTATTCATCATGATATAAGCGACCTCGGCACTATCGAGTTAGCTGATATATTAAAAATCAATAAAAATGATAATAACCTTATCTTTATCGGTTGCAGCCCATGCCAATATTGGAGCAAAGTTAGAACCAATAAAACAAAAAGCCTAAAGAGCGCATTTTTACTCAAAAATTTTGAGCGCTTTATCTCTCATTTCAGGCCTGGTTTTGTAATAATTGAAAATGTTCCCGGCTTGGCATCAAATAAAATACATACCATTTTGCCGGATTTTATCGAATTCCTGAACAGAGAAGGTTACGCTTATAATGATGGCGTAATCAATGCTATTGACTTCGGCGTTCCTCAAAAAAGAAAACGCTATTTGCTTATTGCCTCAAGACTTACGAATAAAATAAGCTTACCTGCTCCAGAACACAATCCTAACCTTATAGTTAAGAATTATATTGGCATCGCTAATGGATTTAATAAAATCATAGCTGGCCATAAAGATGAATCCAATTTTCAGCACTGGTCAGCTAAGCTTTCAGAAGCAAATTTACAAAGAATTCGATTGACCCCTAAATCGGGCGGCGATAGATCCTGCTGGAAAAATAATAAAACACTTCAAATTCCTGCCTATGAAGGAAAGGATGAAATATTTCGTGATGTATACGCTCGTATGTATTGGGATCGTCCTGCACCGACTATTACTACACGATTTAATAGTTTTTCAAACGGCCGGTTTGGTCATCCAGAAGAGGACAGAGCCATTTCCCTACGCGAAGGAGCCACGTTACAAACATTTCCAAAAAATTTTGTTTTTAAAGGTAGCAACATGTCCTGCTTGGCGAAGCAAATCGGTAATGCGGTTCCCCCTGAAATTGCCAGACGCATAGGCGCTCACATCATCAATATTTCTCAAAATGGCTAAATTCAAGACACGAGCTCGTGCCGTTGATATGCTCGGTCGGCAACAGATTGCCAACGTTTCCACTGCGATCAGTGAGCTATTCAAAAATGCGCACGATGCCTACGCCGATCATGCCGAGGTCGATTATTTCCGCTCGGATAATTTGTTAGTTATTCGTGATGACGGTATTGGAATGACAAAAGACGACTTTGAGAATCGATGGTTGGTCTTGGGGACTGAAAGCAAATACGCGGTTCAAAGTCGCATTATCGACACTTATCGCCCCTCTGGCAAGACGGAACGAGCCGTCATGGGTGAAAAGGGCATAGGCCGGTTAGCGATTGGCTTATTGGGCGAACAAGTTTTAGTAATAACCCGCGCAAACCGTGAAAACGGTCTGCATGACTTAGTGATGTGTTTTATCCATTGGGGACTTTTTGAAGTTCCAGCGATCAATCTGGATGAAATTGAAATTCCCATTCGTGTTATTACGGGTGAAAAATTACCAACCGACGTTGATGTTAGCAACTTTGTTAAGGAATTCAAGAATAATGTAGAGTTGTTGAAAAGTAAAAATACTGATTATGACTTTAGTCAAATTTTAAGAGATTTGAATGACTTCCAGGTTGACCCGGAAAACCTACAAAGCTTTCTCGGCGGAATTTCGCTGACAGAATCATCCGGGACACATTTTTATATCGCACCAGCGAATCATACAATTCAAGCTGAGATCGAACAGGATAGAAATAACAATAAAAGAGATTTTTCTAAATTTCTACTAGGATTTTGTAATTCAACTTTTCTCGAAAGCACACCTCCGCCTATAAAAACTGCTTTTCGCTATTGGCCCTCGGACACAGATAATCATGACTTACTTTCTGATGGAGAATTTTTTACCCGAGAAGAATTGAGTAATGCCGATCATAAAATTTCTGGAAAAGTTGACAAATATGGACAATTCCTAGGTTCCATACTGACTTATGAGGATGAAACTAATGACCACATCATTTCCTGGAAGGAAAGTGGCGGCAAAGAAACAGCTTGCGGCCCATTTGAAATTGAGTTTGGTTATGTGCATGGAACCCAAAGGGAGAGCCGATTAGATCCAAATGATTGGAAACGGATGTATTCTAAATTGAACCTTATTGGTGGGATTTATGTGTATCGTGATCGTATACGTATCTTGCCTTACGGAAATTCGGATGTTGATTGGCTTAACATAGAATTAAGGCGAAACAAAGGTTATGGCTATTACTTTTTTTCCTATAGGTTAATTTTTGGGGCTATCAAATTAACTCGGTTGAATAATAGCTTTCTAAAAGAAAAAGCAGGTCGGGAAGGATTTCAACAGGATAAAGCATATCGACAACTAAAAAGCATTCTTGAAAATATATTTCTTCAGCTTGCCGCAGACTTTTTCCGTGAAGGCTCTGAGCGAGGAGAGTATTTTGGAGTACGAAAGAAGGAATTAGAAAAACTGGAACTTGCCCGGAGAAATCGCGAAAAGCAAGTCTCAACAAAACGCACAAATCTAAGTGTTTCTCTCGATAGCTTTTTTCAGCGTACACAACAAGGATTACCGACCGTAGAAATCGAAAGTATCAGAAATCACGTTCGACATCGAATGGATAGTGCTGCAAAAATAGCAGATCCCGATAAGGCTGCTATTGCCTTGTTGGATGCGGAAAAAGAAGCGAATCAAAAGCTGTCTCAACTGCAAGAAATCTATCGAATTACTAAGCCTCGCGGCGTGGGGCTATCACGCCAATTGCAACGCGATTGGGAAGCCTATACGACAGAAATGCAACGTATGGAAAACGAAGTATTTCGGCCTTTTGCCGAGGACATTACTAATCAATTGGGAAATATAGCAACTCAAGCCAGAATCTATATTGATCAACGCAAACGTCTCGAATCTTTAATCAACGAATTAGCAGTAAATGAAAAAAAATCTGTTAAAAGTGAAGCGGGGAAATTGAACGATATCGCCGAGGATACCCGAAAAGCGGCTACCAAAGTGGCAAGAGATGCAATGTGCGAACTTACAAATACAATCACCAAAGTTGAGGCGGAATTTGCCAGTAAGAACTTTACCGAACTAACGCTGGAGCAAACCGAACAGGTACGTAAGGATTTTGAGATACGTATCGAAAGTGTCGGCAAAAAAAATACCGAATCACTTAGTAGAGTACGCGATGTACTTACCTCCATCGCGCAAAATATGATGACCGATTCTGACATTACTCAGATCGACATGATGGAAGCCATGGATGAAGAACTGGAAAACCTAAGGGAGCAAGTCGATACGGATGCCGACTTAGTCCAATTGGGATTGGCGGTAGCGGTAATTAATCATGAATTCGAGGCGGCAATCAAAGGTGTTCGTCGTTCATTGCGGGAACTCCGCCCTTGGGCGGATTCGAATAGTAATTTGGCGCCGCTCTACCAAGAAATTCGCAATAATTTCGATCATCTGGACGGACACCTGAATTTATTTACCCCGTTGCAACGCCGCTTATATCGGAAACCTATTGAAATAAAAGGTAGCGAGATCCTTCATTACGTTAAAACCCTATTTGATGTTCGATTAAAACGGCATGACGTTAAACTGAGTGCCTCCGAAGATTTTGCCGAGATGCGTGCTCACGGCTTTCCCTCAACTCTTTATCCTGTATTCGTCAATATTATCGACAATGCTATCTTCTGGTTAAAGGATACCAAGGGTGAAAAACAAATTAAGTTAGATAGCGACGGTAAGTCTTTTTTTATTAGCAATACCGGCCCCGATATTCATGCGCGTGACTATGAGTCTGTTTTTGAACAAGGCTTTTCCAGAAAACCGGGCGGCAGGGGGTTAGGATTGTTTATTTCACGTAAAGCTCTGCAAAAAGAAGGTATGAATATTTGTATTGTTCCTTCCGATTTAGGAACTGGAGTTACCTTTCAAATATCATGGAGTAATGAGTAAATATGCAGCAATTACAAACGGTCAAAGACTTTTCAATATATGCCGCAGCACAATTTCTCAGAACTGCTGTTTTTATTGACGACAGGATTTATAACCAAAAAACAATGGCTGTCGAACCGGAAAAAATCCCAAAAACAAGTCGAAAACGAGCTACAAAAGGCGCAAACGATGAGAATAATGAGCTTTTATTAGTTTCACCTGAAGAAACAAATGAAAATAAAGATTTTCCTTCGCAACAATTAGTTAACAGTTTTGCCAAGAAACAGATTGTTTGTTCTTTATACCAACCGGGAAAAAGAGAGTCGTTTTCGAACAATTCTGATGTGTACGAACTCTGTTTAGCCTCTGATATTGTGATTATAGACTGGGATCTCGGTGGCAATCCAGGAGATAAAGCGTTAGAGTTAATTTCTTGCCTTGTTCATCAAAGTGTTGAAACGAAACCGGAACAGCTAAGATTGATTTTAGTTTATACCAGTGAAATCAATCTGGGAGCTATCGCAAGCGAGGTATTTGATAAATTATCAGAACTTAGAAAAGAAAATATTAAACCCCAAAAGGAAGACGAAGGGTTATCCATGCATTCATCGAATTCAAGAGTGGTTATTCTGGGTAAACCAGGATATCGTATTGAAAAATATAAATTTCACGAGGTTACTGAAAAAGAACTAGCTCAAAAATCGATAGAGGAGTTTTCTAAACTTGCTTCGGGACTTCTTCAAGGAGCAATTTTATTAGGATTGGCAAAAATAAGAGAAAATAGCCGAAAAATATTGTCGAAGTTTGGTGAATCTATAGATACGGCTTTTTTATTGCACAGAGCAATGTCTATGCCTCATGAGGAAGCATTCGAGCACATACATCCTCTTCTTGTTGCAGAGATTCAATCAATCCTTCAAGATTGTTTATCGGGTCAAATCATTTCAGATTCATTAGTATCCGATTGGGCTTTGAGAAAATGGAAACCCAATCCTGAAGCGCTTAACTGGCTTCCTCCGCAGACAACTGCTAATAAGTTTATAGAAAATCTTTGCTTATTGGGCCCTAATGGTCTGGAAATGAGCAAAAATCCATTAAAACTGGCAAAAAAAAATAAAAATGATACATGGGAGTGGGTTATAGATAAAGATAAGCTCAATAAACTATCCAGCTTGATGTTTCAAAGTGACAATAAATCTTCAAATCATAAGCTTGCAATTTTAATGAGCCACCGCACTTCATATGGGAATATTGAAAAGTCTTTAACATTGACATTGGGGACGATAATTCGCAAAGGAACTACAAAGAATCCTCAATACCTACTTTGCTTACTCCCGATTTGCGATACTGTGAGGCTCTCAGAAAAACGTCGTTTTTTGTTTTGTGTACTTGATGTTATGAATGAAGGAACTTTACCTATTCAAAAAGCAAATTATATTATTGAAGATGAAAAAGTATTTAGAGAGCTTTTATACACTCCAAAATCTTATAATTGCATAACTCTTGAATTTGAGCCCGATTCTGAAACAAAAACGGTCATAGCAAAAATCCACAAAAATAATAACTTGAATTTTATCTGTAAAACTGACAAAGAAAATTATAAATGGATTGCTCAACTCAAGCCAGAGCACGCCCAAAGAGCCTCCGAACAATTTGCTAGCGATTTATCCAGAGTCGGCTTAACGGAATCGGAATGGTTGAGACTAAGATCCAAATAAACTTTTTACTTTGTTAGCAATGGATGTATTGACTCCTGAGCAACTCCAACGTTGATATTGCCTTGATTTCACAGGCACTATATTGATTTGAGAATGTAATTTGCCGATATTGAGAACGTACAGTCCGTCGCGTACTTTTTGAGGATTTCCTGGTCGGGAACAGGAAAAATCTATACATCTCAAAAATAGCGACATGCTTGTGTGTCAATGGAATAATCATCGAAACTTTTAGACTCTTCATTAAAACTGCGCTTAACAGCTCGCATGATATTAATCGGCGAGCAATAATGACGGATTAATATTTGAGCTTCCGGCGCAGCCACCACCAGCCAACCTTCTCCAGTTACCTCATTGATGCGCGGGGGCTGACGTCCCATAGGCCCATCCTGCCACCAGATACTTTCTGCCATGGTTTTTCCATCGGCATCAACCCAACGAAATAATCCCTCGTCAGAAAGCGACCAGCCAAGACTCATCGCAAAGGCAGGGTTGAAAGCTAGCCATTCAGCGCCACCAATAGCCACCTGACGCGGGTTGCCATAGACGATCAATGTCGGCAGTCGGTCGGAACCTGAAAGATTGGGGTAATCCTTTGCATTCCAAATTGATTTGTAAGGAAAAAAATCGTACGCGCTGCCCAATTCGTCTGTGCATGGCCAATCAGGATGGCATGCCATTGAGAAGCGTTGCTCAGTAGGCACAGACCAATCCCATGCCTTGAATCGTGATAATTCGCCTACCACCAAATATCCAGTATCCAAGCGGGTAGCAAGATTCTCAAATGCAACAGCACACTCCTCTATCCATTCTACTTTTTTTGAAAACATTTCAAAATTCTTCAGGGGGGCAACCGCACTGGGACGGACTACTGGCGACTTCCCTGCAAGCCGCCAGTCATAGCGGTAAAGTTGGCTATAGGCAAACATCTGGACATCAAAATCTATCAGATCAGCATCGGCAAGCTCCGCAACGACCTGGCAAATAGCCCGCGATGCCGCTTGTGGCCTTTGCCGGTTATACCTCAATTGCAATTCGATACTATTCAAAAATTTCTGCAATTTTTCTTCTGCTGTTCGGCTCCACTGCTCCTCTGGAACTAACTGTCGCATTAGGGCTGCCGTTCTCTGCAACAAATTCTCTAATGGGACTTCGGATGCATTACTCAGCCACTTCAACTCTGCATCGAATGGTCGTATCATTTCCAATGCGTCATTGGAGTCAGGGTATGACTCGCCAGCTCGCACTGCGCTAAATGGCACGGCTGATTCGGTACTTCTCAAAGGCGGCAGATGCAGGTTGTAGATCATGGGCAAAGGTTTCGTATTGTTCAGGCCTACTTCTATGCTCAGACCGATTTCTTCCGCAAGTTCCGTTGCCATCTGCCGTAATATGAAATCGGGCGATGATAGAAATGAAAGTATCTGGTCGGAATAGTCTTGCGCGAGTGGTGAGCCTAGTTGCCAAGTCGTATCTAAGAGTGCAAGCCCCTGTATTATTTTTGGTTGTTCTCCTGACAATTGTTCCAAAATGGCTGCCTTGGTGGCGACAGGAGCTACACCGCGAATGATGAAATCACAAAATGTGCAGTGTACTTGATCACGCACCTCATCGATTGGCAGATTAGCCGCCCACACCACGGCCTTTAGCAAGGCTTCTTCGGCAGTCAGTCCAGATTCGTGCGATGCTGGAGCCTGCTCTTCGGCCAAGGAAAAATCAGAGAGTTGATAGATGTGCTCCCGAATCTCCGGCCATAACTGTTCCCATGGCACATTCTTGAACAGAATATCGGCCAACTCTTCGAGGTTGTAGATCAGATTGATCGGATAACGGAACTCAGAGAGGTAATCGTCAATGAGCATCTCCAGCGCTCGCGGACGCCACTTATCAGGGGCAATGGTAATTAGTGCGCCGATTGCACGCTGACGGCTGCCTCCATCCCAACTAATGTCCCAACCCCATGCGGCAGTTTCGGCTAGAATAGACTCCAACATAACCAGCGCATCGACCGTGTTGCCAATCTCATGGAGGCGGAATGCGCACATATTACGCACTATGACATCCTGCCCATGGGGTTCCATCAAAGAAAGAAGACTGTGTATCTGCTCGGCGGAAAACCGCCCAATCAGAGGTTTTATCACCCGCCTCCAAGGAAAGTATTCGGTCTTCTCTACAAACCTAAGCAAAGCAGCCAACTGCTCAAAGGAGTTAACTGAAACTATGACATCTTCCTCCGTCAGCTTCGAACCATCTTTTAGCAGCAAGCTGGGACTCGCATTGTCTTGCTTGCCTGGGTTTGCGGAAAGAAGCTGTTCAAAGACATGGCTATCTTGTCCGGCTTCCCGTAAACCGGCTATCATTGCCATCCATAACCTGTGTCGCTCACCTGGATAAGCCTTAACTTGAATCGCCTGTGTCAATTCGACCATCAGACGCTCAGCGGCCTTAGGCTCTGCGCACTGCGCGGAGCGGACAGCCAGTTGCTTTGCCAGTGGTTCGTAGATGGAGGAATCAAAAGGAATCAGCAAGTGCCGTGCAACCACAAATATTGCATCTAAAGGTGGGCTTTTGTGGCGTAGTGCGCCTAGCAAGAGTCCACTTATCCCGCTGCTGAAATGTATCCCACCATGTTCCAGCAACCAGCTAAAGAGAGTCTTCGCATATCCCGGATTAACGCTTGCAGCTAAAGCCAACAACTCGGTTGCCGCATCCTGCGTACCTCGGCCACGACCGGCTTGCTCTAAGACCACAAGAGCAGTGGCGAAACGACCGATGTCTTCATGCACCAAATCGGGGTGGGTTGTGGCGACTTTGGCGAGCAAGTCAACCCACTGCTGCAATTGGCGGTCTTTGTGATGAAAAATTCCAAATACACCTTGCAGAAGTAGCGGCATGAGTGCGCGGCCTCGCTCTACCTCCCCTATTTCATTCCAAGCCAAGGCAAGCTTTCCATATTCTTCGGCCCGCTCGTGTACCTCATGCCAGACGCCGATTTCCTGCTCCAGACTTTCCAGGCGACGAATCAGTGTGGCTTGGTCGTCACCATTACGATACAGCATCAAAGCAATTTCAAGTCGCCTTTTTGTAGACCAATACTTGACCGTTTTTTCTTGTGTCCATTGCTGTTCAAATTCACGATTAAGGGCTTGAACTGCCATTTTTCCATGAGCGGCGACTGCTCGAATCATTGCGTCAAAATAGTCAGTTGCCGCAGTTTCGAGTTGATGCCAAGCAAGCCAGTGCCTCGTATCTTTATAATTACGATTGAAGAGCCTTATCGCTGGGTGGAGTCTGCGGATAATTTCAGCGGGAAGTAAGATTTCACCTTTTTTCGCCAGTCCCCAGATTGAGGCAATCGTAACCAGTTGCCTTTCAAACAGCACGTTGCCTTGGTTGCAGGAATCTTCTGAATCCGGCACAGCCTCTACTGGATTGACTTGATACCCAAGTGTAGCAAGAAGACGGTTAAGACGAATTCGTAATGTAAAGGGCGATAAGCGTTTCCATTGTCCATACGAGGATGACCCGTCGTAGGTCGGCGGCTGGGGCAACCCTTCAATCCAGCGATATGCACCTTTAGCATCTCTCCGAATTGTTAGCAGATAATCTGCGATCAACACTCTATTCATATCATCCAATGTTTCTCCAGTCGCCCAAGCAAGGATGCGATCCAATGCCGCCGGTGCTGCAAAATTGGTGGGGTGCTGGTTGCAGATTTTGAAATCCAATTGCAAACAAAGCTCTTCTTGTTCTTCGGAGTCTTTAGCCAGTGTTCGCAAATCGGCCCATTTGGCAAGATCGGGGAACTTTGAAATCGCATCTACAAGCACTTGACGCAGATAGGAGCGGATGTTGTCTTCGGTAACATCAACATTCTCATCTGGCTCATGGTTGGCTACCTCCACCCTTAAAGCTGCTATTGCAATCTCCAACTCCGGGAATGATCGAAAGTGATGTGCGCACCGTACCCAGTGCTTCAATAACGTCCGGTCATCACCGAGCTGTTTTATCTTTCGCGCACCGCTTAATAAGTCCAAAGGTTCTGCTACGTCAAATATCAATCTTGCGGCTGCGATTTCACCGCTGGAAATAAGGCTAAGACACGAAACAAGGGCGGCACTTTGATCGCCCCTTAGATTCCTACCATCCATCACATTGCTTAGTTCCACTTCAGTACCGTAGAGCGTAAGAAACAGTTTCGGTATATCCATTTGATCAAGCACCTGTTGCCGTTCCCTCAACTCATGCTCGATTAATAGATAGCGAAATACTGCGACGCCATCCGGTTTTGCTCGCGCTGCACGCAGAGCAAGCGCTATATCTTCTTTGATGTCTGTCAGCGGACGTAGGTCATAAAATTGACGGCGAAAATAATCCTGAGTTGCAAGCGTTAAAACACTTTCCCATTCTTCCGCACAAGCAAGGTGATAAAGGGGTTCCCAACTTTGAAGGCTGCCAACCGCTGCTTGAGCAGTAAGGTCGGCGAGTTTACGGTGAAATTGACGGTGCTTGGCCTCATCACGTTCGTTCAAGACATTCCGCGAGGTTCGATCCAAAATAAATTGGCGAAAACTATTGTGGAAGAAACGCCAGCGATGGGGAGTGTCCTTGTGGAAATAGAAATTAACCTCTTGCACTAAGTTTCGTACAGTTGCCTCTCCTACCCAGTCTACCAATTCAAGCGGATTAAAAGGTACGCGGAGACGGGCAAGTAATGCCAGTAAGTCTTGCAGGGAATCATTTTGTTGTATGCCCTGCCAATAGATTTCGTAGTACCGGTCGATATGTCCCTGATAGGGATTAGCGTTATTAAGAATCCCATCTACCGTTGACAAATCCGATGCATTCGCCAACATTCCTATCAGATAACTGGTCGCCAACGGATGTCCGTCGGATAGTTGATAGACTTGTTTCTTTTGTTCTGACGTAAGCGGGATCGATAATCCCGCTACATCAATCATGTCGAAGACCTGTGTACGTGCAAGAGGACGCATATTTAGCATTCGGCTTGGATCTTTCAAGTGGGCTTTGATCGCAGGAGGCAACTCCCTTAGTTCCAAGGTTTGGCTGCCTAAGATGAACAACACTCCTTCCGGCAAAGTGTCGGGATGAGGGAGAACTTCAAGCAGGCTACGCGTCGGTTTTTGTTCGCGCTCGATATGATCGAGTCCGTCAACCAGAATCAGCGTAAGCACTCCATCACTTCGCCAGGATTCATGCAACTCAGCTAGCTGTCTACTGAGATTTTCAAGTAGCTCCTCGGTTGTCTTTGCCTGACTATTACCTCCTCGAAATCCACGCGATTGCAGAGCCAGTACCAAGTCGTGCAAGAAGCTCGAAGCTTCGCCACGCGTCTGACTGGGGCTATCAGGAACATAAGCGTAATAGCGCACAACCCGGCAGCCACTTCGGTAGCGCAAGATATGGGTCAAGGTTGTGGATTTTCCAGAGCCTGGAGTGCCAAGTAAAGTCAAATAGCCTTTTTTATGCTCGGATAGTGCTTTCTCCAAGCCCGTTATCGTGGCAGAAAGGGGCTGATAAAGCTTGTCTACGGGGAACTCATGAACAAAATAGGGGGCAAACCGTTTCGCCCAATTCAAGCGAATCAGCAATTCGTCGCGTTCAAGTTTGATGGTTCGCTTATCTGCCCCGATCGTTCGAAAGAGGAAAGCGGTAAGCGCATCGGTATCTTCTTTTTTTCGCAATTCATCACGTCTGGACGATGTGTCTGGCAAGGAATAACCCAGCTCCAATTCACAATCACGAATGAAAAAAGTGAACTCCACCTCATCCAGATCGGAAGCCTCTTTCAGCGCTTTCAGTGCCGGACTCCATCCACAAGGACATCCATCAAGCCCTTGAATATACCAACTTCGGTCTTGCCAACAATCTGTCAGAAACCCTTGAAGGTTGGCCTTGGAAATCGTGCTCTTATCGTGGGGGATTGAGGCGTGTAATGATGCAATGTCGTGGGCTAATAGATGTGCAACCACGCGACGATTTGAATGGGTGTTTTTGAGTCGACGCCATCCTCCTGCGAGCTGCCCAATCAATCCCTTGCTTTGGACAGACCCTGGATCACCTTCGCCACTGGTTAAATCATTGAACGAGAGACTACCAACTTGTTCACTCCATTTCACCTGATAAGCATCTAGCCGCCCTGAGGTAGCCACCTGAATGTCATCCAATCTACCTGCATCAGGGTCGGCTAAACAGATCCACTCTAACTTACCCGCCATCAGAGCCGAATAGATTATCTCGGCTGCAATACGATACTGGGCTGAGTAACCAATCATAGCAGCTCGTTCCCCACTGGAAGATGAATGCTTAGACATTATGAGGAAAGTTACCAGTTGATGTTATGGAGACTATTTCATTCTATCATGTCACTTAAGTCTGATTGACTTTTTAACAGGCAATAAAAAAGTCCTAAGATAGGTGCCTATGAGCCAAAGGGTTCTACGTTCATATTAGGTAATTGCTTTTCGTCGAAGTACAATCTCAAAAGTAAAGGTTTGGCGAGGCGCAAATGTAAAGTTGAGTGTCAGTTCGCCCAGCGACAATTCGAAGGCGGCCTAGCATCAAGGCCCTTCTTATCAAAGATATTACCAAGCCTCGCACGTAGAGCGCCATGAATTTTCCCAATGCGGTATGTGCCATGGCAAATTTATTGTCACGACTGGATATCGCTAGCGCCTTTAACGCTTCATCCGCTAACAACCAATAAAGCCTGCCGCCATTTTAAAACTTGGCTGAAAAAATAATGTGATAACGGTAAGTTATTATTCGTTTTTTTATTACATTAAATAGGCACCCTGCCGCTCTTAGCCTTAACTGAGCACCACCGACCTTAACAAATCACTTGGCGACACCCACCAGTCCCTGATCACAGTCGACATAGATATCGCTCGCATAATGGCCCCAAAACTCGGTGACACCGCTATCGTACTGGTAGCGTAGGTAATATCTACCCGCTTCGTTTTCTTGAATGCCACGGTTCAAATCAATACGCGTCAACTTGGCATTTGGATAGGCTGTTTGAAATGCCGGATTAGATTTCAATGTACGATCAATACGTTCAAAAGTCACCGCTTCATCGGGCAGCAAATCGACGTTCAATGGGGTTCCGTCTTCAGCAATAATCTGAATGTCGACCCCGTCTTGTCCATTTAAAAGTGGTGCTTTCATCGCTTATTTTGTTGAGCGTTTGGGGGCGCGAAATCCAGCGGCTTGCGCGGCTTCTGGCGTGGAAAAACAATTCTTTGCATGGGTGCGCTCATAGTTGGGGTCGCCCTGCACATGATAAATTCCGTTTTTAGAGACTTTTATAGGTGAGGACGATGGACAATTCCCTGCGCTATCGGGTTGATCAGGCGAAGAACTCACTGGATTAGAGGCTTCTAAGGGTTGCTCATCAATAGCAGGTTTTTCTGTGCCCGCCGTTTGCGCCTTTCTCGCTAGAGGCTCTACGTATTTCTGGTACGCAGCGATCCAGTCTTGCGCTATTTCTTGTTGAGCTTGCTGCACAGGAAGCTGTCCTGAACAAATCAGCTCGTGAAGCTTATTTTCCAGCTTATCTTTGACATGCGCGTTGAGTGGCTGTGTAACGAAAGATTCAGGCCAGAGATTGCGAATCGAGTTTGAGCCGCCGAGTTCAAGGCTTACAAGATGGTCAACCTCATATTCTCCTGGTTTCCTGTTGGTGATTCCGTAATTGCGATAAGCTTGTACTTTGACAGCCTGGGGT
>Ga0182019_10001025_pt1 | contig 14016 bp, 11 predicted proteins | sample 812E2MmetaG_FD_120483 | JGI IMG/M metagenome (GOLD analysis project Ga0182019, IMG submission 120483) | Permafrost microbial communities from Stordalen Mire, Sweden - 812E2M metaG | ecosystem: Environmental > Terrestrial > Soil > Wetlands > Permafrost | place: Sweden: Stordalen | collected...
CCGCCGCCCTGGGGTTCGCCCTCGACGCCGTCATCTACCGCACGGTGGGGATGATGGACGAGCGGACCGCGTCCCTGTCCGATGACAATCCCGGGCATGGCCGGAAGGTGATGGAGGCCCTGGAGGAATACGCCATCGAGGCCTCCATCTGCAAAGTCTTCGGTTCCGAAGCGCTTTCGCACGCCTCCGACGAAGGCATTCAGATTTTCGGCGGGTACGGCTTCAGCGAGGACTATCCGCTGGCCCGCGTCCACCGCGACAATCGCGTTGACCGCATCTTCGAGGGGACGAATGAAATCAACCGGATGGTCATTACCGGCTACCTGCTCCGCGACGCCCTTGTGGAAAAACTTCCCGTGCGCGAGGCGGCGAAACACTGGGATCTTTTTCCGAAGGACGGCGGCGCGGAAAATGCCTGGGAATTCATCGCCCTTGAGCGTCTGCGCGGCCTCATCCTGAAATACCTCGAGCAGGCCATCATCCTTTATGGGCAGGATTTGAAAAATGAAGGGATGGTGGGGGAGGCCCTGGCCGATCTGGCCATCGGCTATTTCGCCGCCTCCTCGGCCTTCCAGCGGGCGGGGCGCACAAAACGGAAGGAGCACATTCTGGCCGCGCGCATTTTTCTTCACCGTGCGCTGGAGCAAACCCAGGCCCGCGCGGCGTTTCTGCTTCCCGTCCTTTTTTCGGAACGCGAACGAAGGAAGATCCTGGATCAGACGCAGTCCCTGATCCCATCCGCATCCCCCATTGAGGATGTCCGCCGCTTCACGGATTTGTTGTATCAGAAGCGCGGCTATTTCCTGGATTAAAGGAGGAATTGGTATGAGCACGAGTGTCATTGTGGATGCCGTCCGCAGTCCCATCGGGGTGAAGAAGGGGGAACTTGTTGGAATGCGCGCCGACGATCTTGCGGCGCAGGTGGTGGGTAGCCTGCTGAAAAGAAATCCATCCATGCCCATGGATGCCGTGGAGGATGTTGTGCTGGGCTGCGCCTTCCCCGAACACACGCAGGGGATGCTCATGGCCCGGGGCGTGGCCCTTCTGGCCGGATTGCCGCAGACCTGCGCAGCCAAGGTGGTGAACCGGTTCTGCGGCTCCTCCATGGACGCCGTCCACCAGCTTTCGCAGGCCATCGAAGCCGGGGACATCGCCTGCGGCATCGCCGCGGGGGTGGAGGACATGTTTGCCATCCCCATGGGAGGTTTCAATCCCTCGTTCCATCCCCGGCTTTTCAAGGAAGATTATTACATGGGGATGGGCGAGACGGCGGAAACCCTGGCCCGGGACCTGGGCATCACGCGCGAAGAACAGGAAGCCTTCTCCGTCCGCAGTCATGAAAAGGCCCTCAAGGCCTGGGACGAGGGGAAGCTCGCCAAAGAGATCGCGCCCATCCATCATAACGGGAAAATCATTGCGCGCGACGAGGGCCCGCGGGCGCCGGACATTCCGAAGATGAAATCGCTGGAGCCGGCATTTTCGAAAGACGGCACCATCACGGCCGCCACCTCCTCTCCCGTCTCCATCGGGGCTGCGGCGCTGATCATCGCGTCGGAGGAATTCGCCGCCGCGCACAAGCTTCCCGTCCGTGCCCGCATCGTGAGCCGCGCCGTGGCCGGGGTGGAGCCGGCGCGCATGGGGATGGGGCCGATTCCCGCTTCGGAGAAGGCGCTCAAGAAGGCGGGCCTGACTGCCGGCAAGATTGATTTCTTCGAACTGAACGAAGCCTTCGCCGCGCAAGCGCTTTACGTTTTGAAGAAGACCGGCTGGCCCATGGAGAAAGTCAACGTCCATGGCGGCGCCATCGCCCTGGGCCATCCGTTGGGAGCCTCGGGGGCGCGCATTCTTACGACGCTCATCAATGTTCTGGAAACGTGCAAGGGACATCTCGGCCTGGCCACCATGTGCATCGGGACGGGGCAGGGGATAGCCACGATCATCCGGAGGTCATAACCATGGCCATCCCAAAAGTTGCTGTTCTTGGCGCGGGTGTGTTATATAGCAACGGTCGGCTTGGAGGCTTGGCGACAAGCCGAGAGGGTCTCCATATGGGAAAAGGGTGGATCCGCGCGGATTCACTCCGCGCGGCGGGAAAGGGAACCGCCCTTTCCCGCTTCAGATAGGAAGGCAGGGAGCCATACCGATGACCATTCAAAAAGTTGCTGTTCTTGGCGCGGGTGTGATGGGCTCGCAACTGGCGGCCCATCTGGCCAACGCCTCCATCCCATCCTGTCTGTTCGATCTCACGGCGGAAATTGCTTCGGCCGGGCTGAAGCGCGCGCGGGAAATCAAACCCGCCGCGTTCTATCACGCCAGGCGGGCCAAGCTCATCCAGCCGGAGGGACTGGACACAGGTCTGGAAAAAATAAAAGAATGCGATTGGATTCTCGAAGTCGTCACCGAAAAATTAGATTTGAAGCGCGGCCTTTATGAAAGAATCCTTCCGCATGTGAAGCCCGGCGCGTTCATCTCCTCCAACACCTCGGGCATTTCGCTCAAGGTCCTCGCCGACAGCCTTCCGGCAGAACGGCGGAGGCGCTTTTTCATCACCCATTTTTTCAACCCGCCGCGCTATCTTCAACTTTGCGAAGTGGTGTCTCCGCCTGAGGCCGACGGAGCGGCATTGGCGGAACTGTGTGATTTCATCGAAACCGTTCTGGGCAAGGGTGTCGTGCGAGCCAAGGACACACCCAACTTCATCGCCAACCGCATCGGCGTGTTCGGGATGATGCTGGCGCTTGAACTGACGAAAAAGTACCGCCTCACGGTGGAGGATGCCGACGCCATCACGGGGCGTCCGTTGGGGCGTCCGAAATCGGCCACGTACCGCACCGCCGATCTGGTGGGGCTCGACACCCTCTATTTCGTGGCGAAAAATTCTTACGACATTCTGCTCCAGGATGAAGCCCGCGGCCTCTTCAAACCGCCGCCCTTGTTGGAATCCCTCATCCAACGGGGCTCGCTGGGCCAGAAAAGCGGGGCGGGATTTTACAAGAAAGTGGGGAAGGAAATATTATCTCTGGATTTGGAAACGCTGGAATATCGGAAGCAGGGCAAGTCGCGGTTCGACGGCATCAAGGCGGCGCGGCGGTACATGGGTTTGAAGAAAAGGATCCACGCCCTTGTCTATTCGCCCGACACGGCGGGGGAGTTCGCCTGGGAACTTACGGCCTCCACCCTGCTGTACGTCGCGCGGCGGATTCCGGAAATCACCGAAAGCATCACGGACATGGACGACGCCATGAAGTGGGGATTCGGCTGGGACCTGGGGCCCTTCGAGCTTTGGGACGCCATCGGCTTTGAAAAGTCGCTGATTCGGATGGAATCCGAGGGGCGCGCCATTCCCGAAAACGTGAGGGCCCTGGCGGACAAGGGATTGCCGTCTTTTTATGGTCGCGCGGATGAAAAGAAAACCTTCGCGGATTTTGGAACCCGCACTTTCAAATCGCTTCCCCCCAAACAGGGCGTGCTTTTGCTGGAGGATCGTCAGGCGCAGGGCGCCGAAATCCTGCGAAATTGGAACGCATCGCTGTTGGACCTCGGCGACGGCGTGGCGTGCCTGCAATTCCATTCCGTGCTCCAGCCGGAGATGCATCCCATTGACGCGGCGGTGCTGGACATGCTGGGGCAGTCGCTGGCCTTTGTTCAGCGCCATAAATTTGCGGGTCTCGTCATCGGGCATCAGGGCGCTAATTTTTGCGCCGGCGCCAATCTGGACCTCATTCTGGGACTGGCCAGGGCAAAGCGGTTTGACACGCTGGGCTGGGTATCCAAAACCTTCCAGGACCTGGGACAAAAAATCAAATACGCGCCCTTCCCGATTGTGGCGGCGCCGAGGGGACTGACATTGGGCGGGGGATTTGAGATGGCGGCGCCGACGGCGCGGATTGTGGCGCTGGCGGAAACCTACTGCGGCGCGGTGGAAGTGGGCGTGGGGCTCATCCCGGGAGCGGGGGGCAACCTCCGCGTTCTGGAAAATTTCCAGGCGGTCCTGCCTCCCGAAAAAGCCGGACCGTTTCCCGCCGTGCAGAAGGCCTTCGAGACCATCGCTTTCGGAAAGGTGTCCACCTCCGCCGAGGAAGCCGTGGACCTGGGCTACTTCCGGAAAACGGACGCCATCGTCCTTTCTCCCGAGCGGCACTTAGCCGAGGCCAAGGCTGCCGTCCTGCAACTTGCCGACAACTACGCGCCGCCCGAGCCGCCGAAAAACCTTGTGCTTCCCGGCGAGGGGGGATTCTGTGCGGCGCTCTCCAACATCGAGGGGTTCCTCAAGCTCGGCAAGATTTCGGAGCATGACGCCCTCATCGCCCGGAAGCTGGCGCGCGTGCTGACCGGCGGCGAAAAGGCCAATGGCGTGGCGCCGGTGGAAGAGCAATATCTGCTCGACCTCGAACGCGAGGCGTTCCTATCCCTGGCCGGCGAACCCAAGTCGCAGGAGCGGATGGCGTATATGCTGAAGATCGGAAAGCCGCTGAGAAACTAAATTACGCCGGACCGCCGGACCGCCGGATGGCGGCAAAGGCATATTGCATACGTAGGGGCACAGCATGCCGTGCCTACGCCGGCGTAGGGGCGGATCCGTGTGTCCGCCCGGCTTCATGGTGTGCCAGTTGCAGCGTTGAATCTCCAGTGTGGCGCAGACACTCTTGTCTGCGAATTCCAATTCCGCAGGTCAGAGGACTTGCGCCACATTGCTCCTTCCCTTTACCATTTATCATTTACTATTTATCATTTACTATTTACTATTTACTATTTACCACTTCCCGTTTCTTGTCTAAGGGATAGGTCGCACCAGCGTCCCGAGCGTCACGACGCCCGTGCCCACGGACGTGCGCTGGAAAGGAATCAGGGACATCACATTGCGTTCCGCGAGCGTGGAATGGCCGCGCGGGATCAGCAGGACATCCTTGCGCTGGAAGGGATCCGCCTCCAGGCGCACGCGCAGCCGCCCCGAGGCGGAGACCACGGTGGCCTCGCGGCCGGGTTCGAGCTTGAGGGCTTCCAGCGTCTGCGGATGGACGGTGGCCGGGGGAAGGCCTTCAGCCTCCTCATCCAGCGCCTGATCCAAAAGGAGCTCGGGGCGGATGACGGGAATCAGGGTCAACGGAAACATCGGGTCCGCGGAAGGAAGTTCCAGGTTGGTGTGGGTGATCAGTTCGATCCTGCCGGTGGGCGTGGGAAAGAACCGGTCCGACCACGCCACGCGCGATTCGAGGGGATTGAGAATCATCCGCGCGGCGAGGCTTTCGAGCGAACAGCCGCAGGCGCGCAGCGGCCCGGCCATCAGATTCATGAAGTATCCCACGGGCTTGTCCAGTTCCTTCAGCTCGAGGCGGCGCGCCAGGTGCCGGTACCAGAAAAATTCGGAGCGCGCCTCCCTTCGGGGAGCCAGGATTTCGCGCCCCATGCCGATGCCCTTGTGCCACGGCGAGGCGGCCAGCTCGTCCTCCTCGAGGATCGAGGTCGTTGGCAGAAAATGGGTGGCGGCGTCGGCGGTGTCGGTGAAGAAGCGGTCGAAAAGGACCACCGTGGGAATCTTCCGCAGGAATTTCCAGAACCGCGTCCCCTGCGGCAGGGTGGACACGGGATTGGCGCGGTTGATGAACACCATCCGGATGGGGGGATCGGAAGGCGGCCGTTCCTCCATGATCTCCGCCAAATCCAGCGGGCGTTCCCTCCGGACGGGGACATTTTCGATGAAGGACAAATCAAACCCCTTGGGGGTGTTGCGGAAATACACGCCGCCGCCCGGCATGCACGGCTGTCCCGTCAGGGCGCTGACGGCGTTGATGAGCCGTACGGCCTGGGCGCCCGAGGGATGCTCGTCGAAGGAGGGGCCCAGGATCATGGCCATGGGCTTGGTGGCGGCCGTCAGACGCGCCAGGTTTTCCACCGAGGAGATCGAAAGATCGCATTGCGCGCACAGCAATTCCACCTTCGCCGCCTGGGCCACCGAAAGGAATTCGGGCGCGTTGGCCACCGCGGCCTTGAGGAAGGGCGCGTCGGTCCATCCGTTGCGCACGATGATGCCGGCCAGCGCCAGGGCCAGGTGCCCCTCCGTGCCCGGCCGCGGCTGGTAATAGGCATCGGCGAGTTTCGCGGTGCGGGAATGGAAGGGGTCCACCAGCACAATCCGGGCCCCGAGCCGGCGCGCATGCGACAAAAGCGGGGTCCAATGGCCGTCCTGGATGGAAAGGCCGGGGCTCCACAGCAGGATGAGGCGGCTGTTGAGGACCTCGCGGGGATCGGGATGGTCAATGGCGCCGAAATCCTGGCGGAAGGCCGTGCCGCCGGGGGATTGGGAAGGGTCCTCCACCAGCGTGCTGACGCCCCCCAAAAGGCGGAAAAACATCCGGTTCAGCCGCGGTGTCAAGGCCGTGGGCGAATCCCCCTGGATGTGCAGGATGCTCAGCGGCCCGTCCTCGGCGATGGTGCGCGTGACGCGGCCCGCCAGATCGGCGAGGATGGAGGGAATGTCGGAACGCACCCATGCCGTACTGCCTTCGCCCCTCCTGACGTGGGGATGAAGGACGCGGCGGGGATGATAGACGCGCTCAAGGTAGCGCTCCTGGGCGGCGCACAGCCGGCCCTGTGTGTACGGATTGCCCGCGTCCCCCGACAGCCGCATCGCGCGCCCCTCCTCCATGCCCACCCACATCTGGCAGGCATCAGGGCAGCCGCGCGTGCAAACCGTCGGGATGTCCGGCATCAGGCAAGAGCCTCTTTGACACGGGCCGCCATGTGGTCCATCTGCTCCCGGGTCAGCGCATGGTGCGTGGGAAGGGAAAATACCGAGGCGCAGACCGCCTCCGCGGTGGGGCAGGCGGTGCGAGGGAGGGTGCGCTCAAACACCGGCTGTTTGTGGAGCGGCCTGGGATAATAGATCCCCGCGTCCACGCCGGCGGCCGAAAGCGATTTCAGGAAGGCCGCGCGCTCCTTCTTTTTCAGAATGCCGGACAGCAGACTTGGAGCCGGTGTTCCCTTGGCGGGCACCTTCTGCCACGCCACGCCGTCCAGCGCCGAAAGCCGCTCCATGAGATAGGCGTAATTTTCCCGCCGCCGCTGGAGCTGGCGCTCGAAGACGTGAAGCTGTCCCAGCCCGATGGAGGCCTCCACGTCGGTCATGCGGTAGTTGAGGCCCAGGTGCTCGTGGTGATAGGAGGCCGTCATGCCGTGATTGCGCAGGCACCCCAGCAGGTCCGCCAGGGCCGCGTTGCGCGTCGTGACCACGCCACCCTCGCCGGTGAAGAGGTTCTTGGTGGGATACAGGGAGAAGCAGGCACAATCGCCCAGGGCCGCGAGGTTGACGTCATTCCACCGGGCGCCGTGGCTCTGGCAGGCGTCATGAATGACCTTCAGGCCGTGGTCGCGCGCGAAGGCGTCTATGGCGTCGCAATCCAGGGGGATTCCAAAGAGATGCACCGGGATGATCCCCTTCGTTTTCGGTCCGCACTTTTTCGCCGCATCCGCGAGATCGAGGCCGAAATGCGTTGTTTCCATGTCGCAGAAAACGGGCACGCACCCCGCCAGCGCCACGGCCGAAGCCGTGGCGAAAAAGGTGAAGGTGGGCACCAGCACCTCATCGCCGGGCTTGAAGAGGGCGAGGCAGGCCAGATGGAGGGCCGCCGTCCCTGAAGAGACGGCCACGGCGTGGTCCGCCTGGAAGATCTGCGCGAATTCCTTCTCGAACGTGTCCGTGGTTTTCCCCTGCCGCAGGGCCCCCGCGGCCAGGGCCTCCATTACCAGCGCTTTGCCTTCTTCCTCAACCTGAATGGAATACAATGGAACCTTCATATTCTTCCCCTTCCAAAATTAATTACATGAACAACCTGGCGGCGAATGGATGGCGGTAGAAGTCCGTCATAAGCTCAGATTAACGTATCATCCGGACGGCTTCAAAGTCAACCGGTGTGGGAGGCGGAATCCAGAAGCTGGTAGACCGGAAGAGTGAGGCTCGCAATTTGCAACTCTGAGCTTTGGCCCCCTTGTGGGAGGGATTCGCCCCTCAAGGCCGGGGCTCAGCCCTCCCCTACAAGCCTGCGGCTTTTTGTGGTGGGGCGATTCGCGAATCGCCCCTACAGGCTATCGGTGGGCGAGCCACCGGCTCGCCCCTACATGGTTCGGAAGGGCGGGCGCATCGCGATGCGCCCCTACATTTCTTCCTATCTCTGAACTCTCAATTCCGAACTTTGGCTTCATTGCGGGAGGGATTCCCCCGACAAGATCGGGGTCAGCCCTCCCCTACGGGGGAATTGATAAATCATGGTCGTGAACTGACATTGTGGATATTTCCAAGCAATCTTCCCGTAGAGGGGCGGGATGCAAATCCCGCCCGTTATGAATTTGGATGAAGTTCATGGGAGGGATTCCCCCGCAGGGTCGGGGTCAGCCCTCCCCTGCAAGCCTCCGGCTTATTGCGGTGGGGCGATTCGCGAATCGCCCCACCATGGTTCGGAAGGGCGGGCTGACAAGGGGACAGTCCCGCCGCCCGCCCTCCCCACCGGACAGTCCCCATGTCCTTACCTCGGGTGCTCCTTCCGCCACTCCCACGGCGGTTCGGGATGGGGGAGGGCCCAAAGACCTTTCTCCTCTTTTCGGGCCTGCTTCTCCGCTTCCGCCAGCACGGGATCGCTGCTCCATTTGTATTTCCATGCCGCGCCGGCGCGCACCAGCATGAGGGAGAGATCGGCCCCGTCCACGAAAATCCGGGCCACCGTGCGGCCGTATTTGTCAATCGCCTTGAACTCGCCGGTCACCTTCTTCCCCAGCACAAGGTTCTTGGTGGCGTGCTTGGCCTCTTCGCCGTACTCCTGTCCGTGCTCGGGCGCATCAATGCCGTCCAGCCGGACCTCTAAGCGGTCCCCGCTCGTGGCCACGATGATGGAATCCCCGTCCAGGACCCTGACGCAGACGCCGGAGAAATCGCCGTTGTTTGCCGCTGGAGCGACACCGGCAATGAGGAAGAGAACGAGGCCGGCAAGCCAGGGGAATGTGCGCATGGGACACGCGCGGCGGGTGTCCATCCTACGGCTTGCTCATGATGGAGTCGAGAATGAGGGAGATGGCGTTGAGCTGTTTGGGGTCGGCCTTGTTGATCACGGCGAGGCACGTCCCCGGGGGGAAGGTCTTGTGCAGATCCTCCGCGTTCCGCGCCGAGAGGATGACGCACCGCTCGCGCCGCACGCCCATCTGGCAGGCCAGTTCCAGCAGTTTCCGCCCGTCCAGGCCGGGCATCTCCAGGTCCAGGATCAGGACATGAAGATCCGAGGTGAAGGACCGGATGGCGGCGAGGGGGTCGGTGAAGGTCTCGACGGAGATGTCGCGGTATTTATTGTTGAAGGCCCGGGTCAGCGTCGCCGCATGGCCCGGGTTGTCATCCACGATGACGGCTTTTCGGAGCGTGCCCATGCGAATAACAGACGAATCCTTCCACCAGCGTGAATTCCACCCGGCCCGAGAACCGGCGTCCGGCGAAGGGGGTGTTGCGGCCCATGGATTGAAAGCGGTCGGGCTGGACGGTGGTGGTGTTTTTCAACGACAGGATGGTGATGTCCGCGGGGGAACCCGGTTTCAGCGACCCCAGCGGAAGTCCCAGCACGCGCGCCGGACCGGAGGTGAACAGCTCCACGAAGCGCGAAATGGAGATCCATTTGGATTTCACCAGGGCGTCCAGCAGGGCCGGGACGGCGGTTTCCAGCCCCACCATCCCGAAGGAGGCCAGGCCGAATTCGATGTCTTTCTCATCCAGGTGGTGCGGGGCGTGGTCGGTGGCGATGCAGTCCACGACGCCCGAACGCACCCCTTCGAGCAGGGCCTTGCGGTCCGCTTCGGTCCGGAGAGGCGGGTTCACCTTCGCTGCGGTGTCGTACACGCCCACCGCGTCATCGGTCAGCAGAAGATGGTGCGGCGTCACCTCGCATGTGACGGGCAGTTTCTTTTCCTTGGCCCGAGCCACGTGTCCCAGCGTCTCGGCGCAGGAGATGTGCTGGGCATGGTACCGGCCTCCCGTCTGCGCGGCCAGGCCGATGTCGCGGTTGACCACGGAGGATTCACACACCGACGGGATGCCCTTGAGGCCCAGGCGCGTGGACGCCAGACCCTCGTGGATCTGGCCGCCCGCGAACAGGCCGGGGTCCTCGGCGTGCTGGAGGATGGGCTTGTCGAGCGCCCGGCTGTATTCCAGGGCCTTGCGCATGACGGAGGAGGAAAAAACGCAGGCGCCGTCGTCTGAGAATCCGACGGCCCCCGCCTGCGCCATGAAGCCCATCTCCGCCAGCTCGGTCCCCTCGCGCCCCTTCGTCACGCAGCCCACGGGCAGAACCCATGCGAATCCCGCCTCGCAGGCGCGCTTGAGGATGAACTTCACCACGGCCTCGTTATCGCAGGGCGGCTTCGTGTTGGGCATGGCGGCCACGGCGGTGAATCCCCCCGCGACGGCCGCGGCCGTCCCCGTGGCGATGGTTTCCTTGTATTCGTAGCCGGGCTCCCGCAAATGGACGTGCAGGTCAATGAAGCCGGGGCACACCACCTGGCCCACGCAGTCCATGACCTCGGCGTCGCGCAGGTTGAGGCGCTCCCCGATGGCGGCCACCCGTCCGTCCTCCACCAGCAGGTCCAGCGTGTCGTCCATCCCCTGAGAGGGGTCCACGATGCGTCCGTTCTTAATCAGCAGTTTCACTTTTCCTCCTCCCGACCATGAGCAGGTACAACACCGCCATGCGCACCGCCACGCCGTTGGACACCTGGTCCAAAATGACGGAGCGGGGCCCGTCCGCCAGTTCCGAGGCGATTTCCACGCCGCGGTTCATGGGGCCGGGGTGCATGACGATCACCGCGCCATCGGCCTTCTTCAGCCGCGCGCTGGTGAGGCCGTACAATTCGAAATACTCCCGCAGGGTGGGGAAGTAGCTGGCGTCCATGCGCTCCTTCTGGACGCGCAACGCCATCACCACATCGGCCCCCTCGAGTGCTCTGTCGAGGGAGAAGGACACCTTGACCCCGAGCTTCTCCACATACGGCGGGATGAGGGGCGGCGGGCCGCACACCGTCACTTTGGCCCCGAGCTTGGTCAGCGCCTGGATGTTGGAACGCGCCACGCGGCTGTGGAGGATGTCCCCCACAAGCGTCACCTTCAGCCCCTTGAATTCGCCCTTGTTCTCCTGGATGGTGAAGGCGTCCAGAAGCCCCTGCGTGGGATGCTCGTGCGTGCCGTCGCCGGCGTTGACCACGTGGCAGGTGACTTTGGAGGCCAGAAAATGGGCGGCGCCGGAGAGCGGATGGCGCAGAATAATGCAGTCGGGCGACATGGCCATGAGGTTCTTGGCGGTGTCCAGAAGCGTTTCGCCCTTCGAGACGGAGGAGGCCCCCGCGGCGAAATTGATGGTGTCGGCGGACAACCGCTTCGAGGCGATCTCAAAGGAGGTCCGCGTGCGCGTGGAGGCCTCGTAGAAGCAGTTGATGACGGTCAGGCCCCGCAGGGCGGGGACCTTTTTGACCGTGCGCTGGGGAATGTCCAAAAATCCCTTGGCCGTGTCGAGGACCGCCAGGATCTCGTCCCTTTCCACGCTCTCCAGGTCCAGCAGGTCTTTGCGCTTAAGTTCCATCGTCCTTCTCCATGATCCAGACGGAATCCTCGCCGTCAATTTCCTTCAACCGGATCTCCACGATCTCCGTCTTCGAGGTGGGGACCGTCTTGCCCGTGAAGTCGGCCTGGATGGGAAGCTCCCGGTGGCCGCGGTCCACCAGCACCGCGAGCTTGATGGAGGCGGGGCGTCCCCAGTCCATCACGGCGTCCAGCGCGGCGCGCACCGTGCGCCCCGTGAACAGGACGTCGTCCACCAGCACCACCGTTTTCCCGTCCACCGCGAAGTCCAGTTGCGTGGTCTTGACCACGGGATTGGCGGCGATGGTGGTGAGGTCATCACGGTAGAGGGTGATGTCGAGGGCCCCGAGAGGGACCTTTTTCACCCCGAGGGTCTCCAACGCCTTCGCGATGCGCTTGGCGATGGGAACGCCGCGCGTATGGACCCCGACCAGCACCACGTTCTTGAAATCGGGATAAGCCTCCGCCAGTTGGGAGGCGATCCGATGGATCGTGCGCGTCAGCGACGTGTCATCGGAGATCTTCTTTTTGGGTTTCAACGCCATTCCGTCCTCCCACATCGAACGCCAGATGAAGGATGTCCTCCGGCGTTTCAAAGGCCACAAGAATCAGTTGGTCCCCGTAAAGGGGGATAAGGTCGCTGTCGGCGGGATGGGTCAGCGGCGCTTCCAGATCCCAGGCTTTGCCCATCTGGGCCGCTATGCCCGTGAAATTGCCGCACAGGATATTGAGGAACTCCTCCATGGCCGAGCGCACGAGGTCCGGCTCCGGCGATGTGTTGTCCCCGAAAAAATTGCAGGCGATGGCCCGCGCGGCGCTCTCGGGCGCCTCCAACAGGACGCGCATGGGGGTGCGCCGGTTTCCCATCCGCGCCAGCGCCACCGGGGTCGAAAAGCGGATCTGTTGGAGACGCTCGGGAATGCGGGGTTTGGCCAGGTGTCCCGTGGTGCGGTGGAACAGGCCCGTGAACAGCTCGCAAAGCTTGAGTAGAAGCGGTTCCTCCGGGAAACAATCCATGGTCAGCCGGAGATCCTCCGGAAGCGTCATGCGGTGATATTCGTCCAGGCAATCATAGAGCGCGTCGCGCTCCATGAATCCGAGCTGGACGATGGCCTCACCCAGCAGCAGATGGTCGTTGCGCTGCCGAAGGAGGATCTCCTCCACCTGCTCCTGCGTCAGGTAGCCCATCTCCGCCGCCAGCGCCCCCATGCGTTCCGGACGCCGTTTGTGGAGCTGTTCCCCATGCAGGGTGTTGATCTGCGCGAGGGTGAGGTATCCGAACCGCGCGGCAATGGCGCCGAATTTATGGTGGAATTCACGCTGGTGCTCCACGGCCTTGAGAATCTGCCCGGAGGTTAGAGCCCCGTGTTCCAGAAGGAACTGGCCGAAGAATTTGGCGATCACAGACCGCCTCCGCGGTTGCCGGAAGGCCGGAAGGCCGGAAGGCCGGAAGCCGGAAGCCGGAAGCCTGAAGTCGGAAGGCAAAAGCTGGAAGGCATATCCGAAATAAACACGTTGAGGGGAGCGAGGACTCGTCGGGCGGGCATCATAGTTGCGCCACCCTCGCGACCGCCGGAATGCCGGAAAGCCGGAAAGCCGGAAAGCCGGAAAGCCGGAAGCCTGAAGTCGGAAGGCAAAAGCTGGAAGGCATATCCGAAATAAACACGTTGCGGGGAGCGAGGACTCGTCGGGCGGGCATCATAGTTGCGCTACCCGGCGGAGCTGGTCCACGAGCGTGGCCGCGTCGAAGGGCTTGGAGAGCACGGAGGCCGCCCCGGCGCGGAGGAATTCCATCAGCCGGTCCGCGTCGTTGCCCATGGAGGTGACGATCAGCACTTTGACCGAGTCATCCAGGCTCATCAGCGTCCGCAGCACCTGGATGCCGTCCATGTCGGGCATCAGGATGTCCAGACAGACGACGTCGGGCTTGAGCGCGGAAAAGAGGCGGATGCCCTCCGCCCCGTCGGAGGCGGCGCCCACCAGTTCGAACCCCGCGGAGTTCTCAAGATAGCGCTGGAAGATATGCTGGGCCGCCCGACTGTCATCAATTAATAATACACGTGTTGCCACGGGCAGATTATAGCATGGAGCCACGTGGGCAGAGCCCGTGAAACGCCCCGCAAAAGGACGGGAACGCGGGAAGGCGAAAAGCAAATTTCGAGTTTCGAGTTTCGGGTTTCGAGTTGGGGAGGGAAGGGGGAATGTAGCCGCACCTTTTACAGGTGCGCTGGCGTGGGGAGGGGGGCGGTCGGAATACCGGAAGGCGGGAATGCCCCAAAATTACAGTTCCAGGTTTCAAGTTCCAGGATGGGGCTCTCATTTCATACTTCATAATTCATCCTTCATCCTTGCAGCCGGAAGGTCGGAAGGCGAAAAAGATGCTGTCAGCTGTCAGCGATCAGCTTTCAGCGGGA
>Ga0182019_10001026_pt1 | contig 14001 bp, 9 predicted proteins | sample 812E2MmetaG_FD_120483 | JGI IMG/M metagenome (GOLD analysis project Ga0182019, IMG submission 120483) | Permafrost microbial communities from Stordalen Mire, Sweden - 812E2M metaG | ecosystem: Environmental > Terrestrial > Soil > Wetlands > Permafrost | place: Sweden: Stordalen | collected...
CTGTGCTGCTCGAGGCCAATCGCGCCAAGACGACGAAGGACAGGCTGCTGGCGCTGAGAAAGGTCCGCCCCCAGCACCTGATGCCGGCGATCCCCCGTAACGAGGAGCCGCGCACCGGCCTCTCGATGGGCGAGCATCAGGCGCGCACCGCCGCCGAGTGGAAGATCTCGCGCGAGGCGCAGGATGAGCTCACCGCGCAGAGTCACGTCAACCTCGCGGCCTCCTATGAGCGCGGGTTCCAGCAGGACCTGCTCACGCCCTACCTGGGCCTCGAGCGCGATCAGAACCTGCGACCCGACTCAAGCATCGCCAAGCTCGCCAAGCTGAAGCCCGTCTTCGGCGGCCCCGAGGGCACAATGACCGCGGGCAACTCCACGCCGCTGTCCGATGGCGCCGCCGTGGCGCTGCTCTCGAGCGTCGAGTGGGCGGGGGCACGCGGGCTGCCGGTGCTCGCGCACGTTGTCGAGGCCGAGACGGCCGCCGTCGACTACGTCCACGGCCGCGAGGGCCTTCTGATGGCGCCCGCCTGCGCCGTGCCGCGGATGCTCGCGCGGGCGAGGTTGACGCTGCAGGACTTCGACCTCTACGAGATCCACGAGGCCTTCGCCTCGCAGGTGCTCAGCACGCTGGCCGCCTGGCAGGACGCCGACTTCTGCCGCGAGCGCCTCGGGCTCGACGCGCCGCTCGGCGCGATCGACCGCACGAAGCTCAACGTCAACGGCAGCTCGCTCGCCGCCGGACACCCCTTCGCCGCGACCGGCGCGCGGATCCTCGCGGGGCTGGCGAAGGCGCTGCACGAGCGCGGCGGCGGCCGCGGCCTGATCAGCATCTGCGCGGCCGGAGGGCAGGGCGTCGTGGCGATTCTCGAGACCCCTCAATCCGACGGAGTGAGCAATGTCAGATAGGTACACGCAATTGGTCAACACGCCGATCGGCCGCAGGCTCACCAAGCAGGTCGGCCTTCCCGCGCCCGTAGCGCTCAAGCGCCACAGTCCCGGCGAAGTGCTGATCGAGGGTCGCGTGCTGCTCGGCGGTGCGCCTGGCGGGCGCCTGCACGACGCGCTCGCGCAACTGCTGAGCGACGCCGGCGTCGAGGTGGTTCAAGCGCCCGACGCGCACCATCAGGGCCTGATCTTCGACGCGACCGGCGTTCGCGATCCCCAGCAGCTGCACGAGCTCTACGCGTTCTTTCACCCGAGCATCCGCTCGCTCGGCGATTGCGGACGAGTCGTCGTGCTCGGGAGCCCGCCCGCGGCGACGAGCACGCCCTCGGAGGCGATCGCCCAGCGCGCGCTTGAGGGCTTCACGCGCTCGCTCGCCAAGGAGCAGCGCTGCGGCGCCACCGCCCAGCTCGTCTATGTTGCGCCAGGCGCCGAGCGGCAGCTCGCAGCCACACTGCGCTTCCTGCTCTCGCCGCGCTCAGCGTACGTGTCGGGTCAGGTCATCCGCATCGGGCCGGCCGCGCCCGTAGGAGCGCTCGACTGGGAGCGCCCGCTGGCCGGCAAGGTGGCGCTCGTGACCGGCGCCTCGCGCGGGATCGGCGCCGCGATCGCCGGCACGCTCGCGCGCGACGGCGCGCACGTCGTCGGCCTCGACATCCCGGCGCTGAGCGCAGATCTGGACGCCGTCACGAGCGCGCTCGGTGGCTCCTCGCTCGCGCTCGACATCACCGCCGCCGAGTCGCCTGAGGCGATCGCCGCGCACCTGCAGGCCGAGCGTGGTGGCATCGACGTGGTCGTGCACAACGCCGGCATCACCCGCGACAAGACGCTCGGGCGGATGGACGACGAGCGCTGGGACAGCGTGATCGATGTCAACCTGCGCGCAGCGCAGCGCATCACCGACGCGCTGCTCGCGAGCTCGACGCTGAACGCAGGCGGCCGCGTGATCGGCGTGTCCTCGATCAGCGGGATCGCAGGCAACGCGGGCCAGAGCAACTACGCGACCTCCAAGGCCGGCGTGATCGGGTTCGTGGACGCCTACGCGCCGCTGCTCGCGGCACACGAGGCGACGATCAACGCTGTCGCTCCCGGCTTCATCGAGACGCAGATGACCGCGAAGATGCCCTTTGCGTTGCGCGAGGCCGGCCGGCGCATGAACTCGCTTTCGCAGGGGGGCCTGCCGATCGATGTGGCCGAGACGATCGCCTGGCTCGCCTCTCCCGCGTCGGGTGGCGTCAACGGCAACACGATCCGTGTCTGCGGGCAGAGCCTGCTGGGGGCCTGAGCGCGATGAGCACCACCCGCGAGCTCGACGCCCCTCCGCGCATGCTCGGCCTATCGCTGCGTGCCGCGCTGGCGCTCGCGCCGGGCGCCTCCGCGTTGCCCTTCGTGGCCGGCGGAGGCAGCGCGATCCCCGACCTGACGCTGACGCTCCCAGCCGCGCGGCTCGACGCCGAGCGCCTCGCCAACTACGCGCGCGTGTGTGACTTTGAGCTGCGTGAGACGCTGCCCGCAACCGCGCCGCACCTGCTCGCCTTCCCGCTGCACATGGCCCTGATGACGGATGGCTCGTTCCCCTTCGGTGCGGTCGGGCTCGTTCACCTCGAGAACCGCATCGCGATGCGACGGGCGATCGGGCGCGAAGAGGCGCTCGAGCTGCGCGTGCACGCCACCGCACTCGCGCCCCACCCGAAAGGCCGCACCTTCACGATCGTGACCGTGGCGAGCGTCGCCGGCGAACGTGTGTGGGAGGAGTACAGCACGATGCTGCGCCGCGGAGACGGTGCGAACGGAACGAGTGAGCGTGGCGAGTCGACCGTGCCCCCCGGGCTTGAGTCGGTCGCGGAGTGGCAGCTGCCCGAGGATCTTGGACGCCGCTACGGCTCCGTCTCGGGCGATCGCAACCCGATCCACATGCATGCGCTGAGCGCCAAGCTGTTCGGCTTCCCGCGGGCGATCGCACACGGCATGTGGACGAAGGCCCGCTGCCTGGCGGCGCTCGAGTCCTCGCTGCCCGAGGCCTATACCGTCGCGGTGAGCTTTCGCAGGCCGATCCTGCTGCCCGGCAGCGTGACCTTCGCCAGGGACAGCGGGCAGCCGCAGACCTCGTTTGCGGTGCGTGCGGCAAAGGACGAAACCACGATCCATCTCGAAGGGACGGTGACGCCATGAGCGTGGCGGAGCGCAGCATGGGCCTCGGCCTGCGGACGCTGGGAAGAATCGCGGGCTCTGAACTGGTCGACCGGCTCGGTGTGCGCCGAGGAGCTGAGCGCGCGCTCTACCGCGCGACGCGCGACGGCTTCCGTGCGGTGGATGGCACCAGTCGAGCCTTCAAGGCGCGTAAAGGCCAAGGCGGCGCGGCACGGTTGAAGCCCTCCGGCGACAGCGGCCTGTTCGACCTCACACCGACCGACGAGCAGCAGATGGTGCAGCAGAGCTTCCGCGCCTTTGCAGATGAGCAGCTACGCCCGGCCGCAGGCGCAGCCGATGCGGCCTGCTCGGCGCCACCGGAGCTGCTGAAGCAGATCGGCGAGCTGGGGTTGACGATGCTGGGCGTGCCGGAAGAGCTCGGCGGCGCGGTCAGCGAGCGCTCGACGGTCACCTCGCTGCTCGCCACCGAGGCGCTTGCGCACGGCGACATGGGTCTCGCGGTCGCGGCGCTCGCGCCGGCTTCGGTCGCAAGCGCACTCAGCCTGTGGGGTGACGGTGACCAGCAGGCGAGCTACCTCCCCGCGCTGGTCGGCGAGGACATCCCCGCGGCCGCGATCGCGCTACACGAGCCACGCGCGCTGTTCGACCCGCGCAAGCCCGCGACGAGCGCACGGCTCGATGGCGGTGACTACGTGCTCTCGGGCGTGAAGGCGCTCGTGCCGCTGGCGAGCAGCGCCGGCCTTCTGATCGTCGGCGCGCAGATCGCGGATCAAGGCCCCGGCCTGTTTCTGCTGGAGACGAGCACGAGCGGCGTGCTCGTGAAGCCCACACCGAGCATGGGCGTGCGCGCGGCGGGCATGGGTGAAGTGCTGCTCGAGGACGCGCGCGTACCCGCCTCGGCGCTGCTCGGCGCCGGTGACCCCGCGGTCTATGCGGAGTGCGTGCGTCGCGCGCGGTTGGCATGGTGCGCGCTGTCGCTCGGCACCGCCCAGGCGGTGCTCGACTACGTGATCCCCTACGTCAACGAGCGCGTGGCCTTCGGTGAGCCGATCAGCCATCGCCAAGCGGTCGCGTTCGCGATCTCCGACATCGCGGTCGAGTTGGAAGGCATGCGCCTGGCGACGCTGCGCGCGGCGAGCCGAGCGGACGCAGGCAAGGACTTCGCCCACGAGGTCGCGCTCGCGCACAGGCTCTGTGCGGAGAAGGGCGCGCGCATCGGCTCGGAGGGCGTGCAGCTGCTCGGCGGCCACGGCTACGTCACCGAGCACCCCGTCGAGCGCTGGTATCGAGACCTGCAGGCCGTGGGCGTCTTCGAGGGCGCCCTGCTCGTATGAGCCCGTCCGCGACGAACTGGGAGAGCTAAAAGCGATGATCAACCTCGAAATCCCACGGAAATTCGTGCCGCTGGTGGCACAGGCAAACCAGGTCGCCAAGGAGGTCTTCCGGCCGATCTCGCGCAAGTACGACGAGGCCGAGCACGAGTACCCCAAGGAGCTCGACATGCTCGCGGCGCTGATCGACGGCATGAACGACGGCAGCGAATCCGGCGGTGCGGGCGCGGCGGGCGTGCGCAGGACCCGCGGCACAGACGAGGGCGTGCGCAACGGCTCGAACATGTCGACCGCGCTCGGCATCATGGAGCTCTGCTGGGGCGATGTCGGGTTGCTGCTTTCGATGCCCCGCCAGGGCCTCGGCAACAGCGCGATCGCGTCGGTCGCCAACGACGAGCAGAGCGAGCGCTTCAAGGGCATGTGGGCGGCGATGGCGATCACCGAGCCGGCCGCCGGCTCTGACTCGGCCGCGATCCGCACGACGGCGGTGCTCGACGAGGAGAGCGGCGACTACGTGCTCAACGGCGAGAAGATCTTCGTCACCTCCGGCGACCGCGCGGACCTGATCGTGGTGTGGGCCTCGCTCGACCGCTCGCTGGGGCGCGCGGCGATCAAGTCGTTCGTGGTCGAGCGTGACAACCCCGGTCTGATCCTCGAGCGCCTCGAGCACAAGCTCGGTATCCGCGCCTCCGACACGGCCGACTTCCGCCTGGAGAACTGCCGCGTGCCGAAGGAGAACCTGCTCGGCTCACCGACCGTCGACGTCAAGGGCGGCTTCGGCGGCGTGATGCAGACCTTCGACAACACGCGCCCGCTCGTCGCCGCGATGGCCGTCGGCCTGACGCGTGCCTGCCTGGAGGAGACGCGCCGGCTGCTCGCCGAGGGCGGCGTTGTGCCAGATCCCGACGCGCCTGCCGCGGTCCAGAGCGCAGCTGCGGCAGAGATGCTGGGCATGGAAGCCGACTACGAGGCAGCGCGACTGCTGACGCTGCAGGCGTCGTGGATGGCCGACAACGACAAGCCGAACTCGCTGCAGGCCTCGATGGCCAAGGCCAAGGCTGGGCGTACCTGCGTTGATGTGGCGATGCGCTGCGTGCGCCTCTGCGGCTCACTCGGCTACGGGCAGGAGCTGCTGCTGGAGAAGTGGGCGCGCGATGCGAAGATCCTCGACCTGTTCGAGGGCACCCAGCAGATCCAGCTGCTGATCATCGCGCGGCAGTTGCTGGGGAAGAGCTCGGCTGAGCTTCGCTAGCTCGATCAAACGCACGAGTTCGTTACCTCACGTAATGGCATCCGGCGCCGTTATCCGTGCATGAACAGAGAAGATCACTACTTCCACGTAGGCGGCGAGCGTTGCGAGGCCTGGCTTTACCCAGCCGCCGGGGCACCGCCCTCGGCGCCGATCATCGTGATGGCGCATGGGCTGTCCGGCACACGTCGCGACAGGCTCGGGCCCTTCGCCGAGCGCTTCGCTGAGGCGGGCGTTGCGGCCCTCGTGTTCGACCACCGTGGCTTTGGTGACAGCGGCGGTGAGCCGGACCTGTTCTCCCCGAAGCGCCAGCTCGAGGATTGGCATCGGGCGATCGCGTTCGCGCGCTCACTGGAGGGGATCGACGCGGAGCGTGTCGCGACCTTCGGATCCTCGATGGGCGGCGGTAACGCCCTGGCCGCTGCGGCGCAGGATGCAAGGGTCGCAGCGGCGATCAGCCAGGTCCCCTTCCTCGACATGTGGCGCCAGGCGCACCTCGCATCGCCGCGGGTGATCGCGCGCACGGTGCTCGCCGCCCTCCTGGGCCGTCACCTCCCGGCCGTCGGTCAGCCCGATCAGGCCGCCTTCATCAACGCTCCCGGGAGCGAGGCCGGCTGGCGCGAAGTTGTCGCGGGCGGAGAGGACTCGCGCTGGCGCGATCGGGTCTCGACCCGCTGGCTGCTTGGCCGTCCCTATCGCCCCGCACGCTATGCGCGCGGGCTTCACTGCCCGTGGCTTGTCTGCGTGGGAGAGTCAGACCAGGTTGCGAAGCCGGGGCCGGCGATCAAGGCGGCGCGACGGGCTCCCTTGGGCGAGTTGCGGACCTACCCCGGCGTCGATCATTTCGATATCTATGCAGGCCCGCAACACGAGCTGCTCGTCGCCGACCAACTCGACTTCTTGCGCCGCCGGCTGCTGGGCGACAGCGGGAGGCGAGAGGGTCGCGTCACGTAGGGCGCCCGGCGGCGACCAGCGCCTCGACGTTTCGCTCGGCGAGCGCGGCGATCGTCTCGGATGGGTTCACACCCAGCGCGCTCGGCACGATCGAGCCGTCAGCCACATACAAGCCCGGGTAGGAGTGCACGCGACCGTAGGCGTCCACGACCCCGGCGGCTGGATCATCGGACATCGGGCAGCCGCCGAGCGGATGCACGGTGATGTCCTTACCGAGCGGACCTGAACCGAGCGCGAAGAAGGGCTCCGCTTCGGCTGCTGCGCCGAGCTCATGGGTGGCGCGATCCATCGCCGCAAACAGCTTTTCGCTGCCCTTGCGGCTCCACTGGATGTCGAAGCGCCGCAGCAGCGGCGTCAGGCGCATGCGCCCGTCGGCCGCGTCCTCGCCCAGCATCAGGTACACGAGCGAGTTCTCGATCGGCTCGTCGTCGAGGTCTAGCTTGACGGTGCGCGGCGTAACCATGCGATCGCTGAGCCCGAGTGCGACGGCCAGGCGCTTCAGCCGTAGCAGCAGGTGCTGGCGCCAGCCGACCAGAGCGGCCTCGCCGCGCAAGATCTTGAGCAGGCCGGTGAAGCCTGGTGGCAAGCCTCCATCGGCGAGCATGAAGCGGTCGGAGTCCCAGTAGTCGACACGCGAGATCATCACCGGGCCGTAGTCGATCTGCGCGTCACGCACGTCCGGGCGGCCGGGATTGAAGGCTGCGCCCAGCGCGTCGCCGTTGCCTGAGAAGCGGCTCCCGAGCGCCGGCGATAGGTGCGGCAGGCGCCGCCGGTTTCGCAGCAGCAGGCGAGTCGAGCCGAGACTGCCGGCGCTCAGCACCACGACCGGCGCCTCGACTTGGCCGTCGTCGGTGTCGCCCACCCCTCGATAGCTCACGCGCCAGTGCCCTCCCGGTGAAGCCGGCGGGTCCAGACGTGTGACATCGCAGTGGACCCTGACCTGAGCCCCGTCCTGTTCGGCACGAGCGAGATAGTTGAGGTCGATCGTGTTCTTGGCGTGACGCGGGCAACCGATGTTGCAGCGCGCGAGGTTCGTGCAGCCCTGTTGAGGGACGCCGCCGAAGGGGTTGAGGCGATCCTCGCCGAAGTGCACAGCGATCGGCAGCGACGTCGTCTGCTTCCCGGCTGCTGCTGCCATCGCATTGAAGGCCCGTTCCTTGGCAAGCGGTGGCTGCGAGGGTGTGGCGCGCGGCTCGAGCACCGACTCGACCCGCGCGTAGTAGGGATCAAGGATCGATCTGTCGATTCCCGCCGGCCAGCCCGTCGCGAAGGTCTCGGGGTGGGCTCGCAGCTGCACGTTGGCATAGACGAGCGAGCCGCCGCCCACACCGGCGGCGGTGAGCACCGACAGATCTTTGAACAGGCGCAGATCGAAGATGCCGTCCGGGTTCAAGAGCGGGTGCCACAGCAGCCGGGGAGCCTGGTTGGGCTCGGAGATGAAGTCCTCGCCTGCAAAACGGCGTCCACGCTCGAGCACGCAAACGCTCCAGCCCGCCTGCGCCAAGCGACAGGCAGTCACGCCACCGCCGAAGCCGGACCCCACCACGACCGCGTCATACCTATCAGCCATGCCTCCCCCTTTCACGATCCTCCGTTATGGAGCAAAGCGCGAAGGAGCGATCCCCACGCGCTTGCTGAAGGGACTGTCGAATACGCCACTTGAATTGAGGCGCCGGTGCACCGCGAGCCAGTCCTGATATCGCGGGTACATCGAAGCCACAAAGCCGTCGCTGCCCGTCAGGGTGTTGTACTGCCCCCAGTGGGGTCGACCTCCGAGCCCATAGAGAGTCTCCTCGTAGTCGGCCAGCAGCTCGAAGCCGCCCTCGGTGTGGGTGACCATGATCAGCTCGATCATCATCGTGTTGTGGCCCTGCATCATCGAGAGCAAGGCGTCCGAGGCCGCCACGAAGCGCAGCGAGATCAGCGACGACTGGTAGACGTTGCCGAGCTCGCGGTGACGTGCCGCGAGCTCAAAGATCTTCTCCACCGCCTCGAGGTGACGGCCACGGTCGTCGACCGGGATACCGATCTCTGAAGAATAGGCAGGCAGGTAGTTGGCTGCGCCGATGTTGAAGACGCGATAGCTGATGTTCGTGTAGTCGGCGGCTACGAGCGCGGCGAGCGCGCGATCGATGAGAAACGGTGAGAGCTGCGGCCATAGCCCTGTCACCAGATTGATGAGCTTGGGCACGATGTGCAGGCCCGAAAGCAGTTCTGTCAGCCAGGGACGCGCGCGATGTCGGTCTTTTTCAAACTGCCCTTGAGAGACCTCGTTCCTGGTGGTGATCACACAGGTGTGGGCGCCATTCTTCTGCGGGTAGGGGTTGAAGTAGATCTCGCAGTGATGGTTCTTCTCGAGCAGCTCATCAAGACCTCCGCTCACCTCCTCCCATGTGCTCAGCGTCCGCACCTCGCGCAGGTAGAACTTGGGCCGCACGGCCAGAGTGACCGAGTAGACCACGCCGAGGCAGCCCATTCCGACCCGGGCGGCGTTGAAGGAATCGTCGTCCTGGAGCAGCGTCCAGCCGGGCCGGCTCGCAGCGAAGGCAGCCGGATCGGTGATCCCGTTCTCGGGCTCGATCCGGTAGAGCGCACCACCCGAGGCAACGAGCTCGAGTGAGCGGACATCGTCGGCGATCGGTCCAAATCCGATGCCCGATCCGTGCGTCGCGGTGGCGATCACGCCGGCGAGCGTCTGGCCGTCGAAGCCGCCCATGTTCGGGAGCGCCAGCTCGAGCGATTCCAGATGGGCGTTGAGCTCGCGGATGCGCATGCCCGACTCCACGCGCACGAGCGACTCCGCCTCGGCGCGTCCCGGGCGCAGCAGCTCGACTTCGAGATCCAACTCGCGGGTCAGCCCGCCCGGCAGCAGCAGGAAGCCGCGGGTGAGCGCCACATCAGACCACGAATGGCCCGAGCCGACCGCCCGCACGGTGCATCCCACCGCCTCGGCTTCCTGCACGATCTTCACGACCTCCTCGAGGCTTGTGGGTGTGAGGATGCGAAGCGGATCGACGCCCTGGTTGCCGGTGTCGTTGCGCCACTGCCGGCGCATGCTGAACGTGAGCCGAGTCATGGGCGCACCTGCGCGGCCAGGGCGGCGATCCTGCTCTTGATGGCAGTTCGCTCAGGGGTTTCGGGATTGCCGCCCGCCGCGCAGACACCTGTGTCGGTCGCGGGCTTGCCGTCGCTTGCGAGATGACCGTTCTCGGCCTGCCACAGCGGCGAGCGGGGTCCAGCGACGTGGTAGTACTTTTCGCTGACGCGTTGGGGCGCCCATTCGGGGATCTTCGCCGCGGCTACCTCCTTGGCGTTGGCCACACCGAAGTGTCCCTGCCAACAGGCCCACGGCGTTTTCGCGATGTCGACGAGCGGCGTGCTCTGGGCGCGGAAGGCGAAGCGCCCCGAGCCGCAGACCACCCAGTCGCTGGTGAGCCCTTTGAGTCCGTGCGCGAAGCGCAGGCGCTGTCCACAGTGGGCGTCGTAGGTGGGGTGCCCGCCGAGCGCCGCCTGCACGACGGGGTGCCCTTCATCGAAGGACAGCCGCGGATCGCTCCAGCGGAAGTATTCGCCCTCGTCGCTGTGGCGCGCCATGTAGAGCCACAGCGGCCGGCCGCTGCGATCGATGAGCACGGTCACATGCTCCCAGTCGCCCTGGTGCAGATCGGTGTTCACCAGGTCGGCGGCGATCGGCGCCCCGTTCATGAGCTCCGTCGTGACGAGCGTGGGGTAGTAGTTGTAGGGATAGAAGAACCAGTACTGCAAAGCGAGCAGACCGCCGGCTTTGTTTCCTTCTTTTTCCACTTCCGGATTTGGCTTGGGCCATTTCGCGGGGTGCGCTTCACCCGCGTAATAGAAGTACACCTGGGCGGTCGACCAAGGGTCTAGCAGGCCCGGGTCGGCAAGCCAGCGATGCAGTTGCGGGACAGGCGTTTGCAGGCCGAGCTGCCCGCGGAGGAATGCGTCGAGCTGGCCCGCGGGATCGGGGTCGAGCGGCGGCTTGGCGGGATATTCAAGGAATTCGCCGGGTGCGCTTTCGTGTGCGGTCAGCTGGCTGAGTGCCGGGTGCGCGACCGTGCATTGCTTCGGCACCTTGCGCAGGCAGGTGTAGCCGCCGCTACGGCCGCGATCTTCGAGCACCGCCCCCACGGACACCGGCCAGAAGCGGTCCGCGGCGGTGACCAGGACAGTCGGCTGAAAGCGACGTGCGAGCTGTGCGATCTTCGGGCTCGTCTCCCCAATCGGTGGCTCGCCGTCGTGGGCATGCCCACCGGGCGGAGCAGGCCCCGCGAAAACGGCGCCCCCCAGCTGCGGCTGCTCAGAGCTGCCGCTGGGTCGCGGCTGGGGCGCACCGGCGCAGGTTGCCCTCCTGGAGCGCAGCTCGGGCCTGATCCAAGCCGGCCACTGCGCATCCACCCCGAAGGCGTGCAGCGCGAGCGTCGGTAGCGATGGGCGGTAGCCGGAGTCAACCGCGTAGGAGGCGTTGCCGCTGCTCAGGTTCTTGATCTCAGCGCTCGGCACGAACGCAACCGCCTCTCGCGTCGAGGTTGCGTCAGCCAGAGGGGTGCATGCGACGAGGTAGACGCCGCTTGGAGAGCGCGCCAGATACCCGCCATGGCGCGTACCGGCGGCTGTCTGGAGGGTCGTCTGCGAGAACGAGACCGGTGGCATCGCCGCCAACGCCAGCCCCACCAACGTGTAGATGGCGAGCAGGATCCAGGGCAGCGGTGAGAGAGCGAAGTCGAGCTTCGTCTTGGGAAGCGTTCGTCCTGTTCCGAATCGACGTCCGAAGGTCGCAATCGCGGCCCACGTGAGCACAAGCAGACCGATCGGAGCGGAGCAGAAGAGCGCAACCAGGACGATGCCGATCCATCCGAGCCCGTGCATCGCACCCGTGCCGCGCAGCGGTCTGACGCGAGCGAGCAGAAGCGCTGCGAGCAACGAGATCAACAGCCAGGGTCCGAGCAGCGCCCACCACTGCCCGGGGGAGATCTGATCAACCACGGTCTTGACGAGTCTCGCGCCCGCGAGGCCGACCACCACCGCGAGCACACCCACGTTGAAGCCGGCCACGACACGGACGAAGGGATCGCCGATCGCCGCCTGCTCCAGATCCTCAGGAGCGGACTGAGGCATAACCGCGGCGAGGCTCGGTTTTGTGAGCGTTGGTTTGCGCAGCTGAACGCTTTTGATTTTCTCCCCGAGCGGGGCCAGTTCCGCCTTGTCCCTCGCGTCAGCCCGGCTGCTGTTGACGATGCTGTGCCATTCGGGCGCGCGCTTGTTCCAGGTCCAGGCGTGCACCAGATAGGCCACCAGACACATCGCGGCGAACACGATCGTCATGGCCAAGACCAGCCTCAGCCCGGCGGCGAACAGAACCTTGTCGTCGATCACCGGGAGCGCGGCGTCGACGGGAAGGCGAGCCGCTGCCAGCCGGATCGCCGTGACAAGCCAGCCGGCGAAATAGACATAGCCCGCCAACGCAATGGAGAGCAAGAGCAGCTTGGCGATCTCCCCCGAGCCGGCCCTGCGCACCTCCGCGTGGGATCCCTCCGCAGCCACCATTCACCCCTACGCCAGAGGTCCCAGCTGCCAGCGGCCGTGGTCGTGAGCGCTGCGCAGCCAGCGCTTCCCATCCCGGCGGCCCAGCTCGATCAGGCGTTCTGTGAATTCCTCGGCGAAGAGGAGATAGCTGAGCAGCTCGCCGTGGGTTGCACTGCTGGCAGCATTGAGGAGATGACCGAGGCTGCTCACGCTGGGCGAACGCACGAATGCGAGCGGTGAGCGGTAACGGCGGCGATAGACCTCCGTCGCGATACGTCCTACCTCGAGCGGATCGTCCGGGGCGATGAGCATGTAGGGAACGCGGCGACGTTCGGTGCGTTCCTCGTGCGCACTGCTCTTCTGCTCAGTGTCGTCTCGGAGCATCTCGTTGACCGTGGCGAGCGTGTGCACGTCGTTGACGAGCGGGTCGACGAGCACTGCCTGAATCAGCTGCGTCGCACCATCGATCGCGTCCGGCTGGCGCTCTGCGTGCTCGTCCTGCATGGGCGCAAGCGAGTTGAGCGCGATCACGATCAGCTTGCTCGCGCCCAGCGCGAGCGCCGGCTTGATCGGTGTGTTGAGGCGAGTTCCCCCATCGAAATACCACTGCCGGCCGGCGGGCTGATCGATCGGCACTGCTGGGAACACAAGCGGGATAGCCGCCGAAGCGCGAACGTGGTCCTCGGTCAGCTCAGTCTTTACGTAGGAGATACCGCGACGGGCATCGACTGCGGGGGACTGTCCGCCATCATGGAATACGACGCTCATGTTCGTCCGTCCCGAGGTGGCGATGACCGCCGCGGTTTGGAGGTGTTTGGCGCTGACATTTGTGTGAATTTGCTCGAAGGCAATCAGCTCGCTCAGCGTCGAGGTGAGCGGCGTCGGGTCGAGCACGCTCTTGGTATGCGCGCGGTGGCTGCCAAGGACTTCTCGTAGGTATGACCACAGGCGTACACCCTCGGATATCGAGAGCAGCGGCTTGAGCACGCGTCCGTAGCTGATCTCCCGCCACAGCTCGAGCCCACCCTGGACCAGTTGCTCGGGAGCTTGGGCGGCGTTTGCGGCGAGGTAGGCCGCGTTGATCGCGCCGACGCTCGTGCCGATGATGATCTGCGGCCGCTCATCCTGCTTCAGTTCCGGCAACAGGACAGAGAGCACGCCGATCTCATAAGCACCGCGCGCGCCACCGCCGGCGAGCACCAGCCCTACGGACCCAGAGCTTCGACTGGTATCGGGCACGATCGGAAAGGCTACAGCTAACCTGCTGAGAAGTGGAATTCGGATATATGGATTGCACGCACGGGCGGGCCGAGGTAGAGTGACAGCGTGACCGTTCAGCTCAGGGTCTACGACAACGGTGATCACACCTGCCTTGCCTGGCTCACTCCGAACGCGGAGCCGATCACCGACTGTCGCGGCTTTGCGATCCGGCGGATCAAGAACGGCGCCGAGGACTACCTACACGGTGTGGTCGGCTTCTCCGAGACCGACACGCTAGATCCGCAGAACCCGTGGAAGTTTCCCCTGCAGCGCTTCCTCTGGTGGGATTACTTCGTCAAGGTCGGCGACACGGTGCAGTACTCCGTGGTGCCCGTTGTCGGGCCCGACAAGGAGCACCTGGCCCTCGACTCGAGCCTGGCAAGCCCGCTCACGCCCGCGATGAAGGTCAGTGGGCAAAGCACGTCGCATATCTCGGCTTATTTCAACAAGGGGATCGTGGCCTCCCAGTGGGTATCGCGGGCGCTCGATGCAGAACCCAAAGGTGCAAGCATCAAGACCCTCGCGGCGACACCGGGAAACCCGCTGCGAAACGCACTCAGCGGGCTGCTTC
>Ga0182019_10001027_pt1 | contig 13993 bp, 13 predicted proteins | sample 812E2MmetaG_FD_120483 | JGI IMG/M metagenome (GOLD analysis project Ga0182019, IMG submission 120483) | Permafrost microbial communities from Stordalen Mire, Sweden - 812E2M metaG | ecosystem: Environmental > Terrestrial > Soil > Wetlands > Permafrost | place: Sweden: Stordalen | collected...
AGGCGCTGCTGCTCCTCGGCCAGCAGGTGCTCGCGGGCCTCGTGGATCTTCACCTTCCGCTTTTTCGTCTTCCCGCCCATGAGACCGGGCATGAGCTCCTGGATCTGGATGCCGAGGTCCTCCATGCCGCTTCCGGACAGGACCTCGAACGGCGCGGACGACCTCTCCCGGATGTCGATCTCGACCAGCCGGTCCTCAAGGAGGCCGTCGCGGAGCTGCTTGCGGAATTTCTCGCGCGTCTCCTCGAACGGCGGAATCTCCTCGGTGGGGTCGGCCGGGTCGCGGTGCCGGGCGGGCGGCAGGAGCAGGTCCAGGATCCGGTCCTCGACGTTGGACTCGGCCTTGTCCCGGACTTCCTCGATCTTCTCCTGGCGGACCATGTCGATCGCCATGCGGACCAGATCACGGACGATGGACTCGACATCGCGGCCGACGTAGCCCACCTCGGTGAACTTGCTCGCCTCGATCTTGAGGAACGGCGACGAGGTGAGCTTGGCCAGCCGCCGGGAAATCTCGGTCTTGCCGACGCCGGTCGGACCGATCATGAGGATGTTCTTGGGCGCGATCTCGTCGGCCAGCTCGGGCGGCACGCGGCGGCGGCGGTAGCGGTTGCGGAGGGCGATGGCCACGGCCTTCTTGGCGGCGTTCTGGCCGATGATGTACTTGTCGAGCTCGGCCACGATCTCCTGCGGCGTCAGCTCGGTGTCGCGGTCCCTCAGGCGGTCCTCGGCGTTCTCGAAGCTTTTGGACAAGGAAATCGACATCTACAGCTCCTCCACCGTGACCTGGTCGTTGGTATAGACGCAGATGCCGGCGGCGATCTTGAGGGCCTCGAGGGCGATCTCCTTCGCCCCGAGATCGGTGTGGGCGATGAGAGCCCGGGCCGCGGCCAAGGCGAACGGGCCGCCCGATCCGATAGCCAGGATTCCATCGTCGGGCTCGACGACGTCGCCCGTGCCCGAAATCAGGTAGCCGCTCTCTTTGTCGGCCACCACCATCAGCGCCTGGAGCTGGCGCAGGGCCTTGTCCAACCGCCAGTCCTTGGCCAGCTCGATGGCCGCCCGCGACAGGTTCCCCTTGTATTCCTCGAGGCGGCCCTCGAACCGGGCGAACAGGGCGAACGCATCGGACGTGGCTCCGGCGAATCCCGCCAGGACCTGGCCTTTGTAGAGGCGCCGGATCTTGTTGGCCGTCTGCTTGAGGATGGTCTGCCCTTGGCTGACCTGGCCGTCGCCGGCTATGGCGACCCGGCCCTTGTGGCGGACGCAGATGACGGTCGTGGATCTGATCATGGGTTCTCCAAAGAAGCGCCTCCATAATATAAGGAAGGGGCAGGCATTGTAAAGCGACCGACGGCCTTGGCCGTCGGTCGTCCCGAGGCTTTGCGAGGGATCTTCTCCGCCAAAAGGCAGGCCTGACCGGGCTGTCGGGGTGGCCTCCCCAAAACACGCAAATTTCCCCAGCGAGGAAATTCGCTCCGGCTCCGGCCTCGCTCTCCTCGCCAATTCGGCTCGGAACCGTGCCCGCTCGGCCTCAGACGGGTTTTGGGGTGGCGCACCCCGCGCCCGGCCCGCCCTAAGTTCGAGATCCTTTCTCCCCGCATCTCCTCGCCCAACCGGAGTCGTCGTCCGAAAGGCGAGGGGGATGGGGGTGAGCGGCGATGCGGAAATTTCGCATCGTGATCGCGCTTTTTTCGGGGAGCCGGCTCGGAAAGAAGCCGGCCGGCTCAGTTGTCTGAGCGCCCGACTCAGCGACCGTAAGGTCGATGGAAGGCGCGAGTTCTGAGCCGCCGAAAAAAGCGCGATCCGACGGCGCAAAAATTTCCGCCAGAGCGAACCCCCTCCCCCGAGCCCCGCTTTACTCTCGGGAGGATATTCCATAATATGAGAAAAGAAATCTCGCAAAGCGAACGACAAGGAGGGAGCATGGCTTCGAAAATCGGCAGACGCGAATTCCTGTCCCGCACGGCGAAGCTCAGCGCGGGCGCGGTCCTTGGCGAAAGGATCCTGTCCGGCATGGCCGGCGGCCCGGCCGCGGCCCGCGCGGCCGGAGATCCGGGGCTCGCGGTCGTCTCGGGCACGAACTACGCGGCCATGACGGCCAAGGCGGTCGAGCTCGTCGGCGGCATATCCGCCTACGTCCCCAAGGGCGCCCGCGTCCTGCTCATGCCCAACGTCCAGAGCAAGAACCCCGGCACGTTCACCAAGCCCGAGATCCTGCGGGCCGCCATCAGAATGTGCAAGGCGGCAGGCGCGAAGGAGATCGCCTGCCTGAGCTATCTCACCCAGCCGTATTGGGACGGCGCGGGCCTGGCCCAGGTGATCCGGGACGAGGGCGCGGTCCTGCGGCTCATCCCCCGGGAGGACGTGAACTTCAAGGCCGTTCCCGTGGCGAATCCCGCCCTCCTCAAAGAAGCCATGATCATGAACGCCTACTACGACTACGACGCGTTCATCAACATGCCCGTGACCAAGGACCACGCCGGAAGCAAGTTCACCGGCTCGCTGAAAAACCTGATGGGTCTCAACGCCCCATCCTGCAATCGGACACGGTTCCACATGCCCAACTGGCAGACCGACCCGGCGGCGATCGAGCACCTGGAGACCTGCATCGTCGACCTGAACACGGTCCTCAAGCCGTCGCTCAACATCGTCGACGCCACGGAGATCATCCGGACGAACGGACCTATGGGCCCGGGCGAGCTCATCAAGCCGCTGAAGGTCATCGCCGGGGTCGATCGCGTCGCGGTCGATTCGCTGTGCGCGACCCTGCTCGGCTTCAAGGGCGAGGACATCCTCATGATCCGCAAAGCCTACGAGCGGAAGCTGGGCGAGATCGACCTCAAGAAGGTCAACATCCGAGAGGCCAAGGCTTGACGCCGCTCCCGTGATGAAGAAAGCCCTCGCGGGCTTAGCCGCCCTCGTTCTCCTCGCCGCGCTGGCCTCGGCCGCGCGGCCGGACGATACCGAGGAAGTGGGGCAAGCTTTGACCGCGCCGCCGGCGCTCCTCGACCTGGTGAAGCTCCTTCCCGGCGCCGGCGATCTCCGCGGCTGGGCCCCCAAAGGCAAGCCGCAGGTCTACAAAGGCGAGGACCTCTTCCTCTACATCGACGGCGGCGCTGAGATCTTCCACGAATATGGCTTCCGGCAAGTGATCACCCAGGATTACACGAATCCGTCCGGCAAGGCCGTGTCGCTCGACATTTACGAAATGGCGACCCCGGAGGGCGCGTTCGGCATGTACACATTCAAGACCGGCGCCGGAGGGAAGGCCGTCCCCATCGGCCGCGACGGCCTCCTCGAGGACTACTATCTCAACTTTTGGAAAGGGCGATGCCTGGCCACGGCGGTCGGCCTCGACGCTTCGGCCGAGAGCCTCGACGGCGAGCGCCCCGGCCTCCTCGCCGTCCTGCCGAAGTCCTGGGGCGCGGCGGGCCGGACGATCTACCTCAAGGGCATTCTGGCGGTCCGGAACATCTATTCCTTCTTCGCCCGGGACGCCTTCCTTTTCCGGGAAGGCGTCGCTTCGGACCAGGGGCCGCTCAAGGTGTTCGTCTTCCGCTACGGCAGCAAGGACGAATGCGCCGGGAGGTTCGCGGCCGTCCGGGACGCTTTCCGGACGTCGTCCGCCTACAGGGATTTCCGGGACCTGCCCGGCGGCATCTTCGAGATCGCCGACGCCAAGGACAACAGGATCTTCGGCGCCGGCTTCGAGGACTGCCTCGGCCTCGTCATCAACCAGGGGAGCCAGAAGGCCGCCGCCGACATCTTCGACCTCCTTCGGAGCAGGCGGGCGGCCCTTCCCCCGTCTTTCGGGACGCGGCACTAGGGCCGCCCGGTCCTTCCGGGCCCGAAGGAAGCGGGGAACGGAATATTCTCCGGAGTCGGTCGTCTTTACGGTTGAGGGACGGAACACCGTGACGCTCGAAGACCTCCTCATCCACCGCGAAGGCGTTTTCCGCATCTGCCTCGGATTCGCGCGGGACTACGCCGAAGCCGAAGACCTTGCCCAGGAAGTCTATCTCAAAGCCCATCGCGGCCTCGCGGCGCTGAAGAATCCGGCGACGGCCCGCGATTGGCTGTTCCGAATCGCCAGAAATGCCTGTCTGGACCACGCCAGGACATCGCGCCTGCGCCGGATGCTGCTCTTCCGGTTCGCCCGGCCGGCGGCGGCAACGGAGCCCGATGGGGACGCCTCCCCCGCCCGCGATCCCCGGCTCGCCCTCCTCAAGTCCGCCGTCCTGACCCTTCCGCCCAAGCTGCGCGAGGCGTTCGTCCTCCGGGAATACGCCCATTTGTCCTACGAAGACATCGGCCGGACGCTCGGGCTCAGGCCGGGGACGGTCATGTCCCGGCTGAATCGGTCCCGGGCCGCGGTCGCCCGGAACCTCCAGGAGAGCCGCCATGAAGAATATTAAGGAAAACCCGCTGCCTGAGGATATCGCCCGCCTTGTCCGCGAAGAGGAAAGCGCGGCGATGGCCCGGTTCCGCGGCCGCGATTTCACCGGCCGCCTGAAGCGAACGATCGCCGCGGCGGGCGGCGCGGCTCCCGTCCGCGCTTCTTTGCGGAAAATCCCGCGCTGGATGGCAGCCTCGGCCGGCGTCCTCGCCGCGGCCGCGATCATAGCCTATGTCACCGTCCCGAAGCGCGGCGCGGATGACGGCGCGGCGGAAAGGGCGCGGCCCGGGCTCGTCCGGCTGCCCGGATTGGACGGGTTGGACCTGTGGGCGAAAGTCGCCGCGTTAGGGCCGGCGCGCCTCCCCATCGCTTCGGACCACTTCGCCGCGTTTCTTTCCGGGATGAAGGCCGTGGCGACAACCGTGACAAACGTCGATTTGATCCCGACGGAAGGCAAGGCTCCTCACCTCGGCCTCGAAAAGCTTATGGAAATCCTCGTCAGAGACCGGGCCGTCGAGAAAGCCCTTTCGCTGGTATCGCCCAAATTCAAGGAGGGATAAAATGTTCAAGAAAGTATTGTGCGCCGTCTTGCTTGCCTCTCTGACGATCCCCGTCTTCGCGGCGGATCCCGTATCCCCCGCGATCGACAAGAAACCCGCATACGCCCTGCTCGATGGGCTCGGACAAATGTTCCATCAATTCGCCATGACCGGGTCGGGCGGGCTGGACAAGCTCGAGAAGGGAATCCAGCAGTTCATGGCCGACGCCAAGAAAGCCAAGGATCAGAATCAGCTGAACTCCGTCTTCTTCCGCCGCTACGCCTATTTATTGGCCATCATCAAGATGGTTATGACCCCCGACCCCGGCGGGATCCTGACCCCGGTCATCGACCGGGAGCTCGGCCAGTTCGTCGGGAACGTCCTGGGCGAAGAGTGGAAGGGCTCGGGTCCCGGCGCCATCGGCCAGGTCGCTAACGCGATCGCCACCGAGATCATCGACCTCCAAATGTATATGGACAATCTGGAGGCGCGGGAGAAGCTGCGCCAAGCGTGGGACGATAAATTCAAGGATGCCGCGCCGCCCAAGAAGGACGCCGTCCCGGCGCCGGCGGCCCGCTGAACCGGCCTACTTCTTCTTCACTTGGTAGCGGATGATCGTCTGGTACTTGACGGGTTCGGCGACCATGCCCGGGCCCGCCAAGTACTCTTCCTCCATGGGCCCGGCGACGACATAGCCTTTCTCCCCGATGAACTTCATCAATTTTTCGATCGTTCCTTTTTCATCATCGTATGAGCCGATATGGAGGATCTCCGCGACGTCGCCATAGGACCAAATCTCGATCCTGACGTCGGTCGTTCCGGCCGGCAAGCTCTTGATGTCGTCAGGGATCGGCAGGCCAAAGAGGCCCTGCCAGTCGTTTTTCGAGAACGTCAAAGGCGCCGCCCAGCGGGCGCGCGGCGCGGCCAGCCTGGCTCCCGGCAGCGTGTAAAACACCCTGTAAAGCGTCGCGATGGCGATCTGGGCCGCCACACCCGGATCGCCCTTGCTTTCGACGACGAGCATCTTCTGGGCCGGCCGCGTCGAAATCTGCGGATCCTTGAGCGGCTCGAAGGATTTCAGACCTTGGGCCGCCGCCGGACTCGCGAGGCCGAACGCCACAATGACGGGAAGCGCTTTCTCAGCGAACTTGTTCATGCCACCCTCCACGATCTTTCCGTGTTGCCTTATTGAATCGCGCCGGCCCGGGCCTGTCAAGCGCCGCGCCCGGTCACTTTTCGGGCGTGATGAACGCGCCCGAGCGCGGCGCGACATCCCGTCCGCCGGTCGTCCGGACCGCGTCCGACAGGTTGGCCGCGTAGCGGAAGATCCCGGCCGGCCCGCCCCAGGAGTCGATGAGATAGAAATCGTCGGAAAGAAGCTGACGGACACGGACATGGCCGCCCTTGAGCCCGATCGCCTCCGCCAGCAGCGCGCGCCCGGCGTCATCCACGAGCTCGAGGTCGTCGCTCTCGATGATCATGTTGTCGAGCGAGCCAGCCGCCCGGGCGTAAAGCGCCCTCTCGCCATCCGAAAGATCGATCGCCCGCGCCCTGAGAAGCAGGCAGTCCGGGTCGTTGAGCCACCATTTCCGATGCATGAACGATCGAAGAATCGAGTTCTTGAGGGCGTGGTAAGCGTTGACGCCGTCCAAGCCGACCTTGCTCGAATCCCAAAACGGGGCCGTGTCTTCGCCGACGCGCATGCCGTCGACAAAGCCGATCGAAGGCAGGAGCGGCGCGCCGCAGCCGAGGAGGAACGCGTCGCCGATCGCCTCGCGCACCACGGCCAGGCCTTCGCGATAAGCCTGGATCGGCGTCAGGCGCCGGCCGCGGGCGCCTTCCATCGCCGCGGCGAAAACGAAATCGATCTTGTGATAATCGAAGCCCATCGCCCGGAGCGATGAAAACGTCTCGTGAAGCCAGGCTTTCGCCCGCGGATTCGTCGTGTCGAGGGCGTAGACGTCCTTCGACCAGCCCCGGAAGCAGAATTTCGGCAAGCCGACGGCACTCACCATCCAGTCCGGATGCTCCTCGAAAAGGCGCGAGGTCTCGGCGGCTGCGAACGGCGCCGTCCACAGCCCGGGATGGAAGCCGCGGCCCGAGATCAGGCGGGCCAAATCAGGGAGCGGGCCGAACCCGTCCTTGACCCGGAGCCAGTCGCCGATGTCGGCTTCGTATCCGTCGTCGATCTGGAAGACCTCGAAAGGGAACCTCTCGCGGGCGATCCGCAGGTTCTTCTCCACGTCGGCCCAGCGGAGCTCCGTGAAGTAATGATACCAGCTCGACCAGCCCACCGGGTTCCAGGTCCGCACGCAGACGCCGTTCTCCGCAGCGACCCGGATGGCGTATTCCTCGAGGAGGAGCTCGACCGGCCCGCCCTCGACGACGACCAGCGGCTCGAGCGGCACGGGGTCCTCGAACGGGGTGTCGAAATATTCGATGTATCCGGCCAGATCTCCGCCCTCGACGGCGAAATACGGATGCCCGACCCGCGAGGCGAGGAAGCCGGCCAGGCCTCCGTCCCATGCGGCGACGTAATCGCTGACGAGGTCGCGGAGGAAGACGTCGGGGATGGGCGAGAAAACATAGCGGCCCTGCTTCGCCATCCGCTCGGCCGCGCCGTCGAGCTTGTCCCCCGCCTTGACCTTGCGCATCGGGCCCCAGGATTGCCAATTGTTGAGGAGGAACTCTGCCGGCGCCGGGGCGCGATAGATCTCGATCCTGCCGGGGCGGCCGCGGACCGTGCCTGAGATCCGCCACCCGCCCCGGACCCTCGCGACGGCATAATCGACCCGGGTCCGGCCGTCGTCATAGAGGCCGGGGCCTTCGGCGACCTCTCTCCCGAAAATTCGCATGACAGGGCTCCTGGACGCTTACGCGCGGCGGCTTCGAGCCGCCTCTCGCGAAGGCTTATTGTACTTGACAACGGACCGTCTTCATATATGAATGATATCAGGGTCCAAGTCCCGCGCCGGGCCTCGTCGCCGCGCGGCGAACCGGTCCGACGAACGAGGATGCCGACATGAAAAAGCGACGTTCCATCGCCCTGGCTATCGCCCTGGCCGTCGCCTTCGCAGCCTGCGGGCGCGGCCGCACCGCTCCGGCCCAGGACTGGCTCATCGATCCATCGCCATACAAGACCGCGATCACGGAGGCCGACGCAGGCCGAACGCTCGTCCTGGACAACGGGCTCATCCGCCGGGCGCTGCGCCTCGCGCCGAACTGCGCCACGGTCGATTACCGGAGCCTGGTCACGGGCGAAGCCGTGATCCGGGCCGTGCGGCCCGAGGCGGTCCTCGAGATCGACGGCAAATCCTACAAAGTCGGCGGCCTCACCGGGCAGCCCGATCAGGGCTATCTCCTGGCGTCCTGGATCCCGACCCTCGCTACCGATCCCGCCGCATTCAAATTCACCGGCTACGAAACCGGCGAGACGGAAGCCCGGTTCCCGTACGCGCGGAAGCGTTGGGCGCCTGCGCTGCCCTGGCCCCCGCCGGGCAAATCGCTCGTCCTCCATTTCGCCCCGCCCGCCGCCGGCCCCGCGGGGATCGCGGTCGACGTCCATTACGAGATCTACGACGGCCTGCCGCTCCTCGCGAAATGGGTGACGATCGCGAACGGCTCGACGCGCCCCGTCCGGCTGAATTCCTTCATCAGCGAAACCCTGTCGGTCGTCGAGTCCGAGATCTCGGTCGACAGCCTCGACCAGTGGGACCGCCCCAACCTGGTCGTGGCCAGCGACTACGCTTTCATGGGCATGTCGCCCAAGTCGGCCAACCGGATGGCGTATTGGGTCACGGACCCGACCTACACGTCCCAGGTCAACTACGAGATGAAGACGCCCTGTGTCCTCGAATGCCGCCCGCCCCTCGGGCCCGACGCGGAGATCGCGGCCGGCGCGTCCTTCGCCACCTTCCGGACGTTCGAGCTCGTCCCCGACTCGACCGACAGAGAGCGCAAAGGCCTGTCCGTCCGGCGCATGTACCGGGCGCTCGCTCCCTGGGCGACCGAAAACCCGATCTTCCTCCACCTGACGTCCTCCGACCCGGCGGTCGTCCGCGGCGCCGTGGACCAATGCGCGAGCGTCGGATTCGAGATGATCATCCTCAGCTTCGGCAGCGGCCTCGACATGGAGTCGACCGACCCGGCCTATCTCGCCCGTATGAAGGAGCTGGCCGACTACGCTCATTCCAAGGGCATCGAGATCGGCGGATATTCCCTCCTCGCCAGCCGGAGCGTCGGCCCGGCCGACGACGTGATCAATCCCAAGACCGGGAAGCCCGGCGGGGCGATCTTCGGCGACTCGCCCTGTCTCGAGAGCCGCTGGGGGCGGGAGTATTTCGACCATCTGCGCCGGTTCCTCGAAGCGACGGGCTTCGACATCCTCGAGCACGACGGCTCGTATCCCGGCGACGTCTGCGCCTCGACCACCCACCCCGGCCATCGCGGCCTGGCCGATTCGCAGTGGACCCAGTGGGCGGAGATCGCAGCGTTCTACCAATGGTGCCGCGCCCGCAACATCTATCTCAACGTCCCCGATTGGTATTTCCTGGCCGGCTCGAACAAGACCGGGATCGGCTACCGCGAAGTCAACTGGTCCCTCCCGAGGGACCGGCAGATCATGCTCGGCCGCCAAAATCTCTACGACGGGACCTGGGAGAAGGCGCCGTCCATGGGCTGGACCTTCGTCCCGCTCGTCCAGTACCACGGCGGAGGAGCGGCCGCGACCCTCGAGCCGCTGGCCGAGCACCTCGACGCCTATCAGGCCCACCTCGTCCAGAACTTCGGCTACGGCGTCCAGGCCTGCTACCGCGGGTCTCGCCTCTACGACACCGAGGCCACCCGGGCGCTGGTGACGCGCTGGGTGGGCTGGTATCGGAAGTACCGCGACATCCTCAACTCCGACGTCATCCACATCCGCCGGCCGGACGGCCGCGATCTCGACGCAGTCCTGCACGCCAATCCCGCCCTGCCGCAGAAGGGCTTCCTGCTGGTGTTCAATCCGACGGACGCCGAGATCGCCCGGCCGCTCGCGGTCCCGCTCTATTACACGGGCCTGACGGACACGGCCCGCGTCCGCGAAGGCGAAGGCCCGTCGCGGCCGGTTCCGATCGACCGGGATTATCGCGCCGTCATCGACGTCCGCGTCCCGGCCAACGGCTTCGCCTGGTACGTCATTGAATAGGAGATTCCCATGCCCAAGACCCTAACGCTCGCCCCACCCCGCGCCCATGCGCTGAAGGAGCTGCAGACCGTCCCAGGCGTCGGCCCGCGGATCGCCGCGAATATGTGGAAGATCGGCATCCGCTCGCTCGCCGATCTGCGCAAGGCCGACCCCGAAAAGCTCTACAAGGCCCTGGAGAAGCGGGAGCAGGCGCCCGTCGACCGCTGCGCGCTCTATGTCTTCCGCTGCGCCGTCTACTACGCCTCGCGCAAGAGACACGATCCCACGAAGCTCCTCTGGTGGAACTGGCAGGACAAGCCGGACCCGCGCATAAAAGGCGGGAAGAAGCCGGCGAAGCGCTGAATCCCGGCGACACCGGGGCGCTCCGCTTTCGCCAGGAAGACCGAGGCGGGCGCAACCGCCGAAAGGCGTTGACAACATTCCACCCGGGTGTTATGTAATTTCGGATTCCCGGCGGCGGGCCGCCCCGCTGAAAGGCGATTCCCATGAGGCGCATCACGGTCATCGATTCCCACACCGGCGGAGAGCCGACGCGGCTGATCATAGGCGGCGGCCCGGACCTCGGCCGCGGCCCCTTGTCCGAACGGCTCGAGCGGTTCCGGGCCGAGGCCGACGCGGTCCGCTCGGCGACGGTCAACGAGCCGCGCGGCTCGGACGTCATGGTGGGCGCGCTCCTCTGCGAGCCGTGCGACCCGTCCTCGGCGGCGGGCGTCATCTTCTTCAACAACGTCGGCTTCCTGGGCATGTGCGGGCACGGGACAATCGGCCTCATCGCCACGCTGGCCCACATGGGCCGCCTCGGCCCGGGTGACCACCGCATCGAGACTCCCGTGGGTGTCGTGACGGCGACCCTCCATCCGGACGGCCGCGTCACCGTGGCCAACGTCCCCAGCTACAGGGCGGCCAAGGCCCTGACCGTCGACGTGCCGGGCCTCGGACCGATCACGGGCGATCTCGCCTGGGGGGGCAATTGGTTTTATCTCGTCGAGCGCCACGGACGCGAGCTCAGCCTGGCCAACGTGGAGGAGCTCACGGACGTCAGCTGGCGGATCCGGAAGGCGGTGAACGCGGCCGGGCACCCGGAGCTGGACCATGTCGAGCTGTTCGGACCGCCGACCGTCCACGGCGCCGATTCGCGGAGCTTCGTCCTCTGCCCCGGCAAGGCCTATGACCGCTCACCGTGCGGCACGGGCACCAGCGCCAAGATCGCCTGCCTGGCCGAGGACGGCAAGCTGGCCGAGGGCGCGCCCTGGGTGCAGGAGAGCATCATCGGCAGCACGTTCACCGGCCGATTTCACCGCCGGGGCGGCGACATCATCCCCTCCATCACGGGCACGGCCTTCGTCAACGCGGAGGCCACGCTCCTGCTCGACGACCGGGACCCGTTCTGCTGGGGGATCCGCGTCTGATCATGGCCCCTGACGTCGTCCTCGTAGGAGCGGGCATCGTCGGCGCGGCGTGCGCGGCGGAGTGCGCTGGCGCGGGCCTGAAGGTGACGGTCCTCGACTGCGGCCCGGTCGGCGGCGGGACGACGGGCGCCAGCATGGGGCACATCGTCGTGCTGGACGATTCCGAGGCCCAGTTCGCTCTGTCGTCCTATTCGCGCCGTCTCTGGCGCGAGCTCGCCCCCGAGCTTCCCCCCGATGCCGAATACGTCCCCTGCGGCACGATGTGGATCGCCGCCGATGAAGAAGAGATGGAAGGGGCGCGCCGGAAGGCGGAGGCGTATCGGAGCGCGGGCGTGGCTGCGGAGCTCCTGGACGCGGCGGCCCTCGCCGAGGCGGAGCCCGGGCTCCGCCCCGGCCTGAGCGGAGGGCTTCTCATCCCGGAGGACGCGGTCCTCTATCCGCCCACCGCGGCCCAGTTTCTGCTCGATAGGGCCAAAGCCCGCGGCGCCGAGATTCGGACAGGAGTCGAGGTGCGCGCCTTAGGCGACGACGGCAGCGTCCTTCTTGCGGACGGCTCGCGGATGTCCGCCGGCCTGGCCGTCAACGCCGCGGGGTGCGGGTCGCCCGCCCTGACCCCAGGCCTTCCGGTCCGCAAGCGCAAAGGCCATCTTGTGGTCACCGACCGCTACCCCGGCTTCGCGCATCACCAGCTGGTCGAGCTCGGCTATCTCAAGAGCGCCCACGCGGTCTCAGCCGATTCCGTGGCGTTCAACATCCAGCCCCGCAAGACCGGCCAGATACTCATCGGCTCCTCGCGCCAATACGACGCCGAGGGGACGGAGATTCAGCCGGACATGCTCCGGCGCATGCTGGACCGCGCCCTCGCCTACCTGCCCGGCCTGGGCGGCCTCCTCGCCCTCCGCGCCTGGACCGGCTTTCGCCCCACGACACCGGACAAGCTCCCGCTCATCGGACCGAGCCCGGCGAGCGCCAGAATCTGGCTCGCGACCGGCCACGAGGGGCTGGGCATCACGACCTCGCTCGCCACGGGCAGGCTCCTGGCGGACCTGATCCTCGGCCGGCGGACCGAAATCCCCGCCGCTCCCTATGCCCCGGAGCGACTCCTGAAAGGAGGTCCCGCCCATGCCTGACGACGTCGCGATCCGGGTGAACGGCCGTCCGGTCCGCGTCCCGGCGGGGACCATTCTCGCCGTGGCCCTCGCCCAGGCCGGAGAGTCTCGGTTCCGGAGGTCGACGTCGGGCGAATCGCGGGCACCGCTCTGCGGCATGGGCGTCTGTTTCGAGTGCCGCGTCACAGTCGACGGCCGGCCCCACGTCCGCAGCTGCCAGCTGGTCTGCGAGGACGGGATGGATGTGCTCACCGATGAGTAGGCGGCGCATCGAATTCGACATCGTCGCGGCCGGCGCCGGACCGGCCGGGATCGCGGCGGCCTGCATCGCGGCTGAGAGCGGGCTCCGGACGGCCGTCCTGGACGCGACGCCGTGGCTGGGCGGGCAGATCTGGCGCAGCCATGAGACCCGGCGCCCCCCCAAGGCTGCCAGGCGCTGGATCGAGCGGCTGGGCGCGTCGGGGACGCAGGTGCTCCGCCGCACGTCTGTCATCGACGCGCCCCGGCCCCACGAACTGCTCGCCGAGACGCCCGACGGCGCCGCGGAGATCGCCTGGGACAAGCTCGTCCTGGCCGTAGGCGCGCGGGAGCTCTTCCTCCCGTTCCCGGGCTGGACGCTGCCCGGCGTCGTGGGCGTGGGAGGCCTGCAGGTCCTGGTCAAGGCGGGCTGGCCGCTTGCGGGCAAGCGCGTCGTCGTCGCCGGCAGCGGGCCCCTGCTCTTCGCCGCCGCCGCGGAATTCCGCTCCGCGGGAGCGGACGTGGTCCTCATGGCCGAGCAGGCGGACCTGCCCGGGCTCCTTCGCTTCGGGGCGGCCCTCCCCCACCTCGCTCCCAGGAAACTGGTCCAGGCTGCAGGCTATCAGATGCGGCTCCTCGGGGTCAGATACCGGACGGGATGCTGGCCCGTCGCCGCGCAGGGCGGCGGCCGGCTGGAAAGCGTCGATCTCCGCGCCGGGCGCCGGACCCTCGCGGTGCCGTGCGACGTCCTCGCCTGCGGCTTCGGGTTCACCCCGAATCTGGAGCTTCCGAAGCTCCTCGGCTGCCGGATCGAGAACAACGAAGTTAAGGTGAACCTTTGGCAGGAGACCTCGGTACCTGGGGTCTATTGCGCCGGAGAGCCGACGGGCATAGGCGGCGAGGACCGCGCCTTGATCGAGGGAAAGATCGCCGGCTGCGCCGCCGCCGGCCTGCCGCGGCGGGCCGAGCGCCTGTTCAAAGCCCGGGACCGGGCCCGGAAGTTCAGCCGGACGATGGAGCGGGGCTTCGCCCTGCGGGAGGACGTGAAGCGGCTGGCCCGGCCTGAGACCATCGTCTGCCGATGCGAGGACGTCACGCGCGGGGAGCTCGAAAAAT
>Ga0182019_10001028_pt1 | contig 13991 bp, 13 predicted proteins | sample 812E2MmetaG_FD_120483 | JGI IMG/M metagenome (GOLD analysis project Ga0182019, IMG submission 120483) | Permafrost microbial communities from Stordalen Mire, Sweden - 812E2M metaG | ecosystem: Environmental > Terrestrial > Soil > Wetlands > Permafrost | place: Sweden: Stordalen | collected...
ATCTGGCCGTGGTGGATGGTGATCTCGAGCGGGTGGTTGGCCACGAGGAGGACGAAGAGGAACAGGAGAGGCAGGGCCGAGCCGGACGTCTTCAAATCCAGGACGTCGGCCATGAGGTAGAGGCAATACAGAGCCAGTAGCAGATTGATGAAGTACAAGATCAGGAAATAGGTCTCGTTGGGCAGGGCGGCGAGCGGGAGGAAGATCTGAGCCAGGAGCGGCGGGTAGATGTAGGGATAGACGATGACGCTCTTGCCGAAGATCTCGGCGCCCAGCTCCTGGAACGCGCGGTCGTCGTAGATGTTGACGTGGCGGCGGAGCCCTTGGGCGGCGACGTAATAAGACGGCGAATCCGTGTCCCAGAGGTAGGCGAACGAAATCGTCTGGAGGATGAACACGGCCAGGCAAACGGCGATGACCGTGCCGGCCAGGATCCGGTTCCGCGAGACGGGCCCGAATGCGATCCGGTCGAGGACGGCCCGCACCGCCGCCCCGTCGACCCGCCGCCGGGCGAGCGTCCCGAGGCGCGGGCCGCTCACCGGGCCCCCTTCGGGCCCCGGACGAGGCGGCCGTTCCAGATGACGATGTCCTTTTCGTAGTCTTCCGCGTCCTGGAGGGTATAGAGCCCCGCCTCCGGGCGGGCGGGATCGTAGGCCCAGGTTTCGCGGATTCCGCCCTTCCCCGTAGAGACGAGCAGATAATCGGCCGCGCCCTCCAGCCGGATGCCGTATTCGGAGTTGCCCGGGCCCGTCCAGACGAGGTAGTTGAAGCCCCACCAATCCAACGTCCGGAACTGGTCCATATAAGGCGCCAGCTCCTCGACGATCGGCTTTTTGAAGATGATCGGGCCTTTGGGATTGGAAGGCGCCGCGCCCGTGGCGGCGACGTAAGCCGCGAACGCCCGGTCCCAGCTCCGGATGTCCGCGAGCGTCGACCGGAGCGCCGCCGTGTTCCGGGCGCTCTCGTGGAGCGGGACGGCGAGCACGGCCAGGATCGCGGCCGCGGCCAGGCAGAGGACGAGGCCGGCGACCGTCATTCCGGATGACGCCGTCATCCGGTGCGACAAGGCCGTTCCGGCCTGCCTTCCGGCCCTCGGGGCGCGAGAATATCTCATCGGTTCCCATTCTGCCCGAGGCGGGCGCCGGGAGCAATCCTCTCCATCGGTGACCGCCGGGGTGAATTTCCCCCGGGGGCTTCATCCGCGGGGGTGAGACGCTCAGGGCAGGCCATAGATCTTGTGGAGCTGGACTGTCAGCCGGATATTGGGGAGGCCCGCCCTGGCGGCCCGCTCCAGCAGCCGGCGCCCCTTGGCCTTGCTCCAGGCGGCGTTCGATTCCGGCTGGAGGAGGATGGGGACGGCCGGCGGGAATTCGCGGCGGAGGCGGGCCAGGACGGGAAAGGTCAAGGATTTTGCGATGACGAGCTTGACCTCATCCGCCGCGCGACGGAGGCGCGGGTCGCAGCCGTAGTCCCGGGGTTTGGGCGAAACCGTCAGCCGGTCGACTTTCCAGGGCCGGTGGATCGTCCCGTTGGTCTCGACCTGGACCTTCAGCCCGTGGCGGCGCAGGAGGCGGATCAGGCCCCCGATCTCCTGGGCGAACGGCTCACCCCCCGTGAGGTCCGCCCAGGCGGCCGGGAACCGCCGGCGCAGCCCGTCGACCCTGGCCGCGATCGCGGCGGCCGTCGTTGCCGCTCCGCCCTCCCATGCGTGCTTGGTGTCGCAGAACGGGCAGCGGAGGTTGCAGCCGGCGAACCGGACGAAGATCGTCGGCTCGCCCTGGCGGAGGCCTTCCCCCTGGACCGAGGCGAAGACCTCAACGATCTTCAGAATAGGTGGCCGAGGCATCCTCGGATTCCCAGACCGTGACGCTCCTGACCGGGAAGGACGCGCTCAGGATCTCGAACAGCCGGCGGGCCATGTTCTCGGCCGAGGGGTTGAAGTCATAGATGTCGTTGAGCAGGGTGTGATCGGGCAGGGCCTCGGCCAGCGTCTTCTTGATCAGGGCGAAGTCGATCCCGAGCCCGATGCTGTCGAGCTCACGGACCTCGATCGCGACCTCGACCTGGAACGTATGGCCGTGGACGTTCTCGCACCGGCCTTGGTAGCCCTTCAGGAAATGGGCGGCCTGGAACTTGTCCCGGACGCGAAGGATCCAGCTCATCGGCGGCCTCCTTGGCTCAGGCGCACGAGCAGCGGGTCGGGGACACCGGCCTCGGCGAAGGCGCGCGCCCGCAGCAGGCAGGCCGAGCACGCCCCGCAGGGGCGCTCCGCGCCCGCGTAGCACGTGACCGAATGCGAATAGTCGGCCCCGAGCCGAAGCCCGAGGCGGATGATGGCGGATTTCCTCATGCGGACGAACGGGGCCTCGATTCGGATCCGGGGGCCGCCGAACGCCGCCGTGGTCCCGGCGTCGATCGCCTTCTGCATCGCCCGGACGAAGGCCGGGCGCGTGTCGGGATATTCGGGAGAGTCAATGATGTTGAAGCCGCAGACGATCTCCGTGGCGCCGTGCGCTTCGGCCCATGCCGCGGCGACGGCGATCAGGATGCCGTTGCGGAACGGGACATAGGTCGCCGGCGGGCCGGACGCGAGGGGCGGGATCTTCCGGTACCGCGGCAAGGCGATCCGAGCGTCGGTCAGGGCCGAGCCGCCGATCTGCGTCAGGTCGATCTTCAGGACGGTGTGCGGCACGCCGAGCCGCCGGGCCGCGAGCCTCGCCATCCGCACCTCGACTTTGTGGCGCTGGCCGTAGTCGAAGGTCAGGGCGCGCACCTCGTCCGCCCGCGACCTGGCCCAGGCCAGGGCCGTCGTGGAATCGATGCCGCCCGAGAAGAGGACGATGCTGCGCGTCATGTCCGCCTCCGGCCCCGCGGGGTCATCCGCAGGGGATGTCCTTGGCCTTGCGGTTGGCCTTGCAGAAATTCATCATGGCCGAGATGGCCGCCTGCCCGGCTTCGGCCGACCCGTCCTGCGCGGCGAACGCCTCGATGAAGGCCGTCAGGTCGCGCGCGGCCGGCCTCTTGCCGAAATCGTGCATGACGTTGACGATCCCCGCGTCGAGGCCGTACTCCATTGCCTTGGCCAGGTAGGCCCGGCAGACGCCCGTCCGGCGGCCCGGCAGGTCGCGGACGGCGTTGGTGATGCCCAGGGAATAATGGACGCCCTTCAGGGCCGGATCGGACTTGAGCCGGCGGATGGTCTCGAACGTGCGGTAGGTGTAGCCCGGCGTGTCGGGCATCATGGGCAGGTCGATGGCCAGGGGGAAGACCGTGGAGTCGAAGAAGATGTCGCCGGGCGCGAAGCCATAGCGGCCGGTCGCGGCCTCGAAGATCGTCTTGGCCATGGCCGCGAGCTCCTCGATGCCGTAGTACGATCCTTCCGAGCCCGTGGAGTAGATGTCGACGAGCAGGCCGATGAACTTGAAGGGATGGTCCGCGCGGAGCGGCAGGACGTCGTGCATCGTGTAGGTCTTGACCGAGTTGAGGAGCGGGCCGGCGAGGCCCGCCGGCGCGTCCTCGTACCAGGCCTCCAGGCCCGCCCGGAGCACGGCGGGCACGCCGCTGTCGACGCAGACGGGCACGCCGTCGCCGTGGCGGCGGATGAGGCGGACGTAGTCCCGGATCATCCGCGGGGGGAGCGCCGGGTCCGCCTCGCCGAAGGCGTCGACGTTGACCTCGATGTAGTCGGCCCCGTGGCGGACCTGGGAGGTGACGAGGGAGATCAGATAGTCGAGCGCCGCGCTCGGCCGCTCGAAGGCGTCCGGGCCGGCGGCCAGGAGCTCCTTCATCGCCGCGGCGGGCCGGGGGATGCTGGCGTGGACGTTCTCCCCGATCTGGATCAGGGGGAACACGCGGGCGTGGTCTTTTTCGAAGAGATAGTTCAGGATCGAGGACGTGCCGGCCAGGGCGGCATCGCGCGGCGGATTGATCCGGCGGCCGAGCGCCGCGATCCCGCGTCCGCCTTCGGCCGCGGCCGCGTCGTAGATGAGCTCGCCGACGCACGTCCGGTTCCGGTCGTGGCCGCAGCGGCCGTCGGGATCGGCGTCGCCGCAGGGCGGATTGGGCAATCCCTTGGCGCATGCGCCGAGGGTGCACAGGCCGAAGTTCTCGGGGAGGAAGCAGTCGCCGCACTCCTCGCATTCATAGAGGAGGGTTTTGGCCGCCTTTTCGGCGCCGAAAAAGGCCCGGTAGGGACCGCCTTCTCCCGCGCGTAGCCGGCGGCTCGCGCCGAAGATGCGCCGCGCCGCCGGGTGGAGCCCCTTCCCGGGCGTCAGGAGGGTCCGGTGCATGACGTCGAACAGGCGCTTGCCCTTCGGCGGCGCCGCCGGCGAAACGGGGCGGCGCGCGCCGCTCTCGTCGTAGAGATAGAAGCCCGGCCGGCCGTCGGGGAGGCGCTTCACGCCGAAGTCCAGGTTGGACGCTGCGCGGCGCCAGCCGGGGCCGATCTCGCCGGCCCGGTTCATGATCCTGACCAGGGTTTCGAAGTCGGCCAGCCCGCCGATGTCGACGCCGGCCGCCCCGAGGTCCCGGTACATCGCGACCTGCTGGGCGGCGCGCTCCACATGGTCGGCATACGTCTCGCGCGTCAGCTTTTCGAAAAGGGCTTCGGTGACCACGCAGCCGAAGAGCTTGCCTTCGCGCATCAGCCGGGGCGCGGGGGTGGCCGTGGTGAGGAAGTAAACGTTGCCGAAGACGGGGACGCGGAGCCCCTCGTCCCGCAGGACCCGGAACAGCTCCTCGCTCTTGCGCCAGTCCCAGCCGAGCTGCGTGATGAGCGCGCCCGCGCCGGCCCGGATCTTCTTGGCCATCTTGAGATATTGCTGCCGCGCCGCGCCCTCGGTGTATTTGAAGGGCGAGACCGCGGCCAGGGCGAAGATCTGAGGCACGCGGCCGTAGGTCCCGGGCGCGGCCCGCTGGCAGGCCTCGGCGTTCAGCTCCTGGATGAGCTCAATGAGGCCGACGGAATCCACATCGAACACGCCGGTGCCCGAGGCGGGCTTGTCGCCGGTGAGAGCGAGCACGGATTCGAGGCCGAGCTTGGCGAGGCCGAGGAGATACGTCTTGAGGCCTTCGTAGCCGTGGTCCTTGGCTGTGGCGTGGGGCACGACGTCGAGGTCGCCCCAGAGGTCCCGGCCCTTGAGGATCGCGAAGACGTCGGCCGGGCTGAGGGACGCCGCCCCGTTCGGGCTCTGGGGGATCGTGACGCCGGCCAAGGCGACGTCCGGCGGGAGGGCGCCGCGCTTTTCGCGGTAGCCCGCCAGGAACCGCTCGATATTCTTCAGGTCGTGGCCGGGGCCCGGCAGGAATTCGGCCAGCACCAGGAACGGACGCCGGCCGGCGGCCTCGTCGGTCTTCAGGTGCTCTCGCAGTCTCATGATTTCCTATTCTTTCGATGTAGTTACTACGTTATAAAGGTTTTCGGCCGTCTTTTCAAGGGCGAACGGAGAAGGTCCCTCGCAAGGCCTCGGGACGGCGACCCGCCGGGTGCGCTTGACATCCGGGAGGCTCGGCGCTAACATTTATCGGCCTTCGCGCCCGGGCCCCGATCCCGAACGGCGCGAACCGCCCGCATGCACATGGAATCGTCAAGCGACGTCGGCCCCGGAAGTCTCGCGGACGCGGGAGGCGTCGGCGTCCGCCAGGATCCGCCCCTTTCCGCCGACCCAGTCATCCGGGACGACGCGGCCGATTTCCCCGCCCTGCGCGACGCGGCGAAATCCCGCCGCGGCTCGGGATCTCCCCTCCGGATCATCGATTCCGGCAAGCTTCCCGTTCCCGAGCTCGAATGGCTGGGCCGGGCGGGCGCAGCCGTCTATTCTTCCGACGCCGCCGCCCGGACCGCGCGCGAGCTCGTCCTCGTGAAGGGCGCCGCGGAGAAGGGTGGAGCATCCGTCTCCTATTTCCATCACGGGCCGTTCGCCGAAGGCGGGACCGGGAGCGGAGCCAGCCTTCCCTTCGCCGATCTGCTCGAGCTCGGTCGGAGCGGGCTCCATCTCTATGCGTCCAACGCACAATGGCCTCGCGACTTCGCGTCCCTCGACGCGCTCGCATATGCCTGCGAGAAGGGCGGCTCGACATTCGCCTATTATCACCACGGCGATCTCGGGCCCGGACTCGAGGATCTGGCCCGCCGCGGCGCGTGGATCCATGTCTCCATCCGGAACGTCGTTTCGGACGCCGATGCCGCCGCGCTCGCCGACTGCGCCCGCGCCGCTCGCCCGGCCGGAGCGGGGATCGTCCTCCACGTGGACGAATCGGTCGATCCCGTCCGGATCGCCGACCTCATGGAAGCCGGCGTCCATCTCCTGTTCCTGACGCCGCCGTGCGATTACCGGTCGGCGCTCCGGCCGCTGGAAGAAAAGGCCCGCCGCCGGCCCCTCGATCCCCGCGCATATTTCCTCTACCCCGATTTCATGCTTTGACATGTCCAGTTGTTTGACAGCTCAATTCCTGGGGGGCAGAACGCCGTTTCCCCCCCACCGATTGTATTTTTCAGGGCAAAAGCTATTGACATTTGAGGAAAACGGTATATATATAGACCAAGGATCGAATCCGAACAGCGAAATATCATGTTGACGCCATTGGGAACTTACGAATTTCTCAGGCGGACCCGAGAAAGCCTGCGATGAAGATCGCACTCGTCTACAGCTCCAAAGCAGGCATGGCGTCTTCGGTGACCGGACGTCTTCCCGTCGAGCAGAGAGACGAGGAAGACGAACCCCCACCCGATTACTTCGCGGAGTGCGATTCCGACGATACGATCGAGGCGGTCCGATCCGCCCTCGCCACCCGGCATGATGTCGTCCCCATCGAATCCGACGCGCGGGCGTTCGACCGCCTGCGCGAAGCCGCGCCCGACTTGGTCTTCAATATCTCCGAGCGGCTGATCGGCCCCAATCGCGAATCCCATATCCCCACGCTCTGCGAAATCCTCGAGCTGCCTTACACCGGCTCGGATCCCCTGACCCTCGGGCTCTGCCTCGACAAGTCGCGGGCCAAGGAGATCCTGTCCTTCCACAAGGTCCCTAACCCCGGGTTCTGGATCGTCGAGCCCGGCGCGGCCGTGCCGGGGGACGTCGTCCTGCCGGCGATCGTCAAGCCGCTCTACGAAGGCTCGAGCAAGGGCATCAAGGACAACTCCGTAGTCGACCGGCGCGAGGACCTGGTCGCGCGCGTCCGCGAAGTGACGGAGCTCTACAGCCAGCCGGTGATCATCGAGCGCTTCCTCGCCGGACGCGAGTTCACGGTCGGGGTCCTGGGCAACGCCCCGCGCTACGAGGTCCTGCCGATCGTCGAGATCGACCACGGCCTCCTGCCGCCGGGCGCCCGGCCGATCTATTCCTACGAGGCCAAGTGGATCTGGGACACGCCCGACAAACCGCTCGAGATCTTCAAATGCCCGGCCCCCGTCCCGGCCGCGCTGAAGGCGAAGATCGAGGCGGTCGTGACGGAGACGTGCCGCATCCTCCGGGTCAAGGACTGGTGCCGGATCGACGTCCGGCTGGACGAGCGCGGCGAACCGAACATCCTCGAGGTCAATCCCCTGCCGGGCATCCTCCCCAAGCCCGAAGACAATTCCTGCCTCCCCAAGGCGGCCCGCACGGCGGGATACACCTATGACGGCCTCATCCTCCGGGTCGCGGACGAAGCCGCAGCCCGCTGGGGGCTTGCGGTCGGAGGACGGGCATGACGGCCGTGAAGGAAAAGAACATCCTGGTCGGCATCGCCTACAATGCCTACGACCCGCTCACCGCGCGGAAGCAGGAGCGGGCCTCGGAGGAGTCGGTCGAGCAGACGGCCAAGGAGGTCCTGACCGCCGTCACCGAGCTCGGCTACATGGCCTTCATCCTGCCCCTGCACAAGAGCTTCATGAGCTTCCTCAACCGGCTCAAGGACCTCAACGCCGACGTCCTCATCAACCTCTGCGAGGCGTTCGCCGGCCACCCCCAACTCGAGGCCAACGTCGCTGCGGCCTACGAGCTCCTGGGCGTGGCCTTCACCGGGAACGACTCCCGGACTCTGGCCCTCTGCCTGAACAAGTTCAAGACCAAGGCCGTCCTCAAGTCGTGGGGCCTGCCGACCGCGCCGGCCCGCCTCGTGGACGCCCCCGACACGAAGCTCGACTTCCCCTTCCCGGTGATCGTCAAGCCCAACACCGAGGACGCGAGCCTGGGGGTCAGCGCCGAGTCCGTCGTCACCGACGCGGAGGGCCTGGCCAAACAGGTCCAGCGCATCCTCGACGTCTACGAGCAGCCGGCTCTCGTCGAGGCCTTCATCGAGGGCCGCGAGTTCAACGTGGCCGTGTTCGAGGACGCCAAGCCCGAGGCGCTGCCCGTCTCCGAGATCGACTTCTCCAAGATGCCCGACGGCCAGTCGCACATCCTCAGCTACGAGGCCAAGTGGCTTCCCGACGACATCCTGTACACGACCACGCCCCCGATCTGCCCGGCCCTGATCGAGGACGTCCTCAAGGTCAAGCTCCAGGACGCCGCAGTCCGGGCCTTCCAGGCCGTCGGCTGCCGCGACTATGCCCGGGTCGATTTCCGGATGGACAAGAAGGGCAAGCTCTATATCCTCGAGGTCAATCCCAACCCGGACATCAGCCTCAACGCCGGCTATGTCCGGGCCTTGGGCGCGGCCGGCATCGAGTACAAGGCCTTCTGGCAGAAGCTGATCGTCAGGGCCCTGGCCCGGAAGGTGAAGACATGATCCGGCCCATGGCCCGGTCCGACAAGCGGGTGGTGATGGAGCTCATCGCCGCGACGGACTTCTTCCGCCCGGAGGAGGTCCTCGTCGCCGAGGAGCTGATCGACGTCTACCTTACCCACCCCGACCAGAAGGACTATGACGTCGTGGTCATCGAGAGCGACGAGCACGAGGTCGCCGGCTACCTGACCTGGGGTGGGACGGCCATGGCCGTCGGGACCTACGACCTCTACTGGATGGCCGTCTCGCCGCACCACCAGGGTAAGGGCTACGGCCGGCAGCTCGTCGCCTGGCTCGAGGCCCGCGTCAAGGAGCTAGGCGGCCGGCTAATCATCATCGAGACCTCGTCGTCGCCCAAGTACGAGCCGACCCGAGGGTTCTACCTGGGCCTGAAGTATCGAGAGATCGCCCGCATCCCGGACTATTATCAGGACGGGGATGATCGGGTCATATACATCAAACGGATGGATTGAAGGAGTCAGGACGATGGACGAATGGCCGCAGATATTGAGGGGCAGCCTGAGGACGCCGGAGGAGATCGCCGCACGCTTCGGCCTGGAGGTCGATGACGTCCGCAGGGTTGCCCGCCTGTTCAAAACGCAGATCACGCCGTATTACGCGAGCCTGATCAAGCACAAGGGCGATCCCATCTACCGCCAGATCGTGCCCGACAGGGCCGAGCTCAAGGGGAACGCCGGCGTCGCCGATCCTCTCCTCGAGGACCAGGACTCGCCCGTGCCGAGCATTGTGCACCGCTATCCCGACCGGCTGCTGTTCCTGGTCTCCCACAGCTGCGCCTCGTACTGCCGGTTCTGCACCCGCAAGCGGAAGGTCGGCGACCCGAGCAAGATAAATCCCCGCTACATCGAGGACGGGCTGGACTACATCCGCAACCACCCCGAGGTCCGCGACGTCATCGTCTCGGGCGGCGACCCGCTCATGCTGAGCGACGACCGGCTCGAGCACATCCTGTCTTCGCTCCGGGCCATCCCCCATCTCGAGATCCTGCGCGTCGGCACTCGCGTGCCGTGCTTCCTGCCGCAGCGCGTCACGCCGAAGCTCGCGGCCATGCTCAAGAAGTACCACCCGCTCTACGTCAACGTCCACTTCAACCACCCCGACGAGCTCACGCCCGAGGCGAACGCCGCCCTGGGCCTGCTGGCCGACGCCGGCATCCCGCTGGGCTGCCAGACCGTGCTCCTCAAGGGCGTCAACGACGACCCGCTGGTCATGCGGCGGCTCATGCAGAAGCTCCTCTACGCCCGCGTCCGGCCGTACTACATCTACCAGACGGACTTCGTCCAGGGCACGGATCACCTCCGGACCTCGGTCGAGAAGGGCATCGAGATCATGGACGCCCTTCGCGGATGGACCTCGGGCCTCGCCGTGCCGTACTTCGTCATCGACGCCCCGGGCGGCGGCGGGAAGATCCCCGTTTTGCCGAAGTACATCCAGTCGATGAACGACGACCAGGTCGTGATGCGGAATTTCCAGAACGAGATGTACGCCTATCCCCAGGTCCAGGCGCCTGCTCCCGGGAACGGCAATGGGAAGAAGAAGTCCCGCAAGGAGAAGCAGCCTTTTGTCGACCCCTGCTTCGGCGTGACGAACGTCCCGCCGATCGGGTGAGGCCTTCGAGGCCTCCTTCATTTTCTTCCTCTCTTTCCGGGATTCTGCTAAAATCAGGCCGGTTGGAGTAAGGGAATGAAGCTCGATTTGACGGTTCTGGAAAAGGCGCTCGGCCAGCTCGAGCAGAGCTTGTCCTACCTCCGCTCCGATCTGGCGGCGCGCGATTCCGGCCTCCGCGCCCAGTTCCGCGCGGCCGCGATCCAAGCTTTCGAATTCACATACGAGCTCTCCGTGAAGATGATCCGCCGTCAGTTGGCCCAGATCTCGGCGGTCCCAGCCGAGCTCGCGGAGATGGCCTACCGGGATCTCATCCGGGAAGCCGCCGACGCGGGCCTGGTTATCGACCCCGAAAGCTTCTTTCTTTATCGGGAAATCAGGAATATCACCGCCCACACATACGACGAGGCCAAGGCCGAGCGCGTCCTGAGCGTCCTCGAGGGATTCCGCAAGGATGTTCTCGTCCTCGTGAAGGAACTGAAGCGGCGGAACCATGCCGGCGATTGACGTTCTTCCCAGGGATCTCGAAATCGTCCGCTCCATCCTGGCCCGGTTCGTGCCGGGCAGGGAAGTCCGGATGTTCGGATCGCGGATGGGCGCAAAAGCGCGCCGCCACTCGGATCTCGATCTCGTCGTGATGACCGACCGCCAGCTCGAGCTGGACGTCTACGCCGGTCTGAAAAGGGCGTTTTCGGAGTCGGTGCTGCCGTTCAAGGTCGACGTCCTTGATGGGGCGGTTTTAGCCGAGGACTTCCGGCGCCGGATTCTCGAGGGATCGGTCATCGTCCAGGATGCCGCGGCTATTCCCCGGCCTCCTTCGAGGCATCCTATTTCTTGATCACTTCCGCGCTGAGCGTGAGAAGCTCTGCTTTTTTCGAAGAGCGCGGCAGCCGTAAATACTTCTTACTTTCGGAACATCTTTTCCTTCATCGGTAGGCTCCCGTCCGGTTGTAAGAGGACACACGTCTCCTATCGAGGGCGAAGATAGCCAGCGTCAGATGAATTATCTGGGAGGGGAATTGGCATATTATTTGCTGGGATAAAAGCTGGGGGGATTCAAACGAAGAAAACAACCCTCGCGTCGATTCTTCTCCTCGTAATGACGCTCGCGGGAGCGGCTCAGGAAGCGCTGATCCAGGTCCGCGTTTTTCAAGCGTCGCCGTCGGCCGAAAAATCGAATCCGTCCGGTCCCGAGATCCTCTCGGCGAGCGCCGATCCCCGGCTTGCCTCCCTCCTGGAATATGTCGACGGCCCCGAAAGTGAGCTCCGGGCCGCCGCGCTCCGGTCGCTGACGAAGATTTACGCCCTCGATACGACCCAATATCTTTTTTCTCAAGTGTTGTATTGGGATGGCGGGACCGAGATTCGAGGCGAGCCCGTATTTCAGCCGCCGGCCGTTTTCCGCCTGGATGCCTTTCCTTCCTGGCATTTCGTTGCGGAGATGAATCTCCATCTCGATTTTTATTTCAAGGAACTACCGACTTGGCCGTCCTCGGGCTCTCCGGAGGAGGCGGCCGCGCTCAGAACCCTCCGGGGAGCGGCGCATCCGGATTCCTACCGTAGGACCATGGACAAAATCCTCGGGGCCGACGTTCCCCTCAGGGTCATGGATCCAACCATCGTGGCCGTTCCCGTACGTGACAAGATCATTTTCCTGCTGCTGATGGCCGCGGAAAGGCCCCAGCCCAGTAAAATTATCCTCCCCACGTACCCGGACGAATTGATCCTGCGCGGGGTCGCGGGCAAAGCCCGGTTCCGGATATCCATCGACGAAACGGGCGCGGTCCATAATGTCCGCGTCCTGACATCCGTCCACCCCTATCTGGACGATGCGGCCTGCCGGGCGATCAGGCAATGGACGTTCGAGCCCGTTGTCAAAGACCGGGGCGCCGTCCCCGTTTCCTTCGACTGGACGATCGATTTCGATCCCGCCCATTGGCCCGGCCTCGCGAGCAAACCGGAGCTTCCCGCGGCAGGGCCGTATTCGCCGGAATTGAAAAAGATCCTCGAACAAGGGGCCGCCTATGCGGAACGTCTGTCCGGAGCGGCCATGGATTTCGTTTGCGAAGAGACGATCAAGACGACGAATTATGCAATGTCTCTCCCCGAGAAGACCGTGGCGGACGAGGTAAAAACGTCAATTTCTTCGTCCGACGGCGGGGGGTTGATTATGGTTACCTCCGGTCGGCGAATCCTGGCCCGGAATCCTTATGCCACGAAAACGAATCGATTCATCTGTGATTATCAGATGGTCAAGAAAGGGGGGCGCATCGAGGAGCGGCGGATCCTCCTGAAGGAGAACGGGAAGTCCGTCGAGAGTGCGCATAAATCTCTCGACGACAAGCAGTATGCCGCCCTCCGTCCCCTGTTCGCCCCGCTCTCCGTATTGATGGCCGATCGGCAGAATTTATATGATTTCCGCTTCGTGGGCGACGAGACAATAGAAGGCGAACCCGCCGCCGTGATCGAGGCCGTGGCTCGGCCGGGCGCGGTGTCCGGAACTACGGCCGCCAAAATATGGATCGACCGCGTGTCTTTTCGAATCCTCCAATGCGAAACACAGGGACTTCCTGTCGAATGCTACGAGTCTGTCTTCGAGGAGGCGTCAAAGATTGGAATCAGTCCCGTGAGCAGAATGACGACGACCTTCGGAGAAGCGAAAAATGGAGTCCTGTTCCCGTCGCGCGTCTCTCTCCGAATCGATTATCCGGTCAACGTTTGGGGGATCGGCAAGCGGGCCAAGATCGAAACTGATATCCAATACGACAAGTACAAATTCTTCACGGTGGATACGGAGAACAAGATCATCAAGTAACCGAAGGGAGTCCCTCGGCAAGGCCTCGGAAGGGCTGACTTATTTTAAGCCCGCGAGATACGCCGCCAGCCCCGGCTTCTTGACGATCTCGAGCGCCTCGTCGGCCGCCACGCCGCGCTTCCGGCGGATCGACTCCAAAATCCGGATGATCGACAGCGGCACCTCGGCCGCCTGCCCGACATCCTCCGGCCGCTCCTTCACATAGGCGATGGCGTCGAATAGGATCGCGTTCGCCTCGCCGTAGGAGATCGGCTTGCGCATGCCATTCTGCCGGACCCAGCCCGGCGCGGCCAGGGCGTCGTTCACATGGAGCTGGATGAGGTACGTCGCCCGGCCGATGAGCTTGAGGTTCGTCGGACTGACGTTGGTCATGGTGTTGCCCACGACCTTGCCCAGCTTGGCCATGACCGCCGTTGAATGGGCGTTGAGGACCATCTTCAGGGCGATCTGCCGGTCGAGGCCGAAGGGGTCGTCGTCGGCCGCGATTTCGAGGCGGACGGAAACGACGGGCGTCTTCGCCGGCCCGAGAGCCGCCGCGTGATCGGACGCGGGCGGGGCTCCCTTCGCTGGCCGGTCGGCGAGCAGGATAAGGCCCAGCCCCGCCCCGGCCTTCCCGGCCAGGTCCGCGAACCTGCGGAAAGCCGAGGCAGGGTCCTTGATGTCCCTGATTTCGCTTCCCAGCAGGGCCGCGACCGCGACATCGCCCGCCTTGGGAGCGCGCGCCTTGAGGTTGGCCCCCCCGAAGGAAAAATCGTAGAGAAGCGCCTGGCCGTCGCCGGCCTTTTCGAGGCTGGCCAGGGCCTTGTCCCGGAGATAAGTGTCGTCGATTTCGTCTTCGAACGGC
>Ga0182019_10001029_pt1 | contig 13990 bp, 10 predicted proteins | sample 812E2MmetaG_FD_120483 | JGI IMG/M metagenome (GOLD analysis project Ga0182019, IMG submission 120483) | Permafrost microbial communities from Stordalen Mire, Sweden - 812E2M metaG | ecosystem: Environmental > Terrestrial > Soil > Wetlands > Permafrost | place: Sweden: Stordalen | collected...
CTGCGCGAGCGAACTGATCTTCGAGGATTGTTTTGTTCCGGATGATCAGGTGCTGTTCTACGGCAACGCCAAGAGCCCTACCAAAGACCGGAGTAAAAAACAATTGGCTTCACAGGTCATCCATTACGTGCTTCAGGTAACGCGCGCTGCGGTCGGCGCTTTCGGAACAGGCGTGGCCCGAGGGGCATACGAAACGGCGCTCAAGTATGCGAACGAGACAATGGTTGACGGTAAGCTCCTTATCAATCACGAATGGGCGCAGGTGATGCTCGCGGAGATGTATCGCAACTATATCTGGGGACGACTGACCTATCTGGAGGCAAATTATTCCAACAGTATGCCGGGCGGTATTTTCGAAAATCTCCAGTTCAAACCGATTTTCTATTATCTAAAATACGCACCAAAAGTTGTTTATGACTGGATTGTTCTGCCCATCATCAACACGAAGCTCGCCTCTTCTATCCTGGAATTGACTTATTCCAAACGGCAGAAGCCGGAACAGGAAAAACGTGGTTTAGGCTGGTCTTCCATCGCCAAAACCACCGGTTCCGATATGGGATTGAAAAACAGCCAGATGGCGCTGGAGTTGATGGGTATGGCCGGATTGCGTTTTGAGAATGGAGCTGAAAAATATTTGCGTGATTCCAAACTGCTGCAAATCTATGAAGGAACCAATCAATTAAATCTGTTGAACGTATTCTCTGGCCATATCGCGAAACTTGTTCCAGAGGCCAGGGTTTTTGAAGAATAGGAAAGGGGAGGGATTCTTATGTTAGTTGCAGTTAATCAGGAATTGAAATCGTTTGAAGATTTGGCGCGCAGTTTCGCTGCCAAGGAGTTAAGCAATAATCGTGACGTTAACGACAGATATCCTTTCGGCCCGTTCTGGGGCGATATCGTGGAAAAAGCGTATGAGGTCGGTTTGCTGGGAGCTACTCTGCCGGAGGAATGCGGCGGTATCGGTCAGGGAATGGGCGCTTTGTGCGTGATTGTTCAGAACATCAGCGAAGTTGATGCCAGTATGGCGGCGATCCTGTTAACGAATGCGTTTGCGCAGGAAATCATTTTACAGGCCGGAGCAAAAGATGTTCTTGCCAGAATCGGGGAGAACGCGGCCGGCGCCAGTGATATGATGATCGCCTTTCCGATGTATGAAAACCCCGCGTTAAAAGAAACTCTGGTGACGGCGAAAAAGGAAGGTGACGGATATGTTCTTTCCGGTTTGGTTGAATTTGCTGCACTGGGCAATATCGCCCGCTACGCGCTGATTCCAGCAAGGATAGGTGGCTCCAGGGGATACGGATATTTTCTCATTGATTCGTCCGCTGCCGGTGTCGTGAAAAGTGAACCCATTTTCTCTCTCGGTTTGCACGCCTGCCCGGCGGTTGATTTGAAACTCAAAGGCGTAACAGCCACCCTTATCGGCGACGATAAAACGGGCGATAAATATTTTCAGACAGCTTCCGGAATGATGAGCGCCGGTGTCGCGGCAATGGCCAGCGGTATCATGAAAGGCTCTTTTGCCGACGCTCTGGCTTACAGTCAGGAACGTCAACAGGGCGGCTGGGAGATAATCAACTGGTCAAATGTCCGTAAAATGCTGTCCGATATGGCCATTCAGGTAAAAATCAGTGAAATGGCTGTTTCTCAGGCAGTGCAGTCACTGGAGGCCGGTGATCCCAAGGCTTCCTTGTATTGCCGGGCTGCGGCTCTTTTCTTGAATGATGTAGCCGTCAATCTCACCAGCGACGGCATTCAGCTTTTCGGCGGCAACGGATACATGAAAGACTACGGACAGGAAAAACGATTCCGTGATGCCAATCAGCTGCGCTCCATGCTCGGCATGGCGCCCATGCGTAAATTGGCCTTTATCAAAGATACACTGACATAAAAATGTCAAAATGGTCCTACCCCCCCCAAGTCGGTAGGTAACCGAAGGATCCCCCGATAGAAGTCTTAAGGCTCTATCGGGGGCGTCCTCTTAATTCAAAAATATTATTAAGTGAGAAAAATAAATGGATCTGAACAAAAAATTCCCCGGGAAAAGAGTCGTTATTACAGGAGCAGGCAGCGGTCTCGGAAGAGCGCTGGCACTGGAATTCGCGAAAAGAAACTGGAGTGTAGCCATAGCGGAGATCAACGATGATCGGGCTAAAGAAACGGCGGAGATGGTGAAGAAGGAAGGCGGGAAGGCTATCACGATACACTGCGATGTAACGAAGCCGGAAGACCTGGAAAATGTTTTGAAAAAAGTAGTGAAGGAATGGAAAGGGGTCGACATTCTGATCAATAACGCCGGTGTGGCCGCGGCAGGATGGTTTGAAAAGATTCCGCTGGAAAAATGGGACTGGATTATCGGTCTCAATACGAAGAGCATCATTCACGGGTGCCGCACGTTCATTAAATACTTTAAAGAGTCTAATTCCGGAGGATATATCGTTAATGTGGCCTCGAATGCCGGCATTGCGTCATTGCCCGAGATGGTCAGTTATAACGCTACCAAGGCCGCGACAATATCGATTTCCGAAACACTGAAGATTGAACTCGCGAAAATCAATGTCGGCGTGTCCGTCGTGTGTCCAACTTTTTTTAAAACAAACCTGATGGACCAATTCACGTCACCCGATCAACGCCAGTTGGATCTTGCCAATACCTTTTTCGGCAACGCGAAGACAACATCTGAAAAAGTTGCGTGTCATACCATCCGATCTATCGAAAAAAACCGCTTCTATGTGATTACGCAGAAAGACGGACGAAACATGTGGCGCATGAAACGATGGTCTCCTGAACTGTATTTCAAAGTGATGTCAGCCTTTTATAAGACCGGATTTTACGACAGACACCTTGTGAAACTGCTAAAGGTAATGAACCTGATCGGATAAATTAATAAAGTAATTATGGAACGTCAGAGTGTGTGGTCGTTAAATAAAACTGTTTCAGAATGATATTAAAGGTTATAAAATTCTCTAAAAGGGGAGGGGGAATCAATGTCTTCTACATTGGGCAAGGGGTTAAAAGTAAAAATTGAGTTGGAGAAAAGGAATTACAAACCCGGCAAATTCAAATATATGGTTGATCCGCCCGTTGTTAGCGCGCCCTTCACCATCATTGTGGATGAAGACAAATGCATGGGCTGCGCGGTGTGCATGCGTAATTGCCCGGGCAACGGCATCGATATGGTTCCGAAGAGCAGGTACTCGGCAATGCAGGCTCCGGCCTGCCAGTTCAACTGTCCCGCGGGCACGGATATCCGGGAATATATGAAGATCATCAGTGACGGCGCCTCCCTGGCTGACGCCTGGAAGATTCTCACCCGCAATAATCCGTTTCCCTCTGTTACGGGCAGAGTCTGCCCTCATCCCTGCGAGACCGCCTGCAACCGGACCTACTTTGACGGAGCAGCACTCAATATCAATTGCGTTGAACGAACGGTGGGTGATTACGGTCTGGAAAAAGGACTGGCTTTTGAAAAATCCTCTCAGAAAAAGAATGAAAAAGTCGCGATTGTGGGCTCCGGTCCCGCAGGCCTTTCCTGCGCTTATCAATTGGCGAAGCTGGGCTATGACGTAACCATCTTTGAAGCCGCTCCCAAACCGGGTGGAATGCTGCGCTACGCCATCCCCGCGTACCGTTTGCCGGAAACCGTTGTCGATGCCGAGATCGGCCGGATTGTCAATCTGGGCATTACCATGAAGCTCGGTACCGTTGTCGGCAAGGATATTTCGTTTGATGACCTGAAAAAACAATTCAAAGCCGTTTATGTCGCCATCGGCGCTCAGGGCAGTACGTCTATGGGAGTTGATGGAGAAGACGGCAAGGCACTCTCCGGCCTGGCATTTTTAAAATCAGTCAAGGAAAAGAATCCGATAAAAATAGGCAAGAAAGTCGTGGTCATCGGTGGAGGAAATACCGCTATTGATGCCGCCCGGACAGCCAGGAGAATGGGTTCTGAAGTAACCATTCTCTATAGAAGAACTATTGCCGAAATGCCCGCCCATGAAGAAGAAGTAAAAGCCGCCAAAGAAGAAGGCGTCAAGATTCAGTTCTTATGTGCTCCCGTAAAAATAGGCGGAAGCAGCAACTCAGTAAACGTTGCCTGCACGAAAATGGAACTGGGCAGTCCCGATGCTTCCGGAAGACCCAAACCGGTACCGGTTAAGGGAAGCGAGTTCGATGTCCAATGCGAAACCATCATTGCCGCCATCGGGCAGGATCTCAATCTGACCTGTCTGGAAACCCTTCCCCAGGCGGCCAATTGGATCGGCGCGGATGTTCTGGGACAGACATCGGAAAAAGGTATTTTTGCCGGCGGCGACGCCGTGACCGGTCCCGGACTTGTTGCCGATGCGATAGGCGCGGGACGCAAGGCAGCATTGGGCATTGATGCCTTCATCAGAGGCGTGAAGATTGATCTTCCGAAGAAGACGGAAGTATCTTACAAGGGTATACCGCTGATGGGCGCTCCGCACTTCAGAGATACGGAAGATTTTAAACGGACGGACGGCGCCAAGCTGGATGCCGCCAAGCGTCTGGCCAGCCCCGATTCCGAGGAAGCTCTGCCTTTCGGTCAGGAAAACGCCCTCAGCGAGAGCAGGCGCTGTCTGGGATGCGGCTCGTTCAAGGCAGAGTTCCAGGGTTTCTCCGAGTACTTTGGTCCCATTTGCATAGCCTGTCATGATTGTGAGACCGTTTGTCCTAACGGCGCCATGATGATGCCGAACTTCTACCGGGTTGATGAAGGAAGGTGGGCCACCAGCTTTGACATTCCGACAGATTCACGAGATGGTATGCCCAATCCGCTGAGGCTTAAAAAACCTTTACCATTCAACGAAATAATAAACGACATCACCGATGTTGAAAGAGTTATTTATACCCGAAGAAGCGTTCGCGTGTTCAAACCGGACCCGGTGCCCAGAGAATTGATTGAGCGTGTTCTGGAAGCAGGACGCTTCGCGCCGACGGCCGGGAACGGCATATCATACAAGGTAAGTGTTGTCACCGACAGGAAAGTCATGGACGAACTTCATAAGTCCACGGTATTCCTGCTGTCAAATACTTCGCAGATCTACATGAGCAAGAACCCCTTACGAAACATATTAAAAAGAATTTTGGTGCTCGTCAAGCCTAACTCATTTGATCAGCGTCCCATGGCGGCCATATCCGGCATTACCCGGGGAAGATTCGGCAGCAAGCAATCCAGATTTGGCGAAAAGGAAGTAGATGTATTCTTCGGCGCTCCGGTAGCGCTTATGCTGATGCCCCATCAGCTGGCTATTTCGGATAAAGAATTAGGATTGGGAATCGTTGCTCATAGCATGGTGCTGGCAGCCCATTCACTGGGATTGGGGACCTGCTATGTGGGATTTGTCACCCAGACCATGAATCAGGCTCCCTGGATGAAGCTCAAATTTGCTTTAAACAAGAGGCTGGGTTTGGAATGGCCATACAATAAACCGGGGATGTTCATCCTTATGGGCTATCCGGCAGTGAAGGTTGATGGTGCCGTGCCCAGAGAATTTCCGCAGGTTAACTGGGTAGAGTAAATATAGCTGTTGCGAAACGTTTCCAATGCTTGTTTGTGATTTGTGCTAATGATAATCAAAGGAGTAAAGACATGAAAAAAATAAAGTCTGATTTTTTTATCAAAGGAATCCGCTGTGACGGTGATTTGTATCTTCCCGAAGGCGTGAACAATCCCCCGGTTGTCATCATGGCGCATGGCTTGTCGGCAGTGAAGGCTTTCCGGCTTCCGGCTTTTGCCGAGAGATTTGTGGAAAAAGGATTGGCAACATTTCTTTTTGACTATCGCACTTTCGGTCAAAGCGACGGGGAACCGAGGCATCTGTTGAATCCGTTCCATCATGTTCAGGACTGGATGGCGGCAATTTCCCACGTCCGCAATCTGCCCCAGGTCGACACAACCAACATCGCCTTATGGGGAACCTCTTTTTCCGGCGGGCACGTTATCATCGCCGCAGCCAAAGATGCCGGGATAACGGCGGTAGTTTCTCAGGTGCCTTTTGTCAGCGGATTCTCATCAATCAGACTGAAAAGTATTCCGGATATAATGTTGGCAACTTTTTACGGGATGACCGATTATATACGAACTGCGTTTTTTTTGCCGCCGCATTATTCTCCCGCGATTGCCCATCCGGGATCTTTTGCGGCCATGAATACGGAAGAAAGTTACTCCGGCTTCCATTCGATCATGCCTGAGAGTTCGGATTGGGAAAACAAAATGACCTCCCGGGCTTTCATCCTGCTGGCGTTTTACAGTCCCATGAGCTACGCCAGAAAAGTTAAAGCTCCCGTTCTACTCATCGGCGGGAAAAACGACTCGCTTGTTCCCTTTGCCGCTGTGAAAAAGACAGCGAAGAGGTTGCCGAATTGCGAATTTGTCGCCTTGGAGAGCAACCACTTTGAACCTTATACAGGCGCGCGATTCGAGCAATCCATAAAAATTCAGATCGATTTTCTGGAAAGGAAATTGTTGAAAAAAAGTATTGCATCTTGAATAGTGAAGTAAAACTCCTTAAAGAAGCGGAAGTTAATTATGAAAAACGCGGTTATAACCGGAGCAGCATCAGGATTCGGCAGGGCGCTGGCACTGACACTGGCCAAACGCGGCGGGTGGAGAATACTTATCGCGGATATAAATCACGCCGGCATGGAAGAAACTCTGGCGATGGTGCGCAAAGCCGGTGGAGATGGTGAGATTTTTGAATGCGATGTTACCAAACCGGAAAAAGTTCAGAAAATGGCGGATTACGCCTTTTCAACCTGGAAAAAAGTTGATCTGCTGATCAATAATGCCGGAGTTGTATCATGCGGGTTTGTCGGCGATATCCCTCTAACAGACTGGAAGTGGTGTGCGGATATAAATCTATGGGGCATGCTCTACGGATGCCACAGCTTTATTCCTCCCATGAGAGCTCAGAGAAGCGGTCATATAATAAATATTGCTTCCAGTATGGGTTTTACTTCCTTTATGGAGTTGGGACCTTATAATATGACGAAAGCCGCCATTATTTCTCTTTCCGAGACGATGTGTGCGGAACTGGCGGCGAGCAATATCGGTGTAACCGTTTCCTGTCCGATGTTTTTTAACACCAATCTTTTGAACGATATGCACTACCAGGACAAATTCCAGACCCAGTTTGCCCGTTCGGCCTTTGAACATGGACGTATGACTGCCGAACAAGTAGCGGAGAAGACCATCAGGGCCTATGAAAAGAACAAGCTTTATTCAATTCCTCAAATTACAGGGAAGTTGTATTGGATTCTAAAACGCTTTTCTCCCGGTCTATTCCATGGAACTCTTGCTTACGCGATGCGCAAGGGTTACGGCGAAAAACTCGGTCTGTTTCTGGCGCGGATAGGAATGATGTAGCGTGGCCTGAAAAGATGATGATGTCATTCTTATTAATATATCGTTGACATAAGATTCTTCTTCCTATATTTTAAATACAAACCCAATTATTTAAAAAGAGAAGCTGATGGCAAAAAGTTCGGAAGAAACTAAACCATACGTAATTAATTTTGAGGGCCGTGATGGCTATCTGTATGCGTATGCGCAGGCGGAAAAGGATAGCTATGAGATATCGCTGGACTTCTGGACTCAAATAGCACAACGCTCCAAAGAGAACGGTTTTTCCAAAGTGCTTGTCGAAGAGGATTTTGGTACCGACAATTCAACGATTGACATGTATGAACTCGTATCTCAGGGACATCAGATAGGTTTGACCGGTCTAAAAATAGCGTTTGTTGATCGCCATCTTACGCAAATAGATAATAATTTATTCGGTGAAACTGTCGCCCGGAACAGGGGTCTCTTGGCCAAGGTTTTTACTGATATTAAAGAAGCCGAAGCGTGGCTCCTTTCATAAATCTTTTCTCTTTGTAATTCATTTTTTCTTCACAGGCAGTATTGCTGTTTTTTCGCCTATCGTCAGGGTCTTTAATTCGAATCGGTTATGATGCCTGTTGGCCACAGAGAGAAATTCCTTGAAACGCACCGAGGGCAGGATTCGCATCTTTTTTTCCAGCGATCGAAAAAAATTATCAAAGTGAATGGGAATAAGAAGTCCAGCGCCAAGCTTTAGAGGGATATTTTTCAGATATGTTTGAGTGTCGCCACGGCCGACGATGCCCAGCAAAACAACATCCGCCGTTACTCCTTCATACATTCCGGATATAAATCCTGCGCTTCCATGATGCAATATTGTGCCCGCCGGATGTGATATCAAAATGGCATAGGTCCGGCCGAGTTTGTAATCCTTCGCGGGATGCGGTCCGATCAGTGGTTTATCAATTGTGCCGGGATAGGGCACTCTCCCTAAAAAAGCCGGGCCGTGACGGCTCTCAATGAATTTGAGCGTGAAGGATCCAAACTCCATGGGTTGTTCAGTCTCCACCTTTTTGAGTTGTTCTTTGCTCAGAGAAGCACCCCTGCCGACATTAAGAGTACTTTCCGAACCTATAAGTAAAGCGTCTGTCTCCAGTGCGAAATATGGAGCATCAAGGCAATGATCAAAGTGGGAGTGACTGACTACTACAGCCTGAATATTATCTTTCCCAAGGCGGGCGACCCATTTCTTCACAGCTTCTTTGTTTGGCTGCAAGGGGAAGCCCGTAGCTATTTTGAAAAGACCGAAGCGGCTGACATAGGGGTCGATCAGGATGCCGGTATCGCCGTCCGATATCAAAACTCCGGCGGTGCCCAGCCAGGTTAAGCTGACAGTTTTATCTTTCTGCGCCACGCCTTATTACACCTTCTCAACAGTATTGATTTTTTGTTTGTTATTGATAAAATTAATTATTCCTGCGGCTGAGCTGTGTCGGATGAAATCTTATTCTGAATCAGTCTGCTGCGGGCAATCTGGCGTTGCGCTATCAGGATCTCCTTATACTGTTCCACGTTCTCATTCATATTTTTACCGGAATTCATGAGAAAATCCATCAATAATGATTTCTTGTTTATAATGAATTGTTCCATATCGGCCGGGCCCACGCATTCGTGATATATTCTGAGCATATTCCTGCGCAAAGGCCTCGATGAATTGAATATGAGCGTCAACACCATATTATTGACCGACGTGGCGACAAGATCCTGTTCGTCCAGCCATAGTTCGATGAGTTTATCTTTATCGTTTATGCTGCTAAGTTCAATATCCATCAGGTCGGACATTGCTTTGAGGTCTCGGGATGAAAAACGCTGAGCGGCCAGTTTCAGCATTTCGGGGAACATGATAATCCACCATTCCCAGACTTCATCGATTACAAACATATCCGCCGCCAGTTCGTTTTCCTGAGAGTTATTCTGCGAAAAGAGTGTGCGTAAAAAATCAATGCCGGCATGTTTTAAAAAGTCCTTTACATAGATTCCGTCTCCCGGGCGAATGTCCAGTAATTCCATCGATTCCAGTTGTTTGAGCGCTACACGCAGAGAGGTTCTGTCCACATTCATAGAGTTGGAAAGCTCGCGTTCCGACGGGAGTTTTTCGCCAGGGTGCAGTTTATGTAAAAAGATATCGCGCATGAGTGCGGTGAAAACTTTCTGATGAATCTGCTGATTGGCCATAAGCCTTAAATACCTCCAGGATCATATGATTGAACCAAATATGTCTATTATGTATTTATTTACTTGACAAAAGCAAGCGTAAAATATATGCATTGGTTAAACCAATACTGGTAATAGATAAAACCGGAAAGACAATTAGAGGTTCAATGCAATGAGAGATGTTTATGTTATTGGCGCGCATACAATCAAATTCGGAAAATATCTTGATAAGAGTATTAAAGACCTTTCCGCCGAAACCGTAATTCCCTGTCTGAAAGAAGCTAATATTGATAAAAAGGATGTCCAGGCTCTCTGGTTTGGCAATTCCGCTTGGGGATACTACAGAAGTCAGGATTGCATCAGGGCGCAGTGTGCTCTCCGGCCCATGGGTATAGAAGCGATTCCGATGACGAATGTGGAAAACGCCTGCGCCGGAGGCTCTACCGCTTTTCATCACGCATGGATGGGTGTTGCCAGTGGCCTGTATGATATAACTTTGGCTTTGGGCGCCGAGAAAATCTACCATACAAATAAAATGAAGATTTTTGCCGGATTTCTGAGCGGTCTGGACGTCGAGAACATCGATAAAAATCTGGACAGTATGACCACCTTTTTCATGACTGATGAAGACAAAAAAAACATGCGGGAGAGCGTGGCGAAATATGCCGCTTTGGCAAAGAAGGAAAAGAACAAAAAGAAGAAGAAACAATCCTTCAGAGAAAAATTAAACGAATATTACGATATGCTTACCGTATACCTGCACCTGAAAGATAATCTGGGGAATGAGACGGTCGGTAAACTGCGTAAACTCATGGGCGGAGACCATTCCCCCTTCATGGATGTTTACGCTTATGCGGCGCGCCAGCACATGAAAAAATACGGCAGCACCTTCGAACAATTGGGTCTCATCGCCTCCAAGAACCATTTCCATTCTTCACTCAATCCTAACGCGCAATATAATTTCCTCGTCACTCCGGAACAAGTGCTGGCTGACCGGATGGTCAGCTGGCCATTCACCCGGGCGATGTGTGCGCCTATCGGTGACGGCGCCGCGTCCGCAATTCTTTGCGATGGCGAAACGGTGAAAAAACTCGGCCTCACGTCGCAGGCGGTCAAGGTAAGAGCATCAGTGCTCGGTTCCGGCCGCGAGCGTTCTTTTGATGATATCGATATCGGCGAGCGTTTAAGCAAGATAGCTTATGAGAAAGCGGGACTCGGTCCTCAGGATATGCACTTTGCCGAAGTACATGACGCAACCGCTTATGGTGAACTCCATCAGTCGGAAGCGCTGGGTTTCTGCAAGGAAGGAGAAGGCGGTCGCTTTGCTGAAAGCGGTGCGACAAAACTCGGCGGTAAAGTTCCGATCAATATCAGCGGCGGTTTGGAATCACGCGGTCATCCTATCGGTGCATCAGGGCTCGCGCAGATTCATGAGCTTGTGACTCAACTTCGCGGCAATGCGGGTCCGAGGCAGATCAAGGGCGCGAAAATCGCCATAGCCGAAAACGGCGGCGGAGCGTTGGGGCAGGAAGAGGCCGCAATGTGTATTCACATACTGGAGGCACCTTCGAAATAATTATTTTCAACAATTGGGGAGGACATAGCCATCGGAAGAAGTAACTTACAACGTAGCTTGAGGATTGCCGAGATAGTCAAAGATGTCTTTAAGACTTTGGGCGGCTTTATTTCGGCGGAAATTTCCCGCGGCACATTGATACAGAATCTTGACGGACTGAGCAAGGTTAAAATACCGGTGGATATGTCCTGGGCGGAGCTTCTTGAGGAGCGCGCCGCTCAGGTTCCCAATAAAAAGTTCCTTCTTTATGAGAATGAAAGTTATACTTATAAGGAAATGGATCAGAACGCCAATAAAATGGCAAATCTGCTGAAATCGTTCGGCGGCGGCAAGGGCAAGGGCCTCGGCATTTTTATGAAGAACTCGCCCCGCTATCTTGATGTATTCTTCGGAGCGCAGAAGATCGGTATGTATCTGGTGCCGCTCAATCCCGAAGTGAAGGGAGATGGTCTGCAATATGTCATTGACCACAGCGACGTGGAGTTCGTTGTAGTTGATGGCGAGCTTTTTGATACATTTGAAGCGGTAAGAAAAGACCTGCCCAAAGTAAAGCAGGTATTCATGGATGACATTGAACCGGACGCCAAAAATATCAAAGTTCCTCCCGGAATAAAGAAACTAAGCGCCGTGAAGGAACAATCCAGCGCCAATCCGGGTGTTGGTTATAATCCTGAAGACATTTGTCTTCTTATGTACACTTCCGGGACAACCGGAAGGGCCAAAGGCGTGGCTTACCGTTATGGCCGAAGCAGCGTGAAGAAGCTTTCTCTGCTGTCCGGGTTGTTTGTCAGACCCAGCGATACATATTATACCGCCATGCAGTTGTGCCACGGCAACGCCATGTTTCTGACCGTAACCTGCTCGATGGCCAAAGGAGCAACGGTCGCCCTGGCACGTAAATTTTCCGCAAGTAAATTCTGGGAAGATATCCGGCATCATAAGGTAACCGTATTTAATGTTATCGGTTCCATGGTGCCTATTCTGATGAAACAGCCGCCCAGTCCATTGGATGCGCAGAATGACGTGCGCGTTGTTCTTTCCGCGGCATGTCCCGCCGATATGTGGGAAGCATTTGAAAAAAGATTCGGCGTGACTATTTATGAAGGTTACGGCGCTGTGGACGGCGGAAACAAGATTATCATGAATCTCGGCACCGGACCGGTCGGGTCTATCGGTAAACCTAAAAAAAGCCTGGGGGAATACCGTCTGATTGATTCGGAAGGCAAGGATGTGAAAAAGGGAGAGCCCGGAGAACTTGTCTTTGTCCTGAGAGAGAGAAAAAGTTCCGGAAAGAAAAAAAGTTCCGGCGAGGGAGTCGAATATTACAAAAACGAAAAGGCGACCGGGGAGAAGAACAAATCAGGCCTGCTTTATACAGGCGATCTCCTGCGCTGTGATCAAAAAGGGTACCTTTATTTTGTCGGCCGCAACACCGAAAGTATGCGCAAAGGCGGCGAGAATGTCAGCGCCTTTGAAGTTGAAAAAGTGATTATGGATCATCCGGCCGTGGAAGAAGCCGCTGTATATGCGGTGCCGTCCGAGATGGCCGAGGATGAAATCATGGCTTCCATAAAACTGGTCGAGGGTATGAAACTGGACCCCAGGGAATTGATTTCTTTTCTCAAAGATCGTCTGGCCAAGTTCGCTATTCCCCGTTACATAAGAATTGTTACAGAATTTCCCATGACCAATTCCTTCAGGGTCGTGAAAAAAGATCTCGAAAAAATCGGCGTTACGCCGGATACATTTGACGCTCAAAAAAAGTAATTGATTATTGACTGAATTAGATTGGTTGGTTCTTTCTCCCGGGGTAAATTGTTTAATCCCCGGGGAAGTATATTATTTAAAGATCAAACTAAGAAAGGGAATACTATTATGGGGAATTTAAATGTTCTTGCGGAAAACAGCGGAGAATCAATTTACGGTAAGTTCAAGCTTTTCGACAAACACGTCACCGAGCCCAATCCATTCAATCCCACAGGTAAACTGGACAAAAACTACCTGAGTCTTTTCCCGCAAATTGACGATCTGTTTTGCTCTCTGCATGCTGTCCGCAAGCTGCCCAAGGCCGTCGTCAAAGAAACCCAGAGGGTCATCACGCATGCCCGGCGCTTCAATGAAGAAGTCGCCCGGCCCCTGGTAATGAAGGAAGAACTTAAGACCTATATAGATCATGATCATTTGGCGTGGACTTTGACAAAGAAGGCCAATGAATGGGGCTTTTACAGCCTCGGTATTCCCAAAGCCTTCAGCGGTCAGGGCCTCAACATGTCGTCCGTAAGCTATGCGGTCGAAGAACTCTCTTCGGTTTGTGTGGGCTTGGCCAATATCGCCTTCGTTCATTATCTTGGCGCGATAACGGCCCTGGCTTCCTGGAACGCTCCCCTTTTGAGCAGAATTTTCAAGGATGTCTCCGCCGGCGAGAAATCCGGCAATCCCTGCACCCTTTCTCTGGCGATTACCGAACCCAGCGCCGGCACCGATACAGAGGAGACGGCACTTCTCGATAAAGGAAAGATCACCTGTTTGGCTCAGCAGGTCCAGGGAGGTTTTATCGTCAACGGCAATAAGATATTTATCTCCATGGGACATATGGCCACCTGGCATATTCTTGTCGCCTATACCGACGTGAAGAATTCTCCCTCCGAAAATATGATTACCATGGCGATCAAGACCGGCACCAAGGGCTTCACTTTCGGCAAACACGAAGATAAGATGGGCCAGCGCGTTTGCTGCGCGAGCGAACTGATCTTCGAGGATTGTTTTGTTCCGGATGATCAGGTGCTGTTCTACGGCAACGCCAAGAGCCCTACCAAAGACCGGAGTAAAAAACAATTGGCTTCACAGGTCATCCA
>Ga0182019_10001030_pt1 | contig 13974 bp, 8 predicted proteins | sample 812E2MmetaG_FD_120483 | JGI IMG/M metagenome (GOLD analysis project Ga0182019, IMG submission 120483) | Permafrost microbial communities from Stordalen Mire, Sweden - 812E2M metaG | ecosystem: Environmental > Terrestrial > Soil > Wetlands > Permafrost | place: Sweden: Stordalen | collected...
CCCCCAGCTACATGACCCTTGCCGCTCCCGACAAGCGCAATTTCTCCACCGTCTTCATGAACGATAGCTCGCGGGTGCAAATCTACAAGCTCAAGACGGCCAACATGGCCACTGCGGGCAATCCTGCCCTGGAGCTATGGGAAACCCGCGCCGCCGACAGCGGAGCGGGTTTCAACAGCAACTACATGAAGTACGTCTGCAACCTGTCCACCGATGCCGGCGGCGTGTACACCATCGCCGTCAGACCGTGGTCCGTCGTCACCGCCACGACGACGGTCAACGTCGGGAATGCAGAATACCGGCTGCCGCTGCCGGTGGAGGGTGCGCGTGCCGTGCTCGACACGGACGCGACCGGCTCGGCACCGAACCCATCGGACAAGATTCTCTATGCCGACGGCTTCGACTACTCCGGCAAGACCGTCCCGGTCATCGGATCAGGCGGTCAGGTCGCGGGGAGCGAAAGCTACGTAGCGTCCCGCGGTGGCCCGCAAAGCGTGATCCCGCGCTATGCGTGCGATCGCAACGGCGCCTTCGAGGCCTATCTTCCCGCCGGCTCGACCGATTACGTCCTGCGCCAGCAAGTGGACCAAGCGGCCATGGGGCTCGGGGGCACCTGGAACAACGGCAATCCCATCACCGGCATCGGCGACAACCGCTGGCTCAACTACCGGGCCAGCGTCGACGTCTCCTTCGAGAACAACAGCACCCAAGGCGGCAACAACTACGCCGCCATCGGGGCCCGACAACAGGGCGGCGCCAACTCGCACTACATCAACGGGACGCCCTATTTCCTGAAGTTCCTGTTTGACGGCAGCTGGCAGTTGCTGGTCGACGGCACCTCCGCCGCCAGCGGGAACGTGGTCAGCGGCTCGGGCGGCGTGACCATTCCGGGATTCAAGGCCGCCTACGACCAATGGCACAACCTCGCCATGGAGGTGGTGGAGAAGAAGGTGACGGCCTATCTGGACGGCACCACGCTTGCGACCTACACGGACTCGGCTCCGAGACTATCCGGTCGCGTAGACCTGGCCAGCGGCTACTACTACACCCGTTTTGACAACCTGAAGGTGGAAGCGATCGACGGTCATCCTCCGTATTACTCCGAGTTGCTCGACGATCTCGAAACCTATGACCTGGCTTCGCCCCCCGCCGCCAAGCTGGTTTACGGCGGCTCGTGGTCGCACAAGAACGGCCAAGGCATGTACTACTATCAACGTTCGGTTTCCAGCGGCGGCAGCGGCGCCACCCTGAAGTACGCCTTCGTGGGAACGGGGCTGGACATTCTCGGGCCCAATGACGGTTCGGCGAAGCTCGAAGTCACGGTGGACGGACAAGTCACCGCGGCTTCGGCCAGTACGATGGCCTCCACCGAGCTCTACCAGACCTTCACCCTCGGCGGGCTCAGCAATGGTCCACACACCGTTGCGGTGAAGGTACTGAGCGGTACCTTGGTGGTGGACGCCGTGGCGGTGGTTGCGGCCCCGATCCCGTAGGGAGCGACTCGGGCGTGCGCTACGCGGCCTCGCTCTCCCCGCCGACGACAGGCGCCGGTGCGCCCAGGCGCGAGCTCTCGGCCTTGCGCAGGGCAATCAGCTTGTCGCGCAGCTCGGCGGCCAGCGCGGGGTGCTCGGCGAGGTACGGGCAGGCCTTGTCGCGGCCCTGGGCGATGCGCTCGCCGTTCCCGTCGAGGAACGCCATGACGTGCAGCTCGTAGATGACCGCGTCCTTGTACCAGAGGGGATCGCTGGGCTGTCGCTTCGCTTGGTCATACTGGCTGGGCTCCTCGCGGGCTGGGACAAGGAGTAAGAGCACCATGGGGGCGGCGGGGAAGGCGGAGCGGGGGAGGGCAGCGGCGTCAGTGGCGGCGGGGAGGACGGACAGCCTGTGCGGTTTCGGGATCACGATCCGTGGGGATTCATCAGGCCGGGGGGCGCAGGGACTGTCGCGAGACACCAGGCGCAGCCTGGCCGCCAGCGGTTCGCTCGCATGACCCAGCCGTTGCGGTATAGGATCCCAATTCGCCGCGCTGATGCGGGTGACACCATGATTGCCGCTCTCAAGGCACACCACCGATGGCAGGAAACCCTGCTCCTCGCCGCCTTGTGCGGGCTTGCTTTCGGCGTGTCGCTTGGCCGCGCGGCGCTCACGCACTCGAAGATGTTTCTCTTTCTCAACTGGAACCTCTTCCTCGCCTTCATCCCCTGGCTGATCAGCACCACGATCGTCATCAAGCCGTGGCTGCGAACATCGAAGATTCTGGTCCCGGTGCTCCTCGCGCTTTGGCTGCTGTTCTTCCCCAACGCTCCTTACATCCTCACCGACCTGTTCCACCTGAACGCAGGCAACAAGGCGCCTGTGTGGTTCGACCTGGTGCTGGTCATCCTCTTCGCTTGGACCGGGTTGCTCTTCGGTTTCCTCAGCCTGGCCGACATCGAGGGCATCTTCCTGCGCAAGCTGCCGCGCTGGCTGGTCGCGAGCATCTCCTCGTGCATGCTCTTCGTGGGCAGCTTCGGCATCTACCTCGGCCGCTACCTGCGCTGGAACAGCTGGGACATCCTGCGCGATCCCTTCAAGCTCCTCGACAACATCGGCGACCGCATCGTCAATCCTTCCGCCTATCCCCGCACCTGGGGAATGACCCTCATGATGGGCCTGCTGCTGAACGTGATGTACTGGTCGCTTCGGCTGGTCGCGCTGCGAGCGCCGCCTTCCGGCGAGCCGTCAGTGGGTGGGCGGTAGACCGGTGAGCGTCCATAGCGGCTCGTTCGAGCGCAGCTCGCCGAGACGCGGTTACACCTTGTAGGGGAAAGTGCCGCTCCCAGTGGCGGTACCCAGGGCCTGCTTGCGCTGCTTTGCCTGCTACCCAGGCGGCAACCATTGGCGAACGAAGGTCGAGACCTCGTCGTGGGTCGCGGCCAGGTTCGGACGACAAGCTCGCCCAAGAGCCCGGTTTCACCGAGAGCAGCAGACATCCGGGAACCATCGACGGCGAAGCCGTCACCTGGCGCCGCTGGTCGGACGAGAACCGCCGGTTCCGTCGCTGACGTCGCGCTTACTTCGGCGCTTGTTCCATGGCCACGGCGACCGCGACGGACGCTCCGGCCATGGGGTTGTGGCTGGACCGGCTACCGGAGCTGGATGTGGGATGGATCCAGGCGCGCCACGTGGCCAACGGGCCGGCCGCTCTCGGTCAGGAACGGCCCTGCCGCATGGATTCCGCCTGAGGCGTCGGTTGCCAGGACCTGGACATCGGCGTCGAAGATACCCAGCGGCACCCACGCGCCGTCCGTCCACCTTACGACCTGGCCCACGCGTCGGTCCGCCTCCGAGGGAATTCCCCCGCAGGTCAGTCTTCCCTCCACGCTCACGGCGGTTCCAGAGGCGTATAGGCTCCCCACCGCGTCGGTGGCCAGCGCGAGGATCTGCGGGGTCATCCCGGGTGCCATCGGGAACCACGCGTGGCCGTCCCAGGCGACTACCCTGGACCAGCCGTCACCGGCAAAGACCTGCCCGGTGCGGGCCACCGCGAAGGCGCGCACGGGAAATGCGGTTCCCTCCCCAAGCGCAGACCACGCGTGTCCGTCCCACCTTGCAATGTTGCGGGTAGGGGAGCCGCCGGCCGCCTCGAACTGGCCAGCGGCATAGAGGTTCCCTTTTGCGTCGACGGCCAGCGCGGATACCCGTCCCGGTCCAGCCCGGCCGTCGGAAACTCCCGCATCGAGCGCGAGCCATGCGTGGCCATCCCAGCGAGCGACGCTCATGGCCTTGGTGCCCGCCATGGCGTTGAACTCGCCTGCGACGTAGAGGTTGCCCGCGCCGTCCGTCGCGAGGGCCAGGATGCTACCGAGCTTCTGCTCGGCCAGATCTGACCAGGCTTTCCCGTTCCACCTGAACACGCCGATGGGCGGCCAGCCGTCCGATGCCTTGGGCAGTCTTCCCCCGGCGAGCAGATTGCCCGCGCCATCCGCGGCCAGGGCCTCCACCCTGTGCAACGGGCAGCGCAGGTCGGACCAGGCACCATTCTTCCACCTGGCCACGATGCTCTTCTTCATATCGTTGGATTCGGTTGCGATGAACAGGTCGTTCGCCCCGGCGATCGCCACGGTGGATGCCGGTTCGTCCATGCCGCTACCCAACCTTGTCCAGTCGTGCCCGTCCCAGCGGCGGAGCGTGGCGAAGGCGAGCTTGCCGTAGCTCCTGCTCTCATTGTAGATGGCCCCGGTACTGTCGATGGCAATCGGAAAGGCCGGCGGCACCGACCATGTCGAGCCATTCCATCGCGCCCTGCTGGTGAAACCCGGGCCAAGGCCCTCGAGCCGCCCAGCCACGTAGAGACCTCCTTGGGGATCCACCAGCAGACTATCCACCACGCCGTCGGGCCCGAGATCCCCCATGTCCCCGGACCGCCAGGCGCCATCCGTCCAGATCGCGAGGCTGTGGGCGGTCTGTCCGTCCGCGTGCTGGAACGTGCCCCCCACATACAGCTTGCCCGTGCGGTCCACGGCCAGCGAAGACACGAAGTTGTCCGTGCCGCCCCCAACCCCCGACCATCGGCTGCCGTCCCATACGGCGAGGTTGCTGCTCCGGTTCTTGCCCGCCCATCCTCCCGCATACAATCGCCCGGCACCGTCGACGGCCAGGGTCCGCACGAGGCGCCCCTCCCATCCGTTCGCGAGCGCCGACCAGGCGCTGCCGTTCCACGTCGAGACCTGGTTCTGGCTTGCTCGATAGACCACGCCAGCGCCATCGACCACCAAGGCGATCAGCTCCTCGTGCGTGCGGTCACCCAACGCCGTCCACGCGCCGCCGTTCCACATGCTCACGCGATCGGTGGATGCCACGTACAGCTTCCCGCTCCGGTCGACGGTCAGCGCTTTGACCCCTTTTTCTATGCCCGCGCCCAGCGCGGACCAGGCGTGGCCGTTCCATACGGCGATGTTCCGCGCGGGCACGTCGCCAGCGAATTCGAACGCTCCGCCCACGTACAGCTCGCCCTGCAATCCGATGGCAGCTTGACTGGCTCCCCCGCCGACGCCCGGCATGACCCCAAGCCCCTGCCATGGAGGCAACGGCTTTTGCCCCGGATGCGCGAACGTGCGCGGTGGGGCGAATCGGTGCGCTGGGCGGTTGGGCGGGTCGCTGTTCACCGTGCCCATGAGCTCCGGATCTTCGGTGACGTACCAGCCCGGGCTGTCGACGCCGGTCACGGGCGGGCCTTCGTCGTGCTGCGGCGCCACGGGTACCTGCCAGGTCCAGCGCTGCTTCTTCGCACGCTTCCCCACTAGCACTACCTCGATCACGGGCGGGGCGGCGGTCTTGGAGTGTCCGCCCTGCAAGCGAACCACGGCATTCGTTTCTTCGACCGCGTGATCGCGCGTGCCGTCCTCGTGCCAATCGCCACCGAAGTTGCCGAAGAAGGCAACCTGCGCGTCGAACACCTTGGTCAGCTTGCCTTCCAGCGCAACGAACAACAGCAGGTTGGTCGCCGAACAGATGCTACCCCCGGCGCCACAGCCGTGCGTGAGGGTGCGCAGCCCGAAGGCGCGGCCGAGGTTGCCGAGCGGGAAGGCGCAGAAGTCGAAGGTGAGCGGCACCTCGTCTTGGGCCAACTCCATGTCGCGGATGGGCGCGGAGAGCCACTGCCCAACCTCCACCTTCTCGCGCGCCTCGCCTTTCAGCAGCCCGATGAAAAGGCGCGGAGCGCGGTTCTTGAAATCGAAGGGAATGTAGGCCCACACGACGTGGACACCCGGCAGCGCCGGATGAGCCACGGCGCCCACGCGCACGTCCTTCACAATCCGCGCCGCGGGCTGCTCGAGCAGAGCGGAGAGCAGGGCATCGCGCGCAAGCCCGTCCGGAAGCTGCTCGCCCAGCTCCTCCGGGGAAGTCTCCGTGTTCCCCATCTCGTAATCGAAGAACTTCCTGTTGTCCGCGTTTCGTATGTGCTCGCGCGATCTCGCCAGATTGGGTGCAGTCTTCTCGGCGGCGAAGGTGGTCCCGGCCTGCAACAGGGCTAACCCCAGCGAGGCGACGACCATTCGCATACACGTTTTCTTCATAGGCCTAGACCTCTGTTCGCAAATGGGATGGGCAGTATCCTACGCCCTTGCGCACATTCGACGCAGGCCCACCGCGCCATATTCACCCCCAGACCGGAAACACAAAGCCGGCGGCCCTCTTTCGAGAACCGTCGGTCTTGTCGCTGACGTCGCTCTTACTTCTGCGCCTGTTCCATGGCCACGGCGACCGCGACGGACGTGCCGACCATGGGGTTGTTGCCCATGCCCAGGAAGCCCATCGTCTCAACGTGCGTGGGCACCGAGCTTGAGCGCGCGAACCGGGCGTCGGAGTGCATGCGGCCCAGGTGTCGGTCATGCGCGTACGACGCCGGTCCCGCAGCCATGTTATCCGGATGCAACGTGCGGCCGGTGCCGGCGCGTAGTCCTTTTGAGCGCCCTCTTCGCATCCCCGCATCGCATCTCAGGTTGTCTGATAGCGGATCTTACGTTAACTAGCCCGCACTGTCCGTGCCGCGCCAAGAAGGCGCCGGGAGCCGGTGCTCCGAATGGCTGACGCACGCGCGAGAAAGAGCCGAAGCTCCGTTGTCCATCGCCAAAGTCCCAACCGCGGCCAGTGAAGTGAAGGCGACGCCGGTCGTGCGCCAGAAGCAGGTGTCTATCGGTCGCCTCGTGCAGCTCGGACAGGCATCGACCAGCAGATCATGACTTTCGGTAAGACCCGTGGCCGGATCCCGACCACGGGCGCCGCGCGCAAACCGGAGAACAGCGTGTCCGGCCGTATCTGCCGCCGTCGCCGCGGAAGGTGATCCCGATGGGGTTTTGGCGAGCCACATGAGGCGGGCAAAGGGTGAGGCCGAGCGATCAAGGTGACGCAGCGGAGACGTGTCGGAGTAAACTGGTCCCTGTGGTTGAGCCCGTGCCCCCGACCAGCAACCGCGACCGCAAGCATCGCCTCTCGGGCTCGACCTTGCGCGCGCACGCCGGTGTCTTGCTCGCCACGGTCCTGCCTGTCTGGGCGGCGCCGGCGCGGGGACAGACCTGCGACGACCGCAACGTGCTTGAGGGAAGAACGCCGCATTTCTGGGCCGCGGCCCACCGGCCCGAGCTGGCCACGGATCGCGTGCTCGCCCAAGAAGGCGATCCTCCGAACGCCAGTCTGTCGACCATGCTGGGGGAAGGGGCGTCTCTGGTATGGGATCTGGGGTCGGCGTCGCGCATCAGCGCGCTCCTGGTGCAGGCCAGCGCCGAGTCGCGCCTGCTGGTTGAATTGTCCGACGATGGCACCCGCTTCCGCGCGCTGTGGCGGTCGGATGGGGTTGGCCAACCCGCGGCGGGGCTGCGCGCGCGCATGGCCTCGGGACTCGACGGACGCGGACGTTTCTTGCGGCTGAGCCCGCTGCCCGGCCAGGGGCCGGTCGCCATCTCGGAAGTCGAGGCCTTCTGTCACAAGCCATCCATACTGAACGTGCAGATCCGTCCGGCCGTCGAGGCGCCCGCGCCTGGCGAGCTGGTGAAGTGGCAGGCTTGGAGAAAGATCGGGCTCGGCATCCTGGCCATCTTTGCCCTGGCGCTGGTCTGGCCGGCACGCCAGCGGCGGTGGCCGGGGAGCGCGTGCGGGATGCTAGCGGGCGGTCTGGCCGCGTACTTCACGTTCGGCATCCCCGGAATCCTGGAGTTCGGCGCTCTGGTGGTGGCCCTGGCCGCTCTCGGTTTGCGCCAGGTTCGCAAGCAAAGGCTCGCGCCTGGGACGCTGGCGGCAGCTTTGGCGCTGTTCCCATTGCTGCTCGCCGCGCCACTGGCCTACACGAATTTTGGGCGCTGGGGCGGCTATCGCTCGGTCCACTACCACGATGCCGCCCACTATTTCCTTGGGGCCAAGTACGCGCCCGAGCTGGGATACACGCGGCTCTACGCCTGCTTGGCCGAGGCGGCGCGGGAGGAAAACCGCTGGCCCGGCGTGCTCGTGCCGACGGTGCGCGATCTGCGCAGCAATGCCGTGGTGCCGCTTGCGGCCGCGCTCGAACAGGGCCGAGACTGCGCCGCTCGTTTTGGACCCGCCCGCTGGGCGGATTTTCGCCGCGATACGGTTTTCTTCCAGTCCCAGCTCCATCCTGCGGCCTGGGCGGCGCTGCTCATGGACCACGGGTTCAACGCCACGCCATCGTGGACTTTCATTCTGCACACGCTGATCCTGGGCGACCGGCCAGCCTCGACCTCCTGGCTCGAAACCCTGAGTCGCCTCGATGACGTGGGCTTCGGATTGCTGCTCCTCATCCTGGTGTGGGGCTTCGGAGCGCGGGCCGGGACACTCGCGGCGCTGGTGATCGGGCTGGGGTTTCCGTGGATCAGCCTGTGGACCGGCGGCGGGGTAGGGCGTTCACTGTGGCTGCTGTGCGCGCTCGCCGGCCTGGCCGCATACGAGCGTGGACGGGAGGCCGCCGCCGGCGCGCTCGTCGGGGTGTCGGCGGCCCTGCAGATCTTTCCCGCCCTTTTCCTCTCCGGATCGCTCCTGGCGCTCGTCGCGGACTGGCGCGGGGGCCGCGCCCCGGATGCTCGGCGGCGGCGCTTCCTGCTCGCCTTCGCCATCGCCGGCTTGGGTCTGACTCTGCTCTCCTTGCTGGTCGCGGGCCCGAGCCTGTGGCTGGATTTCGCGCGCAATGGTCTCAAGCACATGGCCAGCATGTCCAGCAATCGCATCGGCATTGGCCAGATCCTGGCGGTGCTCCACTGGCCGGCCTGGCTGGCCTGGCTGGGAGCGCTGGGCATGCTCGTTCTCTGGCTGAAGGCTGCCTCCCGGCAAGCCAGCGACGGCCATCGTGCCTCTCTGGCCGTGTGCCTGCCGTTGTTCGTGTTCAACCTTTCGAGCTACTACCTCGCCGTACTGGCCGGGGCCGCGCCGCGCCTTGTCTCGCCAGCGCGCATGGCCCTGGCCATGTTGATCCTCGTGGTGATTCCGCAGGGCATGGCCGGCCTGACCGCCGACCTTCCCGGTCCGGCCTACTACGCCGGGGTTTCCCTGCTCTTCGTCGCCGCGGCCGCGGTCTGGTTGGCCGACGAGCTGCGCAGCGCCCCTCGCCTTCCACCTGAAAACCGCAGGTCCTGATACATGGAAGCGCGGTGGAACCAGCGAGGCCGCACGTGAATGGCAAAGGCCCATGCGCCTGCGACGGGGCGCGATGGGTGACACGGATTTCGCTGGTCCTGTTGGGTTTGGCGTTGGTGCGAGCGTGGCTTGCGCGCTGGACCTGCGACGATGCTTTCATCTCGTTCCGCTACGCCCAAAATCTGGCGGAAGGCGCGGGATTGGTCTGGAACCGAGGCGAGCGGGTCGAAGGCATCACCAATCTGCTGTGGACGCTATTGCTCGCACCCGCGGCGGCCGTGAAAGCCGATCTCTCGCTCGTCGCACAGGCCCTTGGCGTGCTCAGCCTGGGGGCGCTGGGCATGGTGCTCCTACGCTGGTCCGAAAATGGTCGAACGAGGACGCCCGTCCCGCTCGCATTGTGGATGGCCATGCTCTCGCCAGACCTGCTCACCTGGGCGACCGGCGGCCTCGAGACCATGACGTTTGCGGCGGTGGCGGCGGCCCTGGCACTCTTGCTGGACCCCGCGCGGGAGCATTCGCCCCGCCGCCAGGTGGCCGCAGGTCTGTTGGCGGCGCTGCTCTTCCTTCTACGTCCAGATGGCGCCTTGATTGCGGGTGTCTTTGCGGTATGGGCAAGCGTTCGTTCATGGCAGCGGAGCGGGAAACGCGCCGCTTTCGCCGTGGTCGCACGCGTGGCGGTTCCGTTGGCGCTCACCATCGTGGGCGCCACGCTCTTCCGAAGACTGTACTTTGGCGATTTTATGCCCAACACCTTCCACACCAAGAGCGCGGGCAGTGCTTACTGGTATCCCGGCCTGCGTTACGTCGGCCTGCTCCTGCTTCGCGAGTATGGTCTCGCGGTGGCACTGTTGATTGGTGTTGGCGTCACGGCGTTCACTTGGCGCCGTGGGCGCTTGGTCGAGGGAGCCGGAGCGCCGGCGGCCGCGGCCCTGGTGTTCGCGCTCTACGTCGCCGCTCGGGCGGAGATTTCATGTTCGCGCGGCGTTTGGTTCCTGTCGTCCCGTTGGCGTTGATGGCAGTAGAACGTGCCCTCATTCCCCGCCTCCCGCACACAGCCCGAACTGCCGTGGCAATCACCCTCGTGATTGGCGCCGCACTACCGACGCCCATCTACCGATGGTGGGGTGACCGTGGGCGTATCGGATTTGTCGCCGACGAGCCAGCGTTCTATCCGCAGGCGACGCTCGATCTCCGGCGCGCCCAGGCCGAGGCGCTGACTCGCACCTTCGAAGGGATCGATGCGACGTTCATGATGGAAGGCGGTTTGTGCATGCTCGCCTACTACAGCCAGTTGCCGCACATCATCGACGTGAACGGGCTGACCGATCGTCGCATCGGGCACATGGAAGTCGTTGCGCGCGGTCGGCCCGGGCACGAGAAGCAGGCGTCCGATGCCTATGTGGAAGAGAGGCGCATCCACTTCCTGATTCGCAACACCCCGCCGCCAGGGTCACCCGTTCCACGCGACGTCGCCGTGGCTGAAGGTCTGGTCCCCTTGCAGTGGCTGCTGTACGACGATGCGGTCATGCGGCCTTTGGCAGCGCGACCGGGCGTGATCTTCTTGCCTATCGAGGAGCATCTGCGCCGCGAACGAGGTGCCATCGCACAGGACAGTTGCGACGAAGCCAGAACCCGCCTGGCCCGTCTGCGGCGATACTATTTTCGCTGGAATCCCGAAGCGAGCGGGATCGAGCAGGAAGTGGCCGCCGAGACCGCCGCGCGCTGCCGTTGAGGCCCGACGCTCCGACGTGCGTCCGCGTGCCCCGCTCGCACGATCCCGCCGTCGCGTCGGTTACGCGTGTGCACGAGGAAGCGCGTACCGAAGGAATCGGCAATGACGTGGCGTCCATCTTCCAGGCGACGAATGTGATCCTCCTTGTCCACGACGAAACTGCGCGCCCCGCGGTCCATGACGACGTGCCATTCCGATCACGTCGCCTCGTGCAACACGCGTTCGATGCGGGTGACCTGCGGCAGGAATTCGGCATGCGCGAGCGCCGCCAAGAGCGCTTGCCCCGAAGCCTCGGCCAGCGCGCGCGACGCTCGCGCCTTCCGCAGTCCAGAGATTGCCGTCGCCATCGCGTTCGAGTGCAAGCTTGCCCAGCATTGGGGGGCTAGGCGGCTTCGTCCTCATCTCGCTGCCCATTCCCTGGTGCCACTTCGCCCGGACGCACCACGTGACCGGCCGGCTGGATACCTACGGCCTCGTGCAGCCCGTTGCCGACGCGTTCCCGCCCGGTCCGCGCGCCCTGGTCGCGCAGTGGGACAGCTGGGAGGCGTGGCTGATCCATCGCTCGATCGGCATCCGTCACCAGGAGCACAAGATGTTCTACCAGTACCTGGTGCAGACCTTGCCCCCGCGTTCCGAGGGCGCGCGCATCGGCTGGGAGGAGCGGCCCGTTACCAGTGCCGGCCCGGTGGGTGTGCTGGGCTGGGTGCTGCCCAACGTGGCAATCATCGACAGCTGGGGCCTGAACGACCGCATCGTCGCTCGCTTTCCGGCGCGACCGTCGGCGCACCGGCTGCGCCAGATGGCGCATGAACGCCAGGCGCCAGACGGGTACGTCGAGTGCTTCCGGACCAACCTGCTGCTCGAGCCGCCGCACGTGCGCGTAGTGCCACGTCCGGCCCCCTTGCGCGACGACGATATTCGCGCCTGCGAGAAGCGCCATTGGAATTGAGGGGGCCGAGCCATCGATGTTCCAGCTCCGGAGCATGTTCTTCTGCATGCGATATGATCCATTCAGCGCTCGGCATTGAAATTCCACTTGTCATGCGTCACGATGATTTGCGCAATCTCGTCTTCCGTGAATGGGATGTCCTTGCGCCCACGTATCTCGCAGATTCGACCTTCAACAACGCCGACCCGATCAAATCTCCTTCCGTCAACAAGAACAATGCTAACCACTTGATAACCCATTCCCGTTTCGGGCTTCGAAGCCAGCTCTAAAGCCCATTTCTTTGATCGTGTGATCATCATCAGTATCCTATTGGGAAGAGGACCTCGATTCCGGTTCCCCCCACAACCGGCTGGGGGCCAATAATCACCGTGCCGGGTGCACGGCACGTAGTCCTCTTAAGCGCCCTCTTCGCATCGCCGCATCGTATCCCGAGATGTCCGGTACCTGATCTTGCGTCAACTAGCCCCCCCCAAGCTCGGCGCGCCCTAGAACGCCAACGTCTGTCCACCTATGTCGATGGCAGCCCATCCCGGCTGTGGATCGGGCACCCAATAGGATGCGCCCCCGATCGAGGTTCGGGCCCGATACACGGTAACCTGCAGGATGGTTGTTCCTTGGGCGTCGAGCACCGATGCCGCGGTCGCCGCGCCTTCGGCGGGAATCGCCGTGGTGACGGGGATACCCCAGCGGAGCTTCCCCCGGTTCTCCAATACCACTCGCCAAGTGCTGGCGGTCCCGAAGACCATCCGCGCGCCATTGAGAGCGATGATCCGATCCGCCAGCTCCTTGTAGACGTAGTCACTCACCCATGACGGGCTACAGTAGGCCATGATGTCGGTGTACTTGGTCGGATCGAAGAACTTGATTGGCGACTGTTGTTTGTCCCAGCCCACCCAGCCTATGTACGCTTTGCCATTCGTGACGTAGGGGAAGTTGGGATCGGGCTGGGCAGCACCACAGCCGGGCGAGTGCTCGAGCCCGTGAGCGTGCCCGATTTCGTGGGGAGCGGTGATTTGGGCATCGGGCAAGTAGCCATCGATGAGAGAAACCCGATAGCTCGGCATGTTCACGTCCGCGACCGTGCTGATCCCGGTGATACACCCACTGCCGCAGAAGTCCGAGAAGCTCGCCGTGGGCTTGAGCACGGCGACGTAGTACACATCGTTGGCCGGCTTGTCGCTGCGGCGACGCGCAAGCAAGAGATCGAGGCAATCGGACCAGGCCACGTCGTCCGACGCGGTCGACGCGGTGACATCGCACCCCGTAAGCGCGGTGGTGCTGAGCGTGAGCTGCGCCCCGGTGGTTGGGTACATGGAGTCCATCGCCTTCTGGATCGCGTCGGTGAAGGTCGAATCGAGCGTGGGCGTGGTGCCGCCCGAGGTGGCGGGCAGCATCGTGATCTTCACGGGCCCGGTCTTGCGCGTGGCTAGGCTGGCCGCGCCGCTGGCGGGAAAGACGGGCGCGTGATCCGTACCCGATCCGGTCCCACATTCGACGACTCGCACCTGGTAGTCCAAGCTGGCGGTGATCGCGCTGGCGGGAACTTGGATGTTGAACGAATTCGCCGTGGTCAGCTCGGTGGTCGACGCCGAGACAGTTGTCTTCGCGTAGTAGCCTGCGGTTTGCCCGTTCAGCAGAAGTCGCGCGGACAGATCACGCGACTGGAAGCCGCTGTCCACGGTGACATACACCCGGAACAGGGCGTCCTTGCCCTGGACGATCTCGGCACCCTTGGCAGACGTGGGCGTCGCCGCGGTCCCGCTCTTCATCACCGAGATCTTGCCTGCCTGGAAGACCGCGATCTCGCTGATGGTCACGCCCTTGGCCAAATCGTCCTTGCAGCCATCGTTGATGGTGGCCCCGGTGGTTCCGCCGGTGGCCGCGCCACCGGTTCCGCTGCCACCCGTGGCCGCGGCACCGGTTCCGCTGCCACCAGCTCCATTTCCGCCGGTAGACGAAGTCGTGCTGCCCCCCGTCGCCCGGCCTCCCGTAGCGCCAGTCGTGTCTGCTGGACGATCAGGGCCGGCATCTCGTCCACTGCCACCCGTGGATTGGGTTCCTCCCGAATTGGTCACGCCGCCGGCGCCCGTCGCGCCGCCCGAGCCTGCGCCCCCACCGGAGCCAGACACGCCGCCCGAGCTGGTCCTCCCGCCCGAGCCTGCCCCGC
>Ga0182019_10001031_pt1 | contig 13958 bp, 8 predicted proteins | sample 812E2MmetaG_FD_120483 | JGI IMG/M metagenome (GOLD analysis project Ga0182019, IMG submission 120483) | Permafrost microbial communities from Stordalen Mire, Sweden - 812E2M metaG | ecosystem: Environmental > Terrestrial > Soil > Wetlands > Permafrost | place: Sweden: Stordalen | collected...
GTCTTTTTCGACCTTCAATACCGCCGCCACATCGGCGAGGGCCCAGGTGGCCTCCCATTCGGCGAGGGCTTTGGCCGCCTCGCGGCGCACGGAGGGGTCGTCCGAACGGAGACATCCCGCGACCCAGCGCGGCCCATCCCAGCTTCGGATCTCCACGAGGCGATGGATCGCCCGCACCCTCTTAGCGTTCGTCCCGTATAGAATATCCTGGAATAGGCTGGACTCCTCCTTGCGGATGGCCTCATCGAAGAGGATTTCATGGCCGGAGATCCCGGGCCGGACCACGGTGGGCGGATAGGGGATAGACTCCCTCCTTGCCGCCCATCGCGCCATGCGCGGCACCATCCATCGCATCCCCGGCGTGGCTTCAGGGTGGCAGGCGCAGAGGAAAACCCGGCCTTTTCCCGCCTCGGCCCTTGCCAGGACGGGTTTCCCCGGCATCAGGCCCGCCGGTGCCCCGTTCTCCAGATGGACATCCGAGGTGAACGTGCCCAGGATCTCGCATGGCGCGCCGGCCGCCGATGGGACCATCAGCGGCCCCTCGTAATAATAGAGGAAGCTCTTTTCCATGCCCTTCAACTCCGGGAAAACCTCAAGCCCCGCGCCATTCAGCGCCAGGGCGACGATGCCGTGGCCCCGCTCGTCATGCTCCCTGTCCACCGCCGAAAGGGGGCAAAGGTGCAGGCATGCATAATCCGGCGTGTCGGTGAGCAGGTAAGCCCCCGCGCAGAGCCCGACAGCGCCCTTGCCCGCGGTGCGTATGAAATCCCGCACCCTGGCCGCCCCCATCGCCCCGAGATCGTTCACCTGGCGGCTTCCCGAGCCCCCGGGAAAGACCAGCACATCGAGATCATCCAATCCCCCCGAGGCGATTTCATTGGCCGTGATGCGTCGTGGGGAGATGTCCGGATCAATCTTCAGCGCCTCCATGGCATTTTCCCCGGAGGTACCCGAAGCGCCGTTCCCCAGAAAGACCCCGACGCGCAAGGGTGGGCCGGGCGCCGGGGGCGCCTTCACGGCGCCAAGCATCGCATAGCATGCGGCGCACAGAATGCCCAGCGCCAGGCGTGCAAGGGTCCGATTCATTTCAAACTCCTTCAGTCCTGCTCGTAGGTTCGATGCGTCATCGCGAGTGAATGCACCCGTTTTTTCGGAAAAAAATTGAAAAAGCCCGGGACGGGAAGTGAAAACGAACGGACTACCACGGACAATCTGCTGCGCATGGACTTCATTCTACTCCAACTCTTGACGTGCGGCAATGAAGCGGAACCTCCCTGGAAGGTTCCAAGCGGCAGTGAGGCTCGTTTCAAACGCAGGGTCTAAAGTATAATGAGCGGATGAAAGCAGTTCCCTTCGTCCGTGAGGGTCCGTGAGCGCGCCGATGTCCGTGCGGCTGCGCGTGGTCATCCTCGGCGCCGTGCAGGGCGTGGGGTTCCGGCCCTTCGTGTACCGGCTGGCCTCGGAGCTGAGGCTGGCCGGATGGGTGAGGAACGCCGGCAGTGGTGTGGTGATTGAAGCGGAGGGGCCCGAACCGGCGCTGAAGGATTTCCTGGTCCGTCTTGAATCGGACAAGCCGCCCCTTGCCATCATCCAGAATCTGGAAGCATCCTGGCTCGCGCCCCATGGCTATCGGGTTTTTGAAATCCTTCCAAGCGAAGAGGGCGGCGCGAAGCGGGCGCTCATCCTTCCTGACATCGCCACGTGCCCCGATTGTCTGCGCGACATCCTGGATGCGGGCAACCGCCGCCACCGCTACCCCTTCACCAATTGCACCAACTGCGGGCCGCGCTTCACCATCATTGAAGCCCTCCCGTATGACCGGGCCAACACCACCATGAAGGTGTTTACCATGTGCCCGGCGTGCCGGGCGGAATACGACGATCCCGGCGACCGGCGCTTCCACGCCCAGCCCAACGCGTGCCCTGAATGCGGCCCCCATGTGGAATTCTGGAGCCCCGATGGGACCGTTGAAGCGCGGGACGACGAGGCGCTTCTGCGGGGGGAGGATTTTCTCAAGCGCGGAATGATTGTGGCCGTGAAGGGCATGGGCGGGTTTCACCTGATGGCGGACGCGCGAAGTTCCAAAGCCGTGGCGGCTTTGCGGGAACGCAAGGGTCGCGAGGAAAAACCCTTCGCCCTGATGGTCCCCGGCATCGCCGCCGTGGAAGCGGATTGCGACGTGGCGCCGGAAGAGCGGCGCCTTCTGCTGTCGCCGCAGGCCCCCATCGTTTTTCTCAAACGCCGCGGGCACGCCGCCGTATCACCGCTTGTGGCGCCGCACCATCCCTATCTTGCCGTGATGCTTCCGTACACCCCGTTGCATCATCTTCTGCTGTCGGATCTTGGTTTTCCCCTCGTGGCCACGAGCGGCAACCTGTCGGACGAGCCCATCTGCACCGATGAATACGAGGCCCTGCGCCGTCTTGGGAAACTGGCCGACGGGTTCCTGGTCCACAACCGTCCCATCGCCCGGCACGCGGACGATTCCATGGTGCGCCTCATGGCGGGGCGCGAGGTTGTGCTTCGCCGCGCGCGGGGTTACGCCCCCCTGCCGGTGACGCTGGAGGAGCCTCTGCCTCCGCTATTGGCCGTGGGCGGGCACTTGAAAAACACGATCGCCTTCTCCCACGGGCGCGATGTCTTTCTCAGCCAGCACATGGGGGATCTGGAAACGTCGCTCGCCTACGAGGTGTTCCGCAAGGCGGCGGCGGATCTGCCGTCTTTATACGGAATCACCTTCACCGGGGCGGCGAGCGATCTTCATCCCGATTATCTCTCCACCCATTTCAGCCGGGAGCTGACGGTGCCGGTGCGCGCCGTCCAGCACCACGCGGCCCATTTCTTTTCCGTCCTTGCCGAAACCCATGAGACGGGCCCGGCGGTGGGGGTGGTGTGGGACGGCACGGGATTCGGTCCCGACGGCACGGTGTGGGGGGGCGAATTTTTCCATTGGAAGGATGGCAGGCTTCTGCGCGTGGGGAACCTGCGGACGTTTCCGCTTCCGGGCGGGGAGCAGGCGGTGCGCGAACCGCGCCGGTCGGCCCTCGGCATTCTGTATGCGCTTTATGGGAGCGATGCCTTTCGACTGGAAGGCGTGCCCACCCTGGGCGCCTTCACGCGGGAGGAGTTGGAGGTTCTGCACCGGATGCTGGAGAAGGATTTCCACTGCCCGCGCACTTCCAGCGCGGGGCGCCTCTTCGACGCCGTGGCGTCGCTTGCCGGACTTCGGCAGAAAATCCGGTACGAGGGGCAGGCGGCCATGGAGATGGAGGCCGCCTTTGATCCGAAAGCCGGGTCCGCGCCGTATCCCTTCCGATTCGAGGAGCGCCCCGGCCGGGGTTTCAACGGCGATGGCGGCGGTGTGGAGGAGGCTGAAACGGTGTTCGTGGCGGACTGGGGGCCCATGGGGGAGGCGATGCTTGGGGAGGTGCGCCGTCCCGTCCGCGCGGGCGTCACGGCCGGGCGCTTCCATCGCACCCTTGCGGAAATCATCCTCCGGGGTGTACAATATATGAAGGAGTCCAAAGTAGTACTATCCGGCGGATGCTTCCAGAATCGCGTCCTTCTCGAACAAACGGCGGACCTCCTTCAGCGGGACGGCCGGACGGTCCTGGTGCACCAGCGGGTGCCCCCCAACGACGGAGGCATCGCCCTGGGCCAGGTGTTGGCCGCGGGCCGTCTATTTTTCAAAGGAGCAAAATGATATGTGTTTAGCGGTACCGGGAAAAATCCTCAGCATATCCGGAGAAGGTCCCTATGCGCGCCTGGGCAAGGTGAGTTTCGGCGGCGTCGTGCGCGACGTCAACCTCTCCTGCGTCCCCGACGCCGTGGTGGGGAACTATGTGATCGTTCACGTGGGGATGGCCCTGAACGTCCTCGACGAGTCGGAGGCCCGGGAAGTTTTCGACGCCCTGAGAGAGCTGGGCATTGAGGGCCTGGAGGCGGTGTGAAATATCTTGAAGAATACCGCAATCCCGCCGCGGCCAAAGCCCTGACCGAAGCGATCCTGAAGAAAGCCACCCGCCGATGGACCGTTATGGAAGTGTGCGGCGGGCAGACCCATTCCATTCTCAAATACGGCATTGACGCCCTCCTTGAGGGGTGCATCGAACTGGTCCACGGTCCCGGTTGTCCGGTGTGCGTCACGGCGGCGGAACTGATTGACAAGGCGGTGGAGATCGCCGGACGGCCCGGGGCCATGCTATGTTCCTTCGGCGACATGCTCCGCGTTCCCGGGAACCACGGGGATCTGCTCCGCGCCAAGGCCGCCGGCGGGGACGTGCGCGTAGTGTACAGCCCCTCCGACGCCGTGAAATTGGCGCGGGACCATCCGGGCCGCGACGTGGTCTTCTTCGCCGTGGGATTCGAAACCACGGCCCCGGCCCATGCGCTGGCCGTCCTGGAGGCCGAGCGCCTCGACCTGCGGAACTTCTCCATCCTCTGCTCCCTCGTCAACGTCGTCCCCGCCATGGAGGCGGTGCTGGCCTCGCCGGGCTCGCGCGTGCGGGGCTTTCTGGCCCCGGGGCACGTCACGGCCGTCATCGGTTGTCAACCGTACGTTCCGTTGACGGAAAAATACCATGCCCCCATCGTGGTGACGGGTTTCGAACCGATGGACATTTTGCAGGGGATTCTCATGCTGACGGCGCAGTTGGAGGAGGGGAGGGCCGATGTGGAAATCGCGTATCGCCGCGCCGTGACTCCGGAGGGCAATCCGAAAGCCCTTGAAATGATGGCGGGTGTTTTCCGCGTTGTGGATCGCTCCTGGCGCGGACTGGGAATACTTCCCATGAGCGGGCTGGGCCTGAATTCCGGCTACGCCGCCTTCGACGCCGAGGAGCGCTTTGGTCGTGCGGCCCTCGGCGAAGCGACACCCACCGTCTGCATCGCCGGGCGCGTACTCCAGGGGCTGGCCAAGCCGCCCGACTGCCCCGCCTTCGGCACCCTGTGCACCCCCGAACATCCGCTGGGCGCCCCCATGGTCTCCACCGAGGGCGCCTGCGCCGCCTACTTCCACTACCGCCGCCGGGAGGTTGAACGTCATGGATGTTGATGCCTTCACCTGCCCCATCCCCATCTCCGATTATCCCGCCATCACCCTGCCCCACGGGGGGGGCGGCAGGCTCACCCGCCAGCTCATCGAAAAGATCTTCCTGCCCGCCTTCCGCAATCCCATCCTGGAGGCCCTTCACGACGGGGCCGTGATGGAGATCGGCGGCGCGCGGCTGGCCTTCACCACCGATTCCTACGTGGTCCGCCCCGTCTTTTTCCCCGGAGGCGACATCGGCTCCCTTGCCGTCAACGGCACCGTCAACGACCTGGCCATGTGCGGGGCGCGGCCCCTGTACCTTTCGGCGGGATTCATCCTGGAGGAGGGCTTTCCCATGGAAAGCCTTCAGCGCGTGGCGCTCAGCATGCGGAAGGCGGCCCGAGAGGCGGACGTGCAGTTGGTGACGGGCGACACAAAGGTGGTGGAACGGGGGAAGGGCGACGGCGTTTACGTGACCACCGCCGGGATCGGAAGCATCACGCACGGACGCGTCATCGCCCCCCCCTCCATCCGCCCCGGGGACGCCATTCTGCTGAGCGGCGACGTCGGCCGCCACGGTGTGGCCATCCTGGCCCAGCGTGAGGGGCTGAAGTTCGAGACCACCATCGAAAGCGATTGCGCCAACCTGGCCCCGCCTGTGCAGGATTTGCTGGAGTCCGGGATTGACGTCCGGTGCCTGCGCGACCTCACCCGCGGCGGGCTGGCCACGGCCCTCATTGAAATCGCCGAAAGCCGGGGACTGCGCCTTGCGGTCGAGGAAGGGAAGATTCCCGTGCCCGAGGAGGTTGCCGGCGCATGCGAGATCCTGGGGCTGGATCCCCTCTACGTGGCCAACGAGGGGCGCTTCATCGCCTTTGTGCCCGAAGCCGAGGCGGAAAGGGCGCTGGACATTCTGCGCCGCCGGCCCGTCAGCGCGGGCGCGTGCCGCATCGGGCACGTGGAAGCCGAAGCGGAGGGCCGGGCCGAAATCTCCAGCGTCCTGGGCGTGCGCCGGATTTTAACGCTTTTAAGCGGGGAGCAACTGCCGCGCATCTGCTAAGCCGCCGGCATCCGTCGGCTTGGCGCGCTGAAGGCGGGAAGGCCGGAAGGCCGGAATGCCTGAAATTACAAGAGCCGAAAATCAGAGAATTGATAGAGGGGAAGGCTGCATGCAAAATTAATATCGGTGCAGCCCCGCTTTTTGCGTTCCCGCCTTCCGGCATTCCCGCTTTCCCGCGGCGCGCCTCCCGGCGCGCCTTGTGCTTTTTTTCACTTTCCACCTTGACAGCGCGGCCGCAAAACGCTAAAATAGGCGGACTCCACTGGTTCATCATTCAGGGGGTTCAAGGAGAGGGTGCTATGACCCATAAAATCCTGGTCGTTGATAATGACGCGAAGATTCTGGAAGCCTGCACGGCCGCTTTAAAGGGCGTTCCGATTGTGGTCGAGCAATCGTCCACTCCGACGGAATGTCTGGACCGCCTCAAACGGGAGCATTTCGACATCCTCCTGACCAATGTCTCGCTGAAGGAACTCAACGGTCTCGAGCTCATGAAGCGGGCCCAGGCCGCCAATCCCGCGCTCCAGGTCATCATCATGACGGGGTATCCGGACATCAAGGAGGCGGTTTCCGCCATGCAGGAGGGGGCGTTCCATTATCTGACCCTGCCCTTCTCCCCCAAGGAGCTGGCCGACGCCGTGGGGCGCGCCCTGAAGGAATCCCGGAAGGTTGACGCGCCCTTCGAGGCCCCCCCGGTCCCCATCAAGGAACCCGCCTGGATGCACGAATACCGGCGCAAGCTGTGCAGCCCGGAGGAGGCGGTTTCGATCATCCGGGACGGCGAAAATGTCTTTGTCAGCGCCAATGCCGCGACCCCCATGGCGCTGGAACGGGCCCTGTTCAACCAGAGGGACCGGTTCAAACGCCTCAATCTCGTCCATGTGCTTCTGGCGGGCGAGGACATTCTCAACATCAAGGACATCTCCAGCCCCTTCCGCCACCTCTCGCTCTTCGTGGGGTCCGCCGACCGGGAAGCCATCCAGGCCGGACTCTCCGAGTACATGCCCATTTTCCTCTATGAGATCCCCAGCCTTTTCACGCAGGGATACGTCAAGCTCGATACGGCCATCCTGCACGTCTCCACTCCCGACGACCACGGTTTCTGCTCCCTGGGCTCCGAGTGCGTCGCCTCGCTGTCCGCGGCCGACTGCGCCACCAAGATCATCGCCCAGGTGAACGAACGGATGCCCTACATCCTCGGCGACAACTTCGTGCACGTGAGCCGGTTCGACAAGATCGTGGAGGTTTCCGATCCGATCCTCGAGTTGAAGGGAAAGGCCGCCAGCGAGACGGAAAAGAAGATCGGCCACTTCGTGGCGGACCTGATCCCCGACGGGGCCACCCTTCAGATGGGCATCGGCGGCATTCCGGACGCCGTGCTGGCGAACCTCCAGGGGAAGCAGGACCTGGGCATTCACACCGAAATGGTGTCTGACGGACTCATCAGCGCCTTTGAGAAGGGGATCATCACCAATGCCCGGAAAACCCTCCATAAGGGAAAAATCCTGGGGACCTTCGTCTTCGGCTCCAAGCGCCTCTATGATTTCGTGCATCGCAATCCCCTCATCGAACTGCACCCGGTGGACTATGTCAACGATCCGCGGGTCATCTGCCAGAACGACAACATGGTGGCCATCAATTCCTGCATCGAGGTGGACATCACCGGGCAGGTGTGTTCGGACTCCATCGGCACCAAAATCTACTCCGGATTCGGCGGGCAGGTGGACTACATCCGCGGCGCCGCCATGGCGAGGGGGGGAAAGCCCATCATCGCCCTGCCCTCCACGACGAAGAACGACACCATCTCCCGCCTCGTGCCGAAGCTGAAGCCCGGCGCCGGCGTGGTCACCTCCCGCGGCGACATTCACTGGCTGGTCACCGAATTCGGCGCTGTGAACCTTCACGGCCGGACGCTGCAGCAGCGCGCCCGCGCCATTGTGGAGATCGCCCATCCGAATTTCCGCGACCAGCTCATCGCCGAGGCGAAGGAGCGGAAGATTTGGTGAGTTGCTGATGCCGGACGGCCGGACCGCCCGTCAGCCGGACGGTTATAAGGAAAAAGATGAAAACCAATAAGAAGGAAATAACGCCGACGATGAAAGCAAGCCCCTCCAATCGGAGGGGCTTTTGATTTGAGGTCGTTCTCGATCAACCGCACTCCGATCTTTGCTCTGAAACATCCCGACAGGCTATAATGTAGTCCTATTGAAAATGATTATTCAATGCGCATCGTGTTCTTCGACTCATCCGTGCCTGTCCGTCCGACTCGGAACCCGAAACTCGCAACATTCATTCGTTCAGAGTTCAGAATTGAGAGTTCAGAGTCGCGCCCTCCCCAACTCGAAACCCGAAACTCGAAACTCGCAACTGCATCCCAAGGCCGTCCCGCGTTCCGGCTTTCCGGCGTTCCGGCTTTCATGTTTTCCCGCCCGCGCAAAAAGGGGACAGGCACGGACACCCTCCCTCCGCCCCGTTCCGAGCCAGTCCCCGTTTTGCGGTCCGGCCGACCGGCTGTCCCGCCGTCCGCCCTCGGCTCGGACCCAAAGTGGGTTCAAGATGCCGCCAAGGATTTCGCCCCCGCTCAAGCGGTCGGGAGGTAGGGCGTGAGCGTCAAAGTCTCCCGCACCGCGGGGTTCTGCATGGGGGTCCGCAGGGCCATGGAGCGGACGCTGAAGCGGCGCGGCGAATCTCAGGAAATGCTTTACACACTGGGGTCCCTCATCCACAATCCGCATGTTCTGGAGATCCTGAAGAAAAACGGGGTGGTGCAGGTGGGGGCGGACGAGGTGCAATGCGGCGCCACCGTCATCATCCGCGCCCACGGCGTGACGCCGGATCAGCTCGAAGCCCTTCGGGAAAAAGGGTGCACGATCCTCAACGCCACCTGTCCCAGGGTTGGGCGCGTCCAGGCCATGGCCAAGAAGGCGTCGAATGAGGGCAAGACGGTGGTCATCGTCGGCGACCGGGACCATGCCGAGGTGAAGGGCATCCTCGGCTACGCCTGCGGCAGGGGGATCAGCATTTCCACCGTCGAGGAGGCGCGCGCGCTGAAGCTCGACGGTGGCGCCATCCTGGTGGCGCAAACCACGTTCAGTGAGGAGGATTTCGCCGCCATCGCCGCCGTTCTGAAAGAGCGCTATCCCGGCCTCGACGTCAAATCCACCATTTGCGACGCCACGTCGCGGCGGCAGGAGGAGGCCCGGCGCATGGCCGCGGAATCGGACGCCATGGTCATCGTGGGGGGCCGGACGTCGGCGAACACCAAACGCCTCGCCACCATCATCGCCGGCATGGGCGTCCCCGCGTTTCTCGTGGAGGATGAGACGGAGATCCCCGACGCGGCGCGCCGCTTCAAGCGGATCGGCGTCACGGCGGGCGCCTCCACGCCCAATTGGCTCATCAACCGCGTGGCGGAGCGTCTGGTGGAGATGCAATCGCAGGGTCTGCGCGGCGTGCTGTGGAGGGGGCTGGCCTTCCTAGTGCGGTCCAATTTTCTGACGGGGCTCGCGGCTCTTTCCCTGACCTATCTGACCCAGCGATGGCAGGGGCTGCCCCTGGGGCTCGAACTCCTGGCCGTGCCGCCGCTCTATCTTTTCGGCATCCACGTTCTGAACTCCTTTTCCGAATCGCGCGCGCAGGAGATCAACGAACCGGCCCAGCGCGTCTTCATGCAGAAAAACCGCGCCTGGCTGCTTCCCTTGAGCTATGCCTGCCTCGCCTCGGCCGTCGCCCTGGCGTTTTACGGTTCCCTATGGGCCGGACTCCTCACCGTTTCCGCCTCCATTCTCGGCCTTTTTTATCAGGTGCGGATGCCGTTCGTCCGTCTGCAGCTCATCCGCATTCCCGGCTCGAAGGACCTTTTCACCGCCGCTGCCTGGGCCATCTTCACATGCTGGATTCCCGCCTTTTTCGCCGAGGAGGCTTTGCCGGGCCGCGCGTTTCTGGCCTCCGGAATCGTGTTCTGCCTCATCCTGGTGCGCGCCATCGCCTATGACGCGAAGGACCTTCAAGGCGACCGCATGGTGGGAAAGGAAACCATTCCCATCACGCTGGGAAAGCGCGCAAGCCGCATTCTCGGGGCGACCCTGATTGTTCTGGCCCTGGCATTGGCGGGCATCGCACTGATGGGCCGCGCCTTCGTCCCCGCCGGATGGACGGCCCTCCTCCTGCCGGCCCACACGGTCATGTACCTCTGGCTCTTCCAAAACCGCCGCCTTACCGGCAATATCCCCTTTTCCGCCGTGGTGGACGGGTTTCTTCCCCTGTTGGCGCTGGTGGTATGGGTGATTGGTTGATGGGCTTGTCCCCGATCCCGCGCGCGCGGTAAAATGGCCTAAATGAGGACCGTCTCAAAGCGAAGTGTGATGACCGGTCTCGACCGGTTTGAGACCGCCTTCCCCAACGCGTGGTCGGGGGCGCGCGCGGGACTGCTGGCCCATCCGGCCTCGGTGAACCGCGCGCTCGAGCACGCCATTCAGGTGATCCGTCGTTCGAAGAAAGTGCGCCTGGCCGCCCTGTTCGGACCCCAGCACGGCATCCGCGGGCAGACGCAGGACAACATGGTGGAGTGGGAGGGGTTCACGGATCCCGACACGGACCTGCCGGCGTATAGTCTGTATGGAAAGGTCCGCACCCCCGAGCCTGAATGGCTGACGCCGCTGGATCTGCTGATCGTGGAACTTCAGGACGTGGGCAGCCGCTATTACACCTTTGTGTGGACGATGGCGCTTTGCATGGATGCCTGCGCGTGCGCCGGAAAAAAATTGCTCATCCTCGACCGGCCCAATCCCATCGGCGGAGAAGCGATGGAAGGTTATGTGCTGGATCCCGCCTTCGCCTCCTTCGTGGGCCTGCATCCGCTTCCCATCAGGCACGGGATGACAATGGGGGAAATGGCGGCCTATCTGCGCGACCACCATTATCCGGAATTGGATTTGAAGGTTGTGAAGATGCGGGGGTGGCGGCGAGGGGATTGGTTCGACACCACGGGCCTGCCGTGGGTGATGCCGTCGCCGAACATGCCCACCCTCGACACGGCGGCGGTTTATCCCGGCATGTGCCTTCTGGAGGGGACGAATCTCTCGGAGGGGCGCGGCACCACGCGGCCGTTTGAAATCTTCGGCGCCCCCTTTGTGGATTCCGCCGCCCTGGTGAAGCGGCTGGCGCAATTCCGCCTGCCGGGCGTGCGCTTCCGGCCGCTCTCTTTCCAACCGACCTTTCAGAAATGGGAGGGCCGTCTTTGCCATGGCGCCCAGATCCATGTGACCGATCGGCGCGGATTCAAGCCGTTCAAAACCGGCGTGGCCGTCCTTAAGGCGATGCTCGATCTTTACCCGGAGTCTTTCAAATGGAAGCGGCCGCCCTACGAATACGAATACCGGAAAATGCCGATTGATATTCTGGCCGGCACATCGGCCTTGCGCCGGGGGTTGGAGGAGGGCGCGCCCTTGGACCGCATGGAACGGGAGTGGAACGCCGCCCTTCCCTCCTTCCGAAAATTGCGGAAGGACGCGCTTCTCTATTGATGACCCGGCAAAAAGTCAGAAAGCGCCTTTTTGCCGGGCGGGAGAGGGAACTCCCTCTCCCGCCAAGTGGAGTAAATCCACTTGGTACCACCCTTACCCCAAGCCTGCGCTTAACCGCGCGAGCCTTGGTGATGGACTTTTTACCGGTCCATCACTACTTGAACCCATGACCGACCGGCGGGCCTTCATTCTCTGCGCGGGGCTGGGGACGCGCCTTTTGCCCATCACGGATCGCATCCCCAAGCCCCTTCTTCCGATTCTGGGGAGGCCGCTTCTGGACATCATCCTGGAGAGGGTGGCCGCCGCAGCGGACGGTCCCATCGGGATCAATCTGCACTGGAAAAGCGAAGAGGTGGAGGCATGGATCAGAAATTCATCCTGGGCCCGCCGCGTCACGCTTTTTCATGAGAATCCCATCCTGGGAACCGGCGGCGCCCTGAAGCACGCGGAAGATTTTTTGCGCGACGGTCCGTTTCTGGTTCACAACGGCGATGTGTTGAGCGACATCACCCTTGGAAAGCTCTTCGATGCAAACCGCGCTTCAGGCGACATCGCCACGCTGGCCGTGCACGATCATGCCGCCTTCAATTCCGTGGGAATCTCCCCGGACGGCGCCTTCACCGGCCTTGGGGAACGGGCCGGTCCGGACGGCAGGCTCCTGGCGTTCACGGGCATCGCCGTCTATGCGCCCGAATTCCTTGACGTTCTGCGCCAGGGGGTTTCCCCTGTGACAAAGGCGTGGGAGCGGGCGCGCGTGCGGGGCCATCGGGTCGGTTCTGTGGATGTGGGCGGCTGCGCATGGCATGATGTCGGAACACCCGCCTCCTACGCGAGGGCCGCTTTTGACGCTTTGGAGGCAAAGGGCGAACGGGTGTTCATCCACGCCGAAGCGCGCGCCGCCGGGATCCACTCTGAAGGATTCCTGATTGTTGAGCGCGGCGCCGATCTCGCGGCCGGGATCCGAATGGCCGATGGCCTTGTCCTGCCGGGCGCGCGCGTGTCCGCCTCTGTCGCGTCGGCCCTCGTCGGGGAAGGATTTTCCATTCCGCTGCCGGAAATCGGGATAGCGCGGCTCATCCAAAATCCCTTGCTGCCGGACGGGAAAGGCCGGGGTGTGCTGGTGGGCAAAGGGGGATCGGACCGTTCCTATTTCCGTGTGAACATCGGCGGCGCCTTTCGCATCCTCATGACAGGCCCCGCTGGGGATTCCCGGTTTTCCGATCACATGGACATCCAGGCCTTTCTGGTCCGACACGGTTTTCCGGCGGCGGCTCTGCTCGGCCGTGATGACGCCTCCGCCTCCGCGTTTTTCGAAGATCTTGGGGACGACCGCCTTTATGATTGGATCAAGTTCAATCATGATCCGGCGCAGGTTGAAGCCATGTATAAGCAGGTTCTTGAAGCCGTGGCGCGTCTGCACAACGGCATTGCGGGGAAAGCGGACGAACTTCCGATGCTTCCGGATCGGCAATTCGATTTCATGCATCTGCGCTGGGAGAGCGGCTATTTTCTGGAGCGATTCGCGCTGGGTGTTCGCGGAAAAGACATGCGGGATGATGCTGAACTAAATAAGGATCTCGACCGCCTGGCGGACTGTGTGGCGGCATTCCCCAGGACCCTTGTTCACCGCGATCTCCAGAGCCAAAATATCATGATTCCGCCTGATGGACGACCGCGGTTTGTGGATGTTCAGGGGATGCGCATGGGTCCCGCGGCCTACGACATCGCCTCACTCTTGTGGGATCCCTATGCTCCTCTGGAAGATGGATTGCGTCGGACGCTGGTGGATTTCTACATCGCGTGTGCCGGCTTGGATGCGGAAGCGTTCCTGCCCACGCTGCTGCCCTGCCGTCTTCAGCGCCATATGCAGGCCCTCGGCGCCTATGGTTTTCTTGCCCAGGTCAAAGGGAAGCGTCATTTCCTGGCCCACATTCCCGAGGCCCTCCGGTTGCTCAAGGAAGAGACGGCTCAGGCGCGGCGGGAGTATCCCGAGCTGGATGATCTTGTTCAAACGTTGTAGCGACGGGAACGCAGCATCTGCCACTGGCGGTTTTTATCCCGCATCCGAGAAGACCACGGCCATTGGCCGTGGATGAATCGGAATTCGGGATGTCGCCCGCTTGCGGGGCGTATCACGGGCTCTGCCCGTGGGACTTCATTTTTCAGCCTATAATGGATAGTGAGGGAAATGCACCCCAGGTCTAAGTTCCGGGTTGAGGACTGACAAGTCCCGGGGCGTCCAGACACGGTGGTCTGTTGGCCACGTAGAATTGGGTTTTCCCGAGCGCCTTCCTCGTTGGGACATTTCCCTCATTTTTCCATCCTCCCACCTCTGCCGAAGCTA
>Ga0182019_10001032_pt1 | contig 13951 bp, 7 predicted proteins | sample 812E2MmetaG_FD_120483 | JGI IMG/M metagenome (GOLD analysis project Ga0182019, IMG submission 120483) | Permafrost microbial communities from Stordalen Mire, Sweden - 812E2M metaG | ecosystem: Environmental > Terrestrial > Soil > Wetlands > Permafrost | place: Sweden: Stordalen | collected...
GACGATGCTCGCGGTCTGGTTCTTGGCGATGGACTGGCCGGACACAGCGCCCGTGTAGAGCACGGTCGTGCCGTCGGCCGCATAGGCCGTAGCGGTGAAGACGTAGTCGCTGCCGATGGGCAGATCGCTGACGACCGCAGACCACTGCGTGCTGGTCGCGTTCGCCACGAGGGGGATTGTCAGGTTGACGCTTTCAGCGGCGCCCTGCACGACCACCTTCGCGCTCTTGGCGTCAGTGACTTGCAGGAAACTGTGGACATTGAGCGTGGCTGCGCCCTTGTCACCAGCCTTCATTCCTTTGCCACAACCCACGAGGCTTGTGAAGGCGGCCATGCCCAGCACGGCGGCCATCCATGTCATTCGATTGCGTTTCATTTTGGTTCTCCTTGAAGACTTTCGTGTTTTCCGACTGTTTGCTGTTTCTGAATTCTTGATCTTCCGTCCTTACACTGCGCCAGCAGCGGCCTGCTCCAGTGTTTCCCACCGCCCTCGCCTCGCCTCCTGAGAAATCCGGAAGCGAGGCCGCTTTCCTCGACTCGCGACGCCGCCTCTCGCCCGTACCTAGGCTTCCTTACTGGCAGACCGAGCCGGTGGCGGCGTAGGTGCAGCTCTTGCCACCGGAGCACTTCGCGGTCCCGTTCACGTTGCACGCGGACCCGGCGCCCACGGCCGGAATGGCCGGGCAGTTGCCGCTGGAGCCGGTGGTTCCGTCGGCGGCGCAGGGATAGCTAGGATCCTTGGCCTCGGTCTCGGCGCCGATGTTCATCTTGGGCGTGCCCAAGCCAGGATCGGCGGTGAGGCAGGTCTGGTTGTTCGGGTCGTCGCAGGTCTGCGCGCAGCCAACGATCGGCGGATAGAAGCCATCGTTGCTGCAAATCGAGCAGAGGTTGGCCCGCTTGGACGCCCAGCTCCACAGCTTCTGCTCCTCGGTGTCCTGGGCGGCAGTGATGTAGCCGCTCGAGAGTGCGGCGGGATTCCTTTGCAGGAAGAGCCGGCGCCACATGGCGTAGTGACCACCACGGACGTTGAAGTCCTCGAAGCTGACGGTATTGAGCGTGACGCCGGCGGAGCCCGCGTTGAGCACGGCGAGGCCGGCGCCGCCCATGGTCTGCCCGTTGAAATCCGTACCAATGCGCTGGCCAATAGAGACGGTGATGTCGGTGTGGCCGGTGTCCGTCTCGGACAGGGCGACGACCCAGCCCTGGGTGCAGGGGATGTTCACGCCGTAGAGGTTACGCGAGTCGGTCGACAGCAGCACGTCGCCGTTGAAGCAAGTATCGGCTTCGCCGGTTCCATTCGCCATTGGAATGTTGAGCGGGTAGTAGGTGCAATGGGTGCGGGCATGCGTGGTGTCGCTGTGCTCGTTGGTGCAGGTGCGGCGAACTGGGTCGAGGTCGTAGTTCTTCAAATTGGACCACTGGGCGTTGACGTTGCCCTCGGACTTGCCGTTGCACCACCGGTTGAACTGGAGCCGCTCGCGGAAGGTGTCCTGCGTACCCGACTTGTCGTCGCGGCGGTAGAAGTGGTCGATGCGCGCGCCCTGCAGGGCGGTGAGCTTGGCGATGGCAGCAACGCGCTGCGGGTCGGCACATTCAGGGGTCGTCGCCCCGCTATTCGACCAAGTGCCGCTCCCCCGGCAGGATGCCGGGTAGCCACCAAGGGCGATCGCCAACGAGTTCACGTTGATGTCGCAGGTGGGGTCACAGACGTTGTTGCCCGAGGTGGCGCTACACGGGAGGTTCTGGATGTGCCCGTTGATGTTGCCCACGGCGTTCACGGCGGCGTCCAAGCACAGCACGTTGTCGGGGGTGGGGTTGTAGGCAGCAGCCGCGCCGGTGAGAATGCTCTGCGTGAAGTTACGCGACATGGGCGCGAGGCCCTGGTTGTAGTTCTGCCCAGAGCCCGTGATGTTCTTTTCGCCCTGGCCCGAACCAGTGTTCACATAGGTGATGCACGCCTTGGAGCCCTTGATCGAATCCTTGATGACCTGGGTCATGGTGTCCGATCCATAGAGCGACTGGCAAGTGCTGCCGCAAGACGCATCAACGTAGGATGTGTCGCAAGTAGCCGCCGTCGCAGAACCGCTACCCATGGCCAGCACGGCCATGGATGTCGGGATCGCGATCCCGATCATCCTCATCAGACTCTTCCTTGTAGATGCCATTGTTCTTCCTCCTCGAAGTTTTCTTCTCGAACCGTTTTCTATCTGTCCCGTCTTTGAGTTTTCGCCCGTGGGTGGAGACCGAATTGATCGCTTGCCCACTCTGGCGGGGACATGATTAGCAGGTTGCAAGAGCAAACTGTGTTATGCCTTTGCCAAGTCTTGGTGACGGTCGCATCACCGCATCCCACCTGGCCTAGTCCGTCTGTGTTTCCGGAAACCTGGGACGTTCCCATTGGTTAGGCGGATCTTCATGGCGAGGAGATGTCATGGCCTCGCGAACCCCGTGTGACACTTCTGTCACATCCGCCATCTTGATCCCAAAGTGGGCTTGCGCCGACCACCTTATCGGTTTGATACTTCGCACCGCATTCGAGGGAGGTTCCGCAAACATGTCTTCTAGTCGTGAAATCTCGCGCCCGTGTGCACGATGAGTATGCTGCCATGAGATTCCATCCGGTTTTGCTCGCGACCGCGGCCTTGGCGCTGCTGTCGTGTCGTCCCGATAAGGATTCCTACGTCGTCGTCCACAGCGACGTGAATTGCGATGTGCCGCGGGTCTTTCAGTTGCGCGTGACCATCACCAACAACGGCGTGGCGGACCAGAAGATCCTTCCCGAAACTGCCTCCGCCGAGCTCGGTTTTCCCAGCTCGATCGTTCTGGCCTTGCCCGGCTCGCGCACCGGGTCCGTGGACTTGATTGTGGAGGCGCTCGACGACAACCGCCGAATTGTCGGCCGGGGCACGGCGAGCGGAACCCTCGCTCCCGGCGGGAGGATCGATTTGTATGTCCAGCTGACCGCCATCACAATAACCACGGGGCTTGGCACCGGCATCCAGCTAGGCCAAGGCGTGGATGGCGGTGTGGTGCAGGACAGTGCCGCGAGCGTCAAGCTAGATGTCTCCCCTACCATGGGCGCTCCCTTCGCGCAGGTGGCGGCTGGGGCGCATAGCACCTGCGCCACTCGCGTCGACACCAGTCTGTGGTGCTGGGGAAGCAATACCTATGGTCAGCTTCGCCTTTCCGGCACGTCCAACCGCCTCATCCCCAGCCTGGTATCGGCCACCTCGTGGGCCACGGTTGCCTGCGGGCAGACCGATGCTTGCGGCATTCGCACAGACGGGACGCTGTCATGCTGGGGTAACAATGGCTCGGGGCAACTGGGAGTCGCCACCGCGGCCGCGGAGCCACGCACCGAAGTACCGGGCGGCCCCTGGCAAGGCATCGCCCCTGGCAGCTACCAGAGCTGCGGGATCTGGGGGGACGGCACGCTCTGGTGCTGGGGGGACAACACCAACGGCCAACTGGGAACCGGCAACACTGTCGCTACGAGCGTGCCCACGCAAGTTGTCGGCACTGGCTGGAGCCAGGTCAGCACCAGCTACTATCATACCTGCGCCACGAAGCTGGATGGAACCGTGTGGTGCTGGGGCCTCAACGCAAACCTGGAGCTGGCCGATGCCTCGGTCGGCCTTCGCATGGTGCCTGGACAGGTCGGTGGCAGCGATTGGACCCAGGTCGTGACCGGCCTCTACCATACCTGCGCGACCAAGCAGGACAAGAGCTTGTGGTGCTGGGGCGGCAACACCGCGGGCCAGCTTGGTAACAGCAGCGCGCCCATCCTGGCCCAGGGCTCGCAGGGTGGAATCAGCATTCCCCTGCAAGTCGCCGGCGCTTGGAACAGCATCTCGGCGGGGATGGCGCACACCTGCGGCATTCTGAGCGACCTATCACTGTGGTGTTGGGGCGACAATTCAAGTGGACAACTCGGAGACGGGAGTGAAATCTCATCGAGCGCACCGGTGGCCGTCGTCGTTTCGGGTCAGGCCTGGACAAGCGTTGCTGCGGGCTCGGCCCACACCTGCGCGCTCGCGACGGACGGCACGCTGTGGTGTTGGGGCGACAACTCGGATGGGCAACTGGGCACGGGCTCCGGTGGGTTGCAGCTGATTCCCACGCGAGTCGTGCAGTAGGGCGATGTTGAGTCTGCCGGCCATCGCGCGCGAGCTGAAGGCAGGGTCCCTGCTGGCATGCCTGTGGGCGCTGGCCCCGGCCTGTGAACCGCCCGCGCCCGGAGGCGGAAACATCAACATCATCGCCCGCTCACTGAGCGCCACGCCCGCGACCTGGGTGCGCTGCACCCTGCAATCTCCGACCGTTCTCAGCAAACCGCTGACCATTCCCTTGTTGGCCAAAGGCGACCAAGCCTCGACGGTCTTCAAGAACCTGCCCGTGGCCAACGACTACCTGCTGACCGCGGATGCACTCGGCAGCGGCAACGTCATTCTCGCCCACGGCGTGGTGGCGGCGGTGTCGATCGTCAAGGGGAAAACGACCCAGGTCATCATCTACTTGAACCCAGTCACTCCCCCCAAACCGTCCGTCAATTCAAGCCCCCTTATCGATGCCATCACGCTCCCGACCGACGCGGTCGCGCCGGGCGGCCAGGTCACCTTCATTGGCGTTGCGCACGACCCGGAGCCGGGACAGACCGCCACCCTGGCTTTTTCCTGGTTGCCCGCAGCCGCCTGCGGAATCATCGCGCAGGCCAGGAATGTGCCAGGCACGGACGGCAACCATCCCTCCCAGTCGTTGGCCACCTGGATAGCGCCGCAAAAGCAGGTAACATGCCAAATCACCCTCACGGTCCAGGACGTCCTGGGCCTCGCCACCAGCGCCTCGTTCACTGTGCGCGTGGCCGCGGCGAGTGACACGAATCCCATCACGGTCAGCACGGGCTCGGTCACCATCGTCGTGCAGGCGCCACCCACCAAGAGCATCGCCAGCATGATGTTGAACATCTCGCAATCCGGTACCCCGGAGGTCGACATCACGGTTCCACTCGTGCAGGATGGAACGCAGTGGTCGGCCTTGGTCAGTGGCTTGCCCGTCGGCACGGACTACGTCTTCAACCTTTCGGCCACGGCGTCGGATGGCACCGAACTCTACCATGGCATCGCGACCGGCCAGACCATTGAGAAGAACAAGACCGCGGACATCGTCATCGACATGAACCAGAGCAACCCTACGCCGGCCAGCCTCTACGACACGGCTCCCGTGATCAATTCCTTGACCGCGACGGCGACCAGTGTCTCGAAGAACGACACGGTCGTCATCAAGATCGGCGCCCTCGACCACGATGCCGGCGACACGGCTGGTATTGCCTGGGACTGGACCGTGCCCTCGAGTTGCGGCGCGCTCAGCGCACCGGTCAACACGGCCGGCGACGACGCCACCCCGAGCACTTCGACGGTTGTCTTCACCGCGACCGCCGCCAGTGCCGGCTGTCAGGTCAGCGTGACGGCGATGGATGCCCGGCTGCCGCTCTACCTGCAGAGCGTTGGCACGGTCACCATTCAAATTGCCGACGCCACACCCTGAAGCCGGCCAGTTTGCCGTAGGCTGCTGCAGACTGCCTGGAGTCAGAGAACGAGGATGACATGCGTAGCGAGCGATTGACATGGCTGGTCGCCGTGCTGGGCACGGTCGGCGCAGCGAGCACGGTGGCTTGTCGGAAGCGGCCAGCCGTGGCGAACGGCGTGGTTACAGCCAGCGCGGAGTCGCTGTCTTCCGCTGGCGACAACGCCACGAACGCCAAGATGTGGATGCCAGTCCTCACCGGTATGGGTGTGAACGCGTCTGGCATTCCTTGGGCCACCGGCAGGATGCACAAGCCCTTCGACTTCGGCTCGGGAACCGTCGCGCCGTCGCAAAAGGGTGACATCTACCTGGCCAAGATCGACCCCATGACTTGCCTGGCCTCAGCGACCTTTCTCCTCGGCGGCTCGGGTGGCAGGGATCTGGCATCGAACGGGGTGGCCGTGGCGTCCCGTGGGAACGTCGGCATCATTGGGACCTTCACCGGTGAGATCGAATTCACCCCGCACCACGCGGATCGATCGGGACCAAGCGGCAAAACGGGCGTCCCGGGCCTGGACTTCCTTCAGACGGGTTCGTTCGTTCCCTTCTACGCTGTCCTTGACGGTACCTCGAACGGCGCCCACGTGACCCCGGTCAAGGCGCACATGGTTGAGGTGGGGCAAGGCGCCCTGATGTCCATTGCCTCCAACCCGGGCCAGAATGCCTTCGCCATCTGTGGCAGGACCGACAAGGCCGTTCCTGCCTGGTCTGATACTGGTGCCAACAGGGGCGTGATCACGGGCGGCCACGCGGTCGCGGGCGGCGACTGGGACATCGTGGTGGCCAAGATTGACGCTGCCACCGGCGCGGTGATCTGGGGCAAGCAGTTTGGTGGCGTCGGAGATCAGGTCTGCGACTCCGTGGCAATCGACAACGATGGCGATGTCATCGTGGCCGGTGGGTATAGCGGAGCCCTATCCCTCGGCGGTATCGCGCTCCCGCCGGCGGCAAACACGCCCGAGCTCGCCTTGCTCTACGCGGCCAAGTTGAACGGCGCCACCGGCGAGGTCATGGCCGCCCGAACCTGGGGCGGCGAGGGCCGCTCAAGCGCATACGGCCTGGCGGTCGATGCCAACGGCAACATCGTGGTGGCCGGTGCCCTGGGCGGCAGCGTCGACTTCGGCGGCGGGATCAGCATCGCTGGCCAAGGTTTGACCGACGCGTTTGTCGTGAAACTCACCCCGGAACTGGTGCCGGTGTGGGCGAAGTCCTTCGGAGATGCGCAAGATCAAGGTGTCAAGAGTGTCGGTGTCTCATCGAAAGGCACTGTTTTCGTGGGCGGCTCGTTCCAGGGCAGCCTGGGAATGTTGGGGCTGACCTCGGCCGGCAGGACGGCCACGAATGCTTTCACCGCAGAGCTGGCTGGGGCCGACGGTGCCGTTCTCGCCGCGCACGCGTACGGTGACGCAACCGGCGCGCAGACCGTCGGGGTGGTCACGGTGGCCCGCGCGGCGACTGGCAGATTGGCCGACTCGACATTCATCGGCGGCAGTTTCTGGGGTACCCTCACATTCGGATCCACAAGTTTGACGACGGACGGCCCTAGATCCTTGACCGGCTACATCGCCCGAATGTTCCCTTGAAGACCATCTTTCCCGCACCACGCCGAGGCATCGGATTCACAGAAATGTTGCGTGCGTGGCTTCCATCCTCGTGCAATTGGAGCACCCCATGAAAAGCCTTGCCAAACTCCTTGCGCTCACCATCTCGGCCGCTGCGGTCCTGACTGCCAGTCTGCCAGCCAGCGGAGCGACACCGCCAGGGCAAGATGCCAGGTATGCCCTGGTGTGCTCGTCTGGTGCTCCCTTTCAGGCGATCTTGAACGATGTCTTGGTCGCCCATTCCGACGGCAAGGAAGAGGCGCCGCCACAGGTGACGATCAACTTCTGGTTGAGATCGGGCAAGAACACCCTGCGCCTGCTCGTACCCGAGGGTGCGACGACGAATCCCGGCAAGCCAGCGTACTGCAAGATTCTTGTCAGTCAGTTCTCGGATGCGGGCACGCCACACGGCAAGAAAGCGGGCCGAATCCTCACCTCCGTCGCGTTGCCAGCCGGCGGCGCCACAGGGCGAACGCCACCCGACAAGACAGTTTCGTTCTCGCTGACTGCCAAGGCGGCGCCGGCCTGCAAACTGTGGGAGGCCGCCAAGCCGATCACGCTGGACAGCCAAGCGAAGGAGGAGATCCTCGGGCTGGTCGGAGAGTATCGAACGGCGCTCCAGGCTCAGAACCTGGAACGCATGGTTGCACTCGACGAGTTTCGCAGCAAGGAGTCGTATCTCTGCACGGGCCGAAGCATCGAGGAATACCAGGCCTCTGGCAAAGAGATCACGCGCATACTGCTCGCAGCATTAGGTGGTGCCAAGTTCGCGCCGTGGGACCCCTCGCAAGCCCGGATCCAGCTGGAGGCGGGCGGGCTTGTCGCATCGGTCACCGTCAATGGTCAGCCCCCGATCACGGCGACCCGGAAAGAAGGCGGCCCCAACGCGCAATACACCTCCAACGCCTACATCGCCAAGATTGGCGACAAGTGGACCTTGGTGCGATAGCTTCCCAATCGGCCACCAACTTCACCGGGGCGCGACGGTCGACGGCCAGCCCGCACCCATCCTGACCGCCAATCTGCTCATGCGTGCGGTGCCCATTCCAGACGGATCCCACCGCATCGAGATGGCGTACCACACGCCCGGTTTGCATGCAGCGGTGGTGATGTCGGTCGCCGGTTTGTTGGTGTTCGCAGTTCTCCTTGTTGCGGCCCGAAGATGGTGGCAATTCCTGTCTGGTCGCGGGCGCCTCCGCCCAACCTAGACTAATGGCGGGGCGGAGCGCTCCCCATTCCCTGTGCGCGAGCGAGGTTGTCGCGGGCGTTCGCATCCTCGGGGTTCAGGCGAATGGCTTGCTGGAATTGGAGGATGGCGTCGTCGACTTGGCCTTTGTTCAAAAGGGCGTTGCCAAGGTTGAAGTGGGTCGCGGCGCTGGCGGGTTTCAAGCGGATGGCTTCCTGCAAATGGCTGACAGCCTCGTCGACTCGGCCTTGCCTGTCGAACGCGACGCCGAGGTTGTTGTGCGCCTCTGCATAGTCGGGCTTCAGACGGATGGTCTCCTGGAACTGGCCGATGGCCTGGTCCAACTGGCCTTTCGCGCCGAGAGCGGCGCCCAGGTTGCCGTGGGCTTCGGCATAGGCTGGTCTCAGGCGAATGGCTTCCTGCATCTCGGTGATGGCCTCGTCAACTCGGCCTTGCCTTCCCAGGGCGACTCCGAGGAGGTGGTGTGCGAGGTAATTGTTCTCCGTAGCTTCCATCGCGTGCCGGTAAAGGGCTTCGCTGTTCCGCCAGTACCCGAGCTGTTGTCGCGTGAGCAGCATGCCAACAACGATCGCCGCGCCAGCCGCCACCGAAGAACCTACGACCCAAAGGCGCCAGCTTCGGGTCAGCTCGTGCACGCCCCAGATCGTGAAGATGAGCATCCCTATCGAAGGAACATAGGTATACCGGTCGGCCATGGCCTGTTCACCCACTTGGACCCACCCGAGCACCGGCACCAGCGTCCCGCAATACCACAGCCACCCCATCAACAAGAAGGGATACCGTTTCCGATTCACAGCCAGAACCAGGGTGATACTCAATAGCACCCCGCCAGCAAGCAACACCTGCCAGAGCGGCCAATATCCCGGGTGCGGATAGAAAAAGGCCAGATTCCTCGGCCAGAACAGCTTGCCCAGATAGCGACAGTAGGCGATCACGGCGTTTTCGCTGCGCGCTGCCAAAGACAGGTTTGCAACCGTCTTGACCGCACCTTCGCGCTGCTGGACCATCAAGGTCACAACGCTTGCCGCCGCCGCGAGGGCAAAGAACGGGACCTTCTCCAGCATCAGGCGCCCCAACCGTCGTATGCCACCTGCCATTCTCCCAAGCGGCCAAAAATCCAGCAGCAGCATGACCAAGGGCCAGGTCACCAGCATCGCCTTGCTCATCAGGCCCAGGATCAGAAGAAGCAGCGCCAGGGCGTAGTAGCCTGATCGGTGCCGTGGAACGGGTGTCGAAGTGGTGGCGTCCTCGGCGTATCGCGCATAGGCCATCAAGCAGAGCAGTCCGAAGCATGTGCTAAGCACATCCTTCCGCTCCGCCACCCAGGCCACGGATTCCACACGCAACGGGTGCAAGGCAAACAGCGCCGCCACCAGCAAGCTGCGCCACAGAGCGCCGGTCAGGCGCCGCAGAAGCAGAAAAGCCAGTGCGCTGTTGACTGCATGCAGCAGCACGCCGCTCATGTGATGCCCCCAGGCATTCAAGCCGAACAGTTGGCAGTCCACCATGTGGGACAAGACGGTGAGAGGGTGCCAATTGGCGGCAATAGGAGTGCGCAGGACCCATGCTAAGCCCTCCCAGCTCAAGCCGCCCTGAACGTGGGAGTTCGCGGTGACATACTCAGGATCATCGAAGCCGATGAATTCGCACTGCGTGGCCGGCCAATAGATGCCGCTCGTCACCAGCGCCAGCAGCGAGGTCATGAGCCATGGCGGAATACGCGACTTCGTTGCTAAGGGCACCAACTCACGCCAGTCTTGCTATTCACGGCCCGCGAGAGCGCTATGGGGCCAGGCGAGCGACGAAGGAGGCAAGCGTGGAGTTGTCGAAGCAAATCCCCCCTTGGCAGGTACCCGTCGTTTGCGTTTTGCAGTCGTTGGCAACCGTATCGACCGTGCAGGAGTTCCCCGGCGAGACAATGGTCGTACTGCCAAACGTAATCGTGTTTGTGAATGGGCCACCAACGAAGACTGAGTCCTTCAGCTCGCCAGGCGCGGTGCGCGCAACGGTGACGTTGTTGATCGACTGCGCGCCATCGGCGTCACCGTAGGCGTGAGCGCAGACTTTGCTACCGTTCCCCGAGGCGAGCTGCGCCGCAAAGGCGTCCAAAGCACCATTGTGTGTGCTGTCCCCCAATCCGAGGTACGGCAGGCTACCCTTGAGACTGCCTCCGATGAAGACGTCCCCAGTGGAAGAGACTGCCACGCTCCTGACACTCTGATCGTAACCGCTATCGCCATCCGACATGACCCACAACGAATTGAAGGATGAATCGAACTTCGCGACGAAAGCATCGGTCAGGCCGCTGTAGCTGGCAACGTGGCCACTCTTGAAATCTACTCCATTGGCAATACTGCCCCCCATCACAATGTTGCCGCCCCCATCGACAGCCAGAGCGAAGGCATGCGATATCCCCGGAGTACCCACCGCGGCAAAGGCCACAGCACTGACGAGATCGCCAGTGTCTGCACTCAGTTTGGCCAGGAAGAGCTGTGTCACGGTGCCGCTGGTGTCGGCCACGTTGTCCAATTGGAACAAATCTCCATTGTAGTTCCCAGCAATGATGACGTTGCCGTCGGCATCCAGTGCTGCGGACTCGCAGACTTGGTCGCCGGCCCCACCGTACTGCCTGCCCCAGATGACGAGGCCGGTAGTGGCGTCGATCTTGGCAACCACGAGATCTGTGTTGCCGCCTCCGAAGGTCCCTACGCCGGCGTCCAGCGCGAGAGGGTTCCTGATGATGCCTGCGTTTGTGCCGCTGTCCTTCCAGTTGGCGACCGCGATGCTCGTCTTCCCGCAGATGACGAACGCTTTCTGGCTCGGATGAGAAGCAAACGCGTACAGCGTTCCCGACCCGACATTGACAATGTGTGCCTTCACTGGAGTGACGTAAGCGCCTGCGGAAGTGCTATCGAACACGGCGTAGAACCCTTTGACCCCGCTGGTGGCGAGGTAGTCGATGCCAGCGGTTCCTGCGACGCCGCTGGGACTCAACGTGTCGTCGGAGTAGTTGCCGGTGAAATCCATCTCGCCATCAAAGGAGCCAGCAATACCAACATTTCCGCCGCCGCTGCCGTCGACTCCGGCGATTGCGATGAGCAGCGGCAACTGTTGCTTGTCACTCGGTTTGGCGAAGCCCCAGGCCGCGCTGGCCAGGCCGGTGGCGGGATTCAGCTTGGCCACAAACCCATTGGGGGTTGTGCCGGGCGTCGTACCCCCATAAGGCGGCCCATAGGTGACTGTGCCACTGCCGAAGTTGAAGTTGGCGCTATATTGCCCCGAAACCCAGAGGGTTCCGTCCAGCGCAGTCGCCATTCCTTGCTGAAGCGGAAGCTTGGCATTGGCAACACCATTCCACGCCTTGGCCCAGGAGGATGAGCCGCTGCCGATGCTGCAGACCGCAGGCGGTGAGTCCGGTGGAGGTGGAAGGTCAACGGTGTCACGTGGTGTCTCTGGTGGCGTATCTGGCGGCGGGAGGTCTGTGCCGTCTGACGGCACGTCGGCAACCTCGGGTCCGGGAGCGCTGGGAACATCAGCCACATCTGACTTGCCATCCGCGCTGTCCCCGGCTGGGAGATCCCTGGTTTCGGGGCTGGTTTCGGGGCTGGTTTCGGGGCCGCTTTCCGGCCCAACTTCCGGCGCTACCTCCTTGCCGCCCCCATCGCCCGTGTCGCCTGCCACATCGACGCCCCCCCCTCCGCCAGCCCCATCGATGGCGTCATCGAAACGGGCCTCGCCGGCGACCCCATCCTGCGAACCGTCTGGCCTGACGGTGTCGTCAAGGCCCGCGTCGAGCACGCGAGGACTCGTGTCCTGTGTATCTCGATTTCCGCCAGCTTCACTTGCCTGGTCGGCTGGGACGTCCAAGCAAGCGGCATCACAATACCGACGTTGTCCGGCATCAACCTTTTCATTCGGGGCATTGCTGCCGCATGCCCCCAGCACGATGGGGATCAGGATGCAAAGTACGCTGCGACTTCGCTGATGGTGCTTGATCACCTTGTTCGACGTCATTGCGGTGTACCTGGCCTAATCCCCATGGCTTGGTGGGCAGGGCGACTGGCGCCCGTCGGGGGTTACATTTCCACCAAGTAGGATGCATTTCCCGCCCCGGGGGCGGCAAGCGCGGTCGTCGCTCCACCGAAATCGATGACGTTCGTGAACGTACCGCCGATGATTATGCGATCCTTGTCCGCGCCACTCGCCCTGCGGTTGATCCCGATGCACGAGGCGCCCCCGCCCTTGCTGGCGGCATCGCCGTAGTTGCGGGCGCAGAGGGTCAGGCCACTCGTGCCATCCAGCGTAACCACAAAGGACTCTAGGCTGGTCGGGCTGTTGGCCTGCATAACGGCAGTCCCCGGTCCCACATCGGCGGACTGTGTGAAGGAACCCACGACCGTGATCTTGCCGGTGGAATCCACCGCAGCACCCCTGCAGGAAGCCACCGTGCTGCTGCCCCACCGCCGAGCCCAGATCGGCGCCAGCGACGAGTCGAGTTTGACCACGAGCGCGTTGTTGCCGATGCCAGGCTGAGACAAGGGAACGAGCGTCTGGCTGCCGAAGGTAACCTGGGTGTCCAAGCTTCCGACCACGATGGCATTGCCCTGGGTATCAAAGGTCACGGCGTACGGGATAACAAAGCCCGTGGAACCGAAGGCTTTGGCCACCGCCAGGGTCCCGGTCGCACCGTCAAACTTCGCCACCCAAAGGATGCGTGTGGTGGCATCCGTTGGAGCCGGCGATAGCGCACCCGCTCCAAAGTCAAGCGTCCCGGTATAGGTTCCCGCGAACACGGCGTTGCCTGCGTCGTCCAGAGCGGCCGAGGTGCACGTCTGATCCATGTCACCGCCGAAGAGCTTGGCCCACTTGACGCTACCGTCGGCCGCGCTCACGGCGGCCACGATGACGTCTAGTCCACCGCCCGGGGCTCCAACAACGCCCAGGTTCGTGGCGATGAGATTCGCGGCGGTGTTCATGGCCGCGCCGCAAACAAGGAAATAGTCCTTGGTGGGGTTGCCCGCGATGACGGCAAGCTGACCACCCTTCAGGTCGACCTTCTTCGACCACACTCCCGTGCCATCGCTGTCCTTGAGCCCCATGAGGTAGTCGATGGTGTTTGACCCGTTATTGACGATCGGGGGAATCACCTGATTGACGGGGTCGACGTCGAGGGTGCCCTTGAACGAGCCGATCACGCCGAGGCCAGCGCTGGTGACGGCCACGCCGTTGACGAGCTGGGCTTGGGAATCGCCGGCAGTGAACAGCCAGACCGCCTTACCAGTGCTGGGATTGAGCTTGGACACCAGGGCGTCCGCGTTGCCACCGCTCGTCCAGGGCATCCCCGCGAATTCCGTACCAACATAGGCTGAGTTTCCCATGACCAGATTCCCGTCGGTGTCCCATGCGATGTTGGGCACGGCGGTGATGGCCGGATAGTTCCAGGCGTGGGTCGCGCTTGGGCAGACGGGGTTGCCGCCGTCGATGCGGCTGTCAATGGGTAGCGCCGTGTCCACGGAAGCGTCCACCATCGGGGCGTCGGGAAGGCCGTCCTTGCCTCCGTC
>Ga0182019_10001033_pt1 | contig 13938 bp, 13 predicted proteins | sample 812E2MmetaG_FD_120483 | JGI IMG/M metagenome (GOLD analysis project Ga0182019, IMG submission 120483) | Permafrost microbial communities from Stordalen Mire, Sweden - 812E2M metaG | ecosystem: Environmental > Terrestrial > Soil > Wetlands > Permafrost | place: Sweden: Stordalen | collected...
ACACGACCTTCGCGACCGGGGACGACTCGATCATGGTGCCCAACAGCGTCGTGCTGAACGTGGCGATCCTGCCGCTGCGCGAGCCCGACGCGGTCAACCTGCGTGCGCGTCTGCGTGCGGGCATGAGCCCAGGCGATCTGCAGGAAGTGCTCGAGAAGTCGCTACAGACACCGCTGCGCGACGCGCCGCGGATCACGCTCGAGGAGCTCGACGGCGAGGAGGTGATCGTGCGCATCGCAGCCACCCCGCGGGTCGCCGGTCAGGGGCGTCAACTCGCCAGCGAGCTACTGTCGATCGTCTCACGCGAGACCCGCTCGCGTGCGGAGATGCCGTAGCGCAGAAACAGCGCGGACTCGCTCTGGAGCACACTCAGCAGCGCGAGCTCGACCGGAGGGTCGAACTCGTCCCCGGCGAGGATGCGCAGCCCCCCACCGCTTGTGGGCTCGCCCCCGGCGAGTTGCGGCGCCAGCGACAGGAACAGCTCATCTGCCAGTCCCTCCGCGATCAGCTCAGAGCAAAGGTGGGGGCCACCCTCGCAGAGGATCCGCCCCACCGCGAAGCGCTCACCGAGCTCTCGCAGTCCGGCGGCGAGGTCGAGCCGCCCATCGACGGCGCAGCGGATGTAGTCGACCTTCGCGTGCGCTGCGCGCAGGCTCGCGGCCGATGAGGTCAGCATCACCACGTGCGCGCTCGGCTCGGCCAGCAGTGGAATGTCGTCGGCAAGGGCCAGCCGGCCGGAGACGATGCAGGCCAGCGGCTCCTCGCTGAGGCCCCGCTCCATTCGTAGCTCACGGCGGGCCGGGTCGGGGATGATGCGCCCGTAGCGCTCGGTGCGCACCGTCCCGGCGCCCACCAGCACGGCGTCGGCGGTGGCGCGCAGGCCGTGAAAGAGCTCCCTGTCGGCGCGGCTGCTGATCGGCCCCGAGCGTCCGGCGACGGTCGCCCGGCCATCGACGGTGCTGACCATGTTCAGCATCACATGGGGTCGCGCACCGCTTGAGGGTGGGCGCTCCCAGAGGCCGAACTGCTCGATGATCGCGGGTACGGTTGCTGTGTCCGGGGCAGCGAGCAAGCACGTGAGAGACGCTGGATCGGAGCTGCGCTGCGTTGCCGTCGTGGGAGGCACCTCGGCCATCGGCCAAGCCTAGCCGCGCGGGGGGCGCTGTGACGGCGTTTCGGCGCCGCTGAGCTCGACGGCATTCCGCGAACACAGGAGCACTATGACGTGCTACGGTCGTGTGGAATGGCCGGCAGATATGACCGGCGAAAGTAGTGCAAGCGCTCGCAGGTCGAAGCTTTGAGAAGCATCCTCCGCGTAGCAGCACGCACATACCGTGGAGGATGCACAACATGCCTACCGGCACCGTGAAGTGGTTCAGCGACGACAAGGGGTTCGGCTTCATCACCCCAGATGACGGCGACAAGGACCTCTTCGTACACCACACCGGGATCAACGGCGAGGGCTACCGCTCTCTGCAGGAGGGGGCCAAGGTCTCCTACGACCCGGAGCAGGGCGACAAGGGCCCGAAGGCCGTAAACGTCCAGACGATCTAGTCGCGGGACACACGGTTTACGTTGTTGGGGGCTCGCTTCGGCGGGCCCTCTGCGTTTCTCGACGGATAACCTGGCACCGCTCAGCATGACGGGCGACGCCAGCACCCTTCCCCTCCGCGAGACACCCCAGGGCGGGGTCAGGACGCGGTTTGCCCGCCGCCTGTCGGGGTCGGGAGCCGGTGCGCTGGCGGATGCCGACTCGGGGATGCTCGGCGGCGCGGTCGCGCTGCTCGCGATCGTGGTGCTCAGCCTGCTCGTGGTGCTGATGGCGGCCAACCGGCCGAGCCTGCTCGCGCCGACGACGCACACCAACTACTACCCGCACTGGATGGCCGGTCCGCTCGGTGGGCTATGGCCCTCGCTGACCGGCAACAGCACGACCCTGAAGTACCTCTTCTCGGGGGCGATCGTGTTCATGTACGGCGGCTATCTGATCGCCTTGCGCGCCGCGCCTCGTCTGCCCGCACGCTGGATCATCGCGGCGATCGTGGCCGTTCACGCGATCTTCTTCCTCTCGCCACCGCTGGCTCTGACGGACATCTTCAACTACATCAACTACGGGCGCATGGAGGTCGTGCACCACCTCAACCCCTACACCACGATCCCGGTCTCAGAGCCCCACAACGACCCGGCTTTCATCCTCAGCAACTGGCACCAGCTGCTGAGCCCCTACGGGCCGATGTTCACGCTCTTGACCTTCGTGGTCGTACCGCTCGGCCTCGCGGGCTCCTTCTGGGCGCTGAAGGGGATCCTCGTGCTCGCCAGCCTCGCCACGATCATGCTCGTGTGGAAGTGCGCGCGGCTGCTCGGGCGCGATCCGCGCGGGGCGGTCGTGCTGGTCGGGCTCAACCCGATCGTGCTGGTGTGGGGGCTGGGGGGTGACCACAACGACTTCCTGATGCTGCTCGGCATCATGCTCGGCTTCTACCTCTTGCTGCGCACGCATGGCGGTGTCGTCGCGGTCGAGGCCGATGACCCGCCGAGCACTCGCCGCGAGGGCCGGCGCGGCCTCGTGCTGCCGCTCTCAGCCACGGAGCTTGGCGCCGGCGCGGCGTTTGTGATGGCGGCTGCGTTCAAGGCCTCCGCAGGGGTCCTGATCCCGGTCGTGCTCGCAGGGCTGCTGCATGCCCCGCGCCGGCTTGTGCAGGTGCTGATCGGGATGCTCCTGGCGGGCGTGATCGTGGGCGCCACCAGCCTGCTGGCCTTCGGCCTGCACATCCCAGATCTCAGCACGCAGGCCCGGGTGGTGACGCTCGAGAGCGTGCCCAACCTGATCGGCCTGGCGGTCGGCGCGGGGGGCGAGACCGAATTCATCCACCGTCTGATGAGCGCTGCGCTCGGAGTCTCTGTGATCCTCTGCTGCTGGTTTGCCTGGCGCCGGCGTGAGACGCTCACGGCCGAGGGCTGGGCGAGCGTCGCGTTGCTTGTCACGCTCGGCTGGGTGCTGCCCTGGTATGTGGTGTGGATCCTGCCGCTGGCCGCGCTCTCGGCCTCGCGGCGACTGCGCGCGACGGCGCTCGCGCTCGGCGTCTATCTGATCATCGCCTGGGCGCCTGTCTCGGGCCTGCTCTGGAATGCGATCGGCTTCCATCCGGATAAGACCTCGATCGGGCGCCTGCACCAGCGCTACGTGCGCGAACTACTGCACTAATCGCCCTCGGCCGCGGGCGGGCGCCGCTCGCGCTTGCGCTGCGCCGCTTGGCGCTTGGCCGTCAGCCGGCGCGCACGGGAGGCCTTCGTCGGGCGGGTCGGGCGGCGGTGGCGCGGGACGGCCAGCGAGCGTTTCATCCGCTCAGCCAGGCGCGCGAGCGCCAGCTCGCGGTTGCGTAGTTGCGAGCGCTCGTCCTGTGCGACCGCCACGATCCGTGGGCCCGCACGCGCGAGCAGACGGGCCCGCTGGGTCTCGCTCAGCGATGGCGAGTCGAGCACGTCGAAGATCGCTTCAACGCGCGAGGCTGTGACGTTCGCGTGCTGGCCGCCGGGCCCGGAGGAGCGGCTGGTGCGCAGCGTTATCTCCGCGAGCGGGATCGCCAGCGTGTCGTTGACCGTCAACAGCCGTCGGGGGCCCTCGGGCTCGCTCACCCGCTGCTGCCCCCGCCGCGCATCAGCCCGACTGCTTGGCCGAGAGATCGTGCAGCGCGCGCACGCGCTGCTCCTCGCCCTCGGGGACGCGCCCGTCGCGCCCGATGTAGCCGTCCTTGCCGCCGGCGCAGAGGTAGACGGCATCGATGTCGCCGACGTTGCGGATCCGACGAATCGTGGACGCGTCGACGCGAGCAAGACCACCCTCGTCGAGCTTGTGCACCGAGCCGTCGCCGAATTCCATCTCGATCGAGCCGCGGTGCACGAAGTAGAGCTCCTCCTGCTCGTCATGAAAGTGCGAGCCCGACTCGATACCGGGAGGCATCACGATCGCGTTCACACCAAAGGCGCTCACGCCGAGGCCCTTGCGCACCTTGCGAAAGCCGGGGCCGTCACCCAGGTCCTGGAGGTTTGCGACCGCGTAGCCCTCGCCGCGCTTCACCTGCGGATACTCGCTTGATGCCTCCATCTGCGTCGCCTCCTTTAGTGGTCCGCCACCGTTCCGCCCTCAGGTGAGAGCGGGCGGCCCTCCTGCGCCCAGCGCCGCAGGCCGCCGCTCATGGAGTATGCCTCGTAGCCGGCCGCGCGGAAGGCCTGCGCAGCCATCAGCGAGCGCGCACCCACACGGCAGTAGAAGACGACCGGGTGCTCGCGCGCGACCGTGGCGGCCTCCCCGGAGAGCGCCACGAGCTGCACGTGGCGTGTGTCGGCGATGTGGCCCGCCTCGCGCTCGTAGGGCTCGCGCACGTCGATCAGCTGCACGCTTGGGTCGTCCTCGAGCAGCTCGACTACGCGGGCCGGGTCCATCTCGATCGTCTCCTGCTCAGAGCTCACGCGATGAGCCTAGCGAGGCCTGCGCACAACTAGCTTTGCTCGCGGCTGGCCAACGAGATGCCAGTGCATCGCGATGACGTGATGCCGAAGTGTCGGTCCGTAAGGTTCGCTAGCTCGGCACAAAGCTGAGATACGAGTATTAGACGCTTGGATCTTGATTCGGTCTCGGTATAGCGTCCATGATCCGTGTCAGTAGCCCCGATGGCTGTGATCTGTCCCCATGCTCGGCACAGTCAGGATCGATCCCCTCCAACTCACGAAGCACCAGATCCTTGTCGGTTGCCTGGTTGCGTCGACTCTTCCGAGCAAACCACCAGCAGAAGAGTGCCAGGAACACTCCTATGAAGGCGACTGACCCGTGAGCATAAAGAACCCATGTCTTGACGCTGGCTTTCTTCCCCGTAACGGGGTTCTCGCCTAGGAGCACAAGCAACGACAGTCCTGCCGTCATTGCTACTCCGACCCAAACATAGGCCCAGGCGGATGCGCTCTCAACTGGATTGCCTAGACGATTGACGAGTCTCCAGATTCTTCGCAGCTCAACTCGGCGTACCTGGATCTCCTCAGTGGTCTCCGTCGGTGGATCGTAGACCGGGACCCGTCGAGTCGTGAATCTGGACTGGCCACTGACGCTTGTCATTTGGGTGGCTCTGCGTCGATGCTGGCCTCAGCCCCCGCCCTCGGCTCTGGAATTGTGACCTCTTCCTCTTCCTCCTCGTCCTCTGATCCCTTGAGTATCCCCATGGTGAGAGCATTGAAGAGGCGTGTATGGCCGCAGGAATCACAGAAGACCGGAAAGAACGGATAAGTCGGACCATCCAGGGGCGAATGAACTAGAGGGACAACAACAATGTCCCCCACGGTCCACGCATCGGTCCCACAAAGCGGGCATTCCCTATTCTGAGTCCAATGCTCACTGAGCCAAAGGCCTGCTTGTTCTCGCTGTGCGCGGCGGGCCTCGTCGTTGAGCATGAAGCCACCCTAGGGATGCATTCGCGAGAGGCGCATGACCGAAGATCGCCATGTTGGGCTTCAAGGGTCAAGTTGTCGATCCCCCGCTCGCGTTGCCATGTGTGCCTTGGAGGTATCGTTGTCCCACAGGAACAGCGCTCCAACGCCCTCCATCACTAGGATCAAGCCCCATGCAAGCGGTTGGCGACACCTACACAATTCCCCAGGAGAACCTCGACTTCTGCGCGACGATCGGACAGATCGCGCGCGAGAAGATCGCTCCTCGTTCGGCTGAGATCGACGAGCAGGCCGAGTACCCATGGGACATCCGCAAGCTGCTCGCCGAGCAGGACATCCTGGGGCTGCCCTTCCCGACGGAGTACGGCGGCACCGGCACAGGCACGCTGATGCTGAACATGGCGGTCGAGGAGATCGCCAAGGTCGATGCTGCCTGTGCGCTGATCCTGATGGTCCAGGAGCTCGGCACGCTGCCGATCCAGTTGTTCGGCTCGGATGAGCTGAAGGAGCGCTTTCTGCCGCGCTGTGCGACCGGTGAGTGGTCCCCGGCCTTCGCGCTCTCAGAGCCCGAGGCCGGCTCGGACCCGGCGGGCATGAAGACGACCGCGGTCAGGGACGGCGATGAGTGGGTGATCAACGGCACGAAGAACTGGATCACGAACCTTGGGGTGGCGGACTTCTACATCTGCTTCGCGGTCAGCGACCGCGAGACGCGACGCCTGACCGCGTTCGTGGTCGAGGCTGATCGCCCCGGCTTCAGCGTGGGCAAGCTCGAGCACAAGCTCGGCATCCGCGCCTCACCGACCGGACAACCGATCTTCGAGGACGTGCGGGTCCCGCACGCGAACGTGATCGGCGAGGTCGGCAAGGGTCTCTCGGTCGCGCTCGGCACGCTCGAGCGCACACGCCTGGGGGCCGCCGCGCAGGCGGTCGGGATCGCCCAGGGCGCCACCGACTACGCGGTTGCCTACGCGCGCGAGCGCCGGCAGTTCGGCAAGGCGATCAACGAGTTCCAGGCGATCCAGTTCAAGCTCGCCGACATGGAAATCCAGACGGCGGCCGCGCGCGAGCTGCTCTACAAGGCCTGTGCGATGGCCGACCAGGAGCATCCGCAGCGTGCGAAGTACTCCTCGATGGCGAAGGTCTTCGCATCTGACACCGCGATGGCAGTCACGATCGAGGCGATCCAGGTGCTCGGCGGCTACGGCTACGTCAAGGAGTACCCCGTGGAGCGCATGATGCGCGACGCGAAGATCACCCAGATCTACGAGGGCACCAACGAGATCCAGCGCGTCGTCATCGCCCGCACGTTGAGATAGTGGCGCTCGGGCGCCTGCTCCCCGCCCTGCTGCGCCCGGGCTGGCCCGATGAGGCGCGTCGGATCGTGCAGGAACCCGTCTTCCGCGCGGCGGTCGCTGCGCAGCGACCGAGCGGACGCCTGCTGAACGCGGGCTGTGGCGAGGGCCTCTACAGCGCTTTCCTCGAGTCCTTTCCCGATCTCACCGAGATCGTGGACATGGACCTGGCGATGCCACAGGTCGCTTCCCGGCGCTCAGATCCACGCCATAGAGACATCGCCGGCTCGGTTACGCAGTTGCCGCTGGCGGATGACTCGGTCGACTGGATCCTCTGCACGGAGGTGATCGAGCACGTGGCAGATGACCGCGCGGCAGCGCTCGAGTTGGGACGGGTGCTGAAGTCGGGCGGCTTTGCGCTCGTGAGCGTCCCCACGCCCCCTGCCCCGCACGACCCCGCACATGCACGCGAGGGCTACACCCTCGCTGAGCTGGGTGACCTGCTCGCACAGGGGGGTCTGGAGGTGGTGTGGCATCAATACTGCTTTCATCTGCAGATGAGATGGCTCGTCACCCTCTGGCGATTTCAGCACGAGCGACTTGGGCGCGGACGCCGCAGCCTGATGCCGCGGGTTCTCGTGCGCGCCTTCGGGTTGATCGACCGCAGGCTGCGGATGGGCAAGCCTTGGGATCTGGTCGTCCTAGCAAGGCGATCATGAGCACGGTCGCAGGCGGCTGACACCGCAATGCGCCCGCGCTTTTCATCGGGTAGCCCGCGCAGTCTGCGCCGCGCAGGGCTCGCAGCGCTGCTGTCGCTCTCGTTGGGGCTCGTCGTGCTGGTCGTGGGACAGGGCTTCAGCTCGATCGGGGTCGTGCGCGCGCTCGAGGACATCGCCCTCGGTGTGATCGTCGCCGCCGCCCTGATGGGCAGCGTGGCCTTCGTCGCGGTGCGCCTGGCCGGTTGGCGCGATCCGGAGTCAGAGACGGAGTTCGAAGAGATCGTGCGCAACTCCGAGCTGCTCGCACGTGAAGGGCTCGCGGTGGCGCCGGAAGAAAGCGAGTTCCTCGATCTGGACCCACTCGACGACGCCGACTTCGAGGAGCTCGTGCGCGACGCTCTCGACGACCTCCCGGATCTGCTGCGCAACGCTTTGCGGCACGTCGCCGTCGTGATCTCCGACGGCGGGCGCCGTCGTAATGCCTACGGCCTCTACCAGGGCGACGGAGCGACGCGCGATAACACCCACGATCGGATCGTGATCTTCCGCGACACGCTGCGGCGCGACTTCGGCCACGACGCCGACCTGTTGCGCGATCAGGTCACGCGCACGGTGCGCCACGAGCTCGCCCACCACGTCGGCTTCGATGAGCTCGGCGTCAGTCGGCTAGACCTATAGACGGCCGATATATTGGGATCAATGGGGGTCCCCGACTTCTTTATCGTCGGACACCAGAAGTGCGGCACCACGGCCCTGTATGAGATGTTGCGGGGCCACCCGGAGATCTTCATGCCGACGCTGAAGGAGCCGCGCTTCTTCGCGACCGACCTGCGCTCGCGCCTGCGCTCGGAGGACTCGGAGCGTCCGGCGGACAATCTCCTGCCCTACACGTTCGAGGATTACCTGGCGCTGTTCGCCGATGCGGCTCCGGGACAGCTCGCGGGGGAGGCCTCGCCGCAGTACCTGCGCTCGCACGCCGCGGCCGGCGCGATCGCCGAGGTGCAGCCGCAGGCGCGGATCATCGCGATCCTGCGCGAGCCGGCGAGCTTCGTGCGCTCCTTTCACCAGCAGTTCCTACACGCCAACCAGGAGACCGAGACCGACCTGCGCCGCGCGCTCGGCCTGGAAGCGGCGCGGCGCGAAGGCAAGCAGATACCGCGCGGCTGCCATCAGCCCAGCGAGCTCGCCTACTGCGAGCACGTCCGCTACGTCGAGCAGCTGCAGCGCTTTGAGTCGGCCTTCGGACGCGAGCGGATGCTGGTGCTGATCTATGACGACTTCCGTCGCGACAACCTCTCAAGCGGCCGCGAGATCCTACGTTTTCTGGGGGTTGATGAGACCTACCCGATCGAGGCCGTGGAGACGAAACCGCTGGGTGAGGTGCGCTCCGGCGCGTTGCACCGACTGACGGGCGCGGCGCGGCGCGCGCGCAGACACCCAGCGGCCGCGGGCCCCGTCGGAGCGGCGCTCGGCACGCTCAGCGCCTTGCCCGCACGTTCGAGCACGCTGCGGGGGATCTCGCGCAAGTTGACCTACTCCGAGCCCGCTGTGCCCGACCCGGAGTTCGCGATCGAGCTGCGTCGGCGCTTTGCGGGAGAGGTCGCGGCGTTGAGCGACTACCTCGGGCGAGACCTGGTCTCGCTGTGGGGCTATGACAGCATAGGCTGAATGACCATCCCAACAAGGAGCCTCGTATGCCTGAAGCAGTGATCGTCGATGCCGTCCGCACCCCAATCGGGAGAGCGGGAAAGGGCTCGCTGAAGTCCGTCCGCGCGGATGACCTCGCCGCGATCCCCCTGCGCGCGCTGATCGAGCGCAACCCCGAGCTCGACCCCAGCACGATCGTCGACATCATGATGGGCTGCGGCTTCTGCGAGGGCGAGCAGGGCTACAACATCGGGCGTGTTGCGGGGCTGCTCTCTGGCATCGACCACCACGTGCCCGCGACGACCGTCAACCGCTTCTGCGCCTCATCGCTGCAGACCGCGCGGATGGCCTTCCACGCGATCAAGACAGGCGAGGGCGACACCTACATCGCTGCCGGCGTTGAGGCTGTTTCGCGTGCCGGTGGCGGCGCGCCGTTCGAGTTCAACCACGCGGTCGACGGCTCCGAGGGCGCGGCCTACGACGTCTACATCCCGATGGGCATGACCGCCGAGAACGTCGCCGAACGCTGCAAAGTCAGCCGTGAGTCCCAGGACGAATGGGCCGTGATCTCCCAGGCGCGCGCTGTGGAGGCCGTCGGCAACGGCCACTTCGCCAAGGAGATCGTGCCCGTGACGGTCCCAGCGCACAAAGACGTCGACAAGGAAGGCAACGAGATCGACGTGCCCGAGACGGTCGTCAAGGACGATGACGGACCGCGTGCCGGCACGACGATGGAGAAGCTCTCCGCGCTGAAGCCCGTCTTCAAAGAGGGCGGCACGGTGACCGCGGGCAACGCCTGTCCGCTCAACGACGGCGCGGCCGCGCTGTTGATCATGTCGGCTGAGCGCGCAAAGGAGCTCGGCATGAAGCCGCGCGCACGGATCGTCGCCTCCTCGGTTGCTGGTCTGCGTCCGGAGATCATGGGCCTCGGCCCGATCCCCGCGATCCAGAAACTGCTCGAGACGACGGGCATGACGATGAGCGACATCGACGTTGTCGAGATCAACGAGGCATTCGCCGCGCAGATCGTGCCCTGCAAGGAAGAGCTCGGCATCGACGATGACAAGCTCAACCCCTTCGGCGGCGCGATTGCGCTCGGACACCCCTTTGGGATGACCGGCGCACGGATCATGACGACGCTGCTGAACGACCTCGAGACGCTCGACAAGACCTATGGCATCGAGTCGATGTGCGCCGCCGGCGGCATGGGCCAGGCGATGCTCGTGGAACGCCTCTAGCCGACTCGCGAGCAACCCCGCTGCCGCGGCACGTGCGCGGTGGCGGGGTGCTCAAACGACATGGGCGTCCCCGATTTCTTCATCGTCGGTAACCCGCGCAGCGGCACCACGGCGCTCTATCAGATGCTGCGCCAACATCCCTCGATCTTCATGCCGGACTTCAAGGAGCCGCGTTTCTTCGCGTCCGACGCGCAGGTGCGCGCGCCCGACCCGAGCAAGCCCTCGGTGCGCCCGCGTACGCTCGAGGCCTACGAAGCGCTGTTCGCACCGGCGCAGCCGGGCCAGCTCACGGGCGACGGCTCACCGCAGTACTTGCGCTCTCCGCACGCGGCTGCGCTGATCGCCGAGCAGCGCCCCGATGCGCGGATCATCGCGATCCTGCGCGAGCCGACCGCCTACCTGCGCTCGTTCCACACCCAGTCGGTCCAGAGCATGGTCGAGACCGAGCGTGACTTCGCGCGCGCGCTGGCGCTCGAGGACGCCCGCCGGGCGGGACGAGAGCTGCCGCCCGGGGTCGAGAACCCCGCTTGGCTGATGTACTCCGAGCACGCGCGCTACCTCGAGCACCTGCGCCGCTATGAGGCTCACTTCCCACCCGAGCAGATGCTCGTGCTGGTCTACGACGACTATCGCGATGACGGCGATGCGACGGTGCGCCGCGTGCTGCGCTTCCTCGGGGTCGAGGAGGAGATCCCGATCGAGTCGGTCGTGACCTCACGCGAAGCGCGCCAAGGGGTGCGCTCGCCGACGCTGCACAAATTCACGCGTGCGATGCGGATGGCACGCAACAACCCTGAGCGCTCAAACCCCGTGATGAGCAAGCTCGGGCGGCTCGCGCCGAAGCCCGCGATAGAGCTGTGGCGGCGCGTCGTCTACACGCAGGCGCCCCAGCCCGATGAGGCCTTCCTGCTCGAGCTGCGCCGGCGGCTGAAGCCCGAAGTGATGGCCCTCAGCGAGCACCTCGGCCGCGACCTCGTGGGACTGTGGGGCTATGAGGGGATCTAGAGGGTCCAGATGGTTTCCGTCAGGTCGATCCTATTCAGTGTCCGAAGACGCGGATCGTCAAGGGCGACGCTGCCCTACGCCGCGCTCTTGCCGCACCGTCCGCGTTTTTTTCTTGCTCCACATATTGAGATTCCGGGAAGGCGACTTTTAGACTCGTGTCCGATCAGGTCTATTGAGGCTGGCAGGGGTTGCCGGCGCCCCAACCTCCTTGGAGGACTCATGCAGAAGCCGGTTGCCTTGGATGTGTTGTGTCTGTCGTCGTGGCGTTCGCTGGTCATCCGCGGGCTTGCCGTCTTTGTTGGTGCTCTGGTGGTCAGCTGCGGTGTGCCGGTGCTGGCTTCGGCGGAACCGGTGTGCACGGACACTTGGACGGGTCCTGCCGAAGGTAAATGGAGCGAATCCGCTAATTGGTCGGCTGGGCACGTGCCCACGTCGAGCGACGTTGCTTGCATAGGGACGGGCAAGACCGTGAACCTCAGTTCGGGTACTGGCGTGGCCAGCGTTGTCCAAGGCGCTGGCTCGCTCGTCGTGGAAGGACGTTTCGTGTCACTCGAAGTCACGAGCATGCTGGAACCGTCGGCGATCGCCAACCTCTCGATCCAAGAAGAAGCGACCCTGACGGGCGGCGCAGAAATCCAGGTCACGAACTCCTTGAATGCTGGTACGTATGGCAGCCTTACGGGTTCTGGATCGGTGGTCATCGAGTCCGGTGCGTCGGGGACGATCACGCACAGCGTGGCCAATAAATTCATCATCGAACATGAGACGCTGAAGAACGCCGGCACGCTGACCGTTGGCAAAGAAGTGGGCATCGCGATGAAAGCCAGCGCCCAGCTTGTCAACAGCGGCACCCTGATCGTCAACGGCGAGTCGACAAGCAGCGGCGGGATCACGGGGTCGAGCGCCTCGATCACGAACACAGGCACGCTCGAGAAGACCGAAGGGTCGGGCATCAGCCCGCTCGAACCGCCGATCAACAACGAAGGGACTGTGCTTGCGGCGAGCGGCGAGCTGGAATTCACGGGTGGTGGCACGGCTGGGTCCGGCAAAGTGGGGTCGTGGACGGCGTCTGGCGTCGGCACGGAGATTTTGCTGAACACGTCGGGAACCTTTTCGCTCGGCTCGACGGTCAAAATGGCCGGCACGCTCGAACTCGTCAACGGCACGGTCAAAGCTGGGGTCCTCGAAGGCGGCTCTGCGAACCTCACGGTCAACGGTCACGGCGGGGCCGGTGTCGGAACCCTCAATCTCGAAGGTCCGGGCGCTTCGGTGCTACGCGAACTCGTCCTTACTGATTCTGAAGGTCGCGGCGGCGCCGTGCTGACTGGCGGCGGCACTCTGGATATTACCGCCGTTTTTAGCGGTAGTGGCTATAGCACGATCGAAGGCACGGGGAGTCTCGTCATTGAATCGGGCGCGGTGGCGAGCAGTCCGTCGGTTGGTGGGACGGGCTTGTATATCACTCACCGGCACATCGAAAACAACGGAACCTTCACGATCGGCAAAGGCAGTGGCGTCGAACTGAGCCATGAAGCGGTCTTCGTCAACAAGGGGACCCTCATCGTCAACGGGGAAACCGAAGCGGAAGCCAAGGGCCTTCTGGGTTTCAGCGCACCGGGCCTCCTGAAGAACTATGGGAGCCTGCGCAAGACCGAAGGCGGAGGCGGCACCCTGATCAGTGTTGAAGTCGAAAACGGTGGCAGCGTGCGCGAAGAAGTTGGCCAATTCAACTTTACGCGCCCGATCAAAGTCGGTCGCGGCGAACGCTACGGTGGCGCTAACCCGTCTGCTCCTGGTTTGGAATGCGCGGTCTGCTTCGATCCGATCAATCTGGCGACGGGGAACCTGAGCGAGGATCAGATTGACGTGCGTTTCGCCGGGCACGGCGTTGGGCTCGCTATGACGCGCAGCTATAACTCCCAGGCCGCATCTGAAGGCGTCAAAGGCGACTTCGGCTATGGCTGGAGTTCAAGCTTCAGCGACCACGTCACCGCTGAAACAGAAGCCAAACGCGTTACCTTGCATCAGGCCAACGGCAGTACGGTCGTCTTTGCTGAAGGCGGCGGCGAAACCTTCACGCCGCCGGCGTGGTCGCAGGACAAGCTCAGCGGCAGCAAAGCCACCAAATACACGCTGACCTATCCCGACCAGACCAAGTTCGTGTTTGCGGGCAGTAGCGGCCGATTGGAAAGCGAGACAGACCGTAACGGCAACGAAACCAATGTTGTATATCTGACATCCGGAAAAATCGAGTTCGTAACCCTAGCCGGTGCCCAAAGCATCCGTTTCCACTACAACGGCGAAGGCCTCGTCGAAAACATCGAAACCGCGGAACCTAAACACGTCGTCAAATACGCCTACGAAGGCGGCAACCTGACGAGCGTGACCGAGCCCGGCGAAGCCAGCCCCCGCTGGGCCTTCAAATACGACGGTTCGCACCAGATGACCGAAATCACCGACGGGCGGGCGGGCAAAACCAAAAACGAATACACCTCCAACCAGGTCACCAAGCAGACCGACCCCGCCGGGCACATCATCGAATTTGCCTACAGCACCTTCCACACCCGGATCACCAACAAAGCCACCGAAGCGGTC
>Ga0182019_10001035_pt1 | contig 13929 bp, 9 predicted proteins | sample 812E2MmetaG_FD_120483 | JGI IMG/M metagenome (GOLD analysis project Ga0182019, IMG submission 120483) | Permafrost microbial communities from Stordalen Mire, Sweden - 812E2M metaG | ecosystem: Environmental > Terrestrial > Soil > Wetlands > Permafrost | place: Sweden: Stordalen | collected...
CGACCTGGATCAGACGGATGCTGTAGGGATCCATCTCGATCGTCAGCGAGGTCCCCGCCGCAAAGCCGCCCGCTTTCGACATGAGGAGCTCGTACGGATGGCGCTGCCTCACGGTCAGCGGCGCGCCCGGCGCCGCCGAGAGGCCGATGGACCCATCCAGGGGGATCGTCTTGGCCCTTGTTTCCCACGTCATGTTGCGCACGAGCACCAGGGACGACCGGCCGTCGCCGTGAGCGACGTCGCCGTCCGGCAGGGGGAACGCCGTCTTGAGGAGTGGCTCGGACTGCTTGTGCAGCTGGATCAGGCGGGCGAGCCGGGGGTAGTCCGCGTCCCGGAGGAAAAAGAAGGCCCCGTACATTTCGGGCGAGAGCACGGAGGCGCGGCCGAAGGCCTGGGTGATCAGGTCGTCGTCCCACTTCTCGAGGCAGCTGTTGAAGCAGATGCCGTGGTCCTCGAACTGCCGGAAGGGGGCCTTGTAAAATTCCGATGTGAGCTCGCGACCGATGGAGCAGTCCCGGTTATAGAGGCTCGCCGTCCGGTTGCTGATGTGGACGTCGATATAGGTCTCCTGGCCGCGCCAGAGAAGGCAATCCGTGATCGTGAGCATGTAGGGCGAATTGTTGATGCGATGGTTGATCGCGATGAACGCCGGATCGAGCCTCCGGGCCTCGGCCAAGGCGTCCGCCAGGCTTTGGTACTTCTTCTCGAGGATGTACTTGTCCTTGTGCTCGAGGGCCGACACGACGGTGTCCATCTTGAACAGGCCGACGTTGAAATCCCGGACCCAGGATAGGAGCTGCGTGCGCCGGGCGGCCATGGCCTCCGGCACTTCTCCGAAGCCGTCCGGCCCGATCCACAGGCCGAGCCGCATGCCGAGCGCCGCCGCGGCGTCGGCGATGGGCCGCAGCCCGGCGGGAAACCTCGCCAGGAAATTATCCCGGAATTGGGGATAGTACGTCCCCTGAGATTCGACCAGCCCGGCGTCGGAGTTGTAGATGTCGAGCTGCAGGCCGTAGAGCTCCTTGAGCCGGCGCAAGGCGGCGAAGTTCGCCAGCACCTCGGACTCGCGGGGGCCGGAATTGTCATGGCAAAGCCAGTCGAAGTAGAACGTGGTGAAATCGACGCGGTTCGCCCGGATGTCCCGGATGTAGCGGCCGAAAGCCTCTTCGATCCGGCCGGCCGCGGAGACCCCGAAGCCGCAGGTCTTGCTCGTCCACGTTCCGCCGGGAGGAACCGCCGCGCCCGGGAAATGGGTCAGGGCGAGCCGGCCGCCGCGCGGGGCCACTTCGGCGATCGGCCATTCCATGCCCCAGAACACCTGCCCGTCCAGGAAAACGGGGTTGTCGACTTTCTCGGGAAACGGGACGTCCTTGATCAGGAAGGCGTCGACCGTGGCGTCCCGGACGGCGAGGGGATCCCGCCGCCCGTTGACGACGATGAGGCGCTTCCGGACGTACCAGGCATCCGCCGGGAGGCGGTATTCCACCTCAACGGCCAGTCCCGCCCAGGGTCCGGTCCCCTCGTACCTGAGCCGCAGGACGTCCGCCGCCGGCCGGGCGGCCGAGGCCGATGCAAAATCCGCGGCGGTTACGACGGCGGCCCGGCCCGGCGCGTCGACGAGGAGCTCGAACGCGGCGGCGGAAATGTCGTACGATTTCCCGCTCAGCTTGTTGGAGAGCCGGAGGCTGCCGGGACCCGCGATCTCGAGGGCGAGAGCCGCGTTCTCCAAGGCGGGGACCGCCCTCGGACCGGCTTGCCCCGCAGGCGGGGCGGCGGGCGCTCGAGGCATCGACTTCGGCGATGCGCCGATCGAGCTGGCCAGGACGGACAAAATAAATACGGCCAAGAGGCACGCTGCTCTGGGTGACGCTGGCCTCGAAAGAGACGAGATAGGGGGAAGATACATTATCCCTCCTTATTTATTTCTTGCCTTAATTAAGATATAATTATAAGCGATCGAAACAAAACAAACCACAAAATAGTGAGAGAGGCAAGGTTGAGCCCTCAACTCTTGTTATCCGTAAGAATTCAATCTTTTTATCTTGACGGTTGCACACTCAACCACTTCTGGAAATCTTAGTTAACTAATGATAGAATCACGCTGGTTTATGACTCCTTGGACGCCCAAGGCAAGACCCGTCCTCGACGAGGCGGGGGAGTCGAGATCTCTGAGAATCGGGATGGAATTTTAGGATGAACGCGATCGGGAAAATCATCGCCGCGGTCGGGCGGAAAGGGCAGCTCGAGGACACGATGATCGTCTGGTTCTCCGACAACGGCAGCTTCTCGCCCAAGAAGGGCTCGGGCCAGGAATACGGCGGGAATCCGCCCTTGATCTCTTACACCACGGGCTCCAACGGGCCCCTAAGCAGGGAGAAATCGACGACCTACGAAGACGGCATGAACGCCCTCCGGGACGGGGACGGGAAGCTGGTGACCTTGGGAAGCTCCGAATGGGCGCGAGGATTGATGCCCGGGGACGAGCGGGACAAGCGCTTGATCTGGGAAGACAAGGCGGCCCGATGACGAGAAGATCCGGCGATTCCCCGACGAAGCTCCGGATGCGGGGCGTTCGGCCGTTTATCGCGGCCTTGTCGATGGCGGCGGCTTTTTCCGCTGCCGCGGACAGCAGCGGCCGGGCCCTGCCCGCCTCGGATGCCGGCTTCCGGGCGTCGACGCTTCGCTGCGAGGATGCCGTCAATCCCTTGGGCGTGGACGCGGCCTCGCCGCGCCTGAGCTGGATCGTGGAATCGAACCGTCGCGGCGCGCGGCAGTCGGCCTACCGTATTCTGGTGGCCAGCCGGCCGGACCTTCTCCAATCGGATGCGGCCGACCTCTGGGACAGCGGCCGGGTGGCGTCGCCCCAGTCGGTCAACGTCGGCTACGTGGGCCGCCTGCTTCGGTCGGGAGAGACGTGCCACTGGAAGGTCCGCGTCTGGGACGCCTCCGGCGCGGAATCCGCCTGGTCCGAGCCGGCCCGGTGGGAAATGGGGCTGCTGCGGAGCGAGGACTGGACGGCGAAGTGGATCGGCCTCCGGACCGTCGATCCCGTCGCCGGTTCCGACGTCAACGCCTGGGTCGAAAGCACGGCCGCCCCGGAGCCGAAGCTCGAGACGCGAGCGGAGATTCTCCAGCGCCTGGCGAAGCTCGCGCCCGCCGTCCACTTCCGCAAGAGCTTCCCCGCGGTGAAGGAAATCCGGAGGGCCCGGGCCTATGTCTGCGGCCTGGGCTATTACGAGCTGTACCTCAACGGAAAGAAGGTCGGGGATCATGTCCTCGACCCGGCGCAGACCGACTACGACAAGCGCGCACTCTACGCGACCTACGACGTCACGGAGGAGATCAGGAGGGGAGACAACGCCGTCGGGGTGATCCTGGGAGACGGCTTCTTCGCCCAGAGTGTTTCGGAATTCGCCTCGAAGATGGAATACGGCCTCCCCGGTTTCATCCTGCGGCTCGATCTCGACTACGCCGACGGGTCGTCCACGCGGGTGGTCAGCGATGCAAGCTGGAAAGCGGCGGCCGGGCCGGTCCTCAAATCCAATGTCTTTGCCGGCGAGGTTTATGACGCCCGGCGCGAGATGCCGGGATGGACCGAGCCCGGATTCGAAGACGGGACCTGGCGACCCGCGGACCCGCTCGATCCGTTGTCTCCCCGCCTCGAATCCCAGATGATGCCCGCCGTCCGCCGCGTCGAAATCCTCCGCCCCGTCCGCCTCACGCAGCCGAAGCCCGGCGTCTGGGTCTACGACTTCGGCCGGAATTTCGCCGGATGGGCGCGGATCAACGCCGCGGCGCCGCGCGGGACGGCCCTCAAGCTCCGCTTCGCCGAGTTCATGGAAGCCGGCGGTGCCCTGAATTTCGACAGCACCGGACCGCAGGCGACAGGCGTCATCCCATCGGACCTCTACGTCTGCCGGGGCGGAGGGCGGGAGACGTGGGAGCCGCGCTTCACCTATCACGGGTTCCGCTACGCGGAGCTCTCCGGATATCCCGGGGAGCCCGGGCTCGACCTGCTGGAGGGCGTCGCTGTCCGCTCCGGGCTCGAGCGGGCCGGGACGTTCTCCTGTTCCGACGATCTTCTCAACCGCATCCACGAAACGGCCCTGCGGACCTTCGAGTCGAACCTGGTGGGCATCCCGACCGACTGCCCGGCCCGGGAGCGGGCCGGATGGCTGGGCGACGCGCACGTCACGGTCGAAGCGACGCTCTTCAACTACGACATGGCCGCCTTCTGGCGAAAATACATCCGCGACATCGAGACGACGTCCGACCTCAAGGGCGGCATCCCGGCGGCCGTGGCCCCGGGCCGGCGGCGCGTCGGCAGCCCGCCCGATTGGGGCGTCGCCACCGTCCTTCTGCCCTGGTTCCTCTATCTCTACGACGGCGACGCGCGCGTCCTCGAGGATCACTACGATGACATGGTCCGGTTCTGCGACTTCTTCAAGTCGCAGGCGGGCACCGACGGGATCGTGTCCGCCGGCCTGGGCGATTGGTGGGATCCGACGCGCGCGTCCGGCGACGACCGGGTCGGCGGCGGAGGAAAGCCCCAGAACACCAAGCCCGCCCTGACATCGACCGCTTACCTCTATTACAGCACCAAGCTGCTGGCGGCTGTCGCCGAGCGCCTGGATAAGCCGGCGGACGCCGAGACGTTCCGAGCCCGCGCGGAGCGCGTCCGGGCGGATTTCGCCAAGGCGTTCTTCGACGCGACGGACAGAAGCTACGGCAGCCAGACGGCCGACGCGCTGGCCCTGTATATGGGACTGGTTCCGGCCGGACAGGAACGCCGGGTCGCGGAGAGTCTGGCCCGCGACGTGGACGAGACGTGGAGCGGGCACGCCTCCGTGGGAAGCCACGGCGCAACCCACCTGTACTGGGCTCTGGGCAAATACGGCTACGACGAAGTCGCCTACGACATCTTCCGACGGGACGGCTACCCCGGGTTCCGCCACCTGTTCTCCCTGGGCGCTACGACGCTCTGGGAGAGGATGGGGTCCCTGAAGCCCGGTCAGGCCGCCCCGGAGGGCTCCCTCAACCATCCCTTCCACGGCGGCTACGACGCCTGGTTCTACCAGGGGATCGCCGGCATCGAGCCCGACCCCGCGCGGCCGGGATTCGAACACTTTTTCCTGAAGCCGGAGCTGATCCATCGGCTCGCCCGGGCCGAGGCGAGCTACCTTTCCGTCCGCGGCCGGATCCGGAGCGCCTGGAAGTCCGAGGGTGGCGCCTTCCTGTGGGACATCACCGTTCCCGGGAACGCCTCGGCGACGGTCTTCGTCCCGACATCCGACGCGGAGAAGATCACGGAAGGGGCCGCGAAAGCGTCCGAGGCCCCGGGCATCCGGTTCGTACGGGTGGACGACGGATATGCCGTCTTCGAAGTCGGGTCGGGCGCCTACGCCTTTCGGTCTCCCATCCCCGGCGGAACGGGCCCGCGAAAATAAGGAGAGAGCGCATGAGACAAGCCGTCATGACGAAGCCCGGGGTCATCGCTTTCGGAGACGTTCCGAAGCCCATTCCCGGAAAGGGCCAAGTGCTCATCCGCGTCCGCCGCATCGGCGTCTGCGGATCCGACGTCCACGTCCAGCACGGGAAACACCCCTTCACGCCCTATCCCGTCGTCCAGGGCCACGAGTTCTCCGGGGTGATCGAGGCGGTCGGGAAGGGCGTCGCGCGCATGAAGCCCGGCCTGAAGGTCACCGCGACGCCCCAGGAGGTCTGCGGGCGCTGTGCGCCCTGCCGCAGGGGCGACTACCACATCTGCGACGTCTTGAAAGTGAGGGGATTCCAGGCGCCCGGCTGCGCCCAGGACTGGTTCGTGACCGAAGCGGACAAGATCGTCCCCCTCCCCGCCGCGTTCACCTTCGAGCAGGGCGCCTTGGTCGAGCCTGTCGCGGTCGCCGTCCATTCGACCGCCCGCGCTGGCTCCCTGGCGGGCCGCCGCGTCGCGGTCCTCGGCGCTGGGCCGATCGGCAACCTCGTCGGCCAGGTCGCGCGCGCCCGGGGTGCCGCAGTCCTGATCACGGACATCAGCGACTACCGGCTCGGGGTCGCGGCGAAGTGCGGCCTGAAGGCGGTCTCGAACGCCGCCTCCGAGCCCCTGGCCCAGGCGTCGGCCCGAATCTTCGGCCGCAAAGGCTTTGACGTCGCCTTCGAATGCGCTGGCGTCGAGGCGACGCTCGACGCGGCCGTGAGCGCCATCGAGAAGGGCGGGACGATCGTCGCCGTAGGCGTCTACGGCGAGCGCCCGCGCGTGAACATGGGCTTCGTCCAGGACCGGGAGCTGAACATCATCGGGACGCTGATGTATCAATACCGGGACTTCGTCAAGGCCGTCCGGTTGATGAAGACAGGGGAGGTGGCGACCGCGCCCCTCGACTCCAGGCATTTCCCCTTCGCAAGCTATCCCGAGGCCTACGCCTTCATCGACGCCCAGGCGGACAAGAGCATGAAGGTCTTCATCGACCTGTGAGGAAGGAGCCGGGCCGGACATGAACGCCAGACCGCTCGTCGTCGGGATCGGCGAGATCCTGTGGGACCTCCTCCCCACCGGGACCGAACTGGGGGGGGCCCCGGCCAATTTCGCCTTCCACGCCAGCGCGCTGGGCGCGGAGGGCGTCATCGTCAGCGCCGTCGGCGACGACGAGCCCGGGAGGGAAATCCTCGCGGCGCTCGAACGGCGGAAGCTCGATCGGAGCTACGTCGCCACCGTGGACGCCGTGCCCACCGGGGCGGTCGGCGTGAGCCTGGACGCCGAGGGCGTCCCCCGCTACGTGATCCACCAGGGCGTGGCTTGGGATTTCATCCCCTGGACGCCGAGCCTTCGGGACCTCGCCCGTCGGGCCGACGCCGTTTGCTACGGGACGCTGGCCCAGAGGTCCGCCGCCACGAGGGAGACGATCCGCGCCTTCCTGGACGCGACCGGGCCGGCGTGCCTCCGCGTCCTCGACCTCAACCTGAGGCCGCCCGCCCCAGGCCGGGACCTCATCCACGGCCTGCTCGAGCGGTCGAGCGTCCTGAAGCTGAACGACGACGAGCTCCGGGCCTTGGCCGGACTCTTCGGCATCGAGGGCGCGGAGACCGAGATTCTCGCCCGGCTGCTGGAGCTCTATCCCCTTTCCCTGATCGCCCTGACCAAGGGGCCGGGGGGGAGCCGCCTTTTCGGACGTGGCCGCGAATCCGTCCACAACGGCTATCCCGTCGCGGCGGCCGACACGGTCGGAGCGGGCGACGCCTTCACGGCCGCACTGGTCGTGGGGCTCTTGGCGAAGAAAAGATGGGACCTCATCAGCGATCGGGCGAACCGCATCGCGAGCTATGTCTGCACCCGGAGGGGGGCCTGGCCGGAGATTCCGGCCGACCTGGCCGCGGAGGCCCGGGAATGAGCCGCACTCAAAGGAGTCCTTCATGAACCCATTCCAATACTTCCAACCCACCGAAATCCGCTTCGGCCCGGGCCGGATCGCCGAAGCAGGCGCCGCGGCCGCGAGCCTCGGACGGCGGTGCCTGCTCGTCACCGAGCCCGTTTTCCCGGGGGTGGCGCCTCACCAGCGCAAGGTCAAGGAATCCCTCGACGCCGCGGGAATCCCCTACGCCCATTTCGCGGGAGTCTCGCCCAACCCCACGACCGACGTGATCACGGCCGGGGCGCGGATGGCCCGCGAGTTCCGGGCCGACGTCGTCCTGGGCATGGGCGGGGGCTCGAGCATGGACACGGCCAAGGCCGTCGCCGTGGAATCGACCCACGAGGGATCCTGCTGGGATTATCTCTTTTTCCGTGCCGCCCAGCCGACGGAACGGACGCTGCCCGTTGTGGCCGTGACCACGACGTCGGGCACGGGGTCGCAAGTCACCCAGGTGGCCGTGGTCACGAACACTGCGGAGAAGTCCAAGTCGGCTCTCTTCCACGCCCGGCTCTACCCGAAGATCAGCATCGTCGACCCCGAGCTCATGCTCACCGTCCCCAAGCGCGTCACCGCTTCGACGGGCTTCGACGTCCTGGCCCACGCCTTCGAGAGTTACATCAATCCCGGCGGCTCCCCCTACACCGACATGATGGCCCTCGAAGCCATGCGCATCGTCGCGGCCTGGCTCCCGGCCGCCGTGGACAACGGCGCCGGCCTTGAAGCGCGGACCCGGATGGCCTGGGCCGATGTCCTGGGCGGGCTCTGCATCGCCAACTCGGGCGTCACCCTTTTCCACGGGATCGGCATGGCCATGGGCGGGATCTACCCCCATGTGGCCCACGGCGAGGCGCTGGCCAGCGTCTATCCGGCCGTCATGCGCTACAGCTGGGACTCCTCGCCGGCGAAATTCGCCGCCGCCGGCCGGATTTTCGACCGCTCTCTCGACCGCCTCGATGACGCGGCCGCTGCCGAGCGCTCGCCCGACGCTATCGCGGCGTTCCTGGAAAAGATCGGCCTGCGGATCGGGCTCGAGGACCTGAAGATCCCCGAGGACGAGCTCGGCGCCCTGGCCCGGGCGTCGCTCGTCCTGCCCGACTACAAGAATCACCCGCGCATCGCCGGTCCGGACGACGTTTACGCGGTCCTGAAGAGCAGCCACCGAAGCGGCCGGGGCAAGCGCTGAAGCGTGATATAATGCCGGCCGGCGGCGCCGCGGCCGGGACGCGGGTCGTCCCGCCCCGCGACAGTCGGCGACGGCCGAGGCACCGGAGGATGAAGCCATGAAGAAAATCGTCGTGATCGCCCTGGTCGCCGTCCTGGCGGCCGTCGTCATCGTCGTCAACGTCAATCGGAAAAAATCTGGCGTCGAGCCCCTCGTCTGGTACGGCATGATGCCCCACCCCTACAAGACCGAGGTCCGGAGCGGCGTGGAGCGGTTCGAAGCCGAGACCGGCGTCGCCGTCCTCAAAGTCGTGGGCCAGCAGTGGACCCAGGACAACGAGAACGTCAACGTCGAGGCCCTCTCGACGAAGGGCCACAAGGCCTTCAGCATCTACCCCGGCGACCCGGCGGGAGCCAACGCCCTCTTCGCCCAGCTGAAGGGTCGGGGTCAGATCGTCGTGGCCTACGGGGCCGAGCCCGGCCTCCCCACGACGGTCCCGTTCACCGTGGCCACCGACATCAAGGCCGCGGCCATGACCGCCGCCGAGCGGCTGATCGAGCTCATGGGCGGCAAGGGGCGGATCCTGAACGTCCTCGAGCTCGTCACGGACATCAACACCCGGAAGCGCGACGACGGCATCAAGGAGGTCGTGGCCCGCCACCCCGGCGTCGAGATCATCCAGACGATCTCGGACATGACCCAGGTCAGCGAGGCCACGGTCAAGCTCCAGAGCGCCTTGGCGGCCCGGATGGACGAGATCGACGGGATCATCGCCACGGGATACAACCCGACGATCGCCGCCGCCTCCGTCCTGACCGAGTGGCACAAGGACGCGAAGCACAAGCGCATCCGCTTCATCGGCATCGACACGGGGGCCACCGTCCTCCAGGCGATCCGCGACGGATCGATCGACGCCACAATCGCCCAGAACCCGCCCGGCCACGGCTACATCTCCTGCATGCTCCTCAAGCTGCTCCTCGACGGCTGGACGCCGGTCGCGGACTACCAGTTCATCGACGCGGGCATCCTCGTCGTGACCAAGGACAACGTGGACACCTACGCTGCCGAAGTCCGCAAGATCACGGATCGCATCGCCGCCGACCTGAAGGTCAAGTATCTGCGCCCCCCCCGGTGAGGAGGCGTCCGCCGGCCATGCTCGAGCTCCGAGGCATCAGCAAACGCTTTCCCGGCGTCCAGGCGCTGGACGGCGTCGACGTCCGCTTCGAGCCGGGTGAGATCCACGCCCTGGTCGGCGAGAACGGCGCCGGCAAGAGCACGCTCATCAAGGTCATCACCGGGATCTACCAGCCCGACGAGGGCACGGTCACGTTCGAGGGTCGCCCGCTCCGATTCCGCAGCTACCGCGACAGCCTGGCCTGCGGCATCAACATCGTCAGCCAGGAGATCCAGGTCATCCCCGAAAGCACGATCGCCGAGAACCTGATGCTCGACAAGCTGATCACCCATGGGAAGACGGGGATCATCGACTGGCCCGCGGTCAACCGCGTTGCGGGCGCGCACCTGGACATGGTCGGCCTGCCGCTCGCGCCGGGCACGGTGATCAAGCGCCTGAGCGCGGCCCAAAAGCAACTCGTCCAGATCGCCAAGGCCCTCGCCGCCGAGGCCCGGGTGCTGCTCCTCGACGAGCCGACGAGCTCCCTGACGGAGCACGAGGCCCGCAACCTGTTCGCCATCCTCCGGGGCTTGCGGGACAAGGGCGCGACCATCATCTTCGTCTCGCACAAGTTCGAAGAGGTCTTCGCCCTGTGCGACAAGGTCACCGTCCTCCGCGACGGCCGCGTCGTCGGCACGCGGCGGATCGGGGACCTCGACCGCTCCGACCTGGTGACGATGATGATCGGCCGCGACGTCACCAAGGCCCACCTGGGCCGCCTCGACGCGGACGCCGGCCGGGAGATGCTCCGGACCGAGGATGTCGTCCGGGAGGGCAAGGTCGACGGGGTGAGCTTCACCCTCCGCGAGGGCGAGATCCTCGGCCTCTACGGCCTCGTCGGCGCGGGCCGGACCGAGCTCGCCCGCGTCCTGATCGGCGAGGACCGCCTGGACGGCGGGGCGATCTACGTCCGCGGCGAGAAGGCCCGCATCCGGAGCGTCGCCGACAGCCTGGAGCGCTACCGGATCGGCTACGTCACCGAGAACCGGAAGGAGGAGGGGCTGCTCCTTGCCTCGCCGATCACCACGAACGTGACCATCGCCGTCTGGCCGCGGCTCGCGAACCGGTTCACCCGGTTCATCAGCCGGGCCCGCGAGGCCGGCATCACCCGGGACATGATCCGCGACCTGGACATCCGGGCCACGGGCCCCTTCCAGAGGACCGAGGACCTGAGCGGCGGCAACCAGCAGAAGATCTGCATCTCCAAGTGGCTGGCGGCCGACTGCGACATCCTGATCATCGACGAGCCGACCGTCGGCGTGGACATCGGGGCCAAGGAGCAGATCCACCAGCTCATCTGGGACCTGGCCAAGCGCCGGCGGAAGGCGATCCTCCTCATCTCGTCGGACATGCCGGAGATCATCCGCGTGGCCAGCCGGATCCTCGTCTACAAGGACCGCCGGATCGCGGGCGAGATCACCGGCGTCGACGACGGGACGAAGACCTACGCCGAGGTCAGCGCGGCCATCGGCCGGCATTTGAATTGACGGAGAGGACGACCATGCCCACCAACGAACCCCTGCCCTCCGAGCCGCGGACCGTCCGCGGCGCCGCCGACCGGCGCGAGCGGATCAGCAGCCGCACCCTCGGCCTGATCGTCCCCACGGCGCTCCTCTTCGCCGCCCTGGCCCTCCTCTCGCAGAGCTTCCTCAGCGGCTATACGATGTTCGTCATCTCCCGGCAGATGGCCTTCTACGTCCTGATCGCCCTGTCCCAGGCGTTCGTCCTGGTCGTCGGCCAGATGAGCCTGGCGGTCGGCGCGATCGGGAGCATCACGACCATCGTCCTGGGGCTGGGATTGGACACCTGGGGGCTGCCCCCGGCCCTGGCGGTCGTCATCGCCCTCGGCGTCGGCGTCCTGGCCGGCTGGATCAACGGCATGCTCATCACCCGGCTCAAGATCGACTCGTTCATCATCACCCTGTCGATGATGTTCATCTACATGGGGCTGCGGTCGGGCATCTCCGGCGGGTCCCCCTACAAGGTCCCCGACTCCTTCACCTTCATCGGCCAGAAGAGCCTGTTCGGCGTGCCCTATGTCTTCCTGCTCGTGGTGGCCCTTCTGGCCGTCGTGGGCTACATGTATGCCAATACGGTCTTCGGCCGGCGCATGCTGGCCACGGGCGGCAACGCGGCCGCGGCCCGCCTTTCGGGGATCGCCACGGATCGTATGGTCGTTTGGGCCCACGTCCTGTCGGGCGCCTTCGCCGCCCTGGCCGCCGTGCTGTGGGCGTCCAAGCTGGGCTCGGCCGCGCCCGAGACGGGCGACGACTGGCTGATCATCTCCTTCGCCGTAGCCATCATCGGCGGGACGGGCCTGAACGGCGGGATCATCTCCGCCCTGGGCATCTTCATGGGCTCGTCCATCTTCATGCTGATCAAGCACGGCCTGGTCGAGGTCAAGGCGAATCCCTACTACGCCAACTCCTTCCTCGGCCTGCTGATCCTTCTCGCGATCGTGGCGGACCGCGTCCGGGAGATCTACAGCGACAAGCAGAAAGGGAGGTGAAGCCATGGCCCCGCTCTCGCGCCGGGAGTTCCTCGGAGCTTCGGCCGCCGGCCTCGGCGCGCTGGCCCTCGGACCACGGGCCCGAGAGGGAGAAGGATCGCCCGATCGGCCGAACATCCTCTTCATCCTGACCGACGACCAGCGCTTCGACGCCCTGGGCTGCGCCGGCAACCCGATCATCAAAACCCCCAACGTGGACGCCCTCGCCCGGGACGGCGTCCGGTTCGCGAACGCGTTCGTCACGACGCCGATCTGCGCCGCCAGCCGGGCGAGCATCCTCAGCGGGACGTATGAGCGGACCCACACCTACACGTTCACCAAGCCGCCCCTGGCCCGGAGATTCATCGACATCAGCTACCCGGTCACGCTGCGCAAGGCGGGCTACCGCACGGGCTTCGTGGGCAAGCTCGGCGTCGCGATCGACAAGGACGTCCAGAAGGAGATGTTCGATTTCACGATGCTCGACAACCTCCCCCACGTCCAGACGATCGCCGGCGTCGAGCGCCACATGACCGAGGTCGAGGGCGAGTCCGTCGTCGAATTCCTCCGCGGCGTCCAGCCCGGGCAGCCCTTCTGCCTCGCCTGGTGCCCGTGGGCCCCGCACGCGGACGACGACAACCCCAAGCAGTATTTCTGGCCGGCGGCCGTCGACGGCCTGTATCGGGACGCAGACGTCCCCGTCCCGGAGATGGCGGCTCCGGAATACTACGACGCCCAGCCCGCCTTCCTGAAGAACACCATGAGCCGGACGCGCTGGGCCTGGCGCTTCGACACGCCCGAGAAGTACCAGGCCATGGTCAAAGGCTACTTCCGCATGATCAGCGGCGTCGACCTGGTCGTCGGCCGCATCCGGGCCGAGCTCGCCCGCCTCGGCCTCGACCGGAACACGGTCATCATCTATGCCTCGGACAACGGCTATTTCCTGGGCGAGCGGGGCTACGCCGACAAGTGGCTGATGTACGACCTCTCGATCCGCGTCCCGCTCATCGTCCACGATCCGCGGGCGGCGCGCGCCGACCGCGGCCGGGTCAGGGACGACATGGTCCTCAACGTCGACCTGGGCCCGACCATGATGGACCTGGCCGGCGCCCCGATCCCGGCGCTCGCCCAGGGGCGGAGCCTGAAGCCGCTCCTCGGCCGGGCGACACCGCCCTGGCGGACCGAGATCTTCTGCGAGGAGCTCTGGGACAACCCGGAGATCCCGCAGAGCGAATGCGTCCGCACGGATCGGTGGAAATACATCCAGTATCCCAAGCACCCGGAATACGTCGAGCTGTTCGACCTCCGGGCCGATCCCGACGAGAAGCGGAATCTGGCGAACGATCCCCGCTTCGCCCGCGAGCTGGCAGACCTGCGGGCGCGCTGCGGCGCCCGGATCAAGGCGCTTCTCGCGGATCAGGCCAAGTTCAAATGACAGCCGCTGCGACAGGGCGGAAGCCGATCGTCGCCGGGATGATCCTGGCGCTCGCCCTGGCCTCGGCGGCCGGGCGCCCCGCTCCGGCCGCTCTCGCGACGGGATCGCCCGCGGACGTCTTCGCCGTTTCGGGCCTGCGGTGCGAGTACCGCCCCGACCCCCTCGGGATCGATGCCGAACGGCCTCGCCTGAGCTGGATCCTCGAGTCCTCCCGCCGCGGCGAAGCGCAGACCGCCTATCGGATCCTGGTCGCCGATTCGC
>Ga0182019_10001037_pt1 | contig 13924 bp, 12 predicted proteins | sample 812E2MmetaG_FD_120483 | JGI IMG/M metagenome (GOLD analysis project Ga0182019, IMG submission 120483) | Permafrost microbial communities from Stordalen Mire, Sweden - 812E2M metaG | ecosystem: Environmental > Terrestrial > Soil > Wetlands > Permafrost | place: Sweden: Stordalen | collected...
CCAGGGCCGTGACTCCAAGAAGCGGCTCGGAACCCACCTCTCCGAAAATGACGCGCCCGGCGGTTGTCTCCCCCATGAATTCAATGCGCAACAGCCCGAACGGATATTCCTTCACCGTGCTGTCGGCCAACTCGTAGGAAGTTGTACCTTCCTTCTTAACACCTATTTTCTCCAGTTCATCAGCCGGCACCATGCAATGCGTCGCGCCGGTGTCCACAAGGAAAACCGTCTCATAGGATTTTCCGGGCGCCGTCAGACTCGTGAGCTTGGTTGTGACTTTAACAAGTCCCATGGTATTGTCCCTCCACAGGTTCAAAGGTATCTCAGCACAAGTGTATCATATGAGCCGCCGGCAAGCCTTCCGATGAAACCTAGCTCGAGCTCAAAAGGTCGCATAAGCGCCCCCGAAAACCGGTTTAAAGTTTCGAATTGCGGTTTCCGTCCGCCTTTTTATATGATCATAGGAATTCCTGATGTAATGCCATAGGATGCATTATGATTGATTATGAAAGATGTAAACCAATTATTAGACGCCTTAAGCAGAGCATAACAGGTATATTGGGTTTCCTTCTCTGCGCTTTTCTATTTTCCTGCAACAGCACAAGTTCTATACCATCCAAAGGCGCATCTGAATGGACCAAAGCACTCCCCACTGAATCAACAGCTACGCAATTTCTTGATGAGCCCTGTTCATCAGATCCTATTCGAGGCCGGCAGCGAATACAGACAGGCCCTATCGATGCTGCTGATTGGAACCGGGATGTCCTCATGGCATGGGGCCTAACTCCGCTCAGTGAGCTCAAATCTGATGCCTCCCACACAGAGATTCGTATCTGGCCGAACACCGGTCTTGGCTATCCCAGGCTCCTGCTCCGACTTGTCGGCAATCCGCCACACGTTTATGGTGAACTCCTTGGATGGTGGTTCTCATCCTCTCCCGGAGACAAGAGCGAATCGCCGTCCATGGAGCAGTTCATGGCCGGGCTTCACTGCAAAGGTAGAGTTACGAGGGGAAGGTTCAATGTATGCCGTTTTTGCCCTGCCAAGAATGAGGATTGGCCCAGCATTTGGGCTAAATTGTCCGATCTTGGAATCTGGTCCCTTCCAAATGGCGACTTCGGTAACCCACGCGAGGTCAACGGTGAGTTACTCGTACAGGCTGATGGCAATGGCGTAACTATTGAAGTGCTCAAAGAGGGCCGCTACAACATCTTTAATTATTCTCTATGGGACAATGAATCTACCCCTCTTGGCAAGCAAGCAGAATCTATATTTGATCTCGTTTCCGATCTTCGACCTAATATTCATTGATCGCGGCAAGATTCACCTTTGCTTTGTGCAAGGTCGGACCGCTGAGTGAAGGGTGGGGTCCTCAGCGGTCTGCCCTGAGCTCGGGCCCGACGCGGGTACGTGGCGCCCGCTCAGGATTTCGCCCCCGCTCAAGCGCCGCCCGGATGGGGCCGGATACAATGAAGACAAGCTCCGAGGCGCGCAGCGTACTCTTTGTACGTGAGCATCCGAGGAGCGCAGTCTGAAGCAGTAGACGGTCCCGGATCTGGCGGCGCGAAAAAAAAGAGGGGGGATGGCATGCTCGATACCTGGATTGAGCAAGGCCGGAGCGGGCAAAGCGATAGCACCCGGCTACTGTGGAAGACGGGGAAGAAAGACGCCCTCATCTTGAACCCCTCATCGTCTTTCGGCCCCGGATAACACAGCAGCCGGAAGACGCCCGCAGGGCGTCGCCCGCTCCGGTGAAGAAATAAATTATCCGAACAGCTTGGCTTTCAGCTCCTGCACCGATTCCAGCTTCTCGATCTTCAGATCGCTTTTCTCCTTCAGGTCCTGCGGCGGGATGAAGGCGCGGGCGAAGCCCATGCGCGAGGCCTCCTTCAGCCGCGCCGGCAACTGGATCACGCCGCGCACGGTGCCGGTCAGCCCCAGCTCGCCGATGAAAAGCGTCTGCGCGGGCAACGGTTTCCCCTTGAACGACGACAGCAGCGCCGCGGCGGCCGCAAGATCCGCCCCCGGCTCGCGCACGGGCAGGCCCCCCGCCACGCTCAGATAAACATCATGATGGGAAAAATCCACCCCGCAATGCTTCTGCAGAATCGCCAGCAGCAGGCACAGGCGGTTGTAGTCGTACCCCACGGCGGTGCGGCGCGGCGAGGCAAACGGCGTGGGAACGCACAGCGCCTGTATCTCGGCCAGCAGAGGCGTGGAGCCCTCATGCAGTCCCGCCACGGCCGTGCCCGGCAGGACTTCCTTGCCGTGCGACAGAAAAAGGGACGACGGCTGGGCCACGTCCGCAAGTCCCTCCGCCTCCATTTCATAAAATGCCAGTTCCCACGCCGGGCCGAAACGGTTCTTGTATCCCCTCAGCATGCGGTAGGGCAGGGTCCCCTCGCCCTCGAAGTAGACCACCACGTCCACGATGTGCTCCAGCGTCTTGGGCCCGGCCAGCGTCCCCTCCTTCGTCACGTGCCCCACGAGAAAAACAGGCAGGCCCTTTTCCTTGGCCGTGCGCATGAGCAGATGCCCCACCTCGCGCACCTGCGACACGCTTCCCGGGATGGAGTTCAACTCGGGGATGTAGAGGGTTTGGATGGAATCCACGATAAGCAGGCCCGGCTTGATTTCATCCACCGCCTCGATGGCGGCGCGCAGGTCGGGCTCGCAGAGCAGGAAGAAGTTGTCATCATCCATGCCAAGGCGCTTGGCGCGCAGTTTGATCTGGGCGGGCGACTCCTCGCCGCTGACATACAGCACCTTGCCGCGGGCGGCGAAAGCCTTTGCGGCCTGGAGCATGAGGGTGGATTTCCCCACGCCCGGCTCGCCACCCAATAGAATCAGACTCCCCGGCACGATGCCGCCGCCGAGGACGCGGTCCAACCCCGCCGAACCGGTCGGGAGGCGCGGCATCTCCTCCGTCCGGACATCGGCCAGCGAAGTCACGCGCCCCAACGATCCCTGCGCGGAGGATTTTTTTTCCTTTTTCTCGAACTCCTCGACGAAGGATTCCCACGCCCCGCATTCGGAGCACCGCCCCAGCCACCGCAAACTCTTGAATCCGCACGTCTGGCATACGAACTGTGATTTGGCCATGGGGGAATTATAATGGTAAATGGCAAATAGTAAAGGGTAAAGGGCGGGAATCAGGCAAGTTTCAGGTTCCGCCCGCTTACGGGTTCCAGAGACGCGGGGATGTCATTCCATCTATTTCGCGGAGCACCGCACGGGCGGGGCGGAGGCGGCATCCGACGGCAGGGCTCCGTCGGCGCGGATCCTGAAATCGGGCGGGCGCCGGAACTTCGTGGCCTGCTCAAAGGCATAGGCAAGGCGGATGAGGACGCCTTCGGAATACGCGCGTCCGAAGAATGACAGTCCGACGGGCAGTCCCCAGATGAATCCCGCCGGGACCGTGATGTGCGGATACCCGGCCACCGCGGGCGGGGTGGAACATCCGCCGGTGAAGTGGTCGCCGTTCAAGGGATCGGTGACCCATGGAATCCCGCCGGTGGGGGCGAGGAGGGCATCCAGCTTGAATTGGTCCATCACCGCGTCAATCCCCTTCTTGCGGGAGAGGCGGCGGCACGCCTTCAGCGCCGATTTGTAGGCGGAATCGCTGAGCGGCCCTTTGCCTTCGGCCTTGAGAAAAAGGTCCTGCCCGAACAGCGGCATTTCGCGGTCACAATTTTTTTCGTTGAAGGCGATGAGGTCCGCCAGCGTCCGGCAGGGGCCGGCCGGACACCGGGCCGCGAGATAGGCGTTGAGCCCGGCCTTGAACTCGTAAAGCAAAACCTCCATCTCGGGCCCGTCCAGTTTGCCGAGAGTGGGGGCCTCCACGGGATCAATCAGGACCGCGCCCAGGCCCTTCATCACGTCGAGGCAGGCGGCCATGAGGCCGTCCACGCGCTCATTGAATCCGAATTGCTGGCGGAGGACGCCGAGCCTGGCACCGCGCAATCCGGCGGGGTCGAGGAATGTCGTGTAATCGGCCGCCGCGCGGCCCTTCATCGGAGCGGTGGCGGCGTCGCGGGGATCGTATCCCGCCAAGGCGCTTAGCAGGATGGAGGCGTCCGTGACGGTGCGGGCCATGGGTCCCGCCGTGTCCTGGGTTTGGGAAATGGGGATGATGCCCGAGCGGCCCACGAGACCCACGGTGGGTTTGATGCCCACGAGCCCGTTGGAGGAGGAGGGACAGACGATGGAGCCGTCCGTTTCGGTGCCCACGCCGAGGGCGGCGAGATTGGCGGCCACGGCCGCGCCCGAGCCCGAACTGGATCCGCACGGATTGCGGTCCAGGGCATAAGGATTATGGGTCTGCCCGCCGCGGCCGCTCCATCCGCTGACGGCGTGGGACGAGCGGAAGTTGGCCCATTCGCTCAGGTTTGTTTTCCCCAGGATGACCGCCCCCGCGGCGCGCAGTCTCGCGGCGACGGCGGCGTCGCTGATTGGCGCGGGGGCTCCCGCGAGGGCGAGGCTGCCCGCGGTGGTGGCCATGCGGTCGGCGGTGTCAATGTTGTCCTTGATGAGAATGGGAATGCCGTGAAGCGGCCCCCTATGCCCTTTCGCGCGCCGCTCGGCGTCGAGATTGTCGGCGATGGCAACGGCTTCGGGATTGAGTTCGATGACGCTGTGAATGGCAGGGCCGCCGCGGTCCATCGTCACGATGCGCGCCGTATAGGCCTCCACCAGGGATACCGAGGTGGCGCGCCCGAAAGCCAGGGCGTCCTGAAGCCCGGCGAGCGTGGCCTCCTCAAGATCGAAGGGGAGGGCGGCCGCCTTGTCCCCCGGAGCGGCAAACGACGCCAGGGAATTCTTTCCCACCGCCATCCACACCCCCCCCAGGAAAACGAAACGGATGAGATCACGGCGATCCAAAGGGCTCATGGCGTCCTCCTTATTTGGAAACTTCCGCGGAATCAGCTTAGGCAATGCGCGCCTTTTTGTCAAGGGCGGCGCCCTGTTATAATCTATCCATGGGCTATGCGCTGTTTTTTCTACTGATCCTGGGCGCGGCGCTGGGATTCTTCGAAGCCGGCGTGGTGGTATATCTGCGCGCGCTGGTCTATCCCGGTGCGCCGCTTTTCCCGATGAAGGCGATGACGTCTTCGATCCTGAGGGTGGAACTCCTGCGCGAGATCTTCTCCATCGTGCTGATCTGGAGCGCCGCCGTCCTGGCGGGCCGGACGCGCGCCTTGAAATTTGCCTCCTTCCTCATCCTGTTCGGGGTCTGGGACCTTTTCTACTATGTTTTTCTGAGGATCTTCCTGAACTGGCCCGCTTCCTGGAAGGACTGGGACATCCTCTTCCTGATCCCCGCGCCATGGGTGGCGCCGTGGATCGCCCCCGCCTTATGCTCCGTCACGCTCACCGCCTTCGGGTTCGGCATGTACAAACTGTGGAGCAAGGGGTATCCCATGCCGATTGCGCGCGAAGACATCCTGGCCGCCACCGTCGCGGGCGCCCCGATCCTGGCTTCATTTTTTTGGGAAACCAAAACCGTGCTGCGCGGCGGTGTGCCGACACACTATCCCTGGGCCTTGTTGTTCCTGGGCCTCCTCCTGGCCTGGGGCTGGGCGCTGATGCGGTATCGAAAATATACAAGATTTGAGAAATAGCACAGATCAGACAAAAAAAAGGAGGACGTTTGACCGTCCCCCTTTTAAAGCTTAAGCGATGATTCTGCGAAATGCTATACGACCTTGAACGTATCCGCATGGATGACGGGATCGCCCGTTTTGAGGGTCATGACGCTGCCCTTGATTTCAACTTTCTTGCCGCTCAGGGTCTCCAGATCAACCCCTTTGAGGGAATCGGGGCAGATCTGATAGATTTTCTTGTCGGCGGTGACCAGGACTTTCTGGCAGTGATCGGACTTGTGAAGGTCGCAGTGCATGCATCGGATGGTGCCGGACAGGGCCACGTCCTTGTCGGTCTTGACGATTTCCTTTCCGTGCGCCGGACAGGAATCGCCGCACTTGGGACCACTGGCAGTCTTGTCGTCGCCCATGGCGCAGGATCCGGCCCAGGCGTATGCGGTGAAGATCATCAGGGAAAGCAACAGGATCATGGAACGTTTCATGGAGAACCTCCGGGAAAATTTAATATCGGTCGCTATTATATCAGATCAGAGGGCGGGGCCGCCTTATTGATCAGGACTCCTGCTAAATAGAAGGCTGCCGCCAGGCCGAGGGCCGGAAGGAGCGGTATCCACAAGGCCAGCGCGCCGCCCCCGATCATCCCCACCATCACCCAACCGGAGCTCGGACGGCGGGGCAGGCAGGACAACAGGGCCGGAAGGCTGAGGGCCACGGCGAAGAAGCCGTAGCTTTTGGTGAACAGCACCAGAAGCGACGGGGCGGCCCAGGCCAGAAGGGCCCCGGCGGCGCCGAGCCCCAGGGTCAGGAGGCGGCGGGCCTTCAGCGCGGGCCAGAGATCGTTTTGCAGGGTGGTGGCGGCCGTCAGAAGAACGGAGTTTCCCGCGGAAAACAGAGCTGAAAGCAGGCTTAGCAAAGGAAGCGCCGCGGCCCAGGGCGGGAGCATGCCGAACAAAGCGGGCAGGGTTTTGTCCCCGGCCGGCGGCAGGGCGAAGCGGCTCACCACCGCCAGCAGCAATAAGGCCCAGAGGACCTTGCCCGCGCCCGCCGCCACGGCCGCCCGCGAAGCCGCGGATTCGTCCCGCGCCGAAAGGGCCTTGCCCCAGATGTCGGACCCGGCCAGGTGCGGCAAAAGCGTGGCGAAGAAGAGGGTGAAGATAAGAGAGGCGGGCATGGCCGCAGGGACCGGGGTCGGCGGGCGCAAAACCGGAGAGGAAATGAAAAGCAATACCGCAAATCCGGTGAAAATAATAAAAGCCTGCGCCGCGTCCATCCACGCCAGTCCCCACTGCCCGCCGAGGACCAGCGCCGCGATGAACGCCGCGACCATCAGGATGAGGGTGACGGAAGAAAACATGGCCAGCGTGATGAGGGCACGCAGGATGAGGGCCAGCCACAGCACTTCCGCCACAACCACGAGGACCGCCGCGGTTTTCCGGACCGACGGACCGTAGGTCATCCCAAGAATGTGCGCCAGGCTGAAGGCCCCCGTCCGGCGCACCCGACCAGCCAGGACCAGGCCGAAGACCACGAGGCCGCATGCGCCCCCCGCGAGCAGCGCCAGCCCCCGCCATCCATAAGCGGCGATGAGCGAGGCCTGCACCAGGGTGGAGGAGCTTCCGATGGAAGTGGCGAGATAGGTGGCGAACACCAGTCCGAAGGAGAGCTTCCGGTTCGCCAGAAAATAACCCTCCTTCTCCCGTCCTTTGCGGGACTGGACCAGGGCGAACCCGAGCAGGACCGCGAAATAGCCGGCCAGGAGAGGAAGGCTCACACCCGGACCCAGTATTCCACCTTCAGACCTCCGGCTTCCTGGCGGATGCTCACCGTCATGGGGCTTTTCTTGAAGGCATCCACGCGGTGGCTTTCTGCATAGGGGATGAGCCGTTGGACCTTCCGGAATGCGGGCAGGAGCCGGTCCTCCACGGCCGCCACAAGGGCGTCCAGCCCCGCGCCCGTGCGGGCGGAGACATGGGGGAAGGACGCCTCTTCGAGGCCGGGCACCGCGTCGCTCTTGTTGTACACGGTCAGGACCCGCGCGCGCTCCACACCCAGATCATCCAGCACCTGCAGGCCCACCTGCTCCTGCTCCTCATGCCTCGGATGGCTGCGGTCCACCACATGCAGGACCACATCCGCCGTGCGGGCCTCCTCCAGGGTGGACCGGAAGGCGGCGATGAGATCGTGCGGGAGCTTGCGGATGAACCCCACCGTGTCGCTGATTAGGATGGGCAGGGCCGTGGGCCGCGTGATGCGCGCGATGCGGGTTTCAAGTGTGGCGAAAAGCCGGTCGCCTTCGAAGACCGAGGATCCGGTGAGGACGTTGAAGAGGGTGGACTTGCCGGCGTTCGTGTAGCCGGTGATGGCCGCGCGCGGAAGGACATCGTGGCTTTTGCGCGTCTGCGAGCGGGCGGTTTCGATGCGGGCCAGGTCCGCTTCAAGGCGCCGGATGCGCGCTCGGGCCTGCCGACGGTCCAGCTCCAATTGGGTCTCCCCCACGCCGCGCGTCCCGATGGCCGCCTCCTGACGGGATAAATGGGTCCATCGGCGGGTCAGGCGGGGCAGAAGGTACTGGTATTGCGCCAGCGACACCTGAACCTTCGCCTCCTCCGTGCGGGCCCGGAGGGCGAAGAGGGACAGGATGAGCCAGGCGCGGTCCATCACCAGGGCGTCCAGCACATTCTCCAGGTTTTTTACCTGCGAGGGGGTGAGATCGTCATCGAAAATGACGGTGGAAACATTCAAGTGTTTCACCGTGAGGGCGAGTTCCTCCGCCTTTCCTTTTCCGATGAAGGTGGCGGCGTCCGGCCGCGGGCGCTTCTGGATCACCGTCTCCGCCACCCGGGCTCCGGCGGAGGCGGCCAGGAGCGCCAGCTCGCGCAGGTTGTCCTCCACCGCGGCTTCGGACTCCCTGCCCAGGACCACCCCCACCAAAAGAACAGTCTCGATCGGCGTGCGATTCATTGTCATCCATTGTAAAATATAGGAATGATGGGAAATTTGCAAGTTTCAATCAACCCCCCGGGCCGGGATGCGGTCCCGGAAAGGAGTGTCCGCCCATGAAGATCCTGGTGACCGGCGGCTGCGGCTTCATCGGCTCCAACTTCATCCGGCACATGTTCAAGGTCCATGGGGACGCCGTCTCCATCGTCAATCTGGACAAGCTGACCTACGCCGGACGGCCTGAAAACCTGAGCGGGGTGGACGCGCCTCCCCGCTACCGCTTCGTCCATGGCGACATCTGCGACCCCGACGCCGTGCGCGAGGCGATGCGGGACGCCGACACCGTGGTCAACTTCGCCGCGGAAACGCACGTGGACCGCTCCATCCTGGGCCCCGATTCGTTCCTGCGCACCGACATCATGGGGGTGTTCGTCCTGCTGGAGGAGGCGCTGAAGCGGAACGTAAGCCGGTTCATCCAGATCTCCACGGACGAGGTGTACGGCGAATGCCTGAAGGGCTCCTTCGACGAGGAGGCCACGCTCAACCCCCGCTCACCCTACGCGGCCTCCAAGACGGGCGGCGACCGCCTCGCCTGCTCGTATTTTCACACGTACGGGGCGCCGGTCATCATCACGCGCGCCTCCAACAACTACGGCCCCTATCAATATCCCGAAAAGCTCATCCCCCTGTTCGTCACGAACGCGATCGAGGACAAGCCCCTGCCCGTGTACGGCGACGGCCTCCAGGTGCGCGACTGGCTGTATGTGGAGGACCACTGCCGGGCCATTGATCTTCTCCTTCAATGCGGCGTCCCCGGCGAGGTGTACAACGTGGGCGGGGGGAACGAGCAGGTCAACCTCGACATCACGCGCCGCATCCTGCGCCTCCTGGGCAAGCCGGAGACCCTCATCCAGCACGTGAAGGACCGCCCCGCCCACGACCGGCGGTACAGCGTGGACTTCGCCAAGATCCGCGCCCTCGGGTACGCGCCGGCGGCGGATTTCGACGCGCTGCTGGCCGCAACCGTCCACTGGTACCGCGACCATGCCGAGTGGTGGGGCCCCATCAAAAGCGGCGAGTTTCAAACGTACTATAAAACGCAATACGGAAAGCGCCTGTAGCCATGCGCATCCTCATCACCGGGGCGAGGGGCATGCTGGGCCGGGCCGTCCTGCGGGCCTGTAAAGCGAGGCACCTGACGGTGGCGGCCACCGATCTCCCGGAATGCGACATCACCCGCCTGAGCGATCTGCGCGTCTGGACGCATGAACCGCTCAGCGCCGTGATCAACTGCGCCGCCTTCACCGCCGTGGACGAAGCCGAAAGCCGGCGGGAGCTGGCGCTGGCCGTCAACCGCGACGGTCCGCGCTTTCTGGTCCAGGCCCTGCGTCCCCTCGGGGTCCCTCTGGTCCATATCTCCACCGACTACGTTTTCAATGGGACCAAGGACGGTGCCTGGGAGGAGGAGGATCCCACCGATCCCATCAATTTCTACGGACGCTCCAAGCTGGACGGCGAACGGGAGGTCCTGGATTATGAACTGGGCACGGTGATCCGGACCTCCTGGCTTTTCGGACACGGCGGAAAGAATTTCGTGGACACCATCGCGGGAAAGCTGCGCGCGGGGGAGACGCTGGATGTGGTGGACGACCAGCACGGCCGCCCCACCTCGACGCCCGCCCTGGCGCAGGCCATCCTGAAGCTGCTGCGCGTCGGCGGACGCGGGCTGTTTCATTTCTGCCAGCCGCCGACGACCACCTGGTGCGGTCTGGCGCGTGTCATCGCGCAGGTCCTCGACCTTCCCGCGGAACGGATCCATCCCACCACGACGGACCGTTTTCCGCGCCCCGCAAAACGACCGGTCAATTCGGTCCTCTCCACCGCCAAATACAGCCGGATCACGGGCCGCCCCATCCCGCCATGGGTGGAAAACCTCAAGGAACATTTAAAGACCCCGTCATGAACAACACCGCGCGCAAGATCGTCCACATCCTCATGGGCGGCTTCCTCTTCGCCCTTCCGTATCTGAATCTCTGGCAGGCCGCCGCGTGCGCCCTCGGCGCGTTTCTGTTCAATCTCTTCGTGTTTCCGAAACTTCTGCCGAACCTTCAGCGTGAGAGGACGGACCGGGGCATCCTGATTTATCCGCTTTCCGTCCTCGCACTGATTCTCCTCTTTCCCGTCAACGAAATCCACGCGGCCATGGGTTGGGCCGCCATGGCCTTCGGCGACGGGTTCGCCAGCCTGATCGGCAGATCGTTCCCGCTGAAGACGCTTCCCTGGAACCGTGATAAATCGTGGGGCGGCCTGCTGAGCTTTATCCTATTCGGCACGGCGTCGGGATGGGTGGTGACGGGGGTGTTTCTCGGACATCCCGCGGCCTGGCTGGTGCTGCTGGTGATCTTCGGCGCCGCGGCGGTCGTGGAGACGCTTCCCATTCCCCTCATTGACAACATCACGGTCCCCCTGACCGCCGCGTTTCTTTCGGCCCTCCTGCTCCCCGTGAACGCGTTCAGATTCCCCCCCCCGGCACAGGAGGGGGTGGCCTTCGTCTCCACCTTGTGCATCGGCACGGCGGCCTATCTGTTGAAGCTGGTGAGCCGCTCGGGATGGGCCGGGGGCGTCCTGGTGGGAACGCTCATCTTCGCCTTCGCGTCCTGGCAGGGATTTTCGGCCCTCGTTTATTTCTTCATCCTGGCGTCGCTGTTCACGTTCCTCGGCTACAAACGCAAACAGGCCCTGGGCATCGCGCAGGAGGGAGGCGGGCGCCGCGGCGCCGTGCACGCCCTGGCCAACTGCCTATGGGGCGTCCTGCTGGCCCTGCTCATCCCTTCGCATCCGGACACGATGCTCCTGCGCGTACTGTTCGCCTCGGCCTTCGCCACGGCCCTTTCAGACACCACCGGGAGCGAAATCGGCAAGGCCTTCGGCCGGGTCACCTTCCTGCCCTGGAATTTCAAGCGCGCGCCGAAAGGGACGGACGGGGCCGTCTCCGTGGAGGGCCTGCTGGCCTCCCTCCCCGCGCCGTTTTCGCTGGGCGCGATGCTGGCGGCGCTCGGCTGGCTGACGTGGCCCGCCGCCTTGGTGGTGGGCGCGGCAGGATTCATCGGCAATCTCGCCGAAAGCTTTCTGGCCCGCGCCGGCGCATGGAACAATGAATTGCTGAATTTCACGAATACGGTCATCGGATCGGGATTGGGGATGCTGTTATGGTCGTTGGTTCGCTGAAGAAATACTGGTCGTTCGCGCGCCCCTTCACCCTCGTACCGCCGCTATTGGGAATCATCTCGGGGGCCGTGTGCGCCTTCGGGTCGGCCCACAATCCGGACCCCGCGCGCAACCTCACCCTTTCCATCGTCCTGACGGTGGCCCTGGGCTCGCTGTGCGCCTCTTTCTTGAACGCCGCCTCCAACATCATCAATCAGATCTACGACCTGGAAATAGACCGTAAGAACAAGCCCCAGCGTCCTCTCATCACCGGCGCCATCTCCATCAAGGCCGCGTGGATTTTCGGGACCGCCCTTTACGTCGCCGCCATCCTCCCCACCTTCATCGTCGTGCCGTATCCGTACACCTCGTTCCTGCAGAAGCTGACTGCGCCGTTCCTGACGCGGCAGGCCTTCATCATTTACATCATCGGCATGATCGCGACCTTCGTCTATTCCGCTCCCGGCCTCGGGCGAACCAAGCGCCTGGGCATCTGGGCCAACGTCACCATCGCCATCCCGAGGGGCGTTCTGTTGAAGGTGGCGGGATGGACGTTCGTGGCTTCCGCGGGGGCCTTCGAAGCCTGGTACATCGGTGGCATCTTCGGCCTTTTCCTGCTGGGCAGCGCCTCGACGAAGGATTTTTCCGACATGGAAGGCGACGCCCTCGGCGGCTGCAAAACCCTGCCGATTGTGTATGGGGTGAAGAAGGCGTGCTGGATGATTGCACCCTTTTTCATCTTTCCCTGGCTCCTCCTGCCGCTGGGCGTCCTGCTGAAGGACCCGCAAAATCCCGCCCATTCCATCCTGACCGGCAATCCGGTCCTGCTGGTGGCCCTGGGATTCATCCTCGCCGCTTGGGGAAGTTATACGGTGTATCTGATTCTCAAAGATCCCGAAGCCATGGCCGCCACCGAAAACCACCCATCGTGGACCCACATGTATTTGATGATGATGTCGGCGCAGGTGGGGTTTGCGCTGGCTTATTTGTTTTAGATCTTAATTGCGGCGGAAGCCCCGGACCGCCTGCTGCTGTCATATTTAGGCGGGAGAGGGCGTCATCCCTCTTCCGTCACGGGAAGTGAATTCCCGTGGAGCCACCCTCTCCCCATAAAGAGACCCTCCTGGCTTATCCCGCCAAAGGAGGGATAAGCCAGCCATAATTTAAAATACATGTCTGCAAATAATGCTCATCCCGACTTGTCGGGACTCCGGTTCGCGCCGCTTGCCTTCATTGCATGCGGCCCAATCTGTCCGCCGCCAGACCGCTGCCACCAACGCCCTTCACCGCGCGGTCCATGAGACAGAATAAGACCGGTATGTGGGTAATCAATGTACCCAACTTTTTCTTGAAATAGGTAACTGTGGGGCTGCTGAAAAACCCCATGTCTGAAAAAATGGCCATTGAAACCAAAAGGGTTAGTTTGGCAAATTTCGCGCAAATGGCACTTTTTCAACAGCCCCACTGTCCCTAATATTGCTTATTAGGTTCTTATTTCAATGCAAGATCCACCCGGCTGGGTTTTGCTTTGGCGGCCTCGGCCGACGGCGTCGCGTCGGCGGAGAGGAAAACGCGGGCGGCCTCGACAACACCGGGTTTGCAGAGCAAATCCTTGACGGCTTGTGCACGCGCTTGTGCCAGCTCGCGCAGATCGTCATCGGTGATCTGCAGATTGGAGAGCATCAGCTTTTCCATCTCCGCAACCGGAAGCTCCCTGACGGCGCCCAGCACGGTCCGGGGCTTGGGGAACTTCATATTCTTGTAGGCCCTGTAAAGCAGGTCCGGGTACTCCTTGGGGTCCACCGTGACACTGTCCGGGGATGGGGCTTCGGCCTTTTCTTTCAGAAGGGCCTTCAGTTTCTCCGCTTTCACGCGCTGATCGAGCAGCATCCTCTTCAGCCCCTCACGATCCGCCCCGGGATCAAACCGTCCCGCCACGTCGAGGCGGAGTCCCGGCCGGTCGGCGAGGGCTTTCCCGAGCTGATTCACTTTGACCTGGGCCGCCGCGTCGAGGACCGCCCTGCCGGGTTGGAACTCAACGAAGCTGAGCGTATCGCCCCCGCCGCCGAAAAGCCTGCCGAGGAGGGCGAAGGGCGACGTGACGGCCTTGGTGATCAGGTTCACGAAAATGCGGAGGATCACCCGCCCGATCTTGAACTTCGGATCGTTCAGCG
>Ga0182019_10001038_pt1 | contig 13907 bp, 9 predicted proteins | sample 812E2MmetaG_FD_120483 | JGI IMG/M metagenome (GOLD analysis project Ga0182019, IMG submission 120483) | Permafrost microbial communities from Stordalen Mire, Sweden - 812E2M metaG | ecosystem: Environmental > Terrestrial > Soil > Wetlands > Permafrost | place: Sweden: Stordalen | collected...
CCACCGATTATGTAAGGCAGATAGTTGCGCAGGGTGTACGAGAGATCGATCACGAACTGCGTGGGCGCTGGCAGCTTGCCGCCACCGAAGTCCTTGAACATCTTCTCGAAGGTGGGGATGACCTTGGTGAGAAGGACGGTCACCACCAGGGCCGCGATGCACATGACGGTAATCGGGTAGCCCATGGCACCCTTGATTTGCCGCCGTAGCTTCTGCGCCTTCTCCATGTAGACCGAGAGGCGCTGCAGGATGGTGTCCAAAATGCCGCCAGCCTCACCAGCGGCGACCAGGTTGACAAAGAGATTGTCGAAGATCTTGGGGAAGCGACGCAGGGAATCTGAGAGGGTAAGGCCCCCTTCCACGTTGGCCCGCACCTGCGCCAAGATCTTGCCGAAACGCTTGTTCTCCGATTGCGAGGACAGGATTTCCAGACACTGCACGATGGGGAGACCGGCGTCGATCATGGTGGCGAACAGGCGGGTGAAGATGACGATGTCGTTGACGCCGACGCCGGTGCCAATGTTGATAGTGAGCTGGCGGGGCTGCTTCTTGACCGCCACCGGTTGTAGCTGCTGAAGCTTGAGTTTGTTGTGGACGGCCTGTTCGTTCTCGGCCTCCATCACGCCCTTCTTCAGGTCGCCGGTTCGGGTACGTGCCTCCCAAAGGAACGCAGTGAGCTGTGCAGCCATCTGTGTTTATCCCCTTCCCAACGACGGTCGTCCGCCGAGAGGCGGGCGGCCGCCGGGCGCGGCCCCTCCTGCCGAGATAATCTGCTCCAACTCTTCTGGTTCGGAGGTGTGACTGACGGCTTCCTCCAAGGTGACCAGGCGCCGCAGGTACAGACTGGCCAGGCTTTGGTTCAGGGTCTGCATGCCCGACTTGCCCTGGCCAATCTGCATGATGGAGTAGATTTGGTGAATCTTATCCTCGCGGATGAGGTTGCGGATGGCGGCATTGGGAACCATCACCTCGAGCGCCGGGACGCGTCCCTGCCCGGTCGCCCGCGGAAGCAGCGCCTGACAGATGATACCCTCCAGCACGAAGGAGAGTTGCGCGCGAACCTGCGACTGCTGATTCGGGGGAAACACGTCAATGATACGGTTGATGGTCTGCACCGCCGAATTGGTGTGCAGGGTAGCGAAGCAAAGGTGGCCGGTCTCCGCTGTAACCAAGGCCGCCTCAATGGTTTCCAGATCCCGCATTTCGCCGATAAGGACCACGTCGGGGTCCTGGCGCAGGATGTACTTGAGCGCCTTTTTGAAAGATTCCGTGTCAGCGCCCACCTCGCGTTGGTTGATGAGACACTTCTTGTGTGGGTGCAGATACTCGATGGGGTCTTCGACGGTGATGATGTGTTCGTGCCGCTCGGAGTTGATCTTGTCAATCATGGCGGCCAGGCTGGTCGTCTTGCCCGAGCCAGTGGGTCCGGTGACCAGCACCAGTCCACGCGGCTTGTTGCACAACTCCTCAATGACCGGCGGCAACCCCAGTTCGGCGAAGGACGATATCTTGAACGGAACGGTTCGAAAGGCGCCGCCCACCGCCCCGCGCTGCATGAAGAGGTTTGCGCGAAAGCGAGCCAGTCCGCGCACACCGAACGAAAAGTCCAGCTCGCGATCCTCCTCGAAGTGCAGCTTCTGGGTGTCGGTCAAGACCGAATAGCAGAGCTGTTTCGTGTCCACCTGAGTCAGCGGATTGACCCGCAGGGGAACCAACACGCCGTCGATGCGAAGTTGCGGCGGCGTACCGGTGGTAATGTGCAGGTCGGAGGCGCCCTGCTCCACCATCGCCTTGAGCAGCTGCTGCAGGTTGACCGTGAGTCCACCGGACTGAGGGGGCGGCGTCTGATTGGGGCTGTTTTCCAAGAAGCGATCCTTTAATCGGCGGCGGTTATGCGAGCGACCTCGTCCACCGATGTGACACCTTCGCAGATCTTGCGCACGCCTGACCTGCGCAGGGTTCGCATGCCCACGCGTATGGCTTCTGCCTTGATCTCGACCGCAGCCGCCCCCTGCAGCACCAATTCCTTCAAGGCATCCTTGAAGGGCATGACCTCGTAGAGCGCGACCCGACCTTTGTAGCCCGAACCACCACAGACCTGGCAGCCGGCTCCGCGCTGGCAAGTTGCAGTTGCGATTTCCTCGTCGGTCGCACCCAGGGACTTGAGCTCGTCCTTGGGCGTTTCCGTGGGTTGCTTACAGTTCGCACAGATCTTGCGAACCAGACGCTGCGCCTGCACCAGTTGCACCGAAGCCGTGACCAGAAATGGCTCGACTCCCATGTTGAGCAGACGGGTGATGGTGGAAGGTGCGTCGTTGGTGTGCAGAGTGGATAGCACTAGGTGGCCAGTGAGAGCTGCCTTGATGGCGATCTCGGCCGTTTCGAAGTCGCGGATCTCGCCGATCATTATGATGTCGGGATCTTGCCGCAGGAAAGAGCGCAGAGCCGCGGCGAAGTTCAGCCCGATATCTTCATGCATCTGAACCTGGTTTATGCCGGGAAGGTTGTACTCGACCGGATCCTCGGCCGTGCAAATGTTGTCGGTGAGGGTGTTGAGTTCGGAGAGCGCCGAGTACAGAGTGGTGGTCTTGCCCGAGCCGGTCGGCCCGGTGACCAGCACCATTCCGTACGGGCTTTCGATGGCAGACTTGAAATCGGCCAGTTGGTCCGGTTCGAAGCCAAGCTTGGTCATATCGAGCTGCAGATTGCCCTTGTCGAGGAGCCGGAGGACTATCTTCTCCCCGAACAAGGTGGGCAGAACCGAGACGCGAAAGTCCATCTCCCTGTCTTCGCCCACCTTGAGCTTGATGCGGCCATCCTGGGGCAAACGTCGCTCGGCGATGTCCAGGTGGGCCATTATCTTGAGGCGGCTGGAGAGCGCGGCCTTGAGCTTCACCGGCGGCGCCATCTCCTCGTGCAGAACGCCGTCGATGCGAAACCGAACCCGGTAGCTCTTCTCGTAGGGCTCGACGTGGATGTCGGAAGCGCCCTTCTGGATGGCCGAGAGCAAGAGGTGATTGCACAACTTGACCACCGGAGCGTCGTCGGCAGCGCGCTCGAGATCCGTCAGATTGATCTCGGCCTCGGAGGAGGGTGCCGCCTCCACCGACTCCTGGATCTCGTTCATCACCTTGTTGAGGTCGAGCTCCTCCTTGCGGTTGTAGTACCTCTCGATGGCATCCGAGATGCCGACATCGGAGGCCACCACGGCCTCGATGTTGTAGCCGGTGACGAACTTCAGATCGTCGATGGCGAGGATGTTGGAAGGATCCGCGATGGCGACAATCAGGGAAGAGCCAGCGCGGTTGACTGGCACCACTCGATGCCGGATCGCCACATCCTTGGGTACGAGAGCAATGACCTCGGGGTCAATGTCGAACTCCCCGAGGTTGACCGCAGGCACGCCGTACTGTTTGGACAGAAACTGGGTCAGATCCTCCTCCGGAATTGCCCCGGTCTTGATAAGAGCATTCCCCAGTCGGTCACCCGACTTCCTGCTCTCTTCTTGCGCGCGTTGGAGCTGCTCCGGCGAGATGATCTGATCTCGCAGTAAGAGCTCTCCCAGTCGACTCATGTTACCCCCATGAGCCGTCGACAGATCCGAGCGGCTCCTTTAGCAACTGTAAAACAGTAACAGTGGGTTAGCGGCGAGGCAAGAGGGAGCACCGAGATAGCCGCACCCGGCCTGGGGACAATCGCGGCAACAGCTATTGGGCAAACGGATCGACCCAGCCGCCCTTGGCTTGCTTCTTGGGTGCCACCGGCTTGGCTGGGGCGGGCTTTGGCGCAGCGATCCTCGGCGGTCGCGAGGACGCCTTGGCGGCGTGATGCACTTTGGCCTTTGCTGCTGTCTTGGGTACGCCCTCTGTGGCCTCCGCCGGCGCGGGTTCGGCGGCCGGGATTTCACGGGACGGCCTGGCTTCGGCAGTAGCAGCGCGCTGTGCGGCCGGCGGGGCAGGTGCGGGCGGCTCGGCGGGACTGGGCAGCGGCACCACCTGCGGCGTGGGATTCGCTGGCTGCGTCGGCTGTACCGGGACCACTGGCCTGGCCACCAGGGTTGGGGTCTGAGCAGGTGGCACGCTCACGACCACGCGTGCCGGGGTCATGAGCCGTGTGAACCCGCCGCCCAAAAGCAGGGTGGCGAGCAGCATGATCCCAAGTTTCTTGTAGGAGATTTGGACGACCTTATTCAGGTCAAGGCCGAGGTCCAGGCTGGGCTTCTGGAGGGTCGCGCGCGCGGGCTCCGCGGCGACCGGTGGCTGGGCAAAGGCGGGGGTTGGAAGCGAAGCCGGCGGGAGAATGTAGTTTTCGGCCTCGCGAGCGGCAGCCTCCTGTTCCTCAGCCAGAAGCGGGTTGGCTGTGACGACGGTGCGCTCCTCGGAGGTGCCGGGGCCTGGCTGGTACAGGTTGCCCCCGGAAGAGGACGAAAGATGAGGTGAGCTGGGCTGGTCCGAGGCGAACGGCGGTGGCTCTTCGGCTGCCTCCGCCTCGTCGGGAGCGGCTGGCGTTGCGGGCAAGACCAGCTTCTCAAGCAGATCCTCGTAGGCAAGGTTGGTCGCCGAGGGCGACTCCACTCCGGGTGTCTGTTCAGCGGGAGACTCGTCGGCGACAGGAGGAGGAACGAGATACGAATCCAGCCCCACAGGTACGGGCGTCTCCATGGAGACATCGTGTTCATTGCCCGCGTAGGCAGCGTGCGCGGCGTAAGCCGCCGGCTCCTCGGAACTTTCGGCAGTCTTCGGTCCGCCGGCATTCAATTCGTCCATTTCGAGGAGGCCGGAGATCTCTTCAATGGCTTCATCTGGGGGCACATCAGTGTTCCCCGTCGTCCCGGGCCCACTCGTCATGGGAAGTTTCCTTTCTTTCGGATGGCAAGCAATTCACCGCGCTAAACGTGGGTGAATGCATACGCAGTTTCCCGGCGAGCCCGCTCAAAGTCAATCCCCTGTATGGGCGTGAACACGTTTGACAGGGCAAGAGCCACTCTTTATGGTTCACCACCCCGCTGTGGCTACTTCGCTTTGCATTGTCCTGGGCCTGCCCGACCACTGCTGTCTCGGAGTGTCAACATGAACCACCCGAAACGCAATGCGTCTAGAGTCCCCCGCGCCCCGGTTGCAGGGATGTTCGTTCGCGAGGGGGCCTATCGGCTTCCTGACGACGTTGTGCGGCGTGTGCGCAGCGGCCACCCGTGGGTCTTCCGTGAGGCATTGGCTGGGCGGACTATCAGCGAGCCGACCGGAGCTGTGGTTGATCTCATGGCGGGAAACGGCGCATTTGTTGCGCGCGGATACTTGGACCGGGACCATTCGGTATCCGTGCGCGTGCTTTCGCGCGATCCGACCGAACCGGTGCACCCCGGAGCCGGGACCATTGCCAAACGCTTCCAGCGCGCCGTGCAACTGCGTTGGCTGCTGCTCGGATCTGAGAAGCCCACCGCCCTGCGCCTATTCGCAGGCGAGAGTGAGGGTTTGCCCGGTGTCACCGTCGATCGCTACGCCGACTTCGTGGTCGTGCAGTGGTACTCGACGGGCGCCCTGCCCTGGCGCGATGAACTACTCGACGCGATCGCGGAGACGATTCATCCGCGAGGTATCTACGAACAGAAGCGCCTCCGGCCCCTGGGCGGCCAGGCTCCCGCGGATCCCGCCACCCGCGCGCGCGGCGACGAGGCCCCGCTTGAAGTCGTGGTCGAGGAGGCCGGCTGTCTTTTTGCGGTGGATGTGACAGCACCCCTTGGCGTGGGCTTCTTTCCCGATCTGCGCCTCGGGCGCGACAGCGTGGCCCGGCGGGCCGCCGAGCGTCGCGTGCTGAATCTTTTCTCGTACACCGGGGCCTTTTCCGTGCGCGCGGCGCAGGCGGGCGCCAGCGAAGTAGTTGCGGTGGACACCGCGGCCAAGGCCCATGCGCGCGCGCGACGCAACTACGAACTCTCCGGCCTCGACCCGGCCCGCATGGAGCAGGTCACCGGCGAGGCCAGCAAGATTCTCGAGCGCTTTTTGTCACGCAACCGGCGTTTCGACATCGTGATCTGCGATCCGCCGACCTTTGCCCACGGGCCGGGCCCCGGCCGAACTTTCTCGGCGGCAGCAGACCTCGCTGAGCTGGCCGGGGCTGCGGCGGCCGTACTTGAGCCAGGTGGACTGCTCGCGTTTGCCAGCAACGCGGCCAAGCTGTCAGCCGCTGAAGTGGACAAGGCCCTGGCAGAAGGCGCCGCCACGCGGGGCTTTGAGTTGCGGGTCATCGAGCGTCAGGGCCTTCCCCCTGACTTCCCCGTGCATCCCGGCTTTCCCGAGGGCAACTACCTCAAGTTCGTGCTGGCGGTGCGGGTGTAGCGAAGGCCTCAGCAACGCGCCTGGCGGCAGCCACAAGATCGCGGGCCTGGTCGATGGCTGCGATGACTGCTGCGGCGCTGGCCCCAGTCGCGGCCACCGCGTCGACGGTCGCTAACGTGATCCCACCAATGGCGACCACAGGGAGTGATACGGCCGCGCACACCTCGCGCAGCCGGTCCAGCCCGACCGGTGGCCCTGCGTCGGCCTTGCTTTGCGTGGCAAAGATGGGGCCGCAGCCGATGTAGTCGGCTCCGTCGCGCGCAGCGGTCTGCGCCTGCGCCAGGTTGTGCGTCGACACACCAACGATCAAACGGTGGCTGGCGCGAATCCGTAGGGCGTCGCGCAGGGGCAGGTCGTCTTGCCCGAGATGCACGCCATCCGCACCCGCGGCGAGAGCCACATCAAGTCGGTCATTCACCAACAGGGGTACGCCTGCGGCACGACAAGCGGGCAAGAGCAGCGCCGCGAGCCGCCGGAGATCCGATGCGCCCATGCGCTTGGCCCGCAGCTGCAGGCACGCGGGCCGTGCCGCCAGCCGCTCTCCTGCGCGTGCGAGCAGAGCGGCCGAGTCCTCGGGCGCCTCGCCCGGCAGATCGAGAATTGCGTAGTATCCGCGCAGCACGAGCGCCATTTGACCGCTAGACTATGTCGCGCGCGCCCGATCTGTCGAGACACGGAAATGCCGACGCCGTTCAAGCTGAAAAGCGATCTTGTGCCCACCGGGGATCAGCCGCGCGCCATCGAGGAACTGGTCGCCGGGGTCAAGCGCGGCGATCCGGCGCAGGTCCTGCTCGGCATCACGGGAAGTGGCAAGACCTTCACCATGGCGCATGTGATTGCCCAGGCCCAGCGCCCTGCCTTGGTCATGGCTCACAACAAGACGCTGGCCCACCAACTCTACGGCGAGTTCAAGGCCCTTTTCCCCGACAACGCAGTCCATTTCTTCGTCAGCTACTACGACTACTACCAACCCGAGGCCTACGTCCCATCCACGGATACCTATATCGAAAAGGATTCGCTGATCAACGAAGAGATCGATCGCATGCGCCACGCCGCCACTTACGCCCTGCTCACCCGGCGTGATGTGATCATCGTCGCGTCGGTGTCGTGCATCTACGGTATCGGTGCGCCCGAGGCCTATCTCGACATGAAGGTCGATCTGGCCGCTGGCGTAGAAGTGCGGCGTGATGCGGTCTTGCGTCGCCTGGTCGAGATCCAGTACGAGCGCAACGATGTGGACTTCTCGCGCGGCACCTTCCGCGTGCGCGGTGACGTAGTGGAGATCTTCCCGGCCTACGAACGGGAAAAGGCCCTGCGCGTGGAATGGTTCGGCGACGAGATCGAAGCCATTTCCGAGGTGGACCCCTTGCGCGGCAAGGTGCTGCGCAAGTTGGACGAGGTCTCGATCTTCCCCGGTTCGCACTACGTGACCCCGAGCGAGCAACTGGTGCGAGCCATGAGCAGCATCAAAGAGGAACTGCGCGCGCGCCTGGTCGAATTGCACGCCCAGAACCGGCTGGTGGAAGAGCAACGGCTGCAACAGCGCACTCTCTATGACCTCGAGATGCTGGAGCAGATGGGCCGCTGCAAGGGCATCGAGAACTACTCACGCCACCTTTCGGGCCGTAAGCCGGGCGAACCACCGCCGACCCTGCTCGACTACTTCCCCGCGGACTGCCTGACCTTCGTAGACGAATCTCACCAGAGCGTGCCGCAGATCGGCTCCATGCACAAAGGCGACCGTTCGCGCAAGGAGACGCTGGTGGACTTCGGTTTCCGCCTGCCCTCGGCGCTCGACAACCGGCCGCTGCGCTTCGAGGAATGGGAGGCGCGCATCCGCCAGGTCGTCTTTGTGTCGGCCACCCCCGCGAACTATGAGATCGAGCGCGCAGGAGGGGTACTGGTCGAGCAGATCATTCGGCCCACCGGGCTGCTCGATCCCGAGCTCGAGGTCCGGCCGGTGGCCTCGCAGGTCGACGACCTGCTGGGCGAGATCCGCGCCCGGGTCGCTGCGGGCGATCGCGTGTTGGTCACCACGCTGACCAAGCGTCTGGCCGAGGATCTGACCGAGTACTACGCCGACTTGGGCGTGCGCGTGCGCTACTTGCACTCGGACATCGACACGCTGGAACGCATCGAGATCCTACGCGATCTGCGTCTGGGCACCTTCGATGTGTTGGTGGGGATCAATCTGCTGCGCGAGGGGCTGGACCTGCCCGAGGTGTCGTTGGTTGCCATCCTCGATGCCGACAAGGAGGGCTTCTTGCGCGCAGAGCGCTCGCTCATCCAAACCATCGGCCGCGCGTCTCGCAACGTACGCGGCAAGGTCATCATGTACGCTGACCACGAGACCGATTCGATGAGGCGGGCCATCGAGATCACGCGGAAGCGGCGTGAGCTACAGCAAGAACACAACCGCAAGCACGGCATCACTCCCAGGACCATCAGCAAGGCTATCCAGGATCTGTCGGGCACGGCCCAGGACGATTTCGTGGACCTGGGCAAGTTCGCCCTGCCCAAGCAGGGGAAACGAGCCCTGCCGCTCGATGAACTGCCTAGCGTGATCGCCCGGCTCAAGACCGAGATGATGGACCTGGCCGAAAAGCTGGAGTTCGAGAAGGCCGCCGCCATTCGCGACCGCATCCTGGAACTCGAACAGCTTCAGCTAGATCTTTGAAATGGGATCGAAATTCACAGTTTCCGGTAGCCGAGCCGCCAGATATGGATGTCTGCTGCCTCGCACTGGCGTTCACGGCGCGAACGCGCGGCAAAGGGGCTCTCGCGCAGGAAGGTCCACGCTTCGCGCAGGTTGACGAACCGTCGCGAGACGTCGTATTCGAGCGCCGCCATGGAGTCGAGCGCGATGTCGAAGACGTCGGTGGCCAGGTAGATTTCGCCACCCTCTGCCAGCAGCCCGAAGAGCTCGGCAACCAGCTCGGGCGACATCACACGCCGTTTGTGCTGGCGTGCCTTCCACCACGGGTCGGGGAAATTGAGAAAGAAACGGCTGACCCGGCCGGAAGGGAAGAGCCGGGGCAGGTCGACCGAGATGTTGGCAAACACGCTGCGTACTTGCGCAAGCCCCTGTCGCTCGCAGGTGGCATTGGCGAGCTTCACGAGGTCGCGGCGGATCTCGACGCCCACGTAGAAGCGGTCTGCATCCTCCTCGGCCCGGGTCATGAGGAAGTGGGCCTCGGCCGAGCCCAGTTCCACCTCGAGCGGGACTCCGGCCGGCACATCAGGTGGTTCGACCGCGATCTGAAAGAAGTTCGACTTGAGCGGATTGACGTGCTGACGAATTCGCATCTAGGCGGTGGCCGCCGCGCGGCGATCGGCCCAGTTCACGTAGAGCTGTTGCAGGATCCCGAGCAGATAGCTGGTCAGCGTGTAAGTGGATAGGCCCGCCGGCAAAAAGAGCGAGAACCCGGTAAACATGATCGGCATCATGAACGCCATCATCTTTTGCTGCTGTGGATCCGTGCCAGCCGGTGACATGCGCATTTGCAAGAACATGACCGCGCCCATGAGCAAGGGCGTGGCGTAGTAGGGATCCTTGGCCGACAGGTCCGCGATGTAGAGGAATGACGAGCGGTGCAGCTCGACCGCGTAGTTGAGGGTGGAGAAGAGCGCGATCCAGATGGGCATCTGGATCAGGCTGGGCAAGCAGCCGCCAAACGGCGAGACGCCGTGGGCTTTGTACAAGTTCATGGTTTCCACACCCAGCTTCTGCTTGTCCTTCTCGTACTTCTTGCGCAAGGCCGCGATCTTGGGTGCCAACCGCTGCATCTTCTTCCCCGAGAGCAGCGTCCGCTGCGTGGGATAGAAGGTGAGCAGCTTGACAAAGATGGTTAGCAGGATGATAGCGATGCCCCAGTTGCCCGAGAGCCGGTAGAAGAGCTTGAGCAAGGCCAACATGGGCCGCGACAGCACCGCGAAGGTTACGTCCACGTCGTCCGCCAGGTGCGCATCCTCGCCGCCCGGGCGAACTTTCTGCAGATCGCTGTTGTATTTGGGACCGGCAAACACCTCGAAGGCGTACTCGGTCTTCTCACCCGGCGCCAAGGTTCGGCTGCTCAAGGAAAGAAAAACCTCGCCGGTGAGCGGGTCAAGCGCGCGCGCACCGCACCGACGTTCCTTCGGGGGAGTCTCCGGGTAGGGCACGGCAGCTATGGTGAAAAACTTCTCGCCGGCCGCCGCCCAGCGCACGCCACCCACCAAGTCGATAGGCTCTTTGCCCAGCGGCTCCACCGCCGAGCGGCGGGCCTTGTCGTTGGCCCAGCAAACCAGCTCTGCCAGGTTGGCCGAGGCGTAGCTCATGAAGCCACCGCCCTTCTTCTCGGGATCCTGCTCGGCGTACAGATGCACGATGAGGCCGTGCGACTGCGGTTTGTCGCTCTTGTTCTGGACGCTCACGCTCAAGTTGAGCCGGTAGCGGTCCGGTTCGCTCCGATAGCGCTTCTCAATTGCGACAACGTCCGTCTGCGCGCGGAAGACGACGGTGTCCGGGGCGGGCTGCTCGGCTGCCCAGGCCGTGTCATCGGGCAGCGAGAAATCCGCCTTGGCGAAGGTCGTCCGCAAGGGCGCCAGCTCAGGCTTTCCTGTCTTCACGAGCTCGATGCCGCTCTCGAGGTCGCGGCGGTTGAGCAGGAACTGCCGATCCTTCAGCTTCACTTGGCGGAGCGTGCCGCCCCAGCTCGACAGCAGGTAGCGCGCGTCGGGCGTGTCCAGTGCCAGCTCCTGTTCGGCTGGGCGCACAGCAGGCTGGGGCGCTGCAGGAGCTGAGCTTGGCGCCGCCTTTGCGGACTCAGCCGGGCTGGCAGGCGTGGCTTCGCGGGTCGCGCTCTGCGGGGACGGGGCAACCGGAGGCGCCGGCTGTGGGGGCGGGAAGAGCTTCCACCATCCCCACAGGATGGCGACAGAAACCACGATGGCCAGCCCGAGCCGCTTGTCCATGGTTTGTCCTACCCACCCTTTCCAGGAACCGGATCCAGACCACCACGCGAAAAGGGATGGCAGCGAAGCACGCGGCGCAAGGCCAAATATCCGCCTCGCACCACTCCCCACCTCTCCACGGCTTGCTCGGCGTAGACCGAACAAGAGGGCGTGTAGCGACAGACTGGACCAATGGCTGGAGCGACGGCGGCTCGGTAACCCCGCAGGACGGCGCGCGCGAAACCGCGGGCTATCCGACCGCCATGGGAGGGTTCAGATCTCACGGCCTTCCCGCCCGCACGAGGAGTTCGCTCAGTTCCGCGGCTGTCCGCTGGTACGAGCTCTGCGCCGTCGCAGGACGCGCTATGAAAACAAGGTCGGTACCCCCGGGCGCAGATGAAGCCAGGCGACGGTAGCTTTCGCGCAGCCACCGCTTGACCCGATTGCGGACCACCGCATTGCCGACTTTCTTGCTCACGGTGATCCCAATTCTGGCTCGCTCTTTGCGTTCTTGCTCGGGACGGGTAAGTGCATAGACCACGAGGTTGCGTCCGGGAATCCGGCGCCCGCGACGCTGCGCCGCCAGGAAACACGATCGCGCTCGCAAGCGATCCCTGCGGGCGAGCCCTTCCTGGCGGCCCTTGTCGCTCACGGGGCCTACTTCTTGGGCACGCTCACGGTGAGCTTCTTGCGCCCTTTGCGCCGACGGCGCCGAAGCACCTCGCGGCCGGCCGGCGTGCTCATACGTTTCCGGAAGCCATGGGTTCGCTTCCGGCTCTTTCGGTGCGGCTGGAAAGTCCTCTTCGACACGTGATCCTCCGGCTTTTCGACCGTGTGGGACCGCTGAACTAGCACCCCGGGTGAGCAGTGTCAACGCCGCCATGGCCCATTCCGGATCTGCGGGCGCCGCGCGAGGGTTGTCCATCTTGCCAGGCATCGACGCGATCATGTGCTGAGTGGAACGATTCCTCCGAGGCTGGCAGCGCGCGCTCCTCCCCTCGGGGAGGTGGGTCCCGTCGAGAACTCTCGGCCGCAAGCGGGTGTGCGGTTTCCTTGTCGACGGCGCTTGCCAAGGTGGTCTGCTTGGTGAGGCTTTCCGCCCGTCGGAGAAGTCATTCATCACTCGCTCGCGATTGCGCCAAGCCGCATCCTGCGCTGGTTGTCTCGCTCGCTTGCGCGCCAGGCCTGCAGATCTAGCAGCGTTCAGAATGCTCGATCCGCGCGTCGCCAAATTCCCCAGCGATCGCGAACGGTTCGCGGGGAGCCAAGACCCTATCGCCAAACCGGCCACAAGTCTTGCGCTCTTTGCACAAGGAAAATTTGCCCTGATCTTCGGCCTTTGACCGCGGCCGTTTTTGGGCCTTGTCGGTTGGATGCCGGATTGATACTAAAGTCGCCGGCTATCGGGTTGTCCCTCTGGGGCCCACGTGAGAGGGCACCTTGGGTGCGTCTCCGTTGTGCCTGTTGATGAACAGGGGGGAACAGCCCCCATCTTGCTGACATTGTTTGGTTTTCTCTACTGACCTTGTTGTGGATAGAACAATGATAGAGCTCTGGGGTGAAGCTGTCCGTTCGATCGAAGAAAGGGTCAAGCCGGCAAACCGCGACCAGTGGTTGCGGCCCATCGAGTGCTTGGCCATCAGCGAGGGCCGCATCCGCTTGCGCGCGCCCAATCGCTATCACAAGGAGTGGTTCGAGGACAATTTTCTTCCCTCCATTCTAGAGAACCTGCAAATGCGTGCCCACACATCATTCTCTGTGGAGTTCGAAGTCCCGGAGGAGTCACCAATGACAGCCAAGCCACAGGATGCCGCGGGCGAGTCGGTCAGCGAGGTCGCCCCTTGGCGTCCTACTCCAGCCGGCCTAGACATCCGCTACACCTTTGAGACATTCGTAGTCGGCGCAAGAAACCAGTTTGGGCATGCGGCAGCGCGCATGGTGGCTGGCGCTCCAGGTTCGAAATACAATCCCGTGTTCCTCTATGGGGGTGTCGGGCTAGGGAAGACGCACCTCCTTCACGCCATCGGGCACGAGATTCACCGCCAGCATCCTGACTGGAAGATCACGGTGGTGACCTGCGAGCAGTTCGTCAGTCACTTCATCCGGTCGATGATGAACCAGCGCCGGCAGCCGAGCAGCATCAGCCTGATGGAGGAGTTTCGCTCGTACTACCGCGAGAAACCGGATGTTCTCTTGGTCGACGACATACAGTTTCTCGCCAACAAGGACAGCTCGCAGGATGAGTTCTTCCACACCTTCAACGCCCTCCATCTTGCGCAGAAACAAATCGTGCTTACTTGCGACAAGCTGCCAGCCGAATTGCCCGGTGTCGAAGAACGTCTGCAGAGTAGGTTCGCCTGGGGCCTGATCGCGGAAATTGGCCATCCCGACTTGGAAACGCGCGTTGCGATTATCAAGCGCAAGGCCGAGATCGAAAGGATGGCCCTGGGCGACGATGTGGCCCTTACTATCGCCACCGCGATCCGGTCGAATGTTCGTGAGCTTGAAGGTGCGCTACTGCAACTGTCAGCTCGGTCGTCAATTACCGGTCGCAGCATCGACAAGGAGTTTGCTGACGAGGTCCTCAAGGATCTGGTGAGCGCGACCCCGCAGGGTTTCAGCATCGAGTCCATTCAGCGC
>Ga0182019_10001039_pt1 | contig 13907 bp, 10 predicted proteins | sample 812E2MmetaG_FD_120483 | JGI IMG/M metagenome (GOLD analysis project Ga0182019, IMG submission 120483) | Permafrost microbial communities from Stordalen Mire, Sweden - 812E2M metaG | ecosystem: Environmental > Terrestrial > Soil > Wetlands > Permafrost | place: Sweden: Stordalen | collected...
CTCCCAGACTGTGAACGCACCATCCTTAAGGAGAAACGCCATGTCACGCTTAACACTGACCCACTCGCTGGTTCTCACCGCAGCTACCATCACCATGTGCTTGGCGCCAATCCGGGCGCATGCTGCTGGTTGTCAAGCATCCCATGACGCCTATAGCAAGATGCTTAAGGCCTCTCCCCGCCTGGTGCAAAAAGACACTGGGGCGGTGAATGTGACCAAGGTACTGGGAGACATCACCGCGGGCGGTGACTGGGAAGAAACCTGCAAGTATTTGCGCGACGAGGCGGTCGACGGCGAGGCGGCCGTCGTATACAGCGACAACTTCAGCGGCAAGGCCGCGAAAACCGAAGGACAGATATGGATTTCCAAGAAAACGGGACTCGTATTGCGCCAGGAAGGAGATGTGGACCTGGGCGCGAAAGGCAAGGGCCATCAGTCGATCCGTTTCGACTACAGCAAGAAATAGACAGCGGAGGGAAGCGTGGGTTTGATACCAACTTCAACCAGGAGTGAACTAACTATGAGGTTACGCAAAACCGATTCGGTGCTATTAGGGATGTTCTCGCTCGTGTTGATCATGGGCAGCCCCGCGAACGCCCAGATCACCATGGACGACGCGAAGGTGATCGCCGCCTATCCATTGACGATGGAGAAGATGGACAAGAAATATGAGGCGACCACTGAAATTGCGCGGCTTGCAGGTTCCGATCCGGATTTCGCACGTCAGATGGACCCCGGCGCAAGCCAGACTACTCTCGATGGGCAAATCAAAGCCTTCAACGCGGTACCGAAAGCTGTCAGCATCGTGCAGGCGCACGGTCTTTCGGTTCGCGATTATTCGGTGATTACGATGGCAATCAATACCGCGATGCTGCCGCAGGTTCCCGAGGCTCTGCGCTCGGCGAAGTCGAAGCAAGTCGAGGACCCGGTCCAGGCCGCTGCTTCTCCCGAGCATGTCCAGTTCGTACAGACGCATCGGGAAGAAATTCGCCAGTGGATGACTGCGGTCCCGGCCGCGCGCAAGGAAGGGCAACAGTCGCGGAAGTGAAGTTGCTTCCGCGAGTGACCAAGGAAAAGACGTAATCGTAGAAAAGTTTGGATTGTGGGTCCTATTGCCGCTGGTGTGAGGTGTTGTTTTCTCAGGAGAAAACGAAATGTTAAGACGTCTGACCGTTGTGCTGATGTTTGCGGTAGTAACGTTTCCCGCCAAAATTGTGGCTCAGGCAACTCAACCGGATTCCGCGCCGAAAGTTCGCACCTACTATGTCGCCGCCGACGAAGTCGAGTGGGACTACGCCCCCGGCGGCATGGACAAGATGATGGGCATGAAGTTCGAGGGATGGGGAGAAATGTTCACCAAGAGTGGACCCCACGCGATCGGCAGAATCTATCGAAAAGCTGTCTATCGCGAATACACTGATGCCAGTTTTTCCAAGCTCAAACCGCGTTCTCCCGAATGGGAGCACATGGGAATCCTCGGACCCGTGTTACGCGCCGAGGTTGGCGACACCATTCGCGTCATCTTCCGGAATAACGCCACTCGGCCCTACAGCATGCACCCGCATGGCGTCTTCTATACCAAAGAGTCCGAGGGGGCAGTCTACGATGATGGGGCAACGCCCGAGCAGAAAGCTAATTCTGTGGTTCCTCCTGGCAGTACGCACACCTATGCCTGGGAGGTGCCGGAACGCGCGGGTCCTGGCCCGGCGGATGGCAGTTCGGTGGTCTGGCTCTACCATTCTCACGTCGATGAGCAGCGTGATATCAACAGCGGCCTGATTGGTGCAATTATCATCACCGCCCGCGGCATGGGTGGGCCAGACGGCCGTCCAAAAGATGTGGATCGCGAATTCATCAACCTATTCCTTGTCTTCAACGAAAACCTCAGCTGGTATCTCAACCACAATATCCAGACCTACACTTCCGATCCAAAGGGGGTGGACAAATTGGAAGGTAAGCCTGCCGACCTCGACGGGGCTTTCTCCTTCATCGGCACCGGATTCAGCAGCGCAAATCTGCGCGCCACGATCAACGGATATTCGTATGCGAACGGCCCTCTGATGACGATGAAAAAAGGGGAGCGAGTGCGCTGGTATCTTGTCTCTCTAGGTGGAGCGGTGGATGGACACACTCCGCATTGGCACGGAAATGTCGTGACGTATCGCGGACATCGTACCGATGTTGTGCCGCTGGCGCAGGCGGAGATGGAAACAGCCGACATGGTCCCCGATAACGTAGGGACATGGATGTATCACTGCCACGTAGACGAACACATGGTGATGGGGATGATGGCCCTATATAAGGTCGAGCCATAGTTTGCCGTGCTGGTGCGGACGAGGTATCCAAGGGAGGTTAGCTTGGTCGTCCCGTGAAGGAGAGCCGCGATGCTTGTTGACGTGCGGCACGGGTGCGGTGAAAGAGCTGGTAAAGAAGGACCGCGCGAGATCAAGACAAGGAGATCGTATGCGAACAAACGTCCGAAAAAGACTTTGGGTTTTCCTGACCATAACGCTCACAACCACACTCTTCATACCCGCGCTCCTGGCACAACACCACCAGGCTCCTACAGCAGAGTCGGCAGCGGCAATGACGGGCGATTTTCTAGCGAAGAGCGTCACCACGTCGTTCGATCCGCTGCCCGCCGGCTGGAGCGCGGACCAGCAGGTGATGGACCCCATTTGGGAACCGTTGGGGGTACGGGGAGTGAATCATTACGCTTACGGAGGCCCGGCGTCGCCCAATGAGTTTTCCTCACGTTCAGATCCAGATTCCCCTCTTTACCAGGCATGGTTTGGCGTCTATACGATTGCTGGCGGAAAGGACAAGTTCGAAACCGGGGATAAGCAGCGTGATTTCCAGGCAGGCGTAAAACTCGCCGAATACGATCAGCGTTCCTGGCTGGAAGCGATGGGAGATCCCAAGCCGGTTGCGACTTCGGATGCGAACCCAGTAATCACCACGCTCTTCATCGACGGAGCTCAACGCACGCTGTACACCGTCGATATGCAGAGCCACAGCGACCTCAGTTCCGGGTCTACCCCGCTCGCGAAGGGAATCGGCATGCCCCCAATCGCGAAATGGCAGAAGGAGCTTTCTCCTTTTCATGAAATCACGCTGCACTGTGAATTCGCATTCTGGTACGACCCGCATCGCGGAATCACGGTCTTCGTTTACGCTGCGTCGTCCGCTTTCAAGTTGAAGTCCGATGGCATTCGGGACAACGGGCCAGCGCTGCGCAAACAGCTTCACGAAATGATGCAGCAAGTCAGAATAACGAGCAACCCATAGCAGACAGGGCCCCGATCTAATAAGCAAGGATGACATTCACAATGACCAGACTGTCTAACTACCGTGTCCTCATCTCCGGTATTCTTTCGCCGCTGGCAGGCCTCTTCTTGTATGCGATCGTCTACGCGACCCTGACCCGGTTCAGCGCCAATCGTGAAAAAGATTGGCTTTTTCGCCTCTCCTTGTCCACTTTCGCGATGGCCGTGCCATTTCTGATCACCATAGCTTTCGCCGGTAGGGACCGTCGCCAGCACGCCCTCTCCTTATCTGCGAAAGCAGGTGTTGCCATCGCGATTCTCTCGCTCGGTCTCGCTTGGAAACCTGTTAGCCACGGCATCACCCGCTCAAAGCAGTCCCGAAACCAGGCGTTGCGGGATGTGGCCGCGCCAGCCTTTGACACCCTGGACGTTCTCGGAAAACGTCAGCGCCTGGAAGATCACAAGGGCGAGGTCGTGCTGGTGAGTCTCTGGGCAACCTGGTGCGGGCCCTGTCGGGCGGAGATGCCACGCCTCGACCGGCTGTACGGTGAGCGCAAGGATCGGGGATTCGTTGTGTTCGGCCTGGCTGACGAGGACGTCAATGCGCAACGGAAATATCTGGAACAGGTGCCGGTAACCTACCCGCTCCTCACGGTCAGTGCGGGTGTTCCCCAGTTGTATCGAGAAATCGTACGTTATCCGGCGATCTTTCTGATCGATCGCAAGGGACGACTGCAGCCTGCGCCGGGTCCGGAGCAGCCTTTTGAGAAGGTTGAGTTGGCTGTCGATGCCCTCCTCAACAGCGCTTCTTCTAGCGGACGGTAGGTTGGTTCACCGGGTTGATACAGATTTAAGCAGCGGAGAGACAAGTGCGAACCAAACTTCGAATGAGGTTAGTTAGCGTTATGAACGAGCCAAAAGGCATCTTTCACACCCGAAAGCGATTGGTCGCTGTCTTGAGCGTGACTTTCTTGGTGCTGTTCGCTTGGCATTATTACATCTACGGACAAGACAAATCAGATTTTCCCGACGGCTTCGACGCTGTGCAAGCTGCGCCCAAAAGTCACAAGGTGATTTTCGAAAATGGGTTTGTACGTGTGCTCGAAGTCAGTGTTTCGCCCGGTACGACGGTGCCCATGCATCACCACCGTTGGCCGAGTCTCCTTCTCAGTTGGGATACAGGTGGCAAGACACCGCATGTTCGTTACCGTCGCCTGGACGGGAGTGTTCGGGACATTCCGAGTACGGACGAGGCAATTCATCCCGGCGCATGGAGTGTGGAGTGGATGAAGCCCGAACCCATGCACGCCGTTGAAATCGTGGAGGCGCCCGATCCCAAGGGGCCCCCCGACCTTCGCATTGAAATCAAATGTCACCCCTAAGAAGGAGTCGATCACGGGACCAGGATGCAACGCATGGCGAGCGATCAAAGCTGGTTCATGTGGCTGATGCAGAGCAAAAACATGAGTCCTTGCAATAATTCTCGTAATCGTGTTCGCCCTCCGCTCCGCGTTGATCGCGGGCGGCAGCAACGAAGCTACTGACGGCAGACCCACTGACAGGTCTTCCTCTCTATCCAGCCACCGATTCGCGGGTCCTAACTAACGGGGCTCTGGGAAGTTGACATGTATCTGCAACCCACAGCTTAAACGGGTGGATCAGGCCCGCCACAATTCCTGCTCACAGGTTCTCGAGCACCAGCTTAAGGTAGTTCCAGAAACTCTCCACAGACGATATCTGCACTCGCTCGTTCGGGCTGTGCGGATCTACGATCGTCGGGCCGAAGGACACCATCTGCATGCCGGGGTATTTCTCGCCAATGACGCCACACTCCAGGCCAGCGTGCATGGCGATCAGCTTCGCAGGTTCGCCGAAGAGCTTCTTGTGCACCTCCTGGAGCTTGTGCACGATGTCGCTGTTGGGCTCCGGTTTCCAGCCTGGGTATTTGCCTCCGTGCTCCACCTGGAACCCGGCCATCCCGCATACCGTCGCAACCATGCGGGCGGCAGCCAGCATGCTGCTCTCGATCGCACTCCGCTGACTGGTAACAATCTCCACCACGTCGCCTTTGATGTTGACAGTTGCCAGGTTCGTGGATGTCTGGACCAAGCCGGCAACATCGGGGCTCATGGCCAGAACGCCATGATGCAAACTCGAAAGCAGCGCCACCGTTTGTTTCGCGTCCGTCGGATCCAGTACCTTTCCCGGTTTTTCGGCTTTCTCGACCGTGATCCGCAGTCCGGAATCGAATCCCCCCAAGTCCGCCTTGTATCCAGCTTCGGCCGTGGCGACAAGCGATTTCAGTTCACTCTCGCGAGACGGGTCGGCTAGCACCAAGGTCGCGGCTTCGCGCGGAATCGCATTTTGCGCGCTGCCTCCGTTGACCTCGGCGATTTCGATCGGAAGGCTATCCAGCAGGACCTGAACGACCCCACCCATGATCCGCAGCGCATTGCCGCGGCCTTGGTGGATATCGACACCAGAGTGGCCGCCTTTCAGGCCAGACACCTTGATGCGCCAGGTTGATTCTGCGCTCGCGGGACCGAACCTGACTTTACGTCGAGCTGTCGTCTTGACGCCACCTGAACAACCGATACAGAGGGTGCCTTTCTCTTCGTTGTCAAGGTTGAGAAAATATTTGGACTTCAGCAAGCCACACGGGAATGCAGAAGCGCCCGTGAGGCCGGTCTCCTCGTCAATGGTGAAAACGAACTCCAGGGGACCATGGGCGATGTTATTGCTCTCCATCACAGCCAGTGCGGCGGCCACGCCGACTCCGTTATCGGAGCCCAGAGTCGTGCCATCTGCCTTCAGCCAGTCCCCATCTCTTACCACCTTGATAGGGTCGACGTCGAAGTTATGAACGGTCCCTTCGTTTTTCTCACACACCATGTCGAGGTGACCCTGTAAGAGAGCCATCGGTGCTCCCTCGCGTCCGGGCAGCGCGGGTTTCCGGATCACGAGATTGCCTGCGTCGTCCTGCAGGGATTCCAGACCCAGCTTTGTGGCCAGCGTTCGCACGTAGTCGCGTGCCGCTGCCTCCTTCGTGGAAGCGCGGGGAATGGCCGCCAATCTGTCAAAGTGCTTCCATATCGGTTCAGGTTGCAGGTTCGTGAGTGCAGGTATCATGACACGCTCCGTAGGATTAGAAGCTTCCTGTTATCGTACCGCGCGAACGCAAATCTGGCGCGTCCCTCTGCTGGAAGTGTAATCCGAACACTGTTGGTATCGGGCGGCCTTCAAGGTCGAGGTTACGATCGAGCAACTCGGTGATTTCGCCAGCAGTGCTTGGTATCCGGCTTCGTTGAACGACTGATTCCCACGTCATAGCCAACGAATATCTTCGCCATCAGTCACTCCTGGCACTCCAGAGATGCAACGCCTTAATTTCAGCGCCGATTGGACCGGGCTCTGCGGGCGGAGATCTGTGGATCACCTGCAGCATATCGCATTCGTCTTGCCCCTGGCCTAGTTTGTGGTCGCCAGATTGGTACGGGTCAGGCTCGCCTTTCCGTAGATCTGCTGCCCACCCACCCAACTTTGCAGCACCTTCACGTCCTTCAATTCGTCGGTTGGAACGCCGAGCACGTCGCGATCAACCACGATGAAATCGGCAAGTTTCCCGGGAGCAAGCGATCCTTTAACAGCAGACCTTCCAGGGATGTAGCGGAAGCCCGAGCCAGAATGGAGAGGAAGCTCAGAGAGTACAGCCAAGCGGGTCTTATACAATCCTAATCGACCTCGTTCGCCTGAAGATGATGCCAATCTTGGAGCGGACAAAAGCGGGCCGCCGCAGCCTTAGTTCGGCTAAGATGGCGGCCAGCAGTTTGGAGACGACGTTTACGTAGGGGATGTGCAGCCGGTGCGGCATCCCCGCGGTTCAGGGAGATTTCATGCACACGATGTTTCCTGCGTTGCGACGTTTGATTTTGGGTGGGATGATCTCGTTCTGCTTGCTCGCGAGTCCTTTCAGCGGCTATGCACAAACGCCGGTCACGAATGATCCAGCTTTCTATGGACCGTTCAACGCATTGCTTCTCTCCGACGGAGATGGCATCAAAAAGACCCTAGAGAAGGACGACTCGGTATTGCGCGCGGATTCGCCCTGGTCGTTATACGTCTGGGTGCGGCCCGCGGAAGCGTTCAAGGGACCGAGTCTAATTGCGGGCATGGGAGATCCGGCGGAAGAGTTTTCGAGATATCTCGCGCTGGATGGTGAGCACGCGGTTCTATGGATGGGTAAGGACAACAGCCTCTCCGGGGCTGCTTCAATTAGCCCGGGGAAATGGCATTTCCTGGCGGCGACCTTCAACGGCGAAGAGTTTCGGCTTTACAGCGATGGCATCCAAGTCAGCAGCGGCAAACTCGATTTGGGCAGCGTGGGTCCGCTGCTGGAGATGGCGCCGCCTTTTTTCCCTGATTCGAGCTGGCGGCACTTTGGCGGGATAATTGCCTCGCTGACATTAGTCCGGAACGCATTGAGCGCCGCCGAAGTCAAAGAACTCTTTCAGAAACCCGAAGATTTCTCGCTGCTTGAACTCGACGAAGGATCGAAGCCGTGGCCTGTGGAGACGCTGGCGCAAGCAGGATACCGGGCACCACAAGATCCTGCGACGCTGCCACGCAGCAAGGCCGCGTTTTCACGCCCGATCGCGACCACTCTGTCGGCGGCGCAACCGACTCTCCAGACAAACGGGAAGGACCGGTGGACGTTGGCTGGCGGCTGGCGGCTGATCCCGGCGCCCAAGGTTACAGCGGCTGGCGCCGCAATTTCGCAAGCCGGCTACAGCGCTCGGGATTGGTGGCCCGCGACCGTACCCGGGACCGTACTCACCACGATGATCGACCGTGGTGTGTATCCCGATCCCGACTACGGGTTGAACAATCTCGCGATTCCGGAGAGCCTGAACAAGCAGGACTATTGGTATCGCGTTGAATTCCACGCGCCAAAGTCGGTCACTGGACGGCGACTGACGCTGACCTTTGAGGGCATCAACTATGAGGCGGCGGTCTGGCTGAATGGGCGGTCCCTGGGCTCAATCAAGGGAGCATTCATCCGGGGCACATTTGATGTGACCGATGTTGTGAAGGCCGAGCAAACCAATGTTCTGGCCGTACGAGTTTCTCCGCCTCCTCACCCGGGAATCCCCCAAGAACAGTCGGTCAAGGGTGGGCCGGGAGAGAACGGCGGGATTATGTGTCTGGATGGGCCGACCTTTGTGGCCACCGAAGGATGGGATTGGATCCCGGCAATTCGCGATCGAGATACCGGTATATGGCAACCTGTCACACTGACGGCGACCAGCGCGGTGAAGATTGGGGACGCCCAGGTTGTGACCTCGCTGCCACTGCCCGATACCAGCCGCGCCGATGTAGAGATCACCGTGCCGCTTGAGAACCTATCGAGTTCGCCCGTAAGCGGAACGCTAAAAGCCTCAATCGGTGAAATCGTCGTAGCCAAACAAGTCACGGTAGCTCCCGGCGAGAGCTCGGTGAAGTTGGCGGCCTCGGAGTTTTCCCAGCTAACCGTGCAGCACCCCCGATTGTGGTGGCCGAATGGGTATGGCAAGCCGGAACTGTATACCCTCCAGTTGAGCTTCGCGGAAGGAAACAGTGAGTCTGACAGAAAACAGTTGCGGTTCGGGATTCGTGAAGTCACTTATGAGTTGAGCTTGCTGGATACTACGGGTCACCTGCGGCGTTTGGAATACTCACCAACCATGGCTAGGCTGAAAGGAGAACGAGTGGTAGACGTCCGTCACGAGGGGATGCGCGAGATTCCCGCCGCCGAGCCCTTTCCGCCGAGTTTTCCACCTCAGTGGAAGGAAGGATGGAAGTCGTGGGTGTCATCGCTGGCGCCGAGTGGTGAACCGTCATCATCGGTACGAATGCTCGACGATGCGGGACCCTCGCCTTATCTGGTAATAAAGGTGAATGGCGTGCGAATCGCTTGTCGTGGAGGAAACTGGGGCATGGACGATTCGCGCAAGCGTGTCTCACGCGAACGGCTGGAGCCCTATTTCCGTCTCCACCGTGATGCCAACTTGAACATCATCCGCAATTGGGTGGGACAGAACACAGAGGAGGTCTTTTACGATCTCGCGGATGAATACGGATTGCTGGTCTGGAATGATTTTTGGGAATCCACGCAGAACTATAATGTCGAGGCCCAGGATCCGGATTTGTTTCTGAAGAACGCGCGCGATACGATTCTTCGCTTTAGGAGTCATCCGTCAATTGTGATGTGGTGCGGCCGCAACGAAGGCGTGCCTCAGCCCATTATTAACGAGGGGCTCGCCGCATTGATTCAATCCCTGGATGGTACGCGCTACTACTCCCCCAGTTCCAACCGGATCAATCTCCAGGACAGCGGGCCGTATAAATACACCGATCCCGTGCTTTATTACACAATCCTGAATCGCGGGTTCTCCGTGGAGACTGGGACGCCGTCATTCTCCACGCTGGAGTCTTTCCGGGCGTGGATTCCGAAGGAAGATGAGTGGCCGATCAGTGACGACTGGGCATATCACGACTGGCATCAGAGCGGGAATGGTGACATGGCGCCCTTTATGGCGCAAATCCAGGCGGAGTTCGGGGCTCCGGCGAACCTAGAAGATTTCGAGCGCAAGGCGCAGATGCTGAACTATGTCGATCATCGGGCGATTTTCGAGGGGATGAACGCGCACCTGTGGGCTCCAAACAGCGGCCGGCTTTTGTGGATGACACAGCCCGCATGGCCGAGCAATACGTGGCAGATCCTCACCTCGGATTACGATACGCAGGCTTCATTCTACGGCGTAAAGAAAGCTTGCGAGCCGTTGCATGTGCAGCTCGATCTTTCGAACTACAACGTGGCGGTTGTCAATACAACCAATGATTCGCAGATAGGATTGCTGGTCAGCGCGAGCGTTTTCTCCCTGGACAACAAACTGCTGCTTCATCACGAGGAAAAGAAAGACGCGAAGGCAGATGCCGTCGCGGATGGATTCAAGTTGGATCTTGCGCCTTTGTTGTTGCCGGATGCGGTGGTGCTCGTAAAGCTGGAATTGCGGAGTTCTTCCGGAGAGATGGTATCGGATAATTTCTACTGGCTGGGAGCCAAGAGTGCATCCTATCGGCGTTTGAATCGTCTTGCTGCTTCTTCCTTGTCGGTGACAGCCAAATCCACACGGTCCGGCGCGGATATTCATGTGCGAGTAGAGTTGCGGAATACTGGAACTGTGATCTCGCTGGCCGACAAGCTGACACTCTTGAACGCATCCGACGGGTCACGGATTCTGCCCTCGTATTACAACGATAACTATGTGTCGCTATTGCCGGGGGAGAGTCGGCAGATCGAAATTGTCTATCCTGCGAAATCCGCAGATGGTCCGGCCCAGTTGGCGATCCGCGGCTGGAATCTCGTGAAACAGACCGTTCCGGTGGCGTTGTCTGGAGGGGTTGCGAACTGAGGATGGGCCCAAGGACAATGAGCAATCATCGTGTTCTGGGTCGCTTACCAAAGCAGGATCATCGTTACCCCGTTCTGCAGAGGCGGTGCCAGCTTCGGCTTCTGCTATTCTGGCCCACCAGAGAAAAATGCGACCCCAATCGATCTCCCCTTCCTCGCAAGCGAGCGGTCCTGCTCTGCTTGCCGCTATCGCTCTCACCAGTTTCTCGGCGCTGCTGCTTGAGCTAGCGCTGACACGTTTATTTTCCGTGGTGCTTTTCTATCATTTCGCGTTCCTGGCAATTTCAGTCGCGCTGCTGGGCCTCGGTGCTGGGGGCGTATTTGCCTGTCTCTGGCGAAACTGGCTGGCTCGCTTCGAGACGCGTCTGCTGGCGGCGACCCTATCGAGCGGCAACGCGGCCGCCATCGTCCTCACTCTGTTGGTTGTGCTGCACGTTCCAGTTTCTCTGGATCTGTCGCGGGGCAATCTGTTTCACCTGACCGAGATGTATCTGACATCGGCGGTTCCCTTCTTTTTCACTGGTCTCATTTTCTCGGTTGTCTTCGCGCGCGAGGCACGGCAGGTCACGCGGCTTTACGGCGCCGATTTACTCGGTGGAGCGCTGGCCTGCTTGGCAGTGGTTCCGTTGCTGAACTGGCTCGGCGGGCCGAATGCGCTGCTGTTCGCAGCATTTACTTCCGGTGTTGCGGCCTTGGTGTGGAAGCAAAGACACCCGCAGGGGAAACGGTTTCGGCCAGGACTTGACTGGCAACTCCTCGTACCAGCTTTGTGTTTCGTTCTCATCGCCTTTAACCACTCGGGGCGCCGGTTCGATGTCATTTATGCCAAGGGCATGTTCCGCGACCGCTCGTGGGTTGAATTTGTGAAGTGGAACGCCATTTCGCGCGTGGAAGTGGACAACCTGGGCGGGGCCAAGGCCATCGTTATTGATGCCGACGCGTCCACTTACATCATGAATACCGACCCGCATGCCTGGGGAGCGGAGTGGCAAAAGAACTTGATGTCCGCGCCGCCAGCGCTCGCCAACGTGCTGCGGCCCCACGGCGATTTCGCCGTCATCGGCCCGGGTGGCGGCGTAGACGTGCTGCGGGCCGTTGCCAACGGCAGTTCGAATGTGACGGGGATCGAAATCAATCCCATCATTGCCGACACGGTCATGCGCGAGCATTACGCCGATTATTCGTATCGCCTGTACCAACAGCCTGAGGTTCACATCCATGTCACCGATGGCCGATCTTTTGTTCGAAATTCGCGGCAGCAATATGACATCATACAGATGACATTGGTCGATACCTGGGCCTCGACCGCGGCCGGCGCTTTTGCGCTCAGCGAGAACAGTCTCTACACGGTCGACGCCTTCCGCGAATACTTCGAGCACCTCAAGCCCGATGGCATGATCGCTATCACGCGCTGGGAGTTCCGTCAGCCGCGCGAGGCGCTCAGAGTCGTCTCGGTGGCAATGGAGGCGCTGCATCAACTCGGGACACAGAACCCCGCCCAAAACTTCATCGTCGTTGCCGGCGATCAACTGGATGAAGATGGCATCCCGGTGGTGGTCCTCGCGAAAAAGTCCGCCTTCACCCGCGCTGAGGAGGATGCGGTCGTACGACACATGGAGCTGAATGAAAATCTCGACCCCCTCTATCTCCCTTCCGACCCCGGCAAGAATCCGTTTTCAGCACTCATCGCGCGCAATGACCCCTGGGCCTTTGCCCGCGACTACGCATATAACGTATCTCCCGTTAGCGACGACGCGCCCTTCTTTTTCTTTACGCTCAAGACCGGACAGATATTGAACGAAGCGAGTCTGCAGCGGGGTATCGATTGGAAAGTTAACCTGGGCGTCGTCGTCCTCGGCATGGTTCTGGTGATTTCTCTCGGCGCTGTGTTGGCCTTTTTAATTCTTCCGATGCTCTTTGCCAGCGGCAGGTCGGTTGGCTCGCGCTCCTGGCTTTCGTTGCTGTACTTTGTGGCGGTCGGGTTGGGTTACATTCTGGTGGAGATCGCCTTTATCCAGAGGTTTGTGTTATTCCTTGGGCACCCGACCTACGCGTTGACCGTGGTCATATTTCTCCTGTTGCTTTCGAGTGGCGGCGGCAGCCTGCTTTCCCGGCGCTGCCTGCCACATCCCGCGCGAGTGTGGGTGCCGTTGCTGCTGCTGGTGGGAGCAATCTGCGCGTATGTTCTGGTCCTGCCGGCTTTGCTGAATGCCCTGGTAGGTCTGCCCTTCGCCATCAAGCTGGTGGTCAGCGGATTGATCCTGATTCCCCTGGGCTTAGCCATGGGCATGCCGTTTCCGACCGGGTTGCGTGCGCTGGCCAATGCGTCCGCGGCAGAGACCGGTGACGGGGCTTCCGGAAATGCAGTGGAGTGGGCCTGGGCGATGAACGCGGCTTCCAGTGTGTTGGGTTCGGTGCTTGCCATGGTGATTGCGATTCACTGGGGGTTGAACATCACGTTAGCGTCCGGCGCCTGCGCCTACCTCGCCGCGGTGATGCTGTCGCCAGTGCTGAAGCCAGCATTGTTAGACGCGCGATATTTTGCAAGAGCTAACACCCAGAATCACGGCCTATAGATCTATACCACCGCGTTTGCCATTCCTTATCCGGTTAGAGGTGAGGGTCGCGAGCACGGCAAAGCACCCAGCATAATGCGCGGTCAACGTTCGGGGATTAGGAGAAAGCCAGTATCGTCCCGGCCCTTGTAGTCCCCTCGACCGACGATCTCACCTTTGTCGTTGATGCTGGTCGCGGACTCCAGTTTCCAATCTGAATCGGATGCAATGTAAGTGTTCAAGTCGCGGAGCCCGCGCGATTTCTCCCATACGAAAGCCCGATCGGCATCGGAAAACGGGCCGAAAGATCCAACGATGACGTCGCAGTTGTTCATGGCATGAGGCTGGCTGGGATATCGCGGAGATAGCTCCAAGCGGGCCAGGCTCCCATCCCCGTAGAGGAAAACCTCGGAAACCGCCTGGACCACAACGTGACCATGATCGTTCACTACGATTGCGGAACTATAGCGATCCGGCGGTCCAATCGGCTGGATGCCTTGATTCTCCTTCCAGAGGAATGCCCGATAACGTCCAGTCTCGTCATACATATCGCCGATAACGTCTGCATTCCTGTTGACGCCCCTAGCGGAGCCCCCGCAGCAGCCACCGAGCGATCGAATTGTGTTCTTGTTCCAG
>Ga0182019_10001040_pt1 | contig 13889 bp, 12 predicted proteins | sample 812E2MmetaG_FD_120483 | JGI IMG/M metagenome (GOLD analysis project Ga0182019, IMG submission 120483) | Permafrost microbial communities from Stordalen Mire, Sweden - 812E2M metaG | ecosystem: Environmental > Terrestrial > Soil > Wetlands > Permafrost | place: Sweden: Stordalen | collected...
CAAGCATATGGTTGGCAGAGATTTAGGCCGCCTCGAACCGACGGCTGCGCTACAGTACCGAACTGCTGGATGATTTTCCAAGGATCAGGATGCAAAAAATTTAAAAACTTGAACATCGAGTATAAGAGTGCATTTCGTCGAAAAATGCACATTAAACTGAAGTGCGCTATGAACCATAGACCCTCATTGCAAAAGTCACTAGGGTTAGCATGTTGTTTTTTGTTAGAATCAGGCTGTTTTTAATTATTTAGTTGAGTGAGGCAATATGATGATAAAACATATACTATTTACGGCAGCGCTGGTGTTTGCCAGTGCGATGTCAAGCGAAGCAATGGCGACTTGCGATGGCACTGGGTCATATACAACCCTTGTTACTGATACGAATACATTATTTAGCGGCACAACGATCTGTGCGACTTCTGATGGTGGAGAAAAGTGGCACGAGTATCACAATCCAACTGGTAATGTTCTTGAGAAAATTGGTGATGGCACTGCTGTCGATCCAAACATACCAGTTGGAACTTGGAGCACAGTAAATGATGGCCCCCCTGCCCATATTAAATATACATATACCGGCGATGGTAGCAGTCCTTACAACTATACCGTATATTCAAATGGCAGTACTGGTGTTGAGCTTTGCGGTCTAATCAGAGCCACAGGAACGCTGACAACTGGAAAAGCTCTTACTGCTTGCTAATAACCCCATCGACCTACACTTGATCAGCCTAAACCCCTTGCATAAAACTTACTAAAGCAAGGGGTTTTTATGCTAGTTGCCCTGCTCAATAATAACGCTCCGCTAACACCCACCGATACCACACTGCCGAGCCGCCATGAACCGCACTCTTTTTTTCGCTACGGCCTTGTATTTGCTCTTTGTCATTTACGGCAGTCTGGTGCCGCTGGCGTTTAACAACCTGCCGGTAGAAACGGCAGTCAGCCAATTTAAAGCGATTCGTTATCTTAATCTGGGCGCGGGATCCAGAGCGGATTGGATAGCGAATATCGTGCTTTATATCCCGCTGGCTTTTGGGCTGTCAGCCACCTTTGGCGGCATACGCCATCCGCTGGCTCGCGCATTAATAGCCATCATCATCTTGGTTTTTTGTCTCGCCTTGGCGGTAGCCGTCGAATTTACCCAGTTATTTTTTCCGCCGCGCACGGTATCGATCAATGATTTAATTGCCGAAGCCCTAGGCTCCGTTATCGGCATCCTGGTCTGGCAGTTTTTTGGCGGCTATTTTTCCGGTCTGTATCGTCATTTACTGCGCGGCAGTTTGCTTTCGGCTAAGGCGGCGATCGTCTTTTATCTACTAATTTATGTTGCCCTCAGCCTGTTTCCTTTTGATTTTGTCACCTCTCTTGCCGAGTTAAATGAAAAATTAGCGAACGGCAATGATGCCGTCATTCTGCCTTTTAATGTATGCAGCGCCGAGCCGATGCGTTGCGGGGTTAAATTGCTGGCGGAAATCGGGGTGATGATGCCGCTAGGGCTGTTGTTTTGTTTTTTGCCTTATTTACAACATCCCATAACCGTCGCTGTGCTTGTCGGTTTTTTCTTAAGCGTGGGTCTTGAAATCGCCCAGGTGTTTTTGTTATCCGGCTCCGGGCAGGGTATTTCCATCGTGACGCGCATGATCGGCATGGGCGCGGGTGCGAGCCTGTTTGTCTGGGTCAAACAACACAATGTCGACGATAGGATACGTTTTTTACGGTGCGCCATGTGGCTTGCCATTCCTCCGTATCTATATTTTGTTCCGGCCATTAACGGCTGGTTTGCTGTCGGCTGGTTAACGCCGAAGCAGGCCTTGGAAAATCTGGCGAATACCCGCTTCTTGCCGCTGTATTATTTTTATTACACCTCGGAAGGCGTCGCATTAGTGAGCCTGTTAAGCAATATAGGCCTCTATTTCCCGGTTGGTTTATTGTGTTGGGCGGCTTTTTTTAGCGGACATCCTGATCATAAACGCCCCGCCCCACACTGGTTTTATGTCGGCCTGCTGGCGGCACTGTTCGCGCTGGTCGTTGAGGTCGGCAAATTATTTTTAGCGGATAAACACGCCGATCCAAGCGATGTTTGGCTTGCCTTTATTGCTGCGGCCGGTTGTTATACGTTTATGAATAGCCTGGTGCAATGGATTAATCGCGACAAAACACCTGGCAAGCCGCCGATAATCGGGGCCGTTGCACAAGCGCAGATGCTTAAGCAGGGAAAGCCTGTTGAATCAGCCCTGCCCGCTTATATCATTGATAAACGTTGGCGCATCGTGTCATTGCTATTGTGGGGCGTCATTGCCGCCGCGTTGTTTAATTATCCGCTGGCGGCGGTTTGGCTGGGGCTGTTTTTAATCGGCTACACCGTGTTATTATTGTATTTTCCCTACGCCTGGCTGATCGTCATTCCCGCCTTATTGCCGATCATGGATTTTGCGCCGTGGACAGGCCGCTTTTTTTTCGATGAATTCGACTTGCTGATTCTGAGCACAGTGGCGTTTTATTTTTGGCACAAACCCATAGAGCGGATGCGCTCGCTGCTGTCGATACCGACGCTGTTATTGTTGACAGCGTTCACCGTGTTGTATGGCGTAAGCTTGCTCATTGGCTTGTTGCCCTGGCCTGAACTCAATGCCAACGCTTTTAACAATTATTACAGTCATTTTAACAGCTTGCGCGTCGGCAAAGGCTACCTCTGGAGCTTATTGCTATTGCCCTTGTTGCAACTGACGATCCGGCGTTATCGCTACGCCCCGCATTATTTTGGCTATGGCGTGTTGTTGGGCTTAACCGGTGTAGCGGTCTTCGCCATTATCGAGCGCCTGGTGTTTGCCGGCTTATTTGATTTTGTCGGCGACTACCGGATTAACGCCTTGTTCTCGACCATGCACGCGGGCGGCGGCCATATTGAATCGTATTTAATGCTGAGCCTGCCGTTCATTACGCTGTTGTTTATTCATTCCACACATAACTTACTCAGAAGCTTATTGGGCCTCGCCTTGTTTATTATCGGGCTATATACGCTGCTGGTGACTTTTTCGCGCGGCGGTTATATCGGTTTCGGCATCAGCTTTGCTGTATTGCTGTCGGCCTTGCTGGTTTGTTTTAGAAAACACCTGCTGGTTACGAAAAAACCGTTACTGATCTTGGCCTTGTTGGCAATCGGCGTGCTTATGGCCTTGCCGGTGCTGCGCGGCAGTATGATTCAGCAGCGTTTCAACGCCATCGACCAGGATCGCGACAGCCGCACTTACCACTGGCATGACGCGTTGGCTATGCGAGATGACGATATCACGACCCTGCTGTTCGGTATGGGCCTGGGCAGTTATCCTCGCACTTTTTTTTGGCTAAATGCGGAAGACACCCATCCGGCAACGTATGAAATCGCTAACGAAATGGGCAATAATTATTTGCGTTTGCGCGGCGGCGATGCGCTGTTTATGGGGCAATACATCCCTATCGAGCCGCACACAGCCTACCGCTTAGTGCTGGATGTACGAGGAGAAGCCAACAATCTGGCCTTATCCACCTCGTTGTGTGAAAAATCCGTGCAATATTCGTTACGCTGTAGCACCGTGGTAACGACAACAAGCAAGCCTGGCTGGGAGCATGTCGAACAGGTTATCGACAGCAATGCCGTCGGTGAGCCCGTGGTCGGCAGCTTGTTGAAGCGCCCGATACAACTGTCTTTTTATAACGGCAACGGCGCAGGTAAATTACTGGATGTAGATAATGTGCAGTTACTGGACGCCACAGGCATCAATGTGCTGGCAAACGGCAACTTCTCGCGGGGCACCGATTTTTGGCTGTTTGCCGCAGAAAAGCATAATCCGTGGCATATCTTTAATTTTTGGGTGCATCTGTTATTTGATCAGGGCTGGTTAGGACTTAGCGCATTTTTTCTGTTATTCGCTAATGCCATCGTCAGCTGTTGCCGCCAATTGCAGCGCGGCAATGTCTTTGCCGCCGTTTTATTGTCCTCTTTCAGCGGCTTTATGGTGGTCGGTTTTGTAGACAGCCCCTTTGACGCGCCGCGCCTGACGCTACTGTTTTTCCTTTTGCTGTTCCTGGCTTTGTTGCGGACGCCGCAGGCATGGAAAGATTGGTCGGCATTGCCGCAGAACCGGGCCTTGACAATCAAACATACAGAAAAGACAATCGACTAAAACAGGCACTTACTTTATGGTTTAATACTAGCCAGTAAATTGCACTCTCTCCACTATCAGGCAAAAAATGCGCTTTAAATTATTTCTATACAAGTTGCCGGTTAGAGCGGTTTTGCTGGGCTTTATTACCTTGTTGTTTTCTGTAAACAGTTTTGCGGAACAGTCGCTTGCGGACGCCCTGGTAAAGATAAAGCCCGGCATCGTCGCCATTGGCACCTATATGTCCAAGCGCAATCCGCGCTCCGTGTTTCTGGCTACGGGATTTGCGGTGGGCGATGGCAGCCTTATCATCACCAATGCACATGCTATTCCGGAAACGATAGATCACGAGCATTTAGAGCAGATCGCAGTTTTTTATCATAAAGATAACGAAGACAAGGCCATCTTCGCAACCGAGGTAGCATTAGACAAAGCCCATGATCTGGCTGTCTTGAAAATTACCGAGCGCTTGTCGCCACTTGAGTTAGGATCGGCATCATCGGTGCGCGAAGGCCAGTTGTATGCCTTCACCGGCTTTCCTATCGGCATGGTCTTAGGACTTTATCCCGTCACCCATCGGGGCATCATTTCTGCAATCACGCCCACTGTGATACCTGTGATAAGAGCGGGGCAGATCAATGAAAAATTACTCAATCGACTGCAAAATCCGTACAATGTGTTTCAACTGGACGCAACGGCTTATCCCGGCAACAGCGGCAGCCCCCTTTATGACCCGAATACAGGGAAAGTTATAGGGGTCATTAATAAAGTTTTCGTGCAGGAAAGCAAAGAAAACATCCTGTCCAAACCCAGCGGCATTTCTTACGCAATTCCTGTTAACCACGTTGAAAACCTTTTGAAATCCAAGGGTTTATATTGATTATTTCCGTTTTTTGTCAGTCTGCTTCCCTTAATAACTATCAATAACAGAGAAATAACATGATTCGCATCTTTCGCCATTACATATCCAGAGCTTATCTATGGTTGCTGTTGATTGAATTTTGTATGTTTTTTGCCGCGATGTATTTTGGCAGTAATGTCCGTTTTTTATCGGTAGAATCTTGGTATACAAAACAAGACATCACTGCCGCCAGTATTATTTTTTCCTCCGTAATGAGCTTATCTTGTTTAGGCTTAGGCTTATACAGAAGAACGCTAAACAGGGACGATTACAATTTATTGGCGAGAACCTACGTTAGTTTTGGTATAGCCATTTTTACAGTGGTTACAATTTATTATTTAATACCTGAATTTTATATTGCCCGTAGCGTATTGGTGTACGCATTCATTTTTGCTTTTGCCGGAATAATAATAACGCGCTTTCTGTTTTACAAGATCGTCAATCATGAACGGCTAAAAAGACGTTTTCTGGTTATCGGTGGCGGTAAAAAAGCCCTGGAGCTAAGCACCATTAATGACACCTTGATCAACCGGGGTTTTACAATAGTCGGTTTTTTACCGCTACCCGATGAAATTACTGCCGTAAACCCAAGCCACATAATCAGTTACGACAAAAAAATAATCGCCATTGCCGAAGATTATAAAATTGATGAAATTGTCATTGCCCAGGATGACATAAATCAAGAACTGCCGATGGAAGAGCTATTGGATTGCAAAATGTCGGGCTTGACGATTATGAATATTGTGGAGTTTTATGAGCGGGAACAAGGCATTATTTCATTGGAGAATGTTAGTCCAAGCTGGCTTATTTTCTGCGATGGTTTTGCGCAAGGTGATTTAAGGGCGCTGGAAAAAAGGTTTTTCGATGTGTTTGCCAGCTTAATGCTGCTGAGTGTTGCCTGGCCGGTTATGTTATTAACGGCGTCGGCTATTTTTTTAGAAAGCGGATTTAAGGGCCCCATACTCTATCGTCAGGTGCGGGTAAGTGAAAAAAATAAAAATTTCGAAGTGCTCAAATTCAGAAGCATGAAACCGGATGCTGAAAAAAATGGTGCGCAATGGGCGCAACAAAATGATAACCGCATAACCAGGGTAGGCAGGTTTATTCGAAAAAGCCGCATCGATGAGTTACCGCAGATATTCAATGTATTAAGGGGCAACATGAGTTTTGTCGGCCCGCGCCCGGAACGCCCCGAATTTGTTGAGGGTTTTAATAAGAGTATTCCATATTATAAGGAAAGGCACCGGGTTAAACCGGGAATTACCGGCTGGGCCCAGTTATGCTATCCCTACGGCGCAGATGAAAATGACGCCAAACAAAAGCTGCAATACGATTTGTACTATGTCAAAAATTACAGCCTGTTTTTAGATTTTTCTATTATGCTTAATACTGTCGAAGTTATTTTGTGGGGCAAAGGCGCCCGATAAAACCCTTACTTAAATCGGCGGCTGTTTTGCGCCAGCCACTTTAACAACCACCGTATCGCCGACGGTTAATATGCCGCACTGATTATGCAAGGCATTTTGTCCAAAGTAGACCTTGTTTTGCCATTTTCTGATCCGGTTGAGCGTTGCCAGGGGTTCCTTGCCGGTTTGAGCGGTGTCAGGATCAATGGTAGGAACGGAACAGCGTGAACAGGGCTTGGGTAGCCTGAAATCTATAGCACCTATGCTGATTTCGCGCCAGCTGTCTTCGGCATAACCGGGGCAACCGGAAATAACCAGATTGGGACGAAAGCGGGTCATCGGTAAATTTAACCGCATGTCCCTATTTAATGAAGCCAGTGAGTTTTCTGAAATAATCAAAAAGGGAAAACCATCAGAAAATGCCACGGTGTCCGTGTCACTGCCATAGTCAGGATCAACCGGGCGTATCATTCCGTCGGGTTGATAAACCAGCCGACAGTCCTGCTTTAAAAAATGGCTCAGCCAATGATCCGCTTCCAGTGATGCGCTGCGCGCCTCGCACCGGTCGTGCCATATCGTGCTGGTAATAATGTCGCCGTCAACAGGCGTCAAGGGTAGCGACAGGTTTTCCATGCCGGGCGCAGACAGAATCAAGTGACTATCGGTTAATGCAGTTTTAATCAAGGCCATTTGCGGCAACTTGCGCTGACTTAGAAATTGCGCGGATTTGTCAATAAGCATCCATTTCCGGTCATACTGTAGCCCTGTTTTAGTGACCGGCCAGCGGGGCACGCTAATACCGGCCAATGATTTTACCGGATACAGAGTTATTGCGCTTAAAGTGCTGTGTGTCATATTAGGTCGGCCTTGTGTTCTAGCCTAAGCTTTGAAAACTCAGGCCGAGAAGAATGAAGATAGCTGTAACCACTCAGCTTTGTTGTCGTTTGTTTCGTTCAGCATCACGCAATAGGACAGCAATAGCAAAAAACACGTTTTGTCTGTTAGAATTAAAAATTATCAACTTTTTGCTTAGGAAATGATGCCATCAATTAACTTAGCCCTTAGCATAATTATTAACTTAATATTAATTATGCCGTTAGCGGGTGCGGCTCCCGTTTATGCAAAAGCTAAACAGGCCATTAATATTGCTTATTTGACACAAGAGCAGACCGCGCCGCCCCAGTTATCCAATCTGGATCCTTTTATTAAAAACAAAGGGCTTATAGGCGCGGAACTGGGTATAGCCGATGACAATACTACCGGTGAATTTACCGGCCAGCAATTTAATTTGAAAACTGTTATTGTGCCGCTGGATGGTAATATCGTTGATACATTTAATCAAGAGCTAGCCAATAAATTCCAGTATGTTGTCGTCAACTTAACCGCCGATCAGCTAAACCAACTTGCCGATTTGCCTGCGGCAAAATCTGTGCTGCTATTCGATGTGGCGACGCTGGATGATGCCTTACGCAATGAGCAATGCCGCAGTAATGTGTTGCACTTATTGCCCAGCAGAGCCATGCGGGCCGATGCCTTAGCGCAGTATATGATGAAAAAACGCTGGACAAAGTGGTTTCTGGTCATTGGCGCTACCCAGGAAGGCCGGTTATTTGCCGATGCTATCAAGCGGGCTGCCAAGCGTTTCGGCATGAAAATAGTGGTGGAAAAATTATGGGAGCATACCTACGATGCCCGGCGCACGACGCAATCGGATGTCGCGGTATTTACCCAGACCGATGATGACTATGATGTCCTGGTGGTTGCCGACGAACAAGGCGAGTTTGGCGAATATCTAGACTATCGAACCTGGAATCCAAGACCGGTGATAGGCACTCAGGGGCTGATTGCCACGGCATGGCATAAAACGCATGAACAATGGGGTGCGGTGCAGATTCAAAACCGCTTCAAGGAAAAAGCCGGGCGCTGGATGGAAGAGCAGGATTATGCGGCTTATTTAGCCGTCAGGGCTGTCGGCGAAGCGGCTACACGCACCGGTTCCGGCGATATGAGCCGGGTTAAAGACTACATGCTGGGCGCTACGTTTGCCTTAAACGGATACACCGGCGCACCTTTATCCTTTCGGAGCTGGGATGGTCAACTGCGGCAGCCGGTTTTACTAGCGGCGCCGAGGTCATTAGTTGCGGTCGCGCCTATCGAAGGCTTTCTGCATCCAAAAACTGAACTGGATACTTTAGGTTATGATCAACCTGAATCGCAATGTCAATGGGCTAAATGATAATGAATAAAATAGGTTTAACGTTGATTCTAGGACTGGTATGCGTAGGGGCCGTCCACGCTGAGACGGTTTTTGTCACCTTGGAAAAGGATAATGCGCTGGCGGTCGTTGACCCGGTTGCAGGCAAGCTAATCAAAACCGTACCGGTAGGGCAGCGACCCAGAGGCATCGCCATCAGTCCTGATAACAAATTTTTGTATATCGCAACCAGTGATGACAACACCATCAAAATCATTGATGCTGTGACCTTTAAGGAAGTCGGAAAATTGCCGTCCGGCGACGATCCCGAAACTTTTGCGTTAAATCCGGCGGGTGACAGGCTTTATGTCTCAAACGAAGATGATAGCCTAGTGACGGTGATTGATGTCGCCAAGAAAAAAGCCGTCAAGCAAATCAAGGTGGGCGTAGAACCCGAAGGCATTACCGTTAGCCCCGATAATCGCTGGCTGATCAGCGCGGCTGAAACGACAAACATGGTGCATTGGATAGATACCAAAACTAACGCTATCGTAGCCAATACCCTGGTTGATCCGCGTCCGCGAGCGGTTAGCTTTACTGCGGACAGCCGACAACTGTGGGTCACCTCGGAAATGGCCGGCACCTTAATGATTCTGGATGCAAGCACCCAACAAATCATCAAAACCGTCAAGCTCGAGGTTTCAGGGGTCACTGCCGATAAAATCCAGCCGGTAGGCGTAGTCATTGACAAAGAAAGGCGCAGAGGCTATGTGGCTTTGGGGCCTGCAAATCGGGTGGCAGTGATCAATGCGCAAACCTTTGAGGTGGAAAAAGTGCTGCTGGTCGGTCAACGGGTATGGAATCTGGCCTTTTCTCCCGATCAAAAACGCCTCTACACCACTAACGGCACCAGTAACGATATTTCCATTATCGACCTGGACAGTCAATCGGTGACTAAATCTATCGGCGTAGGTACTTATCCCTGGGGCGTTGCCGTAAAACCATGAAGCCATCTATCGCATTATCCATCGAGAATTTGAGCTTCTCATATAACGGCAAAAAAGCACTGGATCATATCGGCTTCCAGATACGTTCAGGTGAATGCACGCTATTATTAGGCCCTAACGGCGCCGGCAAAAGCACGTTATTTTCATTAATTACCCGGCTGTATGACAGCCGTGACGGTCATATCGAGCTGTGCGGTTTTGATATCAAACAGCAAACGCGCAAAGCCCTGGCAAAGCTGGGCGTGGTTTTTCAGCAAACCACCCTGGACATGGATTTGACGGTAATGCAAAATTTACATTACCACACCGCCTTGCACGGCTTGGGGCGCAAACAGGCCATGCAACGGATACAGCAGGAACTGGAACGTTTGAACATGTTTGACCGCCGTTTTGAGAAAATACGCCAGCTCAATGGCGGGCATCGGCGACGCGTAGAGATTGCCAGGGCGTTACTGCATAAACCGGCCTTGCTGCTGTTGGATGAACCTACGGTGGGCCTGGATGTGCCTAGTCGCTTAAGCATCGTCGAGTATGTACACAGGTTGGCTGTCGAAGAAAAACTGGCGGTATTGTGGGCCAGCCATTTAATCGACGAAGTTTATCCAGACGATCACTTGATCGTACTGGATAAAGGCCGGATTAAAGCCAATGGCACGGTCGATGACGTCCTGAAAATAACCCAAACGTCGATGGTAAAAGATGCGTTTTACGTCTTAACGCAAGGAGAACAGGCATGATCAGTCAGCCCGGAATAAACATGCTACATTACTGGCGGGCCTTATGGGGTATTATCGGTCGTGAATTATGGCGCTTTGTCACCCAGCGTGAACGCTTTATTTCCGCCCTGGTTCGGCCTTTAGTCTGGTTGTTCGTTTTTGCGGCTGGCTTTAGGGCCACATTAGGGTTAGCCATCACCCCGCCCTACGAAACTTACATACTTTATGAAGTTTATATTACACCCGGCCTGATAGGCATGATCCAATTATTTAATGGCATGCAAAGCTCATTATCCATGGTTTATGACCGGGAAATGGGCAGTATGCGGATATTGATGGTATGTCCGTTACCGCGCTGGTTCTTGTTGCTCAGTAAATTGCTGGCCGGAACCTTCGTATCCATCCTGCAAGTTTATGTGTTTTTAGGTATAGCCTGGTTTTATGACATCCATGCACCGTGGCAGGGTTACTTGTGGGTATTGCCGACACTGATGTTATCAGGAATAATGCTGGGGGCGCTGGGGTTATTGTTGTCGTCATTTATCAAACAACTGGAAAATTTTGCCGGCGTCATGAATTTCGTCATTTTCCCCATGTTTTTTATGTCAACGGCGCTGTATCCATTGTGGAAAATGAAAGAATCCAGCATACTGCTCAGCAAACTGGCGCAATACAATCCATTTTCCCAAGCGGTTGAATTAATCCGCTTTGCCTTGTATGGACAATTTAACCAGCAGGCATTTATCTATACGCTGCTTGCGTTCATGGTCTTTATGACGGCGGCCATCATTGGCTATAACCCGTCAAAAGGGATGATGAGCAAAAAAGGCGGCGCTTAGCTTTAACTTCCTTTGATCTTAAAGTATAGTGTTAAACGCGCTTCAAAACAGTCATAAAGAAATTGAAAAGATTCATCAATATAATAAATAAAATTACACCATCGTGAGGATGAGAAATGAGTAACGAAGAAAACACCAAACAAGAAGAAACCGTTCAACCAGAACAACCTATTACGCAACCTGTAGCTTCGGCGGAAAATAAGGTTGGCGAGCTGGTTTCTTCATTCTTGAGTTTAAAAGAAACAAATCCAAAAGTGTTTTTTGGAGCCATTGGAGGAGTAGTTCTGCTTGTTTTAATCATCTCGCTAGGCGGTGGCAGCGGCTCAAAGCCCCCCCTCTCCGGGCCTGTGCTTAAAGATCTCGTCATAGGACAGCGTTACTCATTAAAAAGCGCTAATGCCTACGACCCGGTAGCAACTGTTCGTTTGGTATCAACTCCAGGCGCCATAGCGGCTTATGATGATACCGAAGTGGCCGATAGAAACGGCGTATGTCAACATATTCCTCAAGGAACCCCGGTTTCCGTCCTGGAATTTGCGGATGCTTATGGCAAGCAAAAAACGTATGCTAAAGTCAGAATCGAAGACGGCGAATGTAAAGGTAACGAAGGCTGGGCTTTGGCAATTGACATTCAATAAAATAAAGTTTGACAGATCTTAAAAAAAGCCTATAATGGAAAAATAAATTTCAGCGCGGGAATAGCTCAGTGGTAGAGCACAACCTTGCCAAGGTTGGGGTCGCGAGTTCGAATCTCGTTTCCCGCTCCAATAAATAATAAAAAAGCCGTGATATTTCACGGCTTTTTTATTTTCACCTTTAAGGCTGCGTAGCAAAATGGTTATGCAGTGGCCTGCAAAGCCATCTACGGCGGTTCGATTCCGCCCGCAGCCTCCACGGGTCGATTCAGGCAGAGTCAACAAAGTACAAAAACCTGCAAGTCGTAAGGCTTAGCAGGTTTTTTATTGCCCAACGAAGTACAACAAGACACGCCAAAGGCGAACACTTTGCAGCGATCACCGAACCCAAGCAGGTTGCAGAATTACTCAGGGCAATAAAAATACTGGAAGAACTGCACCCGCTTACCGGGCACGGGGGGTGTATTCTCGTCTGAACGCACGCCGTTAAAGGCCCCAACGGCAGAGCCTACAACCGCACGACGCACTTGCCGGAACGACACAAGATGATGCAAGCCTGGACGGATTGAAGATCGGGGCGAAAGTAATCCCGTTTAAGAAAATCGGCTGACAAGTAGTACAATAACGCTCAACAAGATGCAAAACAGCAAGCCATAAACGCAACCCAAAGAGGCCGCCATGATAACCGTAAACTTGAATGACCAGTTGAGCGAAACTATGGAACTTATCGCGACACAACAACACAAGCCCGTTGGTAAGCTGATTGAGTAAGTATTAACCGATTTTTTAGAAGATTATCGGGATGCCCGCATTGCCGAACAAGCCGTTAAAGAAATAGATGGCGGTGAAACTAAGGTGCTTTCTTTGGCTGATGCAAGACGGCTATATGACCAATTGGCAGGTTAAAGTAAACGATAAGGCGGTTAAGTCCTTAGCCCAAATTGACCGCAATAAGGCCGCTAAAATATGGCATTTTTTAGGAATAGAACTCCCAGCGATGACTAACCCGCGCTTGAGTGGTAAAGCACTACAAGGCGAATTTAAGGACTTATAGCGTTACCGTGCCGGTGATTATCGGCTAACTTGTCAGATCAAAGACGGCAAACTGATTATTTTGGTAATCGAAATCGGACACCGCAAAGACATTTACCCGCTAACACGACGGCAACCCTAACAGGCTTAAGTCAAGCCCCTCTGAATGAGTGTTGATATTTAGTTAAAACTAACCGTCAACTGACGGCCACTATGCAGGGGTCGCTATGGATAGCTATACATAGCAACCAATTGCTGCCGTTCGCTAATTATTCAGACCATGCATCGATTTAATTATAAAGGTCAAGCTGAATTAAGCGCGATTGCTCTGCCCCGCCCCCACGCATGTCATTAACTGATATTTGTTTCCATAAATGAAATTATTTGTTTCCTTATTATAGCCATATCATTACGAAATCTTTATATCGAAAGCTCTACTATGATGCCATTGTTAAGCTATCTTGAAGGATTTAATCAATGAACACTCCCTATCTGGTTTTATTTTATTTCTGCTGCTTCTGGCTCATGTCGTGGGCTTTACCTAAGGTTATGAAATTTTGGCATGTCAATCATGATCGCCGAACCTCTCATCAAGGCCAAGAGCAAGTCCAGCTGAAAAAATCTTTCCCTCTCATCACTATTCGTCATTGCTTAGTTTTAGCCTTTGTCCTGCTTTTACCTTCGGTGAGCTTTGCTGAAGAAATACAGACCGCAATACAATTGGATCTGAAGCATCATTTCATCGGTTATTTAGCGATTGCGCTTACGGTCATTGCCTATGCCCTTGCAATGACCGAAGACCTGCATCAATTGAGCAAAGCAAAACCCATGGTATTAGGTTCGGCGTTAATCTGGTTAGCCATATTTGTTTATTATCGAGTGGAATACGGGGCAGCAAAGAATGTCTCCGTCGCTTTCCAAAGTAATTTAACGGCTTATGCGGAATTGTTTCTATTTATTACAGTGTCGATGACGTTTTTAAATGCTATGACTGAGCGGGGTATTTTTGACGCATTACGC
>Ga0182019_10001041_pt1 | contig 13882 bp, 13 predicted proteins | sample 812E2MmetaG_FD_120483 | JGI IMG/M metagenome (GOLD analysis project Ga0182019, IMG submission 120483) | Permafrost microbial communities from Stordalen Mire, Sweden - 812E2M metaG | ecosystem: Environmental > Terrestrial > Soil > Wetlands > Permafrost | place: Sweden: Stordalen | collected...
TGCGCCCCTGTGCCACCAGGATGCTCGCACCCTCGCGCAAAGGCGGAACTGTCGCGTAGAGGAGATGGTCCACATCGTCGATCTCGTCAAACCCGCGCGACGCAGCCCGAGCCGCGCGCTCCTGCAGAGCCGTTTTGGTCAACGCCGCCTTGGTCCAAGCTGATTCGCGGAGCTGAGTCATGTCCGCCCAAACCAGAAGCTCTGCCTCGGCAGGCGCCAGCGCCCAAAGATCGTCGTCGTCGGCAGCGCTACGCGTGGCTGCCGGAACCACCGACGGTCCTGGCAAAGCCGGGCTGGCGCAGGATGCGACCAGCAAAGCGCCAATCGCGCCAAGCAAGACACCCGTGGAACGCAGTATGCCCACCCTCACTTCACCAGTCGCTGGCGGCAGGCCTGCCCGAGGGCCAGCGCCGCTTCCAGCGCGGTTGCATCCCCGGCCGCCATGGCTGTGCCGATGCTGCGCACCCGCTCTTCCAATTGATGCACCAGCGGCAGCAGATGCTCCCGGTTGGCGAGGAGAATATCCCGCCACACCTGCGGGCTGGACGCGGCGATGCGAATCGTATCGCGCAGGCTGGTGAAGGGCCTGCCGGCTAGGGCATTCGACTCGACCAACGGGAGCGCATTGGCAAGGCTAGCCGCCAAGGCATAGGCGGCCACATGGGGCAAGTGGCTCACCGCCGCCATCAGGCGATCGTGCAACGACGGCTCGATGGACGCCACCTGGCAGCCAAGACCCTGCCAGAACTGGGCCGCCGCCCTTGTCGCCGCAGAGCTGGTGTGCTCAGTCGGACACAAGAAGCACACCCGACCCGCGAAAATTTCGGGGTCGGCGGCTGCCACGCCCACATACTCGGCTCCGGCCATCGGATGACATCCCACGAACCGTCCTCCGGGTAACGCCGCATCGGCCTCCACCACGACCGGCTGCTTGACGCTGCCGACGTCGATGACCGTCGTGGTGGGCGCCAGCCTCCCGGCGATGCGACGGACGAGTCCCACCAGGCTCAGCACCGGCGCGGCCAGCAAGACCAACGACGCTCCCTCGGCTGCGGCTTCGGCACTCTCCGCCATATCGTCGACCACGCCGCGTGCGCGAGCCAACCGTCCAGCTTGGGAGTCGACATCGTAGCCCATCACCTGGCCGACCAGTCCAGCCCGTCGTGCGGCCAGGGCAGCAGAGCCCCCGATGTAGCCGACACCGATGAGCGCCAAGCGAGAAAATGGAACGTTGGAATCCACGCAGCAGGAACACTACCAGGTTATGCGGCCCAAGTCGGCGTGTCTGAGACCCGCCGAATCGTAGGCGGATCTCCGAGCCTCAGGTGGCATCGCCCAACAGCGCCTCCAGTCGAGTTCGGTCGAAGCCAACCAGCAAACGACCGCGCACGTCGATGATGGGCACGCGGTCGGCTGGGATTCCCAGGCGCGCGGCCTTGTGTTGCAACTCGCGCGCGGCGGATTGATCGTTTTCGATGTCCTTGTAGGCGAAAGGAATGTGCTTGGATGCCAGGTACTGGCGCGCCGCCTTGCAGGCCCCGCACCAGGGCGTACCGTACAGGATGACGACCGGCGAGTCGCCTGCCCCTGTGAGCCCAGCGTCCGGCCCGGCTTCCTCGGGTTCTTCGGGCAGGACCGGGCCGTGCGGGCCGGCGAGCGCGCTGGAATCGCCCGGCGGCAACTGCGCCAACGCCCCGGTCTCGAATGCCTCGCGGGACATGGCCCGTGCCCGCGCTTTGCCGTTGGCAAGCACCTCGCGCAGGTCCACGACGTAGACCATGGAAGTATCCTGCCGCTCGGCCACGCCCTTGGCCGGGTCGATGACCCGCACTAGACGCCGGGCAACCTCGGGTACTGAATCGGGCTTGTCGGTCGTGGCAAAGTTACCGTTGGGCTCGACGTGGGTGAAGAGCAACCCCGAAGAATCCTTGCTCACGTCGAACGCTGGCAACTCGGCCCGCGCAGTAGGTGGTGGAGCCGGCGGCGCGCCCTTCCTGCACCCGCCGGCCAGCGCAAGCACCACCAGCAAGAACAACCTTTGAGCGCGCGAATCTGAGCGCCATCTCCGCATCGTCTTGTCGCTTTCAACTCGCATCGCTACGACTACTTCGCCTTGTGTTTCTTGCGACGGGGTGAATCTGGCAAAGTGGCGGTGGACATCTTGTCTACCGCCACGCTGACTGCCTGCTTGAGCGCGCTTGCCAGGGCTGTCTTCCTCAGGTTCTCCACGTCGCTTTCCATGCGTCGTTCGGAAAAGTCGCCGGTGAGCGAAGCCTCGCCGTCACCAGTGAAGTTGAGCTTGCCTCCTGGGTAGGTCGTGCCGTACACACCCAGCTTGACCTGGATGGCCATCTGCCTGTCGCGTCTGCCCGGCGCAGGCGGCTTGATCTCCTGCTTGAAGTTCATGATGCGCAGGTTCACCTGGAATCCCCTCAATCCTCGCTTCTTCATTTCCGCAAATGCGGCGGCCTCGCCCTCGGCGCCACCCAGGTCCTGGGTGAACTCGGACCGGGCCGATATCTCCTTTGCGAGGAGATCTTTTGCTAACGGAATAATTGTGTTATCTTCAGATGTTATATTACTTATAGTGAAGTAATACTTTGGCTTTGGCTGGTCCCCGCTGGCGCGACCGACGAAGCTGGTTGCCACGGTCAGCATTCCAGCCAAAGCAGCGACTCTTGGGATATGCATGGTCACGCCCTCCATTTGGGTTGTTGTTGATTGCGGCCGGCATTGGCTGCACCCCATTCCACCACAGACCGAGCCGACGCGGAAGTCGGCAATAGCGCGACGACCTGAGTGGACAAGCAGCGCGTTTTTGCTTAGCGTGATCTCATGCTGATCCTGACGCTGGCCGAGAAAGGTGGAGACTCCAAGGATCTCAGCTTTGACAAAACTGAGATCCGCGTGGGAAGGGTCCGGGACAACGACATCGTGCTGCCCAAGGGCAACGTGTCCAAACACCATTGTCGCCTGCTGCTTCAGAATGGCCAGCTCGTAGTCGAAGACCTGGGCAGCACCAACGGAACCTATGTGAACGGCCGCAAGATCGCCGAGACCACGTCGATCGGCAGCACGGACAAGGTCTTTGTTGGCGATTTCGTCATTCGCATCGCCAGCGGAGCTCGCGCAGCCGAGTCGCCAATAAGCCTCACGCCGCCGCCCTATTCACCCTCGGCGCCTGAAGCCGGCTCGCTCAGCTCCGCCCTGCCTCGGCGGCCCCCTCCGCCTCCACCGCGACCCGCAGCCCCACACGGCGTCGATGAGGGTTCCGGGCCCCTGCCCGCGCGCGGGTTTTCGCCCCACGCTCCACCGCCGCCGCCGCCACCGCCACCCCCCAGACGAGAAAGCAAGGTCATACCGGTTGCGGCGGCTGAGGCTCCCCTAGCGCCTCCGCTGCCTACGGAAATCAGTTTGGACGACGAAGATGACCTGGCCAGCCCTGCACCGCGGCTTAACCTCCCCCCGCTCAGGCCCCCAGTTCCCATCCCGACGCCTTCGCCGGACGAACCCATGACCAATCCCCGGGGCACGCCTTTGCCCCAACTGCTGCATGAGGCAGAGCGACCCACGCTGGCCCCGCCGCCTGCGCCGGTATCCCCGGTTGCCCCTCCCCCGCCCGTCCATCCCCCGGTCGGCGGGCATCGCATGCAGGAGCCGGTTGTGCCCCCGGCCGCCCCTGCCCCGTCTGTCCCTCCTCCAGCGCCGGTGCAGTCGAGTGCGGACCACCCGCCCTGGTTGGCGCGCTTGCTGGGCAGCGAGGGCGCAACCGCTGTGTTTTTTGACGGAACACAGTCGACAGAAGTTGAACGCAACGGCCATCGAGAAGCGGCCACCGTCGCGCCCGCCGATTTGGCGGCGCTGCCGGAGCATCTGCGCAGGCTGGCTTCCAAGGGCGTGCCGCGACCAGAGCCCGATGCGCCGGTCATCGACGCAACCCTGGCCGATGGCACACGCATCACGGCCCTCTTCCCGCCCCTTTGTGACCGTCTGCACGCCTGTATCCGACGGCCGAATGTCGGCCGCAAGACCCTGGAAGAGCTGGTGGCCGAAGGGAGCCTTTCGCCTGAGATGCAGCAAGTCCTCGAAGCATGCGTAGGCACTCGGCAGAATCTGCTTGTCGTGGGCGACCGCCCCGCTTGCGACCTGGTCCTGGGCACCTTGGCCTGGTCGCTCGATCGAGTGGCACGCGTGGTGGTTTTGGCCGAGACCGTCAGCCCGCCGGCCAGCGCGGCCGCCTGGCTGAAGCTGGCGGTCGCTGCCAGCAATCCTAACCTGGTGGCCGCCGCGGTGGCGCTCCGACCTGACTATGTCGTCGCGGACGCGGCGGCCTCGCTACTCCTGGGCGATCTGCTGCGAGAATGCGCCCGGGGGCAAGACGGCGCCCTCGCCGCGCTAATCGCCCGCTCGGCAAACGATGCCCTCTACCAACTGCGGGTGATGGGCGCGGCCCGTGGGCCGTCCTCTACGCCGAATGACCTGCTCGGATCCAGTCTCGACGTGCTGGTCCATGCCGTCACTCAGACTGACGGGAGCGTCCGGGTCATGGAGATCGCAGAACCCACTTTGGGCTCCGCTGGTGAGCTGCGCGCCGAGACCCTCTTGGCCTGGCAAAGCAAAGGCAGGGGCAAGGGTCGCTTCATCGCCACTCGCACCCCATCACGCCTGGCTGGCAAGTTGGAGGCCGGAGGGGTAAGCGTGTCAGATGTTGTGTTGCAACGCTAGGCGCGTGGGGAGCCAGAGTGCGGATCGGCCAGCGCGCCCGTGAACGGTAAGGTGAGCGACTAGCGTATCGCGGGCCGCTCACGCGCACGCTTTCCGCCTTCCGCGCACCCCACACGATCTCGCTCACGCCCACGCTCTCGCGAGCAGCGACCCGCGGGCCGGCCCTTCGGGCGGTCCGGAATTTCCCGACATGCTATGGCCAGGACTGCCGTGTTCATGATACATGGACGCGACACAAGGCACGCTGGAGCTGGGCCGATGACAGCCGACTGCCGCGACACAACCTCTGCGCCCTTGTTGTCAGTGCCCACATGAGCGCCCTGAATCTCAACCAAATCATCCTGATTGTCGTGGTGGTGGCCGCTGCCCTGGCCTTCGACTTCATCAACGGATTTCACGACGCAGCCAACTCCATCGCAACCGTCGTTTCGACTCGCGTGCTGACGCCATTCCGCGCAGTGCTGTGGGCGGCATTCTTCAATGTCATTGCCTTCGCACTCTTCAAGCTCCACGTGGCAGGCACCATCGGCAAGGGGATCATCGACCCTGGCGTGGTCGACGTCGCCGTGATCATTGGCGCCCTGGGCGGAGCCATCACCTGGAACCTGCTCACCTGGTGGTGGGGCCTGCCGTCCAGTTCGTCCCACGCCCTGGTGGGCGGCCTGATCGGCGCGGGCGTGTCGAAGGCCGGGCTCGGCATCCTGGGCTGGCAGAAGATCGGAAGTACGGCTGCTTTCATCTTGCTGTCGCCCATGATCGGCTATCTTGCCTCGTCGATACTCGCGGTCAGCGCCTCTTGGCTCTTTCGCAACGTCACGCCCGGGCGCGTGGACAGGTGGTTCAGGCGCCTGCAGCTCGTGTCCTCGGCCATGCTCAGCGTCAACCACGGTGGCAACGACGCACAGAAGACCATGGGAATCATCGCCGTGCTGCTCTACTCGCAGGGCCTGTTGGGCGAGGAATTCCACACTGCTGGTCACATTCCAACCTGGATCGTCTTTTCGTGCTACTTGGCCATGGGTCTTGGCACCATGGCGGGTGGCTGGCGCATCGTGAAGACCATGGGCATGCGGCTGACCAAATTGCGTCCATTTACCGGATTCTGCGCTGAAGCCGGCGGCTCGCTGGCCATCTTCATTGCGACGTCCATGGGAATTCCCGTGTCGACTACGCACACCATCACCGGTTCCATCGTTGGCGTGGGCTCCGTGTCCAACCCAGGCCGCGTCCGCTGGGGAGTGGCCAGCCGTATCTTGTGGGCCTGGATCTTCACCATTCCGGCATCAGCCGCCATGGCCGCTGCGACCTACTTTCTGGCCCGCGCCCTGGGCGTCGCTAGATAGACTTCACGGCAATGCCACTTCGCCGGCGGCCACGAAAGGGCCCCCGGTGTCGCGCCCGCGCAGCACTGCCGCCAGCTTCCTGGCCCCGGCAGGCACATCCACCACTAGCTCAGCGCCGGGCGCGAGTGTCGCGGCAACTTCGCGCAGCTCACGCCGATGCCCGCTCCCGTCTTCGGCGAACAAGCGCACGGTTCCGCCCTGCTTGACATCACCGCCCAGGCGAACCGTGACCCTGGCTTGTGCGACCGTCATCTCAAGGGTTGCGCGCAGTAGGTGATCGAGCAACCCGGCCGCATAGCCGGCGATTTCGGGCAGGAGCGCACGCGCCATGTCCGCATAGACGGCGTCATCGAGGAGGAAGCGCACCTGCGTCCCGTTGTTTTCGTAGGCGAGCACGCGATGGCCTTCCACGGCCAGATAGCGGCGGTGTTGCGCCGGCCTGAGCGTCAGTGCAGACACCGTTGGCGAGGAATAGGCAAGCGATTCGCGCGCCCGGCGAACCACGTCGTCGACCCTGGTGTCCCGGTCGATCGAAACATCGCCAGGAATCGTGCCCTCGGAGAAGAAGCGACGCTGGGTGCGATTCGCAAGTCCCTTGCCATCGGCGGAAGCGAAAAAGCTGGTCACGTCCGGGCGAGACACCGGCCCGGCAGCCGGGGGAAGCCCGGTGCGGCCGTAGTGCTCTGCCACGAATTGCTCGTAGGACGAACCATCGTCCCCCTGCAGGAAGGCAACCCGGAAGTCGTCGCGCACGTAGGCCGGCTGCCCGGCATCCTCGAGCACCGCCATCACCCCGCCCAACGCCAACAAGGCCCGCACCAGGGCCAATTCGCGCGCGCGTGGCTCAGCCAAGCTTGCCGCACGCTCCCAGTTGTCGAAGAAGACGGGCAGGCCCAGGTCGTTGCTGGGCGACTCAATCCAGTCGAGTGCGGATATGCCGTCCAGGGTGAAGGCAGTGCCCGTGGCAAGCCCGCGCACGCTGGTGCCGCCGTCGAAAAGCAGGCGCAGGCTGTGGGCGACACCTGACAACCCCGGACCATCGTGGAGACCCTTTCCACTAGTCGGATCCAAGAAGTGATTCGCCCCGCGCTCGGGCGGCGTCTTGGCCAAAACCGCACCTGCCATCACCCAAGCGCCCGCGCCCGCCACGCCGTCAGGTCCTGGCCGATAGCCGCCGGCCGGGTCAAGCGCGTCGAGCCTGGCCTGCAAAGCCCGCCGCTCGTCCCGGCCAAGTAGGTCGAAACCAAGGTGCAAAGGCTCAAGAACCCCGAGAGGTCGTCCCAAACGAGCCAAGACGTTGTGCAGCCGGGAGGCTTCCACCGCTCGCTCAGTAAGGCCGGCATGCGTGGTGGCGGGCTCGTACGCGTGTGCGGCCAGATGGATGAAAAAGACTCCCACACACACCAGCGCTGCCAGAATGATCCGCGCACCGGCAAGGCTGGTCCGCGTCATGGCTTGCCTCCTGGTGCAAGCGACGGGGTCGACAGGGGTGCAAGCCCGGTGCTCTCGGCCGACGGGAGTTTCACCTCGGGCAAGTGGCTCTCCGCCAGCTTGGCGAGACGCAGGATCATCGACGCTTCGGCACACTGGGAAAGGCCGCAGCTCAACTGCATCACGACCCCTTTCTCACGCAGCAAGAAAGCAAATCCGGTCACGTCGCCGCCGCGCGCCCGCAGCGATGCATCTCCCATCTCCTCCGTCGCAACCGCTCCTGGCAAATCGCTGAGCAGCTTCCGGTATTGCGCCTCAGCGGCTTCCGAGCCAATCGCCCACACCCGCAAGCCGACATCGTAGGTTTCGGGCTTGTCGCTGGCCTTGAAGTGTCGGCTGTCATAGACGTCGCTGGTGGCTCGGTCAACCAACTTGCCCACCTCGAGTTTCCCCGCGTATCCAGTCACGCCACGCACCTCGTCCTCGGACAGAAGCGACGAAACGTCGAGCAAAACCGACGAGCCAACCCTGGTCTCTTCCGCCAGGTGCTTGGAGGCGGTAGCGGGCGAGGCGCCGTCGAGCTCCAGCCCGGCCGGTTGCACCTCCCAGGCTGCCGCCGTCCGGACGGCGGGACCGCCACCCATGAAAACCAGGTGCCGGTAGTGGGACATGGAGGATTGCCATTTTTCCAAGCGCGCGCGGTTTGCACGCTGGGCGAAGTCGTGGCGCGGTTCGCCGGTCGGAAAACTGCTATCGCTGCGCCATGCCACGTAGCCCCGCCGGTAGACGACGAGGGTAAATCGTCGCAAGCGAACACCCTCTCCCCGCGGCAGTTCTGCCGGGATGCTCAGGCGATAGCGGCCATCCGCACCGGTTTCGGCGACGGCCTCTAGCGCGGCTGCCGGCCCCTGCAGGCCGATGCCACGCTCGAATGCCCATGCTCCCGCCACCACAGCGCCTGCCAACGGCCGGTCGGTTTCGCCGTCGACCACCAGCCCATCGAAGGGCCCCAAGAGATCGCCTGGCCGCAACGTGTCTGGGCGTGCCGAGAACGGTGCATTCTCCACCATCGGGCCGCAAGACGACAGCGAAGCAGCAAGCAGGACGGCCACGGTCAACTTCGACCAAGACGCGCCTCGCGCGGATTTGACGCTCTCCGAAATCATTGATATTAATTGCTTCCGAGTGGATGGGTGGATATCACGCCCGTCTCGACAGTGAACGTCCCGCCCGCCTTCTAGTAGAGGATGGAACGCCTTGCAACGTTCGCCGGCCCTTTCTAGCAACGATTCAAGAAGAAGCTCATGAGTTGTCTTCAATGTGGCGGGGTGCTCGATGATGGTGCGGCCTTTTGCCAGCGCTGCGGTGCTCCGGTGGGACTACCGCCCGAGGGCGACTCTTCCCTGGTCTGCTCTGGCTGCGGCAATCGCAACCCCATGGGGACCAACTTCTGCTACGCCTGCGGGCGCCGTCTCGGCCACACCACTCCGATGAGCGCGGACGCCTCGGCAGCATTGGCCGCCGCGGTAGCCGCCCGGCCGGTGGTGGCTGCCAACCCGCCCGGCGGGCCGCGGCTGGTGGCCGTGCGACGTGATGGCAGCGACGGCGAATCGTACCCTATTGCAGGCGATCAAGTCGACATCGGGCGCAGTGAAGGCGATCTCCATTTCGATGATCCGCACCTCGCCCCTCGCCATGCCCGCATCAGCTTGCGGGCCGGCCAACATGTGCTGACACCCCTGGAACCACGCAACGGAGTCTACCGGCGCATCAGCCAACCGGTGGAACTGACGGACGGCAACCTGATCCTGATCGGCAAACAGGTCATGCGCTTCGAGTTCTTGTCTGATGTCGAGAAAACTCTGCGTCCAGCCGTTGAATACGGCATGGTCCTTTTCGGCACTCCGCTCAAGGCGCCTTGGGGTCGCCTGCGCCAGCTCACCTCAGCGGGAACGAGTCGCGACATGTTCCACCTAACGCGCAGTGACCTGGTGCTCGGCCGCGAACAGGGCGATATCGTCTTTTCAGATGATGAGTTCATGTCCCGCCGGCATGCCCTGCTGCAGTTTCGCAATGGCAGTGCGCTCTTGTCAGACCTGGGCAGCTCGAACGGCACCTTTGTCCGACTCACCGGACAGCACCCCCTGGCCCCAGGGGAAATGATTCGCCTAGGCGATGAACTCTTGCGCTTCGAGATAGGTTGAGGCGAAGCTTGTAGGTATTCACACAACGACGAGTCAAAGCCCCGCGGATGGCAAGTTCTCCTGAAATCAAGATCACGGTCTACGGCAAGACCGACGTGGGCCTGATGCGTGAGCACAACGAGGACAACTTCCTCGTGGTGGACTTTGCCAGTGCGCAAAAGCCTTCGCCGGAGGCGTCGCTCGATTTTTCGCTGGGAGAGAAGGGTGCGCTTTTCCTGGTGTGCGACGGCATGGGCGGCGCCGCAGCGGGCGAGGTCGCCTCAACCATGGCGGTCGAGTCCATCTCGTCGGCGGTTGGCAACGCCGGGCCGCTGTCGCGGGAGCGTTTCGCGCGTCGTCTGCGTCGATCCATCGAGGACGCCAACGAGAGCATCTTCACCCAATCGCGCGACAACCAGAGCGAGCGCGGCATGGGCACGACCTGCACGGCGGTCGGGCTGGTTGACGAGGCTTTGCTGATTGGGCAAATCGGGGATTCGCGCTGCTACGTGCTGCGCGGCGGCCACCTGAGCCAAACCACCAAGGACCAGTCTTTGGCCTGGCAGCTCATCGAAGCCGGCGCCATGACCCTGGAAGAGGCCAAAGGCTTCGAGCATGCCAACATCATCCTGCAGGCGCTGGGCGTCCAGGAGAAGGTGGAGGTCGTGCTCTCGCAAGTCTCCCTCCGTCGGGGCGACGTTATCCTGGTTTGCTCGGATGGGTTGCACGGCCCGGTCAGCGACGAAGAAATCAAGAGCATCCTGCTGGAAGAGCCCGACGTGAGAAAGGCTTGCGATCGGCTTATCCCCTGTGCCAACGAGCACGAGGGTCCCGACAACATTACCGTGGTCCTCGCCCGATTCGACGGTCCTGGGTTGCCTGAGCCGGTTGCCGAGGATGAGGTGAAGTTTCTGGCCTACGACCCAGGTCAGGATCCGGAAGACCCTGAGCCCGAAAGACCACCGCTCCCGACCGAAAAGGTGACCGGCGAAACCGCCCCGGCCAATGGAATGCGTTCGACCGTACCCGAACTGGTCGTAACGAATGAGCCTGCCGCCGACGCCAACCCTGCCGCTGCTTCCGCCGCACCGACCAGTTCGTCCGCACCGCCGGTTTCCGAGGCACGCCCTCTGCTTGCCTTTGTTCTGGTCACCCTGCTGGCGGCACTAGCCGGGGCCCTGTTTCTAGTTTCTCAGCGTGGAAGGATACCAGACCGCAGCTTCGAGGGGCCAAGCCTCGCCGCGCAGACCCGGATGGCACCGCCGCTGACCGCATCTCCATTGACTGCACATCCACAGATGCTTGTCGCGCCCGACCATCCAGCCGACGACGCCGGGGCACCGCGCTAGTTGAGGGAAGCCATGGCGACCAGGCGATGCCCCAAGTGCAAGACCGTCGCCGAGCCGGATGCTCATTTCTGCGGCGTTTGTGGCGCACCTGTACCGATTACCTCTGAGAACTTCGATCGGGCGCTCGACCGCGCCCTCGACTCGGCCCTCGCTCAGCCTGTGCGTGTGCTCAGCCCGGCAGCCGGCGTGCCCGTAGGCAAAGCCAGCGCCGGCCGCTCGGGGCCGGTTCCCGTGCGGTCGCTCACACCACCCCCAGTCGCCGTCCCTGCACGCCCGGTTTCCTTGGACAGCCTGCTCGGCCGGACTCTGAAAGACCGGTACCGGGTGGAGCGCAAGATCGGCGAAGGAGGATTTGGCGCGGTCTTCGAAGGCAAGCAGCTCACTACCGGACGGCCGGTGGCGCTCAAGATCCTGCACCCCCATAGCGTGGCCGACGCCACCGTGGTGGCTCGCTTCAAGCGCGAGGCCGAGGCCTGCTCGCAACTCCGCAATCCGCACACCGTTACCATCTACGATTTCGACCAGGCCGAGGACGGAACCCTCTACCTGGCCATGGAGCTGGTACGGGGGGAAAGCCTGCAAGAGATCCAGCACCGCGACGGCGTCATCGAACCATCCCGTGCGCTTGGCATCTTGGACCAGGTCGCCGAGGCGCTGGCCGAAGCGCACGACCGAGGCATCGTCCATCGTGACATGAAGCCCGAGAACATCATGGTCGAGCGGCGCGGCGAGGCGGACTATGTAAAAGTGCTGGACTTCGGAATCGCCAAGATCCTGTCAGGCGAGGGAAACAAGGCGATCCCAGCGCTGACCGCCATCGGGCAAACCGTGGGGACCCTGGAATTTATGTCGCCCGAGCAGCTGCGCGGCAAGGCGCTCGACGGGCGTTCGGACATCTATGCCCTCGGCATGGTCGCCTACGAAATGTTGACCGGGCAGCTTCCCTTCAAAGGCGCGAAGAGCACCACGGAAGTCATCCAGTTTCACCTGCAGGAGACAGCCCCTCCCCCATCCAGCTTGCGCCCCGACTTGGCGCTTCCGACCGCAGTCGACGAAGTGGTCCTCAAGATGGTGGCCAAGTCTCGCGATGCCCGGCATGAGAACGCCGCGGCGCTTCGCCAACACATCGCCGACGCCCTGGCGAGCATGGATATCGCTCCCGTGCGTCGGGAGGCCAAGCGCGTGGTGGCTGTGGTGGGGGCGATTCTGGTGGTGGTGGGGACGGCGATCTATCTTCTGTCGCGATAGGGTCGGGAGGCCGGTGGCCGGTGGCCGGTGACCGGTGGCCGGGGCCGGTATCCGGAACCGGCTCCGGATTCGGATCCGGGTCCGGCCGGCCGCGGTGTTGGCACGAATCTGTGGGCCAGGTGTGGGCAGACGCCGCCCTTCGAGGCGGCAGAGAGGAACAACATGGGAAACGCCACCACCTGCTCCACACCGAAAGCTGGAATCCAGGGATTCGACGCCTACCGTGTGGCCGTCGAGTTCTATTGTCTTCTCCACGGGCTGATGACCTGTCGCGCTTCCCTGCATCGCTCAACGCATCATCTTGTCAGATTCCTCGGAGTTCAGACGAAGATCACCAACCTGCGCTTGCGTCTTCGGTTTCTCCATGGGGGAGAGTGTATGACGTGGAGCGAGCCGATCCAGGACCTCGAAAATCCTCCGGTTGCATCCGGTCCTGACCGATGTTTAGATCTACTCCATGAGCACCCAGAATTTACCATCGAACGTTGTCGTCATGCCTCCTGAACCATTTCCTTCTCCGCCTTATGCGAACTCGACGGCTATATTGAAGGGCGAGGAAGATATCGCAATTCTATTCATGCGAACCCCATTTGTCAGTGTTCAACAGGTCGAAAAACTCATTAAGGCGGGCACCAAGTCAGTCACCGGCGAAATTGTGGCTTCCATAGTGCTGCCACCCGCTATTGCAAGAAACTTGGGTGAAAGACTGGTTGCTCTCGTTCCGAAGAGGACGCCATGAACAAGTCTGCACAAAAGCGATTTTCGGACATCAGCAATGTTTTCCCATTGCGTCCCTACGACGCGAGCAGTGGTGAACTACATGCACAGGATGTTGATGTTCAGGGGACCATTGCTAACACACCAAGTGTGGAGTCCCACATGACAACATGCGTGTCCGCTCACCTTCCGCTGCTGCCGTATCCATTGAAATTGAAGCACGGTCCACTTCTGGTGACCTTGGAAACGTGGTCTGATGGTACCGTCGTGGCTCGCATACCGGCCCTGGCACTATACGCGGACGGAGAAACCGACACATTGGCTCTCGACGAACTTGGCGAGGAGATTCTTGATTTTGCTTCTAGTACCAAGAGATTCATCACAACGCATGAGGTGCGTGGGGGGCCACTGTTGCAACAATGGAAGGGGTTGTTGGAGTTGGTAGACATCACCGGCCTACCTGGCTAGGCCAATTAGCTATGAGCATGAAATGGTCGGAGGTTACAAGAACGGTCAAAGTCAAATTGGGAGGCGACCTAGAAGAGGGAGGCAAACACGCCAAAGGCCGCATTCATTGCGGCAATGGAATTTGGACATACGTCAAAATAGGACATCACACCGACATGAAACCGCACGAGATGGGTGGATGCGCCAGGTCGCTAAGAATCAACGAATTCCAATTCAAGCAACTAGTCGCTTGTCCTTTGAGCAAAGAAGAGTACTTCGCAATTGTCCTGGCAAAGGGTTAACTATCTCATAGCACCCTAGTGTCCTGTAAGAGAAAAAGCTTGCGGAAGTGGCCCACAAAGATCATGGTGGCCTCATGCGAACGGGCCGGCCAAAAGCGGAACTGGTACTTACCCAGGCAGAGCGAACCGTCTTAGAA
>Ga0182019_10001044_pt1 | contig 13851 bp, 10 predicted proteins | sample 812E2MmetaG_FD_120483 | JGI IMG/M metagenome (GOLD analysis project Ga0182019, IMG submission 120483) | Permafrost microbial communities from Stordalen Mire, Sweden - 812E2M metaG | ecosystem: Environmental > Terrestrial > Soil > Wetlands > Permafrost | place: Sweden: Stordalen | collected...
AAAAGAACACCACCTCGGTGTACACGCCAGCGGCCATTTTCCCCATGCTGCCCGAGCCGCTTTCCACCGACCTCACGTCGCTGGCCTTCGATCAGGATCGCGCGGCCGTCGTCGTGGAGATGACGGTCAACGCCGCCGGGACCGTTGAAGCTTCGACGGTCTATGCGGCGCTGGTCCGAAACAGGGCCAAGCTGGCCTATCGCAGCCTCGGGGCCTGGCTGGAGGGCGGGGGGCCCATGCCCGACGGCGTGAAGGCCGTTGCCGGCCTGGAGGAAAATCTCCGCCTTCAGGACGCCATGGCGCAAAAGCTGAAGGCTTTCCGGTATGAACACGGCGCCCTCGACCTTCAGACCATCGAGGCCCGCGCGGTCTTTTCAGGGGAAGTGCTGAGCGATCTTGAGGTGGAGCACAAGAACCGCGCCCGCGACCTCATCGAGGATTTTATGATCGCCGCCAACGGCGTCACGGCCCGGTATTTGGAGTCGCTGAAGTTCCCCTCGCTGCGGCGCGTGGTCCGTTCTCCGGAGCGATGGGCCCGGATCGTGGAGGTGGCCGCGCATCTGGGCGAGCGCCTGCCGGATGTGCCCGATTCCAAGGCCCTCGCGCTGTTTCTGCAGAAGCGGCGGGCGGCGGACCCGCTCCGGTTCCCCGATCTTTCCCTCACCATCGTCAAGCTCATGGGGTCGGGGGAATACGTGGCCGAGGCGCCGGGCGTCGAGGCCCCGGGCCATTTCGGCCTCGCGGTGAAGGACTACGCCCATTCCACGGCGCCCAACCGCCGGTATCCCGACCTCATCACCCAGCGCCTGCTGAAGGCCGCGCTGACGAAGGGAACCGTTCCGTATTCGATGGACGAGCTCGGCGCGCTGGCCCTTCATTGCACGCAAAAGGAGGACGACGCCGCCAAGGTGGAACGCCAGACCGGAAAATCGGCCGCGGCCATGTTGCTGGCCTCCCGGATCGGCGAGCGCTTCGACGCCATCGTCACCGGCGCCTCGGAGAAGGGGACGTGGGCGCGCCTCCTGAATCCGCCCGTGGAGGGCAAGCTGATTGCGGGGTTCGAGGGGATGGACGTGGGCCACCGCCTGAAGGTGGAGCTCGTCCACACGGATGTCGCCCGGGGCTTTATTGATTTGAAAAAAGTAGGGGATTGAGGGTTCCCCTTCGCCCTGCCGGTTCAGTCCAGCGGGCTGCGGAAGCTTTTGGCGCGCGTCTCCTCCATGGAAATGCCGTACTGGGCGAGTTCCTTCAGCACGGGTTCGTAGATTTCGCGCAGGACCGGGATCTGCACCCCCTCCGCCGTGACCCCTTTGTAGAGAATGAGGCGCGTGGCGATGGCCGCCGGCAGGGAGACGGTGCGCGACGTGGCGGTGTCGCCCCAGGGCTCGCCCGTCCGGACCAGCGAGGAGCGGATCTCCTCATGGCTTCCGTCGGGATATGCCACGGTGAAGATGTGCTGCATGGCCACCAGGTCGCGCTCGCCGGTCTTGTACATCATCAGGGCGCGCATGCGCCCCAGCAGGATGTCCATGGGCGAGGCGTGGGCCGCGTTGGTAAGACGGTCGGAGAAAAGACCCAGCCACTCGATCCGGGCCATCTCCTCGGAGTCCACTGCGATGCCCAGGAACCGGGCGATGCGCTCCGACAGGGGGCCGCCCTCCTTGGGGAGCAGGCGGGTGGAGACGTCCAGGAACGTGGTTCCGTCGGCCCACGCCATGGGCTCCATTTCAAAGAGGCCGAGTAGGCGGATGGCCCGCATCGTGGCGCACCAGCCGGGGTAGCGCAGGGTGGCGCGGAACATCCCCGTCACGCCTTCCAGTTCGTAGAGCGGGATGTACTTCAGGCTGTCGCGGTTGGGGTACATCTCGAAGATGCCGAGCCCCTGGATCTCCAGCGGCCATGCGTGATCAAAAACGGAGCCGCCGCCGGGCACCTCCACCGTGTTCCCTTTCCGCAGGAACCGCGCCGGCTGGGCCCCGGCGCGCAGGACCCCCTTGGGATTCCACGAGAATTTGTAGCCCCAGGGATTGGTGTTGGCGTCCTGCGCGGGGAAACAGCCGCAGCAGCTGATGAAGTCGGTGACGCGCCCGCCGCTGAAGCTGATCTCGTGCACCTTGGCGATGGCCGACATGTGGTCCAGACCCGGGTCCAGGCCGAGCTCGTTGAGGATGAGGACGCCGCCCTTGCGGGCATCCCCGTCGAGGGCCCACATCTCCGGGGCGGCGTAGGAGGTGTTCACCATGGGCTTGCGCAACGCGATGGCCAGCTTCGCCAGGGGGACGTTCAGTTCCGCAGGGAGGAGGCTCACCACGATGTCCGCCTCGGCAACCAGCGGCGTGGTTTTCGCGATATCGGTCACGTCGTGGTGGATGATGGTTCCCCGGGGATGCTCGCCCATGGACTGCTGGGCCTTGGGCACGTCGAGGGTGGCCACCAGGATCCGGTGGTCATAATGGGCCAACAAGTAACGCAGGAGGGGGCGGGCCACAAGGCCGGCGCCGAGCACGAGCACGTTTTTCATTACAATACTCTCCTTGAGGGGGATGCGTTCCGGCAGGGCGCCGGATCTCCCGGATGATCGTTTCTTGAGCCGCGCATTATGGACCCGGCGCGCGGCGGTTGTCAAGTTCCGCCGGGACGGAAGCGACGGGAAACGGATCCCCGGCGGGCATCGAAATTTCTCTGCATTCCTATGGCTTGAAAGATGAAGTTGCATTTTTTCCCGAAATATGAGATACTCTTCGGCTCGACGGCGCCCGCATAGGTTCCTTCGGGACGCGGCCTTTCCGACGGCGTGGGTATATTCCGCCGGGTCCGAAAGCCCAAACGGCGGCCTTGCCGGCAATTCCACCGTTTATTCAACCATCTTGTCAACCGAGCCGGACCCATCCAATCGGATCTTCGCGGCCGCGCGCCGTCCGGACCGTAGAAAGTAGTAGAGTACTATGCCGTTTACAAAGTTCGATCTGAATCCCAAGCTCCTGCAGGCCCTGACCAAATTGGGTTTCACCACGCCCACCCCCATTCAGCAAAAAGCCATTCCACCCCTGATGCAGGGGCGCGACGTCATGGCCGCCGCCGCCACCGGCAGCGGAAAAACGGCCGCTTTTCTTCTTCCCATCCTGCACGCCCTGATTGAGAAGCCCCGGGGCAAGACGCGGGCCCTCATCCTGGCCCCCACGCGCGAACTGGCCGCCCAGATCGTGGAGCATTGCGACGCCCTGGCCGCCCACACGCACCTCAAGGCCGCCGCGGTTTACGGCGGCGTGGGCATGGAGCCGCAGGTGCGCGCCTTCAAGCACGGTGTGGATATCATCGCCGCCTGCCCGGGACGCCTGCTGGATCATTTCCAATATCCATATGCGCGCCTCGACGGCCTGGAGTTCCTGGTTCTGGACGAGGCCGACCGGATGCTGGACATGGGCTTCCTTCCCGACGTGCGCCGCATCCTGAATGCCCTGCCCAAGCAAAGGCAGACCATGCTCTTTTCCGCCACCATGCCCCAGCCCATCGTGCAGCTGGCCGGCGAGATGCTGAAGGATCCCGCCGCCCTCAACATCGAGCGCAAGAGCTCCCCCGCCGAGGGCATCCGCCATGCCGTCTATCCCGTGGCCGAGGAACTGAAGAAATTCCTGCTCCTGCAACTGCTCCAGCGCCCCGAGGCCAAGAGCGTTCTGGCCTTCACGCGCACCAAGCACCGGGCCAACCGTCTGGCCGATTTCCTGGCGCACAACGGCGTCCCCTGCGAACGCATCCACGGCAACCGCAGCCAGATGCAGCGAACCGAGGCTATGAAGGGCTTCAAGAGTGGACGCTACCGCGTGATGGTGGCCACCGACATCGCCGCCCGCGGCATTGACGTGGAAGCCCTGGGCCTCGTGGTGAATTTCGACGTGCCCAAGGTTCCCGACGATTACATCCACCGCTCCGGACGCACGGCCCGCGCCGAGCTCACCGGCGACGCCTTCACCCTCGTCTCCCCCGCGGAGGAGGGCGACCTGCGCGCCATCGAGCGCCACATCGGCAAGTCCTTCCCGCGCCACAAGCTGGAGGGGTTCGATTACAACCACAAGCCGGCCGAGCGCCTTGAGATTCCCATCCACGAGCGCATCGCCGCCATCCGGTCCCGCCGGTCCGACGAGCGCGCCCGCTCCAGGGCCAAATCGGAATACAAGGCCGGACGCGGAACCGAAAATCGGCCCGCCCGCCCCGCCTCCCATCGTTCCGCCTACGCTCCCCCCACCACACCCGAGCCTGCGCATTATTCGCGTCCTGTCGCGGCGGCACATCGCCAACCTCAGACGAACACGCATCAACCCGCGCGCGACCACCAGCCCGCGACGAATACGCATGCGCGCCCGCACGACCGCCAGCCCGCGACGAATATGCATGCACGCCCGCATGACCGCCAGCCCGCGACGAATGTGAACCGCCATGCGGCCCAACCGCAAACGCCCGCTGTTCCCGCCGGCGACCTGGGCAACCGCGCCGACCTCCGGGGAGGCTTCTACAGCATCCCCGCCGCGAAGCCCGAAGCCATCTTCACGAAGTATGAACGCCGCGGCAAAAAGCCGGGAGCCCCCGCGGGCAAGCGCAAACCCTTTTATACCCGCGTGCATAACAAATAGAAGAAGTTCAAGGTTTAAAGTTCCGTCCGCCTCTGTAGCGCTCCTAAAGAAACGGTTCCAAGTTCCAGGTTCCAGGTTCCAGGTAAAGAAGCATCGTAAAGCTGCAAAATTATTCAGGGTTCCACTTTTCAAGTGGAGCCCTGATTTTTTTTGTGCGCTCAAAAGCCTTCGCTCTTGACAGGGGTTAACCGGCATGTTAACCTCGCCTCATGAGTGACCTGAAAAAATACGTTCGAAACAGGAAGAGCAGCGATAAGCATTTTGCCGAGGGCTTCGAGGAGGGATACGAGCAGTTTCGGATCGAGGTACTTCTGCGTCAGGCAAGGGAGACAGCCGGTTTGACCCAGGAGGAACTTGCCCGCCGCCTCAAGACGCGCAAGACAGCAATCTCGCGCATCGAGAATCACGCGGAGGATATCAAGCTCTCAACGCTGGAACGCGTCGCCGCCGCCCTGGGGCGGCAATTGCAGATCATCCTGCAGTAGAGGCGATTTCAGGTTTTAGATCCCAAGTCTCAGGTTAAGAAGCTTCGGATAACTGTGACTTTATGGCCGCCCTACGGGGCGGTCATGGCTTGTCAGGGTGATGGACCAGACACCGTCTTTTGTTCCCGCATACACAGTAGAAGGAGCGAATGCGTTAACGGCAAGGGAGTAGATATCGAAAGATGAAAGACCATTAATCACTATGCTCCAAGTTTTTCCACCATTAATCGTCTTGAAAACACCACAGTCGGTCGCTGCATAAATAATTGAAGGAGCGGAAGGATCAATGATCAGAGCTGCCACCCTCAGACCGGCCAATCCAGCGGCGTTCCAAGTCTCACCTCCATCGATCGTTAAGTAAACGCCGTTGTCTTCAGTTCCCGCAAACACGGTCGAAGGCGCTGAAGAATCAATGGCAAGAGTTAATACAGTAGTTACATCGGGCAACCCGATATTCGAGGCGTACCAAGTTCTGCCACCGTCGGTTGATTTGAAGACTCCGTTTTTTAATGGACATGCGTACAAAGCCAAAGAGGTGGAAGGATCAATGGCAAGCGCCAGTATATTAAAGTTGGGCAATCCCACATTTTCGGCAATCCAACTTCCACCGCCATTGCTTGTCTTGAAAATACCACCGCCCCAAGTCCCCGCAATCACAGTCGAGGGAGCGGAAGAATCAATGGTGAGAACGATGACAGGCCAGGTATATAGCCCATTATTTGTCTGGTTCCAATTCGCGCCCCCGTCCGCGGTTTTGAACAGCCCGTACCAGGTCCCCGCATATGCGATCGAGGGGGTTGATGGATCAATAACGATAGCCCCAACTCCAAGGTCTTCAAGTCCGATGTTAAACCAGGTTGCGCCTCCGTTAGTTGTCTTAAAGACGCCATCATTCCATGCTCCTGCAAACAGGCTCGAAGGAGCGGATGGGTCAATCGCCAAGCAAGTAATCGTTGAGCCATAGGGCCCGCCGGTCGTCCAGATATTCAAGCCTGCCAAGAGCGGGCTGGTCCAAAGGGCGAAAGCGCAGAACAACAAAATCATTGCTTTCCAGGATAGTGGCATGGTCCGCATTACCCGCCTGCACTTGGAAGGGAGAATGAAAAACAGGGCCATGCAGTTGAGATGCTTGAAATATCTTGTTTTCATTTTCTGCCTTAATGTACGAGTCTCTGCATCCTCATGTTGGGATTCCATGATTGAATTATCAGCCCGTGACCCGCGAATGTCAAGCGGGCGGGAGGGTGGTAACCCGAAACTCGCAACCCGCAACTTGATAATGGGGGGACGGAACCTGAAAGCTGTCCAAAGCAGGACCGCCTGAAGGCGGGACTCCGAACCCGGAGCGCAGCACTTGGAACAGGGTGGGGGGAACTCGAAACTGCGATTGTGTTTGGTTGGGCGAGCCACCGGCTCGCCCCTACCTTCCGGCTGATAGCCGACAGCTATTTACGCTTCGTAAATCAAGATCTTCTCCTCGGTCATCTCATTGATCGCCCAGCGCAGGCCCTCGCGGCCGGTGCCGGATTGCTTCACGCCGCCGTAGGGCTGGTGGTCCACGCGAAAGGATGAGGCGTCGTTGACGATGAGGCCGCCCACTTCGATCTCCCGGAACGCCCTTTGAATCAGATCGGCCCGGTTGGTGAAGAGCCCCGCCTGAAGGCCATATTTGCTTGTGTTCACCAGCTTCACCGCTTCATCAAAATCCGTGAACTTCGTGAGCGTCACCAGCGGCGCGAAAGCTTCCTCGTCCCACACCTTCATGCCCGGCGCGGCGCCGTCGAGAACGATGGGATGCAAAACACGCCCCTCGCGCTTTCTCGCTGTGAGGAGGTTGCATCCCTTTGCCAGGGCTTCATCAATCCATGCTTCAATGCGCTCCACGGCGGGCGTATCAATCATGGGGCCCACGAAGGTATCTTCGAAGAGGGGATCGCCCGCCTTCAGTCCGCCGACTGCCGCCAGGAGCTTCTCCTTGAACTGGGCATAAATACGTTCATGCACGAGGATGCGCTGAACGCTGATGCACGACTGTCCCGCGAAGGCCAGGCCGCCGGTGGCGCACTTTGTGGCGGCCGATTCCACATCCGCATCTTCGTGGACGATGACCGCCGCGTTGCCGCCCAACTCCAGCGTGACGAATTTGTCATACGCTTTTTTCTTCAGCTCCCAGCCCGTGGTGGCGCTTCCGGTGAAGGAAACGAAGGCCACATCAGGATGGGAGTACAGCATTTCAGCCAGGAAGGACGGCATGGGAAGACATGAAAGGGCTTCTTCCGGATAGCCCGCCTCCAGCGCCAGGCGCATCAGCTTCCACGCCGTGATGGGAGTCTTGGAGGATGGTTTGAGGATGAACGGACAAGCCGCCGCCATGGCCGGGGCCAGCTTGTGGGCCACGAGGTTGAGGGGAAAATTAAACGGCGTGATGCCGACCACGATGCCGCGGGGGAAGCGCGCCACCACGGCGGTCTTCCCCTCGGCCCAGGGCACCGTGTCCACGGGAAGGAGTTCGCCCCCGATGCGCCGCGATTCCTCGGCGGCGGTCTCGAACGTGAAAACGCAGCGCGCCACCTCGGCCCGCGCCTGCGTGATGGGCTTTCCCGCCTCACGGCAGATGGTTGCGGCCAGGTCCTCTTTGTTCGTCTCCACGAGGTTGCGCAATTTCATCAGGATCTGGTGTTTTCTGCCGGAGGACAGCCTGCGCGTTTTCTCAAATCCGGCCGCGGCCAGCGCGATGGCCTTCAGAATGTGCCCGTCCCCGGCCAGGGAAACACTTCCCACCGGCGCGCCGTCGAAAGGGGAAACGACCTTCAGTTTTTCAGGCGTCGTGACGCTTTCTCCGGCGATCAAAAGGGGATATTCCTTCACGGACCATTCGGGATTGCTCATGGTGGTCTCCTTATCCGAAAACGCAGGGGCGCACGGTTCATGGCGACCCCTATCGTCCATGTGTCATCGCGAGGGACGAAGGCCCGCGGCGATCCCTGAAATATAAAGAGATTGCTTCGGTCGCTTCGCTTCCTCGTAATGACACAATGGACTGAGAGGGCCGGTGTTCGCAATGACACAATGAACCGATAAAATCGTCGTTCGAGAACCTGCACTGCTACTTCTGCGGGATTGTGTACTCCGGCGCCTCGGGGATGTTGTCGCGGCGCCCGGTGGCGCGCTCCCCGTGGATGAGGTCGCAGGGTTTCTTCTTCTTCAACAGGCGCAGGTAATCCCAGACTAAGCGGCGCTTCATGAGCTGGATGGCCTTGGCCGGGTCCACGCCCTTGGGGCACGCGGCGGAGCATTCACTGCCGAAGTGGCAGGAGAAGACGCCGCTGGAGCGGTCCACGGCCTTCATGCGCTCGTCGAATCCGCCGTCGCGGGTGTCGCTTGAATAGCGGTAGGCTTGCGCCAGTGGCATGGGGCCGGGATAATCGCGGTCGGTGGCGAAGGTGGGGCAGGCGGCCATGCAGGCGCCGCAGCGGATGCAGTAGGAGAACTGAAGGTAGGCCTCCAGTTCGTGCGGCGTCTGCTCGTACTCGCCCGTGGGGTTGTCCATTTCCGTCTTGTCCTCCCGAAGGATGAACGGCTTCACGGCCTGGTGCTTTTCAAACAGGGGGGTCAGGTCCGGCACAAGGTCGCGCACGGTGTTGAAATTGGGCAGGGCCGCGACGCAGATCTCCTTTTCCGACACGGCGCTCACCTGCGTGTTGCAGGCCAGGGTGGGCTTGCAGTTGATGAGCATGGCGCACGAGCCGCACACACCCATCCGGCAGGAATAGCGCCAGGCCAGGCCGGGGTCCTGTGTCTGCTTGATGGTGTGCAGGCCATCCAGCACCGTCATCCCCTTGGTGAAGGGGATCTGGAAGGTCTTCCACGCGGGGGCGGCGTCGTGCGCGGGGTCGAATTTGCGGACGCGGAAGATAATCATTTTTTTAGTTTCGCTCATGGCAGCCTCCTACATCTTCATCGCCGCAGTGCGCGCGGCGACGGCGGCCCAGGAGCCGAGGATGAAGAGCCCCACGCCCATGAGCGTCAGGACCGCGGCGCAGCAGCGCTTGAGCCCCGGGCGGATGTTGAGTTCCCCCACGATGGTGTTGAGCCCGTACAGTCCGTGATACAGGGCCGCCCCCAGGAGGAGGATGTACGTGATCATGAAAAACACCATCTTGCCGCGGGCCACCACGTTGGCCCAGTCCACGGCCTCACCTCCTGCGGGGTTGAGCGCCTTCGGCGTCAGCGCTTCCAGGTGCATGATGAGCATGTGAAGTCCCAGCAGGGTCAGGATGATGATCCCCGCAATAATGTGCCAAGTCCATAATCTCGAGTGTCTCATAGTCATCTCCCTCAATCCATGAAAAAGTCCCAGCCGCCCATCACAATGACGACGGCGGCCAGCAGCATGAGGACGGCCGTGGCCGCCCGGGATGTGTTTAGACAGGTTTTATAGGGATAGACAGGCTCGATGGGCTTGCCCACCAGGAAGCCCAGCTCCACGAGCGCCAGCCGGATCCCGTTGAAGGCGTGGAACCCGAAGGCCGCGAAGACCATCAATTCCCCGATCTTGAAGACCGTCATCTTCAGGAATCCGTGCTCGCCCAGGAGGGTGTTCCAGGAATCGGGGCCGAAGACGCGGGCCGTGGTGACGAAGATGTGCATCAGGAAATAGGCCAGGATGCCGAGGCCCGTGAGGCGGTGCAGGGTGTAAAGGTAGCGCTCGAAGCTCCAGGAGCCGCCGAAGGCCCAGCCCTTGATGCCGAGATGGTTGTCATGTACGTTTTGTGCCATGGCCGCCTCCTAATATTTCCGCTCAACGGGCTTCCATCGGGTGATGGTCACCGGTTTGTAGTCCAGCACGGGGCCTTGCGGGCCCTTCCGGATCAACGAATGTTTCAGAAATTTCTCGTCGTCGCGCACGGTGAAATCGCGCCGCGCGTGCCCGCCGCGCGATTCCTCCCGCGCGATGGCCGCCACGAACATCCCCTCGGCTAAGTCCAGAAGATTTTCGGTTTCAAGGACGTTGATGAGGTTGCTGTTATAGATGCGGCTCTTGTCGGCCACGCCGATCTTTTTGAAGCGCTCCCGCAGGGCGGCCAGCTTTTTCTGCCCTTCGCGCATCTGCGCTCCGTCGCGGTAGACGCCCATGGCGCGGTCCATCAGCGTGCGCAGCTCCTCGCGGATGGCATAGGGGTTCTCGGGGCCGCCCTGGTTCAGGATGTCGTCGAAGACACGCTTCTCCTCGGCCTCGGCCGCGGATTTCGGCATGGCCGGCATGGCCGGATTCGTCTTCATGTATTTGACGATTTCCCGGCCGCAGATGTCGCCCCACACCAGGCATTCAGCGGTGGAATTGCAGCCCAGGCGGTTGGCGCCGTGCAGAGACATGCAGGCCACCTCGCCCGCGGCCCACACCCCTTTGGCCTTGCACTTGCCCATGGCATCGGCCTCCACGCCACCCATGGAATAGTGAGCCACGGGGCGGACGGGGATGGGTTCCTTTATGGGGTCGAGATCCAAAAATTTCATGCACACTTCACGGATGAGGGGCAGGGCGTGGTTGATGCGCTCGGCGCCCAGATGCCGCAGGTCAAGATGGACGTAATCGAGGCCGTTGGGGCCGGGGAAGCCGCGCCCCTCCAGGATTTCCGTCATCTCGGAGCGGGAGACGATGTCGCGCGGGGCCAGCTCCATGAACTTGGCGGCGTACTTTTCCATGAAGCGCTCGCCCTTGTTGTTGGTCAGATAGCCGCCCTCGCCGCGGCACCCCTCGGTCATGAGGATGCCCGACGGCACCAGGCCCGTGGGGTGGAACTGCAGGAATTCGGGGTCCTCCAGATTCAAGCCCGCGCGGTAAGCGTAGGCCTGTCCGTCGCCGGTGACCGTCTGGGAGTAGGTGGTGAAACCGTAGAGGTTTCCCAGGCCTCCGGTGGCGATCAGCAGGGCCTTGCCGCGGATGAAGATGAATTCGCCGGTGTCGAGCTTGTAGGTGGTGATGCCCTTGAATTCGCCCCCCTCGATCACGATGGAGGTGACGAACACTTCATCGTAGCGCTCGTAATTCGCGTACCGCAGCAGCTCGTCATACAGCGTCTGCATCTCCATGAAGCCGGTCTTGTCCGCCGCCATGGTGGCCCGCGGATAGGAGTGGCCGCCGAAAGGGCGCTGCTGGATGCGATGGTCGTTGTCCCGCGACCAGGGCAGGCCGCAATGGTCGAGCATCCGGATTTCCGCGGGGCTGGTCTTCACGAAGAGGTCCACCACGTCCTGGTCGGCCAGGAAGTCCGAGCCCTTGACGGTGTCCCAGGCGTGCAGTTTGAGGGAATCGCCCTCCTCGGGGTGCAACACGGCGGCCGTGCCCCCCTCCGCGCAAACCGAATGGGCGCGCATGAGCTGGACCTTGGAGACCATGGCCATGCTGACGGTGGTGCCCAGCTTCCGGGCGATCTCCACCCCCGCCCGCAGGCCCGCCAGCCCCGTCCCGAAAATGATGACATCGTGCGATTTTTCAATCACGGTCCGATTCCGCTCCTTTCTGATGGCAGGATAAGAACCTTGAATTATAATCCATCCGGCCGCGGGAGGCAATGGCGATCCCTTGCTCGTGAAAATTTTCCCAAGCGGAGAGGAGCGCGATTGCCTTCGCCCGTGCCCTATGCTACAATTCCTGTTCTTATTCCGAATCCACAGGAGAACCCATATGGACACCCTCATCATCAAAGGACAAAGGCTGACCATCGAAAACGTGGTGGAAGTGGCGCGACGCGGACGGAAAGTGCAGCTCCACGCGGACACCATCGCCCGGATCCAGAAATGCCGCGGCCTCTTAGAGCGCAAGATCCAGCAGGGCGAAACCATGTACGGCGTCAACACCGGCATCGGGGAACTGGCCTCTGTGGCCCTGACGCCGGAGCAGACCCAGCAATTCCAGAAATACCTGATCTATAACCACGCCGCAGGCATCGGCGATCCGGCCCCCATCGAACACATCCGCGCCGCCATGCTGGGGCGCATCAACGTGCACGCGCACGGCAACAGCGGCTGCCGCCCCCTCATCACCCAGACCTTCGTGGACATGCTGAACGCGGGCGTCACGCCCGTGGTGTGCGAAAAGGGGAGCGTGGGCGCGTGCGGCGACCTTGCCCCCATGAGCCAGATCGCCTTAGCCATGATGGGGGAGGGCGAATGCTGGCTTGAGGGTCAGCGCCTGCCCGCCCGGAAGGCTTTGGAGAAGGCGGGGATCGCCCCGGTGGTGCTGGAGGCCCGTGACGGGCTGGCCGCCATCAACGGCTCCAACGTCCTGACGGGGATGAGCAACATCTGGCTGTACGACGCGGAGAAGTGGCTGGCCCAGGCCGAGATCGCCGCCGCCATGACCCTGGAGGCCCTCTTAGCCAACATGAAACCCTACGACCCCAAGCTGCATGAACTGCGCGGCTTCCCCGGCTCGGTAAAATCGGCCGCCAACCTGCGCAAGGTCATCGAGGGGTCCGACCTCACCACCGGCAAGATGAAGGTGAAGGTGCAGGACGCCTATTCCATGCGCTCAACGCCGCAGGTCATCGGCGCCGCCCGCGATGCCCTCAAATGGTGCCGTGCGCAGTGCGAAACCGAACTCAACGGCGTGGGCGACAACCCCATCTTTCTGCCCGACGAGGACCGCGTCCTCACCGGCGCCAATTTCCAGGGCTCGCCGGTCTCCCTGCCTATGGACATGGCCGGAGCCGCCGTCACCATGATCTGCGTCCTCTCCGAACGGCGCCTCAACCGCCTCCTCAACCCCGCCTGCTCCGTGGGCCTGCCCGCCTTCCTGACGAAGGGCGCCGGCATGTTCAGCGGTCTCATGCTGAGCCAGTACTCGGCCGACATGCTCATCGTGGAACAGCGCATCAACAGCGCCCCCGCCTCCGTTCAGTCCATCCCCGCCGCGGCGGACCAGGAGGACTTCGTGAGCATGGGGATGAACACGGCCCTCAAGAACAACATCATCCTCAAGAATGCCTACGGTGTGCTGGGGATTGAATTCATGGCCGCCGCGCAGGCCCTCGACTTCCGGGAATTCACCCCCGGCAAGGGGTGTCAGACCGCCAAGGCCGTCATCCGCAAGCACGTGGAGCATCTGGACGTGGACCGGCCGCTCTTCCGCGACCACAACGCCATGGCCGCGCTGGTGCAGTCCTGCGACATCCTTGACGGTGTGGAAAAGGTCGTCGGCAAACTACTGACCTCCTGGGAGTAGCGCCTACCCGTGTTGCTTTGCCTCCTTCTGCTCCTTGCTCCTGCACCTCCGGCGCCGCCGGAAATCAAGATCCTGCTGGACACGGTGCGCGAGGGCAAAATCGAGGCCTGCGGACGCAGTTTCACCTGCAATAAAAAACAGATCCCTTCGCCCGTCTATTTTTCGATGGAGGGATCTTCCGTCGTCCTGGAGGATCCCTGCGGCCGCCGCACGGCCTACAGCGGAAGCGTTCTTCTGGACCCCGGCGCCGACGCGTGCTTCAAAATCAAGAACAAATCGTATCGGGGCAAAGTCATCCTTGCCGCGAGCGCCAAACACCGGCTGGTCATCAATCAACTGAGCGTTGAGGATTATCTTCTCGGCGTGGTCCCGGCCGAGATGGGGCCGCGCGAGTATCCGTCGCTGGAGGCTTTGAAGGCCCAGGCGGTGGCGGCGCGTTCGTATGCCTTAGCCAAGCTCCGCCACCCCGACAATGCCCTTTACCATCTCTGCGCCACCCCGGTCTGCCAGG